>Ga0073904_10002418_pt1 | contig 14124 bp, 12 predicted proteins | sample KloWWTrecipitate_FD_66668 | JGI IMG/M metagenome (GOLD analysis project Ga0073904, IMG submission 66668) | Active sludge microbial communities from Klosterneuburg, Austria, studying microevolution and ecology of nitrifiers - Klosterneuburg... | ecosystem: Engineered > WWTP > Aerobic digester >...
TGTGGCCAGCCTCCGGGCGAGTGTGGAGGCGTTCCGCCCCTTCCTTGAAAAAAGCCTGCGTACACAACACGGCGTTCAGCTTCTCGCGCTGTATGTTTACCCGGCGCAGGTGGTGTTCTGCAAGAAGCCCTTGTCTTCCCTGTCTGACCTGGCTGGACGTCGGGTGCGCGTCTCTTCGGCGGCGCAGTCTGACTTCATGGATGCGCTGGGGGCGGTGGCAGTGCACACGGCCTTTGCCCAGGTGGTCGCGGGCGTGGAGTCCGGCAGCGTCGATTGCGCCATCACCGGCACCATGTCGGGCAACACGCTGGGGCTGCACACCGTCACCAGCCATTTGCACGACATGCCGCTGAACTGGGGCGTAGCCATTTTTGCTGCCACCCAGAAGGCCTGGGAGGCCCTGCCCGCTGACCTCCAAACCCTGCTGCGCCGGGAGCTACCACTGCTGGAGGCCGCCATCTGGGCCGAGTCGGAACGCGATACAGCCCAGGGAATTGCCTGCAATACGGGCCGTGCCGACTGTACCCGGGGGCGCAAAGGCAGCATGGTGCTGGTCAACGCAACTACCCAGGACGAGCGCAGGCGCCAGGAGATCTTCCTTTCCACCGTACTGCCGCGCTGGATACAGCGCTGCGGCGAGCGGTGCACCCAGATCTGGAACCAGACCATCGGTCCGGCACGCGGCCTGGTCACAGGCACCAAACCATGAGCCGTCTGCCGCCCTCCCGCATCAGGGTCGCAGCCTGGGCGCTGGTTGCGCTGTTTTTGCTGGTACTGGTGTTCGCCGCAGGGGTCCTGGCATGGACAACGCGCCAATCCGAACTTCAGAACCGTGAAGAGCAGGTAGCCCGTTTTCTGTCGGGTGCGGAAGTGGCGATCAACCGCAGCATGCTGTCCATCGACCTGCTCCTGTCTGGTGTCGACGAGATGCTGCAGATGCGGGATATCTCAGACAACGGCAACGCCGGTAAAGTTCTCGAAGTGGTTGCACGAGGCAACCTGCTGGTGGGGCTTGTAGCGCTGGTCGATGTGCAGGGGCAGGTGCTGGCGTCCTCGGAGCCAGTGGGCGCTCACCGCGGACTGTCGCTGCCGCCGGGATTCTTGGCGGCGGTGATGTCTCCGTCCTCGCACCACCTGCACATCAGCGTTCCGGTGGTCAGTTTCACCACCACCCAGCGGGTCCTTTACCTGGCACGCCCTGTGACCGGCCGCGATGGCACGCGCAGGGTGGCTGTGGCCGAAGTGCCTCTGCCCAAACTCTCAGCGGTGCTCGCGCAGGGCCACGACATCACCGGCCTTGAGGTGGTGCTGGAATACACCGACGGGCGCAGACTCCTGACACTCCCCGACGTCGCTGCCGCATTGCTCCAGCGCAGCGTTCAAGCCGACGGCTCGCTGCCTGAAAGGGCCTGGGGCGTTCCAGCGCGCATCAGCGGCCAAAGGGCACTGGTGCTGTCACGACCACTGGTCTACCAGAACCTGCGCATTTCGGCCAGCCTGCCGGAGTCGGTGGCGCTGGCTGGCTGGGAAAACGAGCGCAATGCCATTCTTGCCGTGACATCGGTGTTCTGCCTCATGGTGCTGATGGCAGGGGCTGCGGCTGTGGCGTTCTTCAATCGCAACACGGCGGCAAGGCAGGCCATCAGCGAATCCAAGGCCATGCTGGACCAGGCCCTGGAGTCGATGGTCAGCGGATTTGTCTTGCTGGACCACCGCAACCGTGTCGTTCACTGGAACCGCCGCTTCGACGAGGTGTTCCCCTGGATCAAGGGAATGATGGCTCCACAACTGCCCTTTCGCGAGGTTCTTGAGAAGACGGCTGCATACCACCTTCCGGGTGCCAGTGACGCAGAAAAGCTGCAGTGGGTGGAGCAGCGCCTGTCCAAACAACGCGATGCGGACGGCAAGCACGAGCAGGTCCTGCCCGACGGGCGCAGCATCCAGATTCTGGAACGGCCCACCCCGGAAGGTGGGTTGGTCATCACCTACCACGACGTGACCGACCTGCGCCGCGCTACTGCCGAGATCGAGACCCTGGCCTTCTACGACCCCCTGACCGGACTGCCCAACCGCCGGCTGTTGCTCGATCGTCTCGGCCAGGCAGCCGTACTGGCGCAGCGCTCAGGCCAGATTGGTGCCCTGCTGTTTCTTGACCTGGACCACTTCAAGGCGCTCAACGACACCATGGGCCATGAGGTCGGCGATGCCTTGCTGAAACTGGTGGCCCAGCGCCTGCGTTCGAGCGTACGGGTGGCCGACACCGTGGCCCGCCTGGGCGGGGACGAGTTCGTCATCATGCTCAACGATCTCTCGACCAGCACCGCAGAGGCAGCCAAGCTCGCACTGCGCATTGGCGAGAAGATCATCGCCAGCCTGGCAGAACCAGCCGTGCTCGGCACCCACACCTACCAGGGCGGCGCCAGCATCGGTGCCACGCTGTTTGGTTCCAGCCAGCAGTCGGCCACAGAATTGCTACGCCAGGCAGACATTGCGATGTACCAGGTCAAGGCACGGCGTGGCAACGGACTGTGCTTTTTCGACCCCAAGATGCAGACCGCCATCAACGACCGAGCGCAGCTGGAGGCCGATTTGCGCGAGGCCCTGCTTCTGGGGCAGTTTGCACTGCACTACCAACCCCAATTCACCCCCGATGGCCACATCGTGGGGGCCGAGGTGCTCCTGCGCTGGCGGCATCCACAGCGCGGCATGGTTCCACCGGGGCAGTTCATCGGGGTGGCCGAGGACAGCGACCTGATTCTGGACATTGGCTTGTGGGTGCTGCGCAGCGCCTGCACCCAGTTGGCCACCTGGCAGGACGACCCCGATTGCAGGCACCTCCAGCTGTCGGTGAATGTGAGCGCACGCCAATTCCGGCAGTCCGATTTTGTGCGCCTGGTGACCGAAACCTTGCAGCAGACGGGCGCCCGGTCGCACCTGCTCACGCTGGAGCTGACCGAGTCATTGGTGCTGGACAATGTGGACGATGCCATCGAGAAGATGCACCAGCTCCGCACCAAGGGAGTCCGCTTCTCGGTGGACGATTTCGGTACCGGCTACTCGTCGCTGGCGTACCTGACCCGCCTGCCGTTGCACCAGCTCAAGATCGACCAGTCCTTCGTGCGCAACCTGGGCGTGCGCCCCACCGACGATGTGATCGTTCAGACCATCATCGGCATGGGCCGCAACCTGGACCTTGAAGTGATTGCCGAAGGCGTGGAGACGCAGGAGCAAAAGGGTTTTCTGATGCAACACGGATGCGACCTGTACCAGGGCTTCCTGCTGGGAAGACCCGAACCGGTCGAGGTGCTGCAGGCCTTGCTTGCGGGCACCGGCACCTCAGCGCCGTGAGGACACCACGATCCCGCCCACAATCAGCAAAAACGCCGCGGCGTGGTAGGCGCGAGGCGCCTCACCCAGGAAAGCGGCCGACATCAAGGCAGCAAACAGCGGCGTGAGGTTGGAAAAAAACCCCGCCACCGCCGGGCCCGCACGCTGTACGCCCACACCCCAGCATCGGTAGGCCACCACGGCCGGCCCCACCGCAATGAAGGCCAGCGCTGCCGCCAGCGGCCAACCCCAGGCAATGTGGGTTCGCCCGCTGGCCCATTCCGCCCCGGCAAACGCGCCGGACCAGCCCAGGCCAAACACCAGTTGCGCCATCAGAAACGCTGCCCAGTCTGCGCGCACGCAGGCCGGTTCGCTGGTGCGCACCAGCAGCCAGCTGTAAAACGCCCACGAAATGGTGGCCAACAGCATGAACACATCGCCCGGCACCAGGCGCAGCGCCAACAACTGGCTCCACTCGCCCCGGCTGAGCACCAGCAGCACCCCCGCCATGGACAGCGCCGCACCGGCAAACTGGCGCCGCGTGACCGACACGCCAAAAAACACCGCCCCTACGGCCAGCATCCACACCGGCATGCTCGAACCCACCAGCGTCACGTTAATGGGCGTGGAGGTCTGCAGCGCCATGTACTGCAGCGCGTTGTACAGGCCAATGCCCAGCAGCCCGAGCAGCGCATAGCGGCGCCAGTGCACCCAGATGGGGCTGCTCGGGCGCAACACACCATGGGCGAGCGGCAACAGCAGCCCAAAAGCCAGCACCCAGCGCAGGAAATTGAGCGTGATCGGTGGAACCAGGTCGTACACCAGTCGGCCCACCACGGCATTGCCAGCCCACAGCAGCGGCGCAAGCACGAGCAGCGCCGCCGTGCCCGGCGTCAGTTTGTGTGTCATCCCGCCACTTTAACGGGGAGCATCCGGCAAGGCTTGCAGAAACATGGCAGGATGCGGAGAACCTTTCCCAGTTGCCTCGCAGGAGACCCTCCCCATGAGCCTTGCCGTACAGATCCGCCAGCACGGCGGCCCCGAAGAACTCCAGATCGTCGATGTGAGCGTGGGCGACCCCGGCCCGGGCGAAATACGCATACGCCACCATGCCATCGGCCTGAACTTCATTGACGTGTACCACCGCACCGGCCTGTACCCGCTGCCCATGCCAGCGACCATCGGCATGGAGGCCGCAGGCGTGGTCGAGGCCGTGGGTGCGGGCGTCACCCACCTGAAGGCGGGCGACCGCGCAGCCTACGCCAGCCAGCCGCCGGGCAGTTACTGCGAAGTGCGCGTCATGCCAGCCAAATGCGTGTGCAAGCTGCCCGACGCCATAGGCTTCGAGACCGGAGCGGCCATGATGCTCAAAGGCCTGACGGCGCAGTACCTGCTCAAGAAGACGCTGCCCGTGGAAGGTCTGCACCCCGGCGACCCGGTGTTGTTCCATGCAGCTGCGGGCGGCGTGGGCCTGATCGCCACACAATGGGCGCGGGCCCTGGGACTGCAGCTCATCGCCACGGCGGGCTCGGACGCCAAATGCCAGCTCGCGCTCGCCAATGGCGCAGCCCATGCCATCAACTACAACACCGAGGACTTTGCCGCCCGCGTGAAGGAGATCACCGGGGGCAAGGGCGTGAAAGTGGTGTACGACTCCGTGGGCAAGGACACCTGGGACAAATCGCTCGACTGCCTGCGGCCGTTCGGCCTGATGGCAAGCTTTGGCAATGCCTCGGGGCCCGTGCCGCCATTCGCCCCCGGCGCGCTGGGCGCCAAGGGCTCACTCTACGTCACGCGCCAGACGCTTTTCAGCCACATTGCCACGCGCGAATCGACCCAGGCCATGGCCGACGAGCTGTTTGCCGTGGTCGCCAGCGGCCAGGTGAAGGTCCATATCGACCAGCGCTACCCGCTGGCCCAGGTGCAGCAGGCGCACCGCGACCTGGAGGCACGCAAGACCACGGGCTCGACAATTCTCACGCTGTAACGTCGGACCCGGTACCGCCGCCTGTGCAACCGCAGGCGGCTGCTGAATCAGTGCGGGTTCGGGCTGCCTTGTGCATCCAGGGCACGAGAGGCTCCGCCACCCATGGTCTGGTAAAAAACCACGGTGTTTGCCAGGCGTTTGGCGCGGTAGTCCATCGTTGCCTGGGAGACCTGCTGCGCGGCCTGCTGCGCCTGCACCCATTGCAGATAACTGGCGGAACCCAGGGCGTGCTGCGACTGCACCAGGCGCAGCGATTCTTGTGCAGACTCGTTCGCGCGCTCTGCCGACTGCTGCGCCTTTGCATCCGCAGCCATCGTTTGCAGCAGGTCGGCCACGCTGCGCAAGGACTGCAGAACCGTGCCCTGGTAGTTCGCCTGTGCAGCCTGCATTCCTGCCTCGGCGGCTTTGGCGCTCGACCGGAGCCCGGGGGTGAACAACGGCTGGGCCAGTTGCGCCCCCAACCCCCAGATGGCGCTCCCCGCACCAAACAGGCTGCCCATGGTGAGGGCCTGCGAGCCCAGGCTGGCCGACAGGGTGAGTTGCGGATAGAGCTTGGCCACGGCCACCCCGTACTGTGCCGTCGCGGCTTGCAGCAGGGCTTCGGCAGCGCGCACATCGGGGCGCTGGCGCAGCAGCTCGGAGGGCACCGTGAGCGGCAGGGTGGGAGGCAGCTGGAAGTCGGTCAACTCGAACGTTGGCACGCTGTCATCCGAAGGCACAAGCCCCGCCAGCACGGCCAGCTGGTGTCGGGTGTGCTCCCATCGGCTGCGCAGTCCCGGCAACCCCATCTGGAGCTGCTGTCGCTGGGTCTGCAGGGCGAGCCATTCCTGGCGTGTACCCGCACCGGCTTCCAGGCGCTTGCCGGTGATGTCCAACTGCTGCTCCTGCAGTTGTACCTGGAACTGCAGGGACTGGAGCTGGGCCGACAGTTGCGCCTGGGAGATGGCTGCCAGCGCCAGCTGGGCGTCCAGGTTGAGCCGGGCGGCTTCATACTGGAAGCGCTGGTACTCCACCTGTGCTGCCAGGCCCTGTAGCTGGCGCCGGCTCATACCAGCAAGGTCTAGGTCATAGCTGAAAAGGAGGCTGGCGTTGAGCAGGTTGAACTGGCGCTCTCCGCCCTCCATGCCTGAGGGTGCATTGTTCACCTGCTGGCGCTGCGACCCGAGCCTCACGCTGGCCTGCGGCAACTGGGTCGAGCCGGAAAACGCCGCCCTTGCCTGTTCGGCCTGCCGGAGGCTGGCTTGCGCTGCCTCCAGAGTGGGGCTCGCCAGATGGGCCCGGGCAATCAGCGCATCGAGCTTAGGGGAGCCCAGTGCGCTCCACCAGTCATCGGCCTGCACGCCCGAGTGGAAAACCTGGACCCCTGCCAGCGCACCACCGCCCCCGTCCGTGGCGCTGGGCTGGGTACCGGCCGTGTAGGCCAGGGCGCCGGGCCCGTCCGGTCGGCGGTAGTCTGGCCCTGCGGAGCATCCCGCCAGCACGAGCAGGGCCGCTGCGAGGCTGGCACGCCGCAAAAGGGGGGCTTGACGGGGGCTCTTCACGGACATGCTCTTCATGCGATCTCCCTGCCTTCTCCGGCTTCCTCGTGGGTCTTTCCATCTCGAATGTGGTAGATGCGCCGGAAGGTCGGAATGATTTTTTCGTCGTGGGTGACCACGATGATGGCCGTGTGGAACTGCAAGGCCATCTGATTGAGGATGCGGATCACACTGAGGGCGCGCTCGCTGTCCAGCGGTGCCGTGGGCTCGTCGGCCAGAATCACGGGCGGCCGGTTCACCAGCGCACGCGCAATCGCCACGCGTTGCTGCTCACCGCCAGAAAGCTGGGACGGCATGCCCCTGGCGCGGTGGGACACATCCAGTGCCTGCAGCATCTCCATGGCACGCTTGCGGGCCTCTGCGTTGGGGACACCCGCCAGCATCGGCATGAGCGCCACGTTGTCAAGCACATCCAGAAACGGGATCAGATAGGGGGCCTGGAAGACGAAGCCGATCTTGTCGCGCCGCAGCGCCCGCAGGTCCTTGATCTTCCAGCCATCGTCGTAAATGGTGTCCTCGCCCACCGTCATGCGCCCTGCAGTGGGTTCGATAACGGCACCAAGGCACTTCAGCAGCGTGCTCTTGCCCGACCCCGAAGGACCGATCAAACCCACGACTTCGCCGGGAGAGACCGACATGTCCACCCCCTTGAGTGCATCCACGGCGGTGTCCCCCTGGCCATAGCGCTTGCGTACGCCTTCGAGGCGGACTCCGTTGCGTAACGTTGAGGATTGGATTTCAGCCACCGATTGCCTCCGCAGGATCAACCTTGAGCGCTGCCCGGATGGCCAGGATGCTGGCCAGCACGCAAATCACCACCACGGCCACCAGGCCGCGCAATGAGTCCTCCGGGATCAGCAGCACATATTTGGGGAAGAACGGCGCCCAAAAGGTGGAGGCAATCTTGCCCACCGCAAATCCGATCAACCCCAGACCAATGGCCTGCTGCAGGATCATGGAGGCAATGGTGGTGTTCTTGGTGCCGATGAGCTTGAGCACCGCAATCTCGCGGATCTTGCCCATGGTCAGCGTGTAGATGATGAAAGCGACGATGGCAGCACTCACCACGGCCAGTATCACCAGGAACATGCCAATCTGCCGTGCCGATGTGGCGATCAGCTTTGCAATCAGGATGTCTTCCATCTGCAGCCGGGTGTAGACGGACAACCGCTTCCAGCGGCGCAGGGTTTCAGCCACAGCCTGCGGGTCGGCCTGCGGCTCCAGTTGCACCAGCACGGCGTTCACATACGGATTGCTTCCTTGGATGGCGATCACGGCATCCAGGACGCCCGGGGTACCCGGGCGGTTGACCATCGGGTTCTGGGCCGTACGCTCGCGCTGGTGCACGATGGCATCGTTGTCTTTGAGGAACTGTGCCTGCTGCGCGTCCTTGATCGGGATGAAAACCATGGGGTCGCCGCCCGAGGACACCATGCGCCGTGTCAGCCCAACCACCGTGTAGATGTTGCGGCGGATCTTGATCCGGTCCCCGAGGGCGAACCCCGAGGCGATGTCGGCCACCGCTTCGTAGTGGCTGCGGCTGATGTGGCGCCCGTCGATCAGAAACCGGGGATACCCCGGCGCTCCGGGCCCTTCGGGGCTCACCCCCACCACCATCGAACGGACCTCGCGTCCGGTCAGGGCGCCTGCGGCACTCACGCGGCGCACCTGCATGGTCAGGTAGGTCACGTTGGCAACGCGCGCAACACCCTCGGTCCCCTGGACGCTGCGGTAGGTGTCATCGTAGAGGCTCGAAGATTCTGCATACGGGCCTTGCGTGTCCTGCTGCACCACCCACAGGTCTGCGCCGCTGTTGTCGAGCAAGACCTTGGCATCGTCCACCATGCCCCGGTACACGCCAGCCATGGTCAGGGTGACGCCGATCAGCAAGCCCAGCCCGACACCCGTGAGGATGAACTTGCCCCAGCTGTGCAGAATGTCCTTGCCCGCCAGGCTGATCATTTTGCGGTTCCCGCTGCAGGCTTGACGAGCCGCTCGACCACATGGATGCGGCTGCCGGAGTCCAGCGCCTTTTCGCTGTAGAGCACCACGGTCTCCCCACCCTGCAGGCCTTCAAGAATCTGGGTGCGGCCATCGAGGTCCGAGACGCCCGGCACCACCGGAGCGAAGCGGTGCCCCCCCTCCTCCACCACCCAGACCCCCAGTTGCCCGCCCACCCGCTGGAGGCTTGCGGAACCGACGACAGGGCGCTCCTGCTGCGCAGGCAGTGCCACCGTGACCTCTGCCAGCTCACCAATCGAGGGGAGTTTTTCGGTCTTGAACTCGACCTTGGCCAGCACCTCCTCGGTCACGGCATCGGCGCGCGGCTCAACCCGCACGACCTGCCCTGCGACGGGCGCACCCCCAAGCGATCGCAGCGCAACCTGCGCAGCAAGGCCGGCCTTCAGGCCCTGGGCACGCTGCTGATCAAAGCGTGCGTGGACCCAGAGCGCCCCCTCCTCCACGATTTCCACCACCGCCTGGCCTGCAACCACGGTCGTGCCCGCGTCGGCGCTGCGCTGAATGACCCGCCCGCTGACCGGAGACACCAGCCGCAGGTTGCTTCGCTGCTGCGCCAGGGCATCCTGCTCATGCTGCAGGCGCTGCAGCTCCTGCCGGGCCGCTTCGAGATTGGCCTGCGCTGCCGAAGCGGAGGCAGACATCGCCTGGGCCTCCTGTTGCTTGAGTGCCAGCAGCTCCTCGCTGGTGGACTGCGCTGCCAGCAACTGCTCGTACCGCTTGGCCTGGGTCTGCGCGTACGCCTTGCGCACTGCAACTTCCTGCACCTGCGCTTCGGCCGATTGCACGTTGGCCCGAGAGCGCTGCACCGCCGCAGCCTGTGCTCGCTGCCGCGATTCCAGATCCAACGGCTCCATCTCGGCCAACAGTTCTCCGGCCTTCACGGTGTCGCCCACCTGCACCTCGACACGCAGCAGTCGCCCGGGCGCGGTGGGGCCAATCTTGTGAATGGCCCGGGCTTCCACCGTTCCGATACCGAACAGGGCGGGTGCGACGGTCTGCTTTTTGACTTCAGCCACCGTGACGCCCACCGGCGCGAGCGGCCCGGAGCGCAACACCACATAGGCCAGAAGCGCCAGCAACACCAGCAGAACCCCTGCCAGCACGATTTTGCGGCCTTTGCCGCCCAGAGACTGCATCATGAATTGCTCCTGAGGCCACGCACATAAATGGCAAAGACACCGGGCGCCAGGGCATGCATGCGCTGGATGTCGCCCGTCAGCAGGGAATGCATTACCAGCCCCTGTATGGTTCCAATGAAAAGGGTTGCTGCGGCATCCGGTGTGATCTCGGCCGCGATCTCACCGCGGCGCTGCCCCTCGGCGATTCGCAACGTCAGGCGCTGTGCATAGCGCTGCATCAGGGTCTGGGCCATGCGTTTGGCGGGTGTGGCCCTGGCATGCTGCAACTCGCCAAACATCATGCGCGGCACGCCCGGGTGCTCCACGGCAAAGTCCACATGGCCCATGAACATGGCCTTGAGCGCATCCAGTGGTGAATCGATGTGCGCGGCGGCTGCATCCACGCGCTCCAACAGCTTGTCTGCAACCCATCCCATGACGTATTCCCAGATGGCGTCCTTGCTCGGGAAATGCCGGAACAGCGAGCCTTGCGTCACACCCATCTGTTTGGCAATGGCTGCGGTCGTGATGTCGCTCGGAACGTTCTGGGCCGCCAGTTCAAGCACCGCGTTGACGGTAACCGCCCGGCGCTCATCGGCTGGCAGGTGCTTCGCATGAATTTCCACAGGAGACCTTGAAGATAGTAATTAGTTGCTATCTTATGACCAACTTACCAGCAATGCAACCCGATGCCGAGACGCACGCGCCACCCGACCAACGAATACGGGTCAACCTTGTAAAAACGATTTGAGGATTCCGGCTGGCTGGGCTGGTTGCTGGTGCGGACAGCAGGTGCACTCCCGCCGCAGGCCGCCACCGGTACCCAACCCCGCAGACCGCGCCGCCTACAATCACACCATGCGCGCCGTAACATTTGCTTTGCTGCTGGCCTGTTCCGCAGCCCCCGCCCTGTCACAAAACAATGCCAAAAATGGCACTTCAGGCACGACTGACGGGCGTGAAAAGCTATCAAATAGTGAGCAAAAATCCGACCACCTGAACCAGCGCACCGAGCGCATCCGCGTGGAAGACGGTGGCAGCCGGGTGGATGAACTGCGGGTGGGCGGGCAAACCCAAAGCATCACTGTGCAACCCAAGGTGGGCACGCTGCCTGAATATGAAGTGCAGCCCTCTGACGGCGTGCGCAACCGTTCGCGCAACGGCTCAGAGTCCACCACGGGCGCACGCGTGTGGAACGTGATGAAGTTCTGAACCACTCCAGCCGCCTGCGCCCGCAGGCTTCTTGCCAGCATGGCCCAACACCCCCTCCCCTGAACCCAGTGCTTTGACCGATGGCCGTATTCACTGAAGTCTCCGACTCCGAGGCGAGCAGGCTCCTGCACGCGCTGCAACTGGGGCAACTGCACGCCCTGCGCGGCATCGAGGGCGGTATTGAAAACACCAACTACTTCGTCACCTGCGATGCAGGCGAGTTCGTGCTTACGCTTTTCGAGCGACTCACCGCCGAGCAGTTGCCCTTTTACCTGCACCTGATGAAGCACCTGGCGCACCAGGGCATCCCCGTGCCCGACCCGCGCGCCAACGCGGCCGGCGACATCCTGCACACCGTGTGCGGCAAGCCCGCCGCCGTGGTCAATCGCCTGGCAGGCCGCAGCCAGCTCGCCCCCCAGCCAGTGCACTGCGCCGCCGTGGGCGACATGCTGGCGCGCATGCACCTGGCCGGGCGCAACTACGACCGCCATCAGCCCAACCTGCGCGGCCTGGCCTGGTGGAACGAAACCGTACCCGTGGTGCTTCCGCACATCGGCCCCGAGCAGGCAGCGCTCTTGCGCGCTGAACTGGCCTACCAGAACCACATTGCAGCGAGCCCCGCCTACGCCGCCCTGCCACGCGGCCCGGTGCACGCCGACCTGTTCCGAGACAACGTAATGTTCGAGGGCGAGCAGCTCACGGGGTTTTTCGATTTTTACTTCGCCGGGGTGGACACCTTTTTGTTCGACCTGGCCGTGTGTCTGAACGACTGGTGCATCGACCTGCCCACGGGCCGCCACGACACGCCCCGCGCCGACGCCCTGCTGGACGCCTACCAGGCGGTGCGGGCACTGACGGCCGCAGAGCGTGAATTGCTGCCTTCCTTGCTGCGTGCGGGGGCGCTGCGGTTCTGGGTCTCTCGGCTGTGGGACTTTTACCTGCCGCGCGAAGCCTCCATGCTCACACCGCACGACCCCACGCACTTCGAGCGCGTGCTGCGCCAGCGGGTGGATCACCCTGTCACGCTACAGAAGGCGTGAAGGCCTTACCATGCCTGCATGAAACTGCGCATCGTTCCCGCCCGTACCGGCATTGACTGGGTCAAGGGTGGCATCTTCGTCTTTCGCCGCCAGCCCCTGGCCATGGCGGCCCTCTTCATCGTCACCATGGCCGCCATGTCGCTGGCCTCGGTACTGCCGCTGATCGGGCCCGCGCTGGCACTCACACTGCTGCCTTCGGCCACGCTGGCCATGATGGTGGCATCGGCCGAGGCCATGCAGGGGCGCTTTCCCACACCGGCGGTGCTGCTGGTGGCGTTTCGTACCGGGCGCCAGCGACTGCACCACATGCTGCAACTGGGTGCCCTGTATGCGGCCGGTTTTCTGGCCGTCATTGGTTTCTCGGCCCTGTTCGACGGCGGCCAGTTCGCACAGGTGTATCTGGGCAACGCACCACTGACCCAGGAAACCGTGGACAACACCGGGTTCCAGTCGGCAATGTGGGTCGCCATGGTGCTGTACCTGCCGCTGTCGCTGCTGTTCTGGCACGCGCCCGGCCTGGTGCATTGGCATGGGGTGCCGCCGGTCAAAAGCCTGTTTTTCAGCATCGTGGCATGCCTGCGCAACTTCAGCGCCTTTGTGGTGTACGGGCTGGGCTGGCTGGCGGTGTTTGCGCTGGGCGGTTTGCTGGTCAGCCTGTTGTCGGTGCTGCTCACGGTGCTGGGCGTCCTCCCCGCAGGCAGTACGCCCAGTGCCATGGGCGGTATCATGGTCGGGCTGGCGATGGTGATGGCCTCCATGTTTTTCAGTTCCATCGTGTTCACGTTCCGCGACTGCTTCGAACCCCCGGAGACCCCCTCGCAAAGGAGCGCCGATGCCTCACTCTCCCCCACCGAAAAGGGCTCCGACTGAGCCCACCCCCGCCCACGGGCCGGACCGGCGCAGCATCTTGCGGGCGTGCACCCTGTGGGCGACCACGGCGCACTGGAGCACGGCTTGGGGGCAGCCCGCCAGCCGCGTGGTGGAACTGCGCGGCGATGTACTGCGCAACGGCCAGCGCATGACCCGTACCGAGACTGTTGCTGCCGGCGACCGGATCGAGACCGGTCCTGGCTCCAGCGCCGTTTTTACCGTGGGCGACAGCGCCTATCTGGTGCGCGAGAACACCCGCCTCGAACTCCAGGGCGACACCCCCACCGCCGTGCGGCTGCTGCGGCTGCTGTCAGGCGCGGTGGCCAGCGTCTGGGGGCGCGGCACCGACCGCCAGGTACTCACGCCCACGATGACCGCCGGGATCCGCGGCACGGGCGTATACGCCGAGGTCTTCCCCAAGGAGGATTTCCGCAGCTACTTCTGCAACTGCTATGGCAGCGTGGACGTCAGTGCCGGAGCCGACCAGCAGCTCAGCGTGTCGGAATACCACCAGTCCTTCTGGGCCGAGGCCCAGCCGCGCAACGGGCGTACCCTGATTGCCGCCGAGGCCATCAACCACACCGACGAAGAGATGGAGATGCTTGCCGCGCTGCTACAGCAGCGTACGGCCTGGCAAATCACCGGCCGCAAAGGCAGCAAGGACGGCAGCGGCAAGCAGAGCCCCTACGGCGGCTACCGCTACGGCACGCCCCAACCCACACCCGAGCCGCACTACAGCCCCAATTGACAACGCCCTTGCGGGCCAAAGCCTGCAAGGGCGCAAGAGGGGGCTGCGGGAGGCACCGCACCTGCACTGCGGCAGGCGCGGCCACCCCTCAGCGGCGATCAGCTACCCACGCGGCCGCCGTCGTCCTTGGTGATGACGATGGTGGCCGAACGCGGACGCTTGCCTGCACCGTAACCGGCATTGGCGGGCCACTGGCTGGTGTACATGGTGGGGTCAGCAATGTTGGCCATCTTGGTGCCTTCGCCGGGGTGCTGGATGTTGA
>Ga0073904_10002422_pt1 | contig 14105 bp, 13 predicted proteins | sample KloWWTrecipitate_FD_66668 | JGI IMG/M metagenome (GOLD analysis project Ga0073904, IMG submission 66668) | Active sludge microbial communities from Klosterneuburg, Austria, studying microevolution and ecology of nitrifiers - Klosterneuburg... | ecosystem: Engineered > WWTP > Aerobic digester >...
ACGAACACTGCGCTGACCTTGTCTACCAGACGCTGAATCGGCGCCTTGGCGGCTTGGGCATCTTCTACCAAGCGGATGATGCGCGACAGCACTGTGTCCACGCCCACGGCCGTCACTTGCAGCACCACGCGGCCATCGCCATTGATGGAGCCACCGGTGAGTCCATCACCCGCATCTTTGCGTACCGGTAGCGGTTCGCCGGTGAGCATGGACTCGTCCACCTGGGTTGCGCCTTCTTGCAAGATGCCATCCACCGGAAAGCGTTCGCCGGGCTTGACGACCAGACGGTCACCGAGCATGACCTCTGCAATGGGCATATCCACTTCACCGTTGCGCCCCAGCACATGGGCTATATCTGGGCGCAGCCCATGCAGCGCGCGGATGGCGGCTGTGGTCTGGCGTTTGGCACGCGCCTCCAACCACTTGCCGAGCAGCACCAGGGTAATAACCACGGCGGAGCCTTCAAAGTACAGGTGCACCATGGCACCATCGCCGGCCTGTAGCCACAACCACACCGACAAGGCCCAGCCCGCAGTCGTGCCAATGGCCACCAACAGGTCCATATTGCCGCTGCGCGCCAGCACGGCGTGCCAGCCTGCCTTGTAGAAGCGCGCACCCAGTATGAATTGCACCGGCGTGGCCAGCGCAAACTGCACCCAGGCTGGCAACATCCAATGCTGGCCAAACCAGTCACCCACCATGGGCAAAGCCAGCGGAAACGACAACAGCGCACCCAGTGCCACCGGGCCAAATCCGGCCCACGGTGATACCGATTCCAGCGCATCCACCTCGGCCGGACTGCGCGGCTCGTAGCCAGCGTCGCGCACGGCGCGTTTGAGGCGTACCGGCATCTGCGCATCGCCCGCAAAAACAATACGGGCGGATTCTGTAGCCAAGTTGACCGATGCGTCCTGCACGCCGGGGACTTTTTTCAGGGCGCGCTCGACGCGGCCAACACAGGATGCGCAGGTCATGCCGCCAATGCCGATGTCCAGCGTAGCGCCGGCGGCGGAGGGAGTAGGGTTTGTTTCCATGGTGTGTAGCCTAAACCCTCCCGCCATAGGAAGGTCAAGTGCGGAAGGATAAGTGCTTGACTCTCCCACCGTGGTAAGGTTAAAACTGTGGCTCTTTTGATTCAACAACCCCACAAGGAACCCTCATGAACCAAACCTTTACCGTAACCGGCATGACCTGCGGCCATTGTGAAAAGGCCGTAACCCAGGCGTTGCAGCAAGTGGACCCACAGGCCCAGGTGGTGATCGACCGCAGCCAAAACAGCGTGCAAGTGCAATCCAACCAGCCACGCCAGGCGCTGGCAGCAGCGATTACCGAAGAAGGCTATGCCGTTGCCGACTGAGTCCAAAGGGCAGAACGGAAACGCCGGCCCCATTGCCATTGGCGAGGCGGCGCGCCAGTCTGGCGTTTCGGCAAAAATGCTGCGCCATTACGAATCGTTGGGCCTCTTGGGGCAGGTCAACCGCACCGACAGCGGCTACCGCCAATACACGCCCGGCGATGTGCACACTCTGCGCTTCATCAAGCGCGGCCGTGACTTGGGCTTTTCCATGGCCGAGATTTCCGAGCTGGTGGGTTTGTGGCACAACCGCAGCCGTGCCAGCGCCAGCGTCAAGCGCATCGCCCAGAAGCACATGGATGAGCTGAACACCCGCATGGCTGCCATGCAGGCCATGCAGCGCTCCCTGCAAGACCTGCTGCAGAACTGCCATGGTGACGCCCGCCCTGACTGCCCTATCCTGGATGATTTGGCCGGCAACGGCAGCACCGGGGCCAACTGTCATTGAAGGCCCATAACCCGCACGCCGCTACACTGCGCCGATGATCGACCCTTGCACCCTGTACCCGGCACTTGCCAGCGTGGAGCCGTCGCTGCACTCACAGGGCATGTCGATCGGGCCCATGACCGTGCCCGCTGGTACCGTGCTGTTCAGCGCACAGGCCACTTGCAGGGGTTTCCCGCTGGTATTGGAAGGCGAAGTCAAGGTCAGCCGCCACTCCAGCGACGGACGCTCACTGGAGTTGTACCGCGTGGTGCCGGGTGAACTGTGCCTGGCCTCCAGCGCCAGCCTTTTTCGGAGCCTGCCGCTGTCGGCCACCGGCACAGCCACCAAGCCGACCACGCTACTGCTGATTCCACCGGTGCTGTTTAACCAATGGCTGGAGACACCCCCCTTTCGCGATGCCGTGTTGGGCCTGTTTGCCGAGCGCATGGCAGACCTGACCGGACTGATCGACGCCGTGGCCTTCCAGCGCCTGGACCAACGCCTGGCCGCTGCCCTGCTGGGCCGGGGGCCCGACCTGGCGCTCACCCACCAGGAACTGGCCGACGAGCTGGGCACGGTGCGGGAAATGGTGTCGCGCCTGCTGCGTCGTTTCGAACGTGAAGGCTGGGTAGAGCTGGCACGCGAACGCATTCACATCCGCGATAGCGCCGCGTTGCGCACTGTGGCCGCAGCATTGCCAAACTAAGAATTGGTACGGTCGATTTACTATGTTTTTCTTAGCTACTTAGGCATATTTCACGAGGGCTAGAGGCCAATTTTGGCATGAGGAATATCTCAGCGAATCAAACGTGCGATGCCCAGCGCCTTAAGCACGTACTTCTCGTAGATGGGTTCTGGAGTGCCGTTCTTCATCTTGCGCATGAAGTACTTCTCAAAGGCAATTTTGGCCAGATGAACCCATTTGCCCTTCTTGAACCAGTTGACGTTGCGCGGCGGTATTTGCGGCAAGGCCACAAAGGCCGCGCCGGTGTCGCCAAAGTCGGCCAGGCAAATGGCGTTCCAGGTGGCCTTGGTGGCGGCGGTGCTGCCATTGAGCTCGTCGGCAATGTTGTGCACGATGGCCGAAATCATGGTCTCGATCATGTAGCCGGTCTTGGGTGCCCCGGTGGGAACCGGCGTGGCTTCTACCGGCGGGATGGCCACGCAGACGCCCGCAGAGAAGATGTTCTTGTAGGCTTTGCTGCGCTGGTATTCGTCGATCAGCACGCCGCACCGCACTTGCACGCACCCAGCGCGCCTGCGGGCCACCTGCGGCACCCTAAAACCCACCAAATCAGAGCGCCTCGGTAGCCCTAAATCCGTGCAATACTTGGTCTCATGCGGTTGAATTTCCTATCCCCACTACCACAATTGATTCGAGGGCTACAGCCCGATTTGACCTCGAACGCCCTGGCAGCGGATTACTGCACCTTGTTACCGCGTCAAGCTGACAAACAGCCGCGTCATCCGCTCCGGTAACTGCTCGATGCGGTCCACCACGGTGGCGTGGTGGCCGAAGATGTCATGCACGTAGGCATCGGCTTGCGGGTCCAGGCTGATGCAGTGGCTGTGGATGCCTTGCTGCGCCAGTTCTTGAACAGCCTGGCGGGTGTCCAACACCAGGGATTGGTCGTCACTCACATCCACATCCGACGGGCGGCCGTCGGTCAGCACCAGCAGGAGTTTTTTGTCGGCCGTTTGCGCGCCCAGGGTGCGCGCGGCGTGGCGCAGGGCGGCGCCCATGCGGGTGGAGTACTGCGCTTGCAACGCGGCCAGCCGGGCCTTGGGCACATCGTCCCAATTTTCGCCAAAGCCCTTGATGTGTTGGTAGCGCACGTCGTGCCGGGTGTTGGAGTGAAAGCCCGCCAGAGCAAACGGGTCGCCCAGCCGGTCCATGGCCCAGGCCAGCAGGGCCACTGCTTGCTGGCTCAGGGCCAGGCGGGTCTGGCTGGTGCCGGGCACGGCGTCGTTGAGCGATTGCGACAAGTCCAGCAACACCAGCACCGCGATGCTGCGGTCCTTGCTGCGGTGGCTCATCAGAATGCGCGGGTCGGGTTGGGCGCCAGCACGCCAGTCGGTGAGTGCCCGGATGGCCACGTCCAGGTCCAACTCGCTGCCTTCTTCCTGGTAGCGAATGCGCACACGATTTTGCGGCTTGAGCAGGTCCAGCAGTTTTTGCAACTGGCGTGCCAGACCGGCGTGCTGGGCCAGCAGGGCGTCGATGTGGCGGGCGTCGCCGCTGGGGTGCAGGGCCTCATAGACGCTGACCCAGTCGGGGCGATAAGCTTGGCTGGCAGCATCCCACTCGGGGTAGTGGCGCGGCGGCAGACCGTGCACCGCCTGCTCCGGCGGCGGACGCTCTGCGTTGAAGCTGTCTTCTTCATCGCCGGCTTCGATAAAGGTCCACAGGTGGCGGTTGTCGTCGCGGTAGCTGACCACGGTGTTTTCAAAAAACACGCGTGCCAGCTGGTCGCTTTGGCGGCGGGTGCGGGCGGCATGTTGCAGGGCCAGCGTTTGCATGGCCTGGGTGCTGGAATCGCTGCCATTCAGCAGGTCGTGGAAAGTGTCCACGCAGTTAATCAGGTCTGCATCCCGGTAAGCATGGCCGGGGTCGAGCAAGGCAAGGGACAGCATTGCCAGGCGGTGGCGCAGGCAACTGACCTGGGCGGGGTCGCAAGCGCCTTCTACCGGGCGCGGGTGCAGCGCCAGCAAGAGCGGGCGCAGGCCGGGGTAGTGGTGCAGCAGCAAGTGGTCGATGCGGGCGTCTTCCAGGCATTCGGTGGTCAGGCGCTGCAGGGGGCTCAGGTTGTCGGCCACCAGCGTGCCACTCCAGCGCCGGTGCGCGGCCATGTGGGCCAGCGCCACGCGGTAGCGGTCCAGGCCGTTGACGTTATTCAGGGTGTCGTACACATCGGGCAGGCAGACACTGTCGTTGGCGGTGTGTTGCGTGCTCCAAGGCGCTGGTGTGGGCGCATCGGCCAGTCCGGTGGCGTAGGCGTGCAGGGGGGCCTGGTCTTGCCACAGGGCGCGCAGCGTCAGGTCTAACTGGCGCTCCACGTCCACCAGCAGCGTGCCGTGGCGTTCGCGCTGGAGTACGGCGCGGCTGTCGGGCAGGGCGCAGGCAAAGTAGGCGCGCTGCTTGTCGGGGTGGTGCTGGTAGTGGCGTGCGCCGTAGTTGGCCCAGCGCGCCAGCCCCGCCACGGTGAGCGGCCCCAGCAGTTGGGGCGCATGCTCCAGCAACACCGGTAGGCCGGGGCTGGCAAAGGTGGTGTGGTGGCCGTGGATGGACACGCTGGTGCGCGACATCACGTCCCTGACCACATGCAGGTAGTGGTGCAGCGGGTCTGCGCCCTGCAGGCGCCGCGCCACGGCAGCCAGGGTGCTCAGCAGCGGGGCCATGGCGGTGCTGTTGGGCGACTTTTGCATGGCGGTGAGCAGGGCGGCAACGTCGGCCAACAGGTCTTGGGCGGCGGCGCTTCCCACCGTGTGGGCTACTTGCGGCCACTCCTGCAAAAGCGCCAGCACCGGTTCGGGGCCGCGGCCCATTTTGCCCAGGGCGCGGGCGCAATCGACGTAAGCCTCCATGCCAGCAGGACCGAGTACTTGGGTGGCCTCCAGCATGCAGTCGGCAAACACCGCTTGCACTGCGGGGAAATTGCAATCGAGCTGCTTGCGCCAGGTTTCAATTTGTAGGAGCGAACACAGCATCAATGGTGTGGTCCAGCGTCTGGCGGATGTCGTCGTCGTCGGTGATGGGGCGCACCAGCGCCATGCGGCAGGCGTCCCCCGGTGCCACGCCGCCCACGATCAGTGTGGCGGCATAGACCAGCAGCCGGGTGGATATGCCCTCAGTCAGTCCGTGTCCTTTGAGCTGGCGGGCCGCGTGAGCAATCTGCACCAGCTGCGCGGCGCGTGGGGTGTCGATCCCGGTCTCGGTGCTAACGATCTGCGCTTCCAGCTCAGCGTTGGGGTACGCAAACTCAAATGCGGCAAAGCGCTGTTTGGTGGAAGGTTTCAGGTCCTTGAGCAGGCTCTGGTAGCCGGGGTTGTAGGAGATGACCAGCTGAAAATCCGGGTGCGCGTGCACCGTCTCGCCCTTTTTGTCCAGCGGCAGTTGGCGGCGGTGGTCGGTGAGCGGGTGAATCACGACTGTGGTGTCTTGTCGCGCCTCCACAATTTCGTCCAGGTAGCAAATCGCCCCGGTGCGCGCGGCCACCGTCAGTGGGCCGTCTTGCCAGCGGGTGCCCCCGGCGTCCAGCAGGTAACGGCCCACCAGATCGCTGGCGGTCATGTCCTCGTTGCAGGCTACGGTGATGAGGGGTCTACCCAACCGGTGCGCCATGAACTCGATGAAGCGCGACTTGCCGCAGCCGGTAGGGCCTTTGACCATCACCGGCAGGCGGGCCGCGTAGGCGGCTTCGAATAGGGCTACCTCGTTGCCTTGGGGCTGGTAGAAGGGAATTGTCATGGCGCGCAAATGAAGGGTGCATGGGTTTCGCCGCAGGGCCGGGCAGTACACGAAGTGACAAGCGTGGGGGCATACATTCTCATCGATGTGCGCCAATCTTTTCGCGCCAGCCCGGGAACAGCTTGTCGGCGTCGCCGGGGAAGGACGCAAACGCCCGGGCAAATTCTTTGTGCTCCTTAGCCCACTCAATAGGGTCGGCCCGGGCCTTCCAGCAGTCATAGGCCTGACGCAGTGAGGTGGCGCCTGCGGCAGGAGAGTCGATGTGGCCATAGGCGCCGCCACCGGCAGTGTTGATGACGTTGCCGTGACCCAGGTTTTCAAAAAAACCAGGCAGGCGCAGCGCGTTCATGCCGCCCGAGATGATGGGCGTAGTGGGCTTCATGCCGTACCACTCTTGGTGGTAGGCCGGGCCGCTGTAGCTGTCTCGCTCGATGATGTAGGCAATGGCGCGGTCGTCGTTGCTGCCTTCCATCTTGCCGTAGCCCATGGTGCCCACGTGGATGCCCGATGCGCCCTGTAGGCGGCTCATCTTGGCCAATACATAGGCGTCGTAGCCGCGTTTGGCGCTGGGGCTGGTCACTGCGCCGTGGCCGGCGCGGTGGTAGTGCAGGTACTGGTTGGGAAAGTGGCGCCGCGCGGTAGTGACCATGCCGGGGCCGCCGACGTAGCCGTCCACCAGAAAGGCCACCTTGTCGGCGTCAGGCCCGAAGGTGCGCAGGATGAATTCACCGCGCGCCAGCATCTCGTAATGGTCGTCGGCGGTGATGTTGGCCGAGAAGATTTTGGCCTCACCGGTTTCGTCCATGGCCCGCTTCATGGCGTCGTAGACCAGCGCAATGGTCTTGGCCATGGGCGCAAAGGTCTGGTTGCCTTGCGGTTCGTCGTTCTTGATGAAGTCGCCACCCAGCCAGAACTGGTACGCGGCGGCGGCAAATGGCTCGGGGCGCAGGCCCAGCTTGGGCTTGATGATGGTACCGGCAATGTAGCCGCCGTCCTTCACCGGGCGACCCAGAATGCGCCACAGGTCAGAAATGTCTTTGCTCGGACCATCGAACAGCTGGATGGCGCGCGGCGGCATATAAAAGTCGTACATCTTGGCGTGTTCGATATCGCCCATGCCCTGGTTGTTGCCGATCACCAGCGTCAAAAATGACACGATCATCATGCGGCCATCCGTCATGTTGCGGTCAAACAGGTCAATCGGATACGCGATACGCATCTCCTCGGAAGGCTCGTCAATCTGGTAAACCAGCGCGTCCACGCCCTTGGTGAATTCGTCAGTGGTGGACACCTCGACATTGGTGCCGGTGGACGACTCGGCCGCAAAGTGGGCCGCCGCCTGCAGGTAGCCGTGGCCGGCCTTGGGCTTCATTTTGTAGGCCACCAAGATGTGGCGACCACCCGAGATCAGGTCGTGTTCCTTAAGGCTCAGGTCAGCGTAGCGGTTGCTTTGGTCCATGGGGAAACTCCAGTTGAATAGGTCAGCGGGTGGCGATGGACCTGACTATAGGCAAGGCTATTCATAATGAAAATTCAAATAAGTTTCTTGTAAGATCAGGTTTTTGTGATGAATTGATGGAGGCGATCCCCAACGCTCCGAAAAAATCGAAGTTCCCATTTTGGGAGTCTCGCAAAAAGGCGCCATGCCTCGTGGACCTGGAGTGGATGACGCTCCCACTGACAGCTACGGGGCTATTGCCGACCGTAACTTTCAAGCGACTGGGTTACCAAATGCCAGCCGGTGATGCACAGCGAACTTGGTTCCCAGAATTGATCGATCTCTTGCGTCGCAATTGGAATCCATCAATGTCAATGCTGCAACTTATTGAATTGCGGAATCAGCTCGATGGCATGCTTCAGACAATTCGGACAGAGCACAGTATCTTGCCGCCGTTGATGACCTGCTCGCATTGTGGGATAAAGAGCCGGGCTGCCCGACCCAAGGTGTCGGTACGGGCCATGATTTTTGCTTTGAGCCGCTTTCGCATCGCTTCCCTTGACGAAGTTCATGCCTTGGAAAAGCTCTGGGATCGATATCGACGCGACGAACACCTCGACCTTTATGGAGACATAGAGGTCGACAGCAGGTAGCGGCGTATTCCACTGGAATGCTTCTTTGGCCGCAGTTTCAAAGTCGCTAGCTCCACGAATCCATCAGCGCGCCGCCCTGCTCAATCAAAAACTCCTTGAAGGCACGCGCAGCCGGGGAGAGCTTTTTGTGGCGCATGTGGGTCACATACCAATGCCCCATGGATGGCAACCCTGCAATATCGACCAGCGCAATGTGGCCGCTGGCCAACTCATGGCGCACCGTGCGCAGGCTCAGAAAGCTCAGGCCCATGCCGGCCATCACGGCCTGCTTGATGGTTTCGTTGCTGGGCATTTCCATCACTACGTTCAAGGGTGTTTGGTGCTCGGCAAATAGGCGTTCCATCGCCGCGCGCGTGCCTGAGCCTTCTTCGCGCACAACAAACCGGTGTTCCCCCAGCGCTGAAAATGGCAACTGTTTGCGGCGCACCAAAACGTGGTCGGGAGCGGCCACGATGGCCAGCGGGTTGGTGGCAAAGGGGGTGGCTTCGCAGTCCAGGTTGGCCGGCGCGCGACCCATGACGACCAGGTCGGCCTCGTTCCGCGCGAGCAGTCCCAGAATGTTTTCACGGTTGTCGATCTTGAGCTGGATGTCAATGCCCTGAAACAGCTTGCCAAAGTGCACGAGGAGCATGGGAATGAAATATTTGGCGGTGCTGACTACGGCCAGATCAATACGACCTTTTCGCAGACCCACATGCTCGGCCATCAGGGCTTCGAGGTCTTTGAGCTGGCCCATGGCGGCAATGGCATAGGTCTGAAAAGCCTCGCCAGCGTGGGTCAGCCCAATGTTGCGACCCACTGGTTCGATCAGGGGTACGCCAAAAGTATCCTCCAACTGGCGGATTTGCATGGACACGGCGGGTTGGGTCACAAACAGCCGCTCGGCCGCTTTGGAGACCGAGCGCTGGCGCGCCACTTCCAGAAAGGTCTGGATTTGCTTCAGGGTATATGGGCGCATCAGAGGTCTCCGTTTCATCAGATTAGTCTGATGAGTTTTCAATAAAACATGATTGGAGTTTATGAGTTAAGGCTATTAAAGTAAATCATTCCTCACTGATATGAAGCCCGTTTATCCCAATTGTCCGTCGTTGTACTGAACAATACCCATGTCTGCAAGCACCCTTCAAGCCCTGATTTTTGATGTCGATGGCACGCTGGCCGACACCGAGAGTGCACATTTGGCCGCGTTTAACCACGCCTTCGCCGAGATGGGCATGGGCTGGGTGTGGGATGAGGCGCTGTACACCGAACTGCTCGACATTTCAGGTGGCAAAGAGCGCATCCTGCATTACTGGAAAACCACCCGGGCCGATATGCGCGAAGTCGGTGCCATGGCGTTGAACGATACCGTGAACCAGCTGCACGCGCTCAAGACAGCCGCGTATGAGGCCGCAGTGAATGACGGCGCTGTGAGTCTGCGCCCGGGTGTGCTCAAGCTGATGGACGAAGCGCTGGCCCAGGGGTTGCAACTGGCCATTGCCACCACGACATCGCCTGTGAACATCGCCGCCCTGATGCGCCGGGCCATAGGAGCGGACTGGCGCCTGAACTTCACCGCCATTGGCGATGCATCCACCGCGCCCGTCAAAAAGCCGCATCCGCAGGTGTATTTGCAGATGCTGGCCGCGATCCAACTGAGTCCCACCGATTGCATTGCGCTGGAGGACTCCAGCAACGGGCTGCGCGCCGCTACGGCCGCTGGCCTGGCCACCATCATCACACCCACCACCTACACCGCGCACCATGACTTTGGCGCCGCGCTGCGCGTGGTGCCTGATTTGAGCCAGGTCAACCTGGCCCAGTTGCGCAACTGGCATGCTGAAAAACAAACCTCCATGAAAGCCAAACCATGACAGACTCCCCCGCGCAAGCGCCTGTTCTCCGCCTGGCCCCCAGCATTTTGTCGGCCGACTTTGCCCGCCTGGGCGAAGAGGTTCGCGCCATTCAAACGGCCGGTGCGGACCTGGTGCACTTTGACGTGATGGACAACCACTATGTTCCCAACCTGACCATTGGCCCGCTGGTGTGCGAGGCTATTCGACCCCATGTCACCATCCCTATCGATGTGCACCTGATGGTGGAACCGGTGGACGCGCTGATTCCCTTGTTTGCCAAGGCCGGTGCCAACATCATCACCTTTCACCCCGAGGCCTCCCGGCATGTGGACCGCACGCTGCAGCTGATCAAGGAACACGGGTGCAAGGCCGGCCTGGTGCTGAACCCGGCAACAACTACCGATTGGCTGGACCACGTGATGGACAAGCTGGACATGATTCTGCTGATGAGCGTGAACCCGGGCTTTGGCGGGCAAAAGTTCATTCCTTCCACACTGGGCAAACTGCGCGCGGTGCGCCAGCGCATAGCTGCGCACCAGGCCGCCGGCGGCCAGCCAATATGGTTGCAGGTGGATGGCGGGGTCAAGGTCGACAACATCCACGAGATTGTGCGGGCCGGGGCCGACACCTGCGTGGCCGGTAGCGCCGTGTTTGGCGCCCCCGATGCCGATGGCGGCTACCGCACGGTCATAAGCGCGCTGCGCCGCGCCGCACACCCTACCGAATAATTTCATATCAACCGAGACTGCACCATGCCACTGAGCTACAACAACCACCGCCGCACGTTGACCCAGTTCCTGATAGAAGAGCGCCGCCGCTTCCCCAGCGCCAGCGGCGACTTCAACGCCCTGATACTAGACGTCGCCATCGCCTGCAAGGCCATTGCCCGCGCGGTGGCGTTTGGCGAGCTGGGTGGCGTCATGGGTAACCATGCCGCAGAGGAGGGCGGCTCTGTCAATGGGCAGGGCGAAACCCAGAAAAAACTGGACGTGTTGTCCAACGATGTTTTCATTCGCCGCACCGAATGGGCGGGCAATCTGGCGGGCATGGCTTCGGAAGAGATGGATGTGCCCTACCAGATCCGCGGCCAGTACCCACGGGGCAAATACCTGCTGGTGTTTGACCCGCTGGACGGCTCCAGCAACATTGATGTGAACGTGTCGGTTGGCAGCATTTTCTCGGTGTTGCGCGCACCGCAGGATCTGGACGACATGCCGCGTGACCAGCAGCGTGACGTGACCGAGGCCGATTTCTTCCAACCTGGCGCAATGCAGGTGGCCGCAGGTTACGCGCTGTATGGCCCCACCACCATGCTGGTGCTGACGGTGGGCGATGGCGTCAATGGCTTCACGCTGGACCCCACGCTGGGCGAGTTCATGCTGACCCACCCGCACATCCAGATTCCCGTTGATACGCACGAGTTCGCCATCAATGCCTCCAACGCCCGTTTTTGGGAGGCTCCTGTCAAGCGCTATGTGGACGAATGCCTGGCCGGCAAGTCGGGCCCGCGCGCCAAAGACTTCAATATGCGCTGGATTGCCAGCATGGTGGCCGAGGCCCACCGCATTCTGATGCGGGGTGGCGTATTCCTGTACCCGCGCGACACCAAAGACCCCAGCAAACCCGGCCGCTTGCGCCTGCTGTACGAAGCCAATCCGATCGGCATGCTCATGGAACAGGCCGGAGGCCGCGCCTCCACCGGCGAGGTGCCCATGCTGGGCGTGCAACCCACCAGCCTGCACCAGCGCATTGGTCTGGTGTTTGGCTCCAAAAATGAGGTGGAGCGCATCGAGCGTTACCACGCCGAGCCAATCAAGCACGAACTGGACAACCCCTTGTTTACCGAGCGCAGCTTGTTTCGCGACGCACGCTTCTGATCAGTTGGGGACAGAGCTAAAAATCTGTCCCGCAATGCTATTCGTTTAATAACAGCTCGTCCAATAAGTACGAGGGCTAGAGGCCATTTTTACCAACATATTTATAACTTAGGAGCAACCATGTCTGCACGCCATCCCATCATCGCCATCACCGGGTCTTCCGGGGCGGGCACCACGTCGGTGACCCGGACCTTCGAAAACATCTTTCGCCGCGAAGGTGTCAACGCTGCCGTGATCGAGGGTGACAGCTTTCACCGCCATGACCGTGCCGAGATGAAGCTGCGCCTGGTCGAAGCCGAAAAAGCCGGCAACAAAAACTTCAGCCACTTCGGGCCGGAAAACAATCTATTTCCCGAACTTGAAGCCCTGTTTCGGGACTACGCCACCACCGGCAGCGGCAGACGCCGCAAGTACCTGCACGACACCGAAGAGGCCGCGCCCTACAAGCAAAGCCCGGGCACCTTTACGCCGTGGGAAGACGTGCCCGCCAACACCGACCTGCTGTTTTACGAAGGCTTGCACGGTGCGGTGGTCACACCCGAGGTCAACATCGCCCAGCACCCAGACTTGCTGGTGGGCGTGGTACCGGTCATCAACCTGGAGTGGATTCAAAAACTCTACCGTGACAAGAAGCAGCGTGGCTACAGCACCGAGGCGGTGACCGACACCATCCTGCGTCGCATGCCCGACTATGTGAACTACATCTGCCCGCAGTTCAACCACACGCACGTCAACTTCCAGCGCGTGCCCATGGTGGACACCTCCAACCCCTTCATTGCCAGAGACATTCCCAGCGCCGACGAGAGCATGGTGGTGATCCGCTTTGCCAACCCCAAGGGCATCGATTTTCAGTACCTGCGCAGCATGATTGGAGACAGCTTCATGAGCCGCGCCAACACCATTGTGGTGCCCGGCGGCAAGATGGAACTGGCCATGCAACTCATCTTCACACCCTTCGTCTGGCGGATGATGGACCGGCAGAAGAAGGCTTCTTGACCATGCAAAATCCTACTCCCGACATGGCCAACCAGATGGCCAAGGCCATCCGCTTTCTGGCCATCGACGCCGTCGAAAAAGCCAAGTCCGGCCACCCCGGCGCGCCCATGGGTATGGCCGACATCGCTGAGGTGCTATGGAATCGCCACCTCCAGCACAACCCGGCCAACCCGCTGTGGCCCAACCGCGACCGTTTCGTGCTCTCCAACGGCCACGGTTCCATGCTGCTGTATGCGCTGCTGCACCTCACCGGCTATGACCTGTCCATGGACGAGTTGAAGCACTTCCGCCAGTTGCACAGCAAGACCGCCGGCCACCCCGAGGTAGGCGTCACCCCTGGCGTGGAAACCACCACCGGCCCGCTGGGCCAGGGTTTGGGCAATGCAGTCGGCATGGCGCTGGCCGAGAAGCTGCTGGCCGCCGAGTTCAATCGGCCCGAGCACGCTATCGTTGACCACTTTACCTACGTGTTCATGGGCGATGGTTGCCTGATGGAAGGCATCAGCCACGAAGTCTGTTCGCTGGCGGGTACGCTGCGCCTGTCGAAACTGGTGGCCTTCTATGACGACAACGGCATCTCGATTGACGGCCATGTGGAGGGTTGGTTTACCGACGACACGCCCAAGCGCTTCGAGGCCTATGGCTGGAACGTCATCGCGGGCATCAACGGCCACAACCCAGAGGCGCTAGACGCGGCTGTGCGTTCGGCCAAGGCCCAGGGTCTGCTGGCGGACGGCAAGCCCACGCTGATCTGCTGCAAGACCGTCATCGGCATGGGTTCGCCCAACAAGGCCGGCACCCACGATGTGCACGGCGCCGCGCTGGGTGCGGCCGAGGTGGCTGCCACCCGCGAGGCGCTGGGCTGGGACCATGCGCCGTTCGAGATTCCAGCAGACATTGCGGAGGCCTGGAACGCCGTGGAACGCGGCCAGGCGGCCGAGCGCACCTGGCGTGCCGGCTTTGAGGCCTACCGCACCCACTACCCCGAGCAGGCGGCCGCGTTCGAGCGCCGCATGGCGGGTGACCTGCTGCCGGCCTTTGCCCACCAGTTACCGGC
>Ga0073904_10002423_pt1 | contig 14105 bp, 9 predicted proteins | sample KloWWTrecipitate_FD_66668 | JGI IMG/M metagenome (GOLD analysis project Ga0073904, IMG submission 66668) | Active sludge microbial communities from Klosterneuburg, Austria, studying microevolution and ecology of nitrifiers - Klosterneuburg... | ecosystem: Engineered > WWTP > Aerobic digester >...
GGGCTGGACCAGGCCAGGGAAAGCAGAGCGAAGGCGACAGCGAAGCGAACCGCGAAAGCGCGCTGGCGGTAGTTCATGAGTCCCCCTTGCTGAGCGAAAGCCGACCGATCGTAGCACTGGAGCTGCTGAGGAAGCGGGCGACCTGCGGGTCACCGTTGACTTGCCGCCGAGCTGAGTTTCCTGCACGATCAACCTTCGCCGGTGGATTCGGGTGCGCCGCAACCTTCTCGACGCGCGGGGCGGCCAGACTGCCGGACAAGGGAGATCAGAAATGAAGTTGCCGCTGGCTGCGATCGCTACCCTTCTCGCGGTGCTGACGCTGGGTCGCTCCTTTGCCGCGCAGGAGGCGCCGCCTTCCTTCGGCGAGCGTGTCGAGGTCGAGGTGGTAAACGTCGATGTCGTCGTGACCGATCGGGATGGGAACCGGGTCACCGACCTTCTGCGGGAGGACTTCCGGCTCGAGGTGGACGGGAAGCCCGTGGCGATCGACTACTTCGCGCCGCCGGGGGCGCGGAAACCCTCGACGCCGAGCAGCGCCGGTGTCGCTCCCGACGCGGTCGATCTCTCGCGCGCCAACCTCTTCGTCTTCGTCGACCAGAGCGCCCTCGAGTGGCGTACCAGCAAGCAGATCCTCGACGAGGTCAAGGACTTCGTCCTGCCACGCACCGGCGGCAGCGAACGCATCATGATCGCCGCCTTCGCCGAGAACCTGCGGATCCTGTCGCCGCCGACCGCCGATCGCGCGCGCATCGAGCAGGCCTTGGCCGAGCTCGAGAAGCTGCGCGGGCGCGGCAGTCTGGTCGCCGCCGAGCGGAGCCTCCTCGAGCGCGAGGTGCGCGAGAACGGGCGGCCGCGTGCCCAGGTCGAAGTCACCGATCCCGAGAGCGGCGTAGCCGGCGCAGCGCAGGCGGCGCGGGTCGCCCAGCAGGATCAGACCGACACCGCCAACCTCCGCCTGCAGGTCGAGAGCTTCGGCGAGCAGCAGATCGCCCGGCAGGCGCGGGCGGTTGGCGCGCTGCGCGAGTGGATCGGGGCGCTGGCGGCGATCGACGGGCGGAAGTCGGTCCTCTTCGCTTCGGCCGGATACACCTCGCAGCCCGACGCCTTCCTGACCCAGTACCTCGACCAGAAGCGTGAGGACAACCCCACCGGCGGGTCGCAGTCGAACCGTCTCCCGACCGCCCGCCTCACGCTGCTCGAGGATTTCGAGCGCACCGTGCGCGCCGCCCAGAACGCGCGCGTCGCCTTCTACACCATCTCGCCGCGTGAAGCGCCGTCGAGCACTTTCGGTGCGGAGTTCGGCGGCTCGGGCGCGAATTCGACGGCGGTCGCGCCGCGCGATCCGGCGATCGCCGAAGCGGCTTCGAGCCTGCAGCGGCTCGCCGGAGCGACCGGCGGCGAGGCGCTCTTCCTCGACGACGGCCTGTCGGATCGGCTCTCGGGGGTCGCCGACGACGCTGCGGCCTCGTACTCTCTCGGCTTCACGACGACCGACGCGGCGGGCGCCGCCGACCATGTCATCCAGGTCTTCACCCAGGACGACGAGCTCCGACTCCGCCACCGCGAGAGCTTCCGCCGCTCCTCTCTCCCGGAGCGCGCCGAAGCGGCTCTCGTCGCAGCGGCGACTTTCGAGACCACGGTCAATCCGCTCGGCCTGCAGCTCGAGCTCGGCGCGTCTCTGCCGGAGGACAGGAAGGGCAAGGAGGCGCGGGTGCCGATCCTCGTCCGCATCCCGCTCGGCCTGGTGAGCCTGATGCCGGATGGCTCGGCAGGCGACCGGCGTGCAGCGCGCCTGACCGCGCGCGTCGCGGTGCTCAACGAGGCGCAGCACATTCGCCTGGGCGAAAGCGCGCCGATCGCGATCTCGATCCCTGGCGCCGACCTCGAAAAGGCCCTCGGTTCGTTCTGGGCCTATCGCGCCGAGGTCCTCGTCGGCCGCGGCCGCCAACGCGTCGCCGTCGTCGTCAGCGACGAGATCGGCGGGACGGTCTCGACTCTCGTCGCGACCGTCGATCGCCCGGCGAATTGAGCGGGAGCGCGCGGCTCCCGGCAGGCAGCCTCCTCTAAGCCTGCGGGGTGATCCCGGGCAGCGCAGCCCGCGCCGCTTCGACGTCGAGGCGCTCCATCGCGTCGTGCGGCGTCGCATCCGCGGCCTGCCTGAGGAGCTTCGCGGCCTCCTTGCGGCCCTTCTCGCCCTCGATCTTGAGCAGGCCGGCGGCGAGCTCCAATCGGCCGATCACACTTGCCGGGTCGAGCTTCAGTGCCCGCCGGTACAGGGCGAGGCCGGTCGCGGCGTCGGCGCCCTGCGTCCTGCCCATCAACCGGCCGACGTGGTCGATCACCTCGGCGTGAAACGAGCCGAGCGCGATGTGCGCGTCGGCATGGCGCGGCGCCAGCGCGATCGTGCGCTCGAGCGCCGTCTTCACCTTGCCGCCGAGCCCCTGCGCCAGCGCCTTGAGGACGCTGATTCCCTGGCTGTAGCGCCCGAGCGCGTAGGCTTGCCAGTACCAGGCATTGGGATTGTCCGGCTCGGCGTGCTGCTGCAACTCGGCGCGCGCGGCGGCCTCGAGGAAGAGCGCGAGCTGATTCTCGGTGTTCTTCTCGAGGTAGTGCGCGTAGATGCATTGCGCCTTGTTGGCCGCCGTCAGGCCGGCGCCGCCGGCCTTCCGTCCGGCGTCGACGGCCTTCTTGAACTCTCCGGCGTGGAAGAGCGTCCAGGCCGCGACGGCCCTTTCGTCCGCCGGCCACGGCTCGCCGTCGCCGGCGTGGAGGCGGGGCCACAGCTTCCTGAGCCGGTCGGAGTCGTAGTCGTAGTCGGAATTGTCGTGCGGGAAGGCGGCCCACTTCGCCATCGTCGACTCCCTCGGAGCGCACGACGGCGCGCTCGCGCAACTCAGTGTACGGCGATCGGACGCCGAACGTCGAGAAGGAGCGGCCCGCAGCCGGGGCCCGAAGGCTACGGCTGCGCGCTCTTCGCCTCGTCGCGGACGCGATAGAGCGCGGCGACCGCCGGCACGCGCCCCCAGTTGGCGAAGAGCATCCGCAGCACGGGGTTCTCGCCGGCCATGCGATCGCGAAACGGGGCGACGTCGACAGCGCCTGCGGCCTCTTCAGCTGTGAGACCTTTCGCCATCGCCGCCCGAGTCTGCTCGACCACCGAGAGGAGGAAGTCGCGGTAGAGGAGAAGCTGCGCGTCGCCCTTCTGCACCGCGCCGTGGCCGGGCAGGTAGGTGGTAGCTCCGAGCGCCCGCAGGCGGTCGAAGGTGCCGATCCACTCCTCGACGTACGACTGATCGCCACCGATGAGCGGCACGGGGGCGACGAGCAGGTCGCCGGTCGCCGCGATCCCCTCCTGCGGCAGCCAGACCACGAGATCGCCGCGGGTGTGCCCCTTGCCGAGCGCCAGGATCTCGATCGTGCGCACCTGCGATCGGAAAGCGCGGTGGAGCGTCAGCCGATCGGTGACCGTCAGGGTCGGCTCCAGGATGCGCATGCGCGGCGCGTCGGCGACGAGCGCCTGCGCCGCGGCGAGATCCCCTTCGAGGCTGGCGCGTTCCTCGGCGGAGAGCGGCTGACCGGAGAAGCCCTGGCCGCTCGCGAGCCGCTGCGGTATCTCCGCCGCCATCTCCGCCGCCCAGCCGGTCCAGCCGTCCATCGTCGCCTTGCCGAAGCTCTCGAAGTCCGCCGCCATCGCCGCGCTGCCCAGGATCTCGACGCCGGGAAACTCCCGGCGGTAGACCTCGTTGCCGCCGACGTGATCGTGGTGGCGATGGGTGTTGACCAGGTAACGCACCGGCTTCGGCGTGAGCTTGCGCAGCGCCGCGATCGAGGCCTCGGCCGACGACGGCGTGAGATTCGCGTCGACGACCAGCACGTCCTCGTCGTTGATCACGAACAGGACGTTCGAGTCGAGGAAGAACCCGGGCGCCTTCGTGCGCGTCAGGGCGTGGATACCGGGCGCAAGCGTTTCGACCGAGAAGCCGGCGGGTCCTGGCCTGGAGGCGCCGGCGATTGCCGCGCAGGCGGCGAGGAGCAACGGCGCGAGGGCGCTGGCAGTCTTCATCGGCGCCTTGGCAGGCATCGGTCTCTCCGGTCTGCCGCCCCGGGAGGCGGAGCGGCACAGTCTTCCGGTGTTACGGAGCCGGCCTGCCTGGGGTTCTGCTGCCAGGGGGCCGGGACTCCGGAACGAGCTCGGTGCGCTCCGTCGGCGTGGTCAGCTTCCGGGGTGCCGGCGCGCGACGAGGCGGCGCGCCGCCAAGGTGGCGAGAGCCAGGGCGAGCACTGCCGCACCGAAATTCCCCATCGCGGGAATCTCCACCACGGAGGGCGGCGCAGGGGCCCGGAGGCAGATCAGCTTGTCTCTGTTTATCGGGTCGGCCCCGAGGTAGGAGAGGTTGTCGTACAGCGCGTCGTCCGTCTCCCCCGTCCACCAGAAGCGGCAGTCGGGCGTTCCGGCGTGACGCACGATGCTGATCCAGCTCGCGCCGGTCACATCGAGCGGATCGAAGCTGATGTCGAAGCGGTAGAGGCTGCCGCCCGTAACCGTCGCGACGACCGACGGGAGCTGGGCAATCAGCGCACCCGGCGCGCCGAAGGCATCGGCGTAGAAGGAGATCGCGAACGGCGTCGCTTCGGGCTCGTTACAGTTGGCGAGCTGCGGTTCGAGCTGTTCGCCCCAGAAGCGGATGCCGTCGATAGAGCCATCGAGCGGGGTGATCGCGAGGGCTGGATCGATAAAGTCCTCGAACGTCGCGACCGACTCCTCGTCCGAGATCGAAGCCTGAAGAGGCTCGCCCTCCTGGCGATAGAAGTCGAACTCGTCGCAAGTCAGGATGACTCCCTGCGGGCTGCGGGAGGTCTCGATTGCTGTCGGAAGCTCCGCCAGAGCGGCTGTGGCGAACGCGCCCAGGATCCAGCTGCCGACTCCGAGCACAACGCGACCATGAATCTCGAACATGAACTCTCCTCCGGGAACCTCGGCGGAGGCTAGCATCCCGCGGTCTGACGCTCAACGTCAGCCCTTCGACCGGGGCGTCGATGCCCTTGCTGACCCGGACTTCCCGGCGAGGAGGCAGCTAGGCGGCGCCGGCAGCCTCGCCGTACGATGCAACCCGCACGGCGGTCCCTACGTTTATAGACTGATCCCATCCAGGAGGTACGTGTGTCCACCCAGAAAAAGCCCGTCTCCCTGAAGCTCGCCGCCGCCCTCGGGCTCGCGGCACTCGCGATCGCTCTCCCCGCGACGGCCGTCGCCGCTGCCGCAGCGGCGGCAGCTGGCGCCAGCAAGGTCCCGAGCGCGAGCCAGATTCCAGACATCCAGTTCGAGAAGTACACCCTGCCGAACGGCCTGCAGGTCATCCTGCACGTCGACCGCAAGCTCCCGATCGTGCACGTCAACCAGTGGTACCACGTCGGCTCGAAGAACGAGAAGCCGGGGCGCACCGGCTTCGCCCATCTCTTCGAGCACATGATGTTCCAGGGCTCGAAGAACGTCCCCGGCGAGTACTTCTCGGTGGTCGAGGAGCTGGGCGCCAACCTCCAGGAGGGGGGCGTCAACGGCACCACCGACAACGACCGCACGAACTACTTCGCCACCGTCCCCTCCGGCAACCTCGAAAAGCTCCTCTGGCTCGAGAGCGATCGGCTGGCGACGCTGATCGAAGGCGTAGACCTGGCCAAGCTCGACAACCAGCGCGACGTGGTGAAGAACGAGCGCCGTCAGGGGGTCGAAAACCAGCCCTACGGGCGCTGGATCGAGCTCCTGGCGAGTGAGCTCTTCCCGTTCGGGCATCCGTACTCCTGGTCGGTCATCGGCAGCATGGCGGATCTCTCCGCCGCCTCGCTCGACGACGTGAAGGAGTTCTTCCGCACCTACTACACGCCGAACAACCTGTCGCTGGTCATCGCCGGCGACTTCGATCCGGCAGTCGCCAAACAGCTGGTCGAGAAGTACTTCGGTTCGATCCCGCCGGGGCCGGCCCTCGCCCGGCCGAAGGTCTCGCCGGTCGTCCTGACCTCGGGCAAGATCCTCGAGATTGCCGATCGGGTGCCGCAGCAGCGGGTCTACATGGTCTGGCCGACGCCCGCGCTCTACGGCGCGAGCGACGCCGAGCTCGACCTCGCGGCGCGCGTTCTCACCGACGGTCTGTCTTCCCGTCTCACCAAGGCGCTGGTCTACGACGCCGAGAAGGCGACCAACGTCAACGCTTTCCAGTTCGGCACCGAGATCGCCAACTGCTTCGTGGTGATCGCCAACGCCCGCCCGGGCGTCGACGTCGCCGAGCTCGAAACGCTCATCGCGGCGGAGATCGCCAAGCTCGCGGCGTCTGGCCCGACGGCAGCCGAGCTCGACCGCGCCAAGAACAAGCTCGAGACGCAATACATCTCCGGTCTCGAGCGGATCGGCGGTTTCGGCGGCAAGGCCGATCTGCTGAACCAGTACAACACCTACCTCGGCGACCCCGGCCGCTTCGCCTGGGACCTGGCGCGCTGGCGCGGCGTGACGCCGGCCGGTCTGCAGGAGGCGACCCGCAAGTACCTCGATACCGACAAGCGGCTCACCTTGCGCTTCCGCCCCGAGAGCTCGACCCGCGTCGACGGGGCCGGGCCGGATCGCGCTGTGGCGCCGCCGATCGGTGCCGAGAAGCGCTTCGTCGCTCCGGCGGTGGCGTCGAAGACGCTCGCCAACGGGCTCGAGGTCTTCGTCGTCGAGCGCCGCGATCTGCCGAAAGTGGCGGTGCAGTTCAGCACCCGCGCCGGCGTCGTCGCCGATCCGGTCGGCAAGGAGGGCACCGCGTTTCTCGCGGCGCAGAACGTCGATCTCGGCACGGCGAAGCGCTCGGCGCTCGAGATCGAAGCGGCGCTGGGCGATCTCGGCACCGTGCTCACCGGCGGCGCTGCGCGCGAAGGTGCCAACCTGCAGCTCGAGGTGCTGACGCGCAACGTCGATGCCGCGCTGGGCATCGTCGCCGAGGTCCTGCGCACGCCCTCTTTCCCGCAGGCCGAGTTCGATCGCGAAAAGCAGAACCTGCTGGCGAATCTCCAGCAGCAGAACAACAACCCGAACGCGGTCGCCAACCGGGTGCGCAACTTCCTCGCCTTCGGCCGAGAGCACCCTTACGGCCGGCCGGCGCAGGGCCTGCCAGCGACGGTGGAGAGAATCACCCGCGACGACGTCGCCCGCTTCTGGCAGGAGCGCGTGAAGCCGGGCTCGTCGGCGCTGGTCTTCGTCGGCGGCCTCGGACTCGACGAGGCGGTGAAACTCGTCGAGAAGCACTTCGGGTCGTGGAGCGGCGGCGCGGCGCCGGAGATCGCCATCGGAGCGGCGCAGACGGCCGCAGCCGGCAAGATCTACCTCGTCGACCGTCAGGACGCGGCGCAGTCGGTGGTGTCGCAGTTCCTGCCGGCGCCTCCGGTCGGCAACCCCGACGACGACGCGCTCACCCTCGCCGACTCGATCTGGGGCGGCGGCGGCTTCGGCACGCGATTGAACCTCAATCTGCGCGAGGACAAGGGGTACTCCTACGGCGTCTTCTCGAATCTGCTGCAGTACACCGACGGCGGCATCTGGTTCGGCGGCGGCGGCGTGCAGACCGACAAGACCGCCGAATCGGTCGCCGAGTTCGTCAAGGAGCTCAAGGGCCTCGCCGGCGAGAAGCCGATCGCGGCCGCCGAGCTCGAGAGCTCGCGCCTCCGCCGGCTGCGCGGCACGTCGCAGGAGTACGAGGCCTATGCCAACGTCGGCGGCAAGATCGCCGCGCTCTGGCTGCAGAAGCGTCCGCTCGCCGAGCTCCAGAACGAGCCCGACCGCATCGCCCAGGTGCCGCTCGCGGCGACCAACGCCGCGGCGGCAAAGTGGGCCCGCCCCGAGAAGGCCGCGATCGTCGTCGTCGGCGACCGCGCCAAGATCGAGGAGAAGCTGAAGGCCCTGGACCTCGGCGAGGTCGTTCTGCTCGACGTCGAAGGCAGGCCGGTCGGGAAGTAGGAAGCTCGACAGGCTGGCCCCTCTCGCCCTGGTGTCCCCAGCGCCAGGGCGGGAGGACCTGAGCTTGACCATGAGCACAAAAAGTGCTCATATGGGCACCTATGCGTCGCACTACTTCCAGCCCCTTCGGAGGTGAGACGCGGACCCGTGTGCTGGTCGCTCTCGGTCTTCTGGAGACCAGCTACGCGCGTGAGCTGGCTCGCCTGCTGGTGGCGCCTGTTTCCGGCGTGCGCAAGGCGATTGCGGCGCTCGAGCGCGACGGGCTGGTGAGCGGCCGGCTCGTGGGGCGCACCCGGGTCGTTCAGCTCAACCCGACCTATTTCGCGCGCGAGGCGCTGGAGGCTTACCTCTTGCGGCTAGCGGAAGCCGATCTGGAGCTCCAGGTCGGAGTTCGCGCGTTGCGCCGGCGCCCGCGGCAGTCCGGCAAGCCCCTGTGAAGATCACCGCCCGGACGCCGCTGCGCGACGTTGCCACCGCAGTCGGGCATGCACTGGCGGAGCACGGCATCCGAGCCATCCTGACCGGCGGAGCCTGCGCAAGCCTGCATTCAGATGGCGCCTATCTCTCGCAAGACATCGACTTCATTCTCGCGGGCCGCGTCGCGGTGTCGACGCTCGACGCGGCCATGGCCGCCAGCGGTTTCGTGCGCCGGGCCAATCGCTATGTGCATCCGGAGTCTCCGTTCTGGGTGGAGTTCCCGCGCGGGCCGCTGGCGGTGGGGGCGGACCTGAAGATCGAGCCGCGCCCGCTCGGACCGGAGCCTTTGGGAACCCTCGCGCTCACCCCCACCGACTCCTGTCGCGACCGACTCGCCGCCTTCTACCACTGGAACGACCGCCAGAGCCTCGAGGTGGCGATCCTCATCGCCGTTCGGAACGAGATCGACCACGACCTCGTTCGCCGCTGGAGCTCAGGGGAGGGGCATCTTGCCCGGTACGAGGAGTTCCGCCGCGAGCTCGCGCGGCGGATCGACCTTCACGGCAGCCAGGCGTAGCCCAGCTTGACGAACAGGGTGCGGTCGGTGGGCAGGGTGTCGAAGCGGTCGGTCTCGAGCTCGGTGTCGGAGTATCCCAGGTAGAAGACGGTCTGCGGGTTGATCCGGTAGGAGTAGAGGAGCTGGCTGAACAGCCGCCGGCTGGTTTCGTCGACCGGCGTCGAGTAGAGATCGGCATCGCGCGCCAGGTCGCGGTGCTGCAGGATCACGCGCGCGAAGCTCCGCAGGTTGAACTGCCAGACCAGGCGCAGCTCCGTCAACTGGGCGGTGAAGAGCCACCCCTCGTCGATCGTCAGGCGCTGGTAGCGATGCTCGAGCTCTGCCCGCAGGTGGCGGCCCGGACTCCAGCTGAGCCCGGGGGAGAGCGTCACCTGCTCGGCCGGGCGCAGCTCCTCGAGGTCGACGTCGTCGCCGATGTTCCAGCCGAGGTGGAGCTCGAGCGCCCCGCTGGGGCGGATCTCCGCCTGCCCTTCGACGTACAGCTCGTCGAACGTCCGGCCGCCGATGGTGCGCTCCCGGTCGGCCACCTGAGTGAAGATCGTCGACTCGCGGCGGCCGCGGAAGATGAACCAGAGCTCGTTCAGCCGCTCGAGCGGATCGCCTGCCTGATCGTCGGTACGCGCGCTGTCGACGCCGAGGCTGAAGCGGATCCAGTGCGCCTCCGGCGCGGCCCACCAGGTGCGCTCGGCGAGGGCCTTGCCGTAGCGCCGATCGACTTGCGGCAGAAAGCCCAGGTCGGCGCGGAAGTCGCGCCCGATGTCCTCGTAGGCGGCGGAGAGGCGCCAGTTGCGCGAGTCGTGGTTGTAGGAGACGTAGAGCGCATGGTCCGAGAGCGCTCCGGCCGGCTGATCGTAGTCGTGGACGATCTCGTCGGGGTACTCGGTGCGTGAGCCCAGAGCCTGGACGCGCAGCGAGTCGACCGCGCCGAGCCGGAAGAGGCCATCGAGCCCAGCCACCTGATTCGAGTAGTCGCCGCCGGCGCCCCCTGCCGACCCTTCGCGGGACGTCGCGACGACGCCGAGTGCGGAGTTGACCCCGAGGTCGCGGCGGTAGCGGGCGACGGCGTTGGTCGAGGCGAACGGCAGCTCGGCGAGTGCGGACCGCTGGCTGCCCGGAATGAGCAGCGAAGTGCGCGCGTCCTCGGCGACGAATGCGCCGAAGGCGGAGGCGCCGCGCTTTCCCGTCACCTTCGCCCCCCAATCGGGGTCGGCGACGTTGCGCGTGAAGACGACCTGAAAGGGCGTGGTGAAGATGTCCGCCCCTTCGAGGAAGAACGGCCGGCGCTCGGGATAGAAGATCGCGAACTGCTGGTTGACGTCGAGCTCGAGGGCGTCGGCCTCGACCTGCGAGAAGTCCGGATTCACCGTGCCCGACAGGATGATGTCGGGCGTCACGCCCCAGGTCGCGGTCAGCCCCGCCTCGACGTCGACTTCGCCGGCCTCGAGCGGGCCGTCGGGAACCTCCGCGCGCCGCTCGGCGCGTTGAATCGTCAGCGTCGGGTCGAGCTCGAGGTGGCGGCCGGGAGTGACCCCGGCGAAGCCGGAGATCGTCGACAACTGGCAGACCGAGCAGTTGCGGTTGCGGTCGAACGGCTCGCTCGCGAGCTCGAGTCGATCGCGCCGCGGCCGGACGCGCGAGAAGCCGATGCCCCATGTCTGCGCCGCGCTGCCCGGCGGAAAGCGCAGCGAGGAGAACGGAATCGCGAGCTCGACCTCGAAGCCGCCGGCGGTGATCCGGCCGGCCGAGTCCCAGAGCGCGTCCCAGGAGATGTCCTCGCTGTCGTCGCCCCCCTGGCGCTCGGCTGCCAGGTCGTCGCGGAAGAGGTCCATCTGCACGCCTAGCGGGTTGACGTAGAACTCGAACGAGCGCCGGCGATCGAGGAACGGGTCGAGCCGAACGCCGACGAAGTCACCGTCGTAGGCCTGGTCGCGATCGGTGAAGCGGGCGCGAATCTCTTCCGGGTGTGGATCCGCGGCGTTGCAGCCGACATAGAGCCGCTCGCTGTCGTAGAGGAGGCGGCAGGTGGTCGCGATCGGCGCCGGGCGGTTCTCGCCGGGCGCGGTCTCGTAAGCGAGCGCGACGACCTCGGCCTCCTGCCAGATGGCCTCGTCGAGAAGACCGTCGACCCGAATCGGTGCGGTGGCGCGAAACGCCCGCAGTTGGAGCCCGGGCGACTCGGCGCTCTCCGCCAGCGCCGCCAGAGGCGAGGCGAGGAGGGCGAAAGCGAAGCAGCGAAGGGCCGTGCCGCGGGCCGGGCGCCGCGCCGGGATCGAATCGAAGACGCGCACGATGTGGAAACTAACATCTCGCGCCGCGCTGCGGGCAGGAGCGACCGGCGAAAGGCGGCGCCGGAAGCTCCGCGCCGAGCAACGAGAGATAGAGCGTCGTCGGCGCGGAGGGCGCCGACCGGGGCGGCTCCGGTCTCCCGCTGCCAGCCGCGACCCGAGCGCCGCCTCGAGCTAGGCGGGCGGCGTTGCGATGCGACAAGATCCCGGCGTGCCACCCGCAGCGCGCGAGGAATCCCGAGCCGGTCTCTGGCGCGTCGGGGCGTTCGTCTTTCTGGTCGCCCTTGCGGTGCGCTGGCTCCACCTCGCGTACTTCCGTCGCGCTCCCTTCTTCTTCCTCCTGGTCGGGGATGCCCGCGCTTACGACGCATGGGCCCGGCGTCTCGCGGCCGGCGACTGGCTGGGCAGCGAGGTCTTCTACCAGGCGCCGCTCTATCCCTACCTGCTGGGCGCCTGGTACGCAGTCGCCGGCCCCGGCCTGCTGGGCGTGCGGCTGCTCCAGGGCGCGCTCGGCGCCCTTGCCTGCGGCCTGGTCGCCGTCGCCTCCGGACGGCTCTTCGGACGGGCCGCGGGGTGGGCGGCGGGCCTCCTGCTCGCCTTCTACGCCCCGGCGATCTTCTTCGACCTGCTGTTGCAGAAAGCGGTTCTCGACCTCCTGCTGGTCTCCCTGCTCCTGCTGCTGGTCTCCCTGCTGGCCGAGCACGTCGAGCGGGGACGCTCGTTCTGGGCGGGGGCGGCGTTGGGGCTTCTCGTGCTCAGCCGGGAAAACGCCGTCGTCCTCCTGCCGGTGTTGCTGGTCTGGCTCGGGTTGCGAGCCCGGCCCCGCCTCGCGCCGATGCTGCTGTTCGTCGTGGGAGTCGGTGCGGTTCTCGCGCCGGTGGCGGTGCGCAACTTCCGCATCGGCGGCGAGCTCCTGCTCACCACCGCACAGCTCGGTCCCAACCTCTACATCGGAAACCACGACGGGGCGACCGGGAGCTACGTGCCGTTGCGCCCGGGGCGGGGGGACGCGAGCTTCGAGCGCCGCGACGCGGCCGACCTCGCGGAAGCGGCGAGCGGGAGAAAGCTCACTGCCGGCGAAGTCTCGCGCTACTGGCGCGGGCGCGCCACGACCTGGATCCGGGCCCATCCCGGCCGCTGGCTGGAGCTCCTGGGGCGCAAGCTCCGGCTCGCCTGGAACAGCGGCGAGGCGATGGACACCGAGGATCTCCAGACGCACGCCGAGGTGTCGCCGCCGCTCCGCTGGCTCGCCCGGGTGGGGCACTTCGGCCTGCTCGCGCCGCTCGCCCTGCTCGGCGTCTGGTGGACCCGGGCCCGCTGGCGCGAGCTCTGGGTGCTGCATGCCGCGGTCGCCGTCTACACGGCGAGCCTCGTCGTCTTCTACGTCGTCGCCCGCTACCGCCTGCCGCTGGTCCCGCTGCTGGCGCCGTTCGCTGGCCTCGCCCTGGTCGAGCTGCCGGCGCAGTGGCGGCGGGGTCCGGCGAGCGAGCGGATCCGGTCCGGCCTGATCCTCGCCGGCGCCGCCCTGTTCGTGAACTGGCCGCTCCTCGCGGAGCTGCCGGGGGGGCGGCTGCGCGCTCTCACGCATCTCAACTACGCCCAGGCCTTCGCGGCCCACGGCAGCAGCGACGAGGCCGCCGCGCAATACCGCAGGGCCCTGGAGCTCGATCCCGCTAACGCCCACGCGCACACCAACCTCGGTGTGCTCGCGGCCGAGCGGGGCGAGCGTGCGGCGGCGCTCTTGCACTTCCAGGCGGCGGCAGAGAGCGCCCCCGGCGAGGCGCGGAATCAGAGCAACCTGGGGGTCGAGCTACAGGTGCAGGGGCGCATTCCGGAGGCCATCGCGAGCTTCGAGCGCGCCGTCGCGCTCGAGCCCGGGGACGCCGCCCTTCGCTTCCATCTCGGCGCCGCGCTCTCCGCGGCGGGGCGGGCCGGCCCGGCGATCGCCCAGTTCGAAGAGGTGATCCGGCTGGAGCCGGATCCGGCGAAGGCCGCGCAGGCCCACAACAACCTCGGCATCCTGCTCGCCTCGACCGGCCGAGCGTCCGAGGCCATCCCGCACTTCGAGGCCGCCGTCGGCCTCGCCCCGGGCTTCCGCGATGCCGCCGAGAACCTCGTCCGCGCCCGAGCCCTGGCCGCCGCCGGGAGCAGAATGCGGTGACGGCTAACTTCTTTGCCCGCGCCTTCCGCCGAGCCTGCCAACGACCGGTCCATCGGTAACTGTCACCGATTCCCTTACGGAGCCGTCGGCGCCGGCGGCTGGCCTCACCGCCTCGAACAGCGCGAGGCGGTGGTGTCGATGTCGGCGACGCAGTAGGCCTGGGCGAGGTGCCAGCCGAATTTCTGCGGCCGAACTTCTGCGGGATGGCTGCCTGCTTCTGGGCGGAGAGGGACGAGAGGCGGAGTTTGATGATGGAATCCACCCTCCTCGAACGCATGGAGAGAGCACAGTGGCGACGAACAGTTCCGATTCCAAGGTGAGTCTGCGCGAGCGCATCCGAGTCTTCATCGAGAGCGCCCGCTTCGAAAGGTCCATTACGGCGCTGATCGCTGTCAACGCCATCACGCTCGGCATCGAAACCTCGCCCGCGGCCATCGCCCGTTTCGGCCCCGGCCTCCACGTGTTCGACCAGGTGGTGCTGGGGGTCTTCGTCGTCGAGTTGCTGCTGCGCTTCTTCGTCTACCGCGGCCGCTTCTTCCGCGACCCGTGGCGTGTCTTCGACTTCGTGGTCGTGGGAATGGGGCTGATGCCCGCCGGCGGGGCGTTCACCGTGCTGCGCGCGCTGCGCGTCCTGCGGGTGCTGCGGCTGGTTTCTCTGGTGCCATCGATGCGCGGGGTGGT
>Ga0073904_10002424_pt1 | contig 14104 bp, 12 predicted proteins | sample KloWWTrecipitate_FD_66668 | JGI IMG/M metagenome (GOLD analysis project Ga0073904, IMG submission 66668) | Active sludge microbial communities from Klosterneuburg, Austria, studying microevolution and ecology of nitrifiers - Klosterneuburg... | ecosystem: Engineered > WWTP > Aerobic digester >...
CGGCCGCTCCCGAGCTCGCCGCGTGGAACGAAGAGGGCAAGGCCGAGGCGTGCGCCATCATCGAGGCCGGCGGCGAGACCCACGGCGATCCCGCGCTGGTGGCGGCCCTCGCGCGCGTCAACGAGCTGTCGCGGAAGGTGAACGAGGCGGTGTTCGTAGAGAGCTGCCGCGTCCTCGACGAGGGCAAACTGCTCGCGGTGCTCGGCGGCGATCACTCGGTGCCGCTCGGGGCGCTGCGCGCCGTGGCGCGCACCGAGCGGTCGTTCGGCGTGCTGCACTTCGACGCGCACTCGGACACGCGCGACGCGTACGAGGGGTTCCTGTACTCGCACGCCTCGATCATGCGCAACGCGCTGGACGAGGTCCCAGAGCTCACACGGCTCGTGCAGGTCGGCATTCGCGACGTGTGCGAAGCCGAGATCGACTACGTCGCCGCGCAGGGCGAGCGCGTGGTGGTCTTCACCGATCGCGAGCTGTCGCGCCGCCGGCTCCGCGGCGAGGCGTTCGCGAGCGTGGCCGCGTCGATCGTGGCCGCGCTGCCGGCGCGCGTGTGGGTGTCCTTCGACATCGACGGGCTCGACCCGCGATTCTGCCCAAACACGGGCACGCCCGTGCCCGGGGGCCTCGACCTCGCGGAGGCCGTGTTCTTGCTGTCGGAGGTCGTGCGTTCCGGCCGCGTGCTCCTCGGCTTCGACCTGAACGAGGTGGCGCCTGGCCCCGAGGGGGAGTGGGACGCGAACGTGGGGGCGCGGCTACTCTACAAGCTCGCCGGGTTCCTCTTCGCCAGCCGAGGCATGGCGAAGCTCTGCGGTTGACCGCGCCGACGCCGCGGTGCGCGGTGCGATAGCCCACGAACGCGCGCGGCGCGCGGGGTAGACTCCTGCCGATGTCGCCCGAGAACCCGCTGCTCACGGTCACCACGAACATCCCCTTCGACGCGGTGCTGCCCGAGCACATCGCCCCGGCGGTCGCCACGCTGCGCGCGTCCGCGCAGGAGGCACTCGACGCGATCCCGCGGGCGCACGCCGAGGGGCGCCTCACCTACGACGCCACGCTCGGCGCGCTCGACGCGGCCACCTCCGGGCTCGATTTTGCGCTCGGCGTCGCCGCGCACCTCGAGTCGACCGCGAGCACGCCGGCGCTGCGGGACGCGTACGCCGCCGTGCAGGAAGAGGTGGCCGTGTTCTACAGCGGCATCGCGCTCTCGGCGCCGCTCTACGGGGCGCTGGCCGCGTACGCCGCGACCGACGAAGGGCGCGCGCTCACTGGGGGGCGGCGTCGCCTCCTCGACAAGACCCTGCTCGACTTCGTGAAGAACGGCGTGAACCTGGACGCCGCGGGGAAGAAGCGGCTCGCCGAGCTCGACGTGGAGCTCGCGCAGATGACGCTGCTCTATTCGCAGAACACGGTCGACGCGACCAACGCGTTCTCCCACCATGTCGCCGACCGCGAGTCGCTCGCCGGCGTCCCGGAAGGGACCGTGGCCGCCGCCGCCGAGGCGGCCAAGCAGCGCGGGCTCGAGGGGTACCTGCTCACCCTTCACGCGCCGCTCTACGTGCCCATCATGACGTACGCGGACGACCGCGCGCTTCGCGAGCGGCTCTACCGGGCCAACGTGACCCGCGCCACGACCGCGCCCGGCGACAACCTCGAGCTCGCGCTCACGATCCTGCGGCTGCGCGAGGAGAAGGCCAAGCTGCTCGGCTTCCCCAACTTCGCCGAGCTCGTGCTCTCCGACCGCATGGCCAAGACCGGCGAGAAAGCGCAGGCGTTCGTCGACGATCTGCGCGCGCGGATCGCGCCGGCGTTCGCGCGCGAGAACGCCGAGCTCGACGCCTTCGTGCGGGAGATCGCCGGCGAGGCCGCGCTGCCGCTCGCCCCGTGGGACGTGGCCTACTTCGCCGAGAAGCTCCGCCGCAAGCGCTACGAGGTCGACGACGAGGCGCTCCGCCCCTATTTCCCGCTCGACCGCGTGTCGGAGGGGCTGTTCCGCATCGCGGAGGAGCTCTACGGCGTGCGCGTCGTGCCCTGGACGGCCGACGAGCCGGACGGCCCGCCCCGGCCGTGGAACGACGACGTGCTCTCGTACGTCGTGCGCGATCACGATGGGACGCGCGAGACGCGACTAGGTGCGTTCTACATGGATCTGTTCCCGCGGGCCGACAAGCGCGACGGGGCCTGGATGGGCGGCATGCTCGACCGGCTCCCCGGCACGCCCCACGAGCGCGAGAACGTCGCCGTGATCGTGGGCAACATGACCCCGCCCGCGCCCGGCGCGCGCACCGCGCTGCTCACGCACCGCGAGGTCGAGACCCTCTTTCACGAGTTCGGTCACCTGCTCCACCACGTGCTCTCGGCGGTGCGCGAGCGCGCGCTCGCGGGCACGAGGGTGCTCTCCGACTTCGTCGAGCTCCCTTCCATGCTCACCGAGAACTTCGCGTGGGAGAAGGAGGGGCTCGACCTCTTCGCCCGGCACGTCGAGTCGGGGGCGGGCCTCCCCGAGGACATGCGCTTGCGCATGAAGGCGGCGCGCACGTTCCGCGCGGCCAACATGCTCCTGCGGCAGCTCGGCTTCTCCACGGTCGATCTGCTCCTGCACCGCACGCCGGCCGTCACGTCGAAGGCCGAGCTGCTCCGCCTCGCGCGGGAGGCGTTTCAGCCCTTCTCGCCCGCGGCCCTCCCGGACGACTACGCGATGATCGCGTCGTTCGCGCACCTCTTCGGGAGCCCGTACGGCTACGCCGCCGGCTACTACTCGTACCAGTGGGCCGAGGTGCTCGACGCCGACGCGTTCACGCCCTTCAAAGACGCGGGCGTGCTCTCCCGCGAGGTGGGCGCGGCCTTCCGCGCGAAGGTGCTCGCGCGCGGCGACGAGGCGCCGCCCGAGGAGCTGTACCGCGACTTCTTGGGGCGCGATCCCACGGTCGATGCGCTCGTCGCGCGTATGGGGCTGAGCGGCGCCGCGCCCCCGGCGGCCTGAGCGCTGCGGTCCCAGCGGAAGATTGCAGCCCGTTGAAAACAATAGGTTTTTGGGAACTTCTCGCCCCCGCGGGACTCTGGACCTCGCCGCACGAGCGCGGCGCGAGGAGGACTCCATGGGCATCGCGATCGACAGCGGCGGCAAGGGCAAGCGACGGACACTGGACGCGGAGGTGAACCTGGTCCCCATGATCGACTTCCTGGTCGTCACCATCGCGTTCCTGGTGCTCACGGCGGCGTGGACCGCGGCGGGGCGCGTGGAGGCGAGCGCCGCGCTGGGCGGCCACGGCGAGCCGTGCGAGGACTGCCGACCGCGCAAGCTCGTGCTCGACGCGCGCGGCGAGCAGGCGTTTCTCCTCACGTGGAAGGAGGGCGAGAAGGTGATCCGCACGGTGGAGGTGCCCAAGCGGGCGATCGAGCCGACCGCGGGCCGCGCGCGGCAGATCCGTTACCCCGAGCTCGCGAAGGCGCTCTCCGACGAGTGGTCGACCTACGGTCAACACCGCGACCGCGCCGACAAGCACGTGGACCCGCTCGTGCTGCGCACGTCGAACGAGCTGCCCTACGCCGCGATGGTCGGCTTGATGGACGCCACGAGCTCCGTGCGACGCCCCGGGCCTGGCGCAGGAACGACGCCGGGCGCGAGCGACCGCGCGGCGTTCGAGCTGACGCTCGCGGTCGACTGATCGCGCGCCCCTGGGCGGCGCCGGGCATGGCAGCGGTGTCCCGGCGAGGCGCCGAAAGTCCGGACACGCGCGCGTCGCGAGGTGAGGGACGCTCGAACGTTTGTCGTGCGTGTCGCGGTGGCACGCGAGATGCAGGCCGCTCTTGCCCCTCGGATCGACCGCTGCGCACCGGACGCGCGCGTGTCGCGTCGCGTGGCGTGAGGAGCCCGCCTTGAAGAGCCTCGCCGTACGCAGCCTCGTCCCCTTCGTTCTAGCCGCCGCCGTCGCCGCGTGTGCGCTCACGCAGAGCACCCACGTCCGCGCCTGCGGCGGCTGCTTCGTGCAGAACGAGTCGACCGTCGTCACCGACCACCGGATGGCCCTGTCGATCTCGAAGACCCAGACCGTGCTCTGGGACCAGATTCGCTACACGGGCGATCCGCGCGAGTTCGCGTGGGTGCTTCCGGTGCGCGCGGGCACGAAGCTCGAGCTCGCGAACGACGAGTTTTTCACTGCGCTCGACGCCGCGACCCAGCCCGTCATCGTCCCGCCGGGGCGCACGGGCGGGCGGCTCGGCTGCGCCGTCGCGGGGTGCAGCGCCTCGGACTCCACCGGCTCGGGCGCGCCGGGCGAGGGCCAGGTGCAGATCGTGAGTCAAGCCGTCGTCGGGCCCTACGAGACCGTCACGCTTCGCGCGACCGATCCCGACGCCCTCACGCGGTGGCTGAAGAGCCACGCGTTCGCGATCCCCACGAACATCGAGCCCATCGTCGCGGCGTACGTGCGCGAGGGCTTCGACTTCATCGCCCTTCGGCTCGCGCCGCGCTGCGGAGAGCGGCAGATGCGCCCGGTCCGCGTGGTCACGCCCGGCGCCGATCCGACGCTGCCGCTTCGCATGGTCGCCGCCGGCGTCGGCGCGCGCGTCGGCATCACGCTCTACGTCATCGGCGAGGGGCGCTACCACCCCCAGAACTTCCCCGACGCCGAGGTGGAGTGGGAGTCCGACCTTACTTGGTCGCGAACCGGCAATCGCTCGAACTACCAAGACCTCGCCGCGGCTGCGATGGCGCAGGCTGGGGGGCGCGCGTGGCTTACGGAGTTCTCCGGGCGAGTCGACGTCGTGCAAGCGGCGACTCGCCGCTACGCGAGCAGCTTCCACCCGTCGCTCGTCGACACCTACTTCGGTCTCTGTCGCCGCGCCGGCGGCGGGACGGGCGGCTCGAGCGGCGGGACGGGCGGCTCGACGCCTTGTCCCGACAACGGCCCAGTCGCATCGACGGACGGAGGGATCCCCCCGCGCGCCCCCGTGGACGCCGGCGCGGCACCCGACGCCGCCGCGCCGGACGCGAGCGACCCCGAGGCGACCGACGGCGGCGAGGCGGACGGCGGCGAGGCGGACGGCGGCGAGGCGGACGGCGGCGAGGCGGACGGCGGCGGGGGCCGCGTCGATGCGGGAGCTCCTCGCGTCGACGCGGGATCCCCTCGCCCCGACGCTGGCGTATCGCCTGGACCTTCGACGAGCTTCCCGTGTGGGCTCGACGACCTCGCCGTCGCCACCGAGGGCATGAGCCCGACCGGCGTGTGGGTCACGCGCCTCCGCGCCGTGCTGCCCTCGAACGCGCTCGGGGCCGGCGATCTGCGGCTCGAGGCGACCACGAGCCAGACCCCCGTCGAGAGCGTCCACTACGTCGACACCTACTCCGACGAGGCGAGCCCGACTCGCGCTCAGGGCTGCGCGAGCGGCGCTCGCTCACGCACGACGTTCGGGAGCTACGGGCTCGCCGCAGCCGCCGCGGTGGCGGGCCTCGCGTGGGCACGCAAGCGTCGCCGGGGCTGAGCGGCGGCTCACGAGGCCTTACCCGCGCCTCAGGGCGGCGCTGCGGTCTCCGCCGGGCCCAGGGTCTTCTTCTGGTCGTCCACCCGGAACGACAGCGTGCCCACGCGCACGACGGCGCCTTCGTTTCGGCACGCCTGATCACGCAGCACCGCGTCGGGCGCGTGGCACGGCCGCCCCACCTCCGACACCGCGTCGCACTCGGGAGATTTGATCTGTACAATCGTGTACATACGCCTCGCCTGCGCGCGCGAGGCCTCGGCCCCGAGCGCGCGCTTTCCGCGGGTGAGCGCGGCGAGCGCGTAGGTCGACGTGCGCCCAGCGTGGGGGTCCTTGACGACCTCCGCCGGGGGCCGGGCGAGCTCCGCCTCCACGGCGCGAGTGAGCGCGTCGACCGAGCACGTGGGCTCGTCCTGGGTCGTGGTCTGGTTGGCCAACAGGGGGCTGCCCGCCGAGACACCCGACGTCGCGCACCGGAGGCCAGCGGCGCACGGATCCTCGCGCAGCAGCGCGTCGACCGGCGCGCACGACGCCCCCGCGTGGGCGACGGCCAGCACCGCCGCGTCGACCAGCGCGGCGCGCTCGGGCTCGGGCTCCGCCAGCAGCGGTGGCCTCGCCGAGAGCAGATCGCAGCCGAGCTTGCCGGCGTCGGCCGGCGACTTGACGGCGAGTACGCGGAGCAGCACCGCCGCCCCGAGGCCGCCGCGCGCGTCCTTCGCGCCCGTGACGCCCGCGAGCCGCTGGGTGAGCGCCGACGCCGCGAGGGCCCGCGGATCGGCGAACGCGACAGCGCGCGAGAGGAGCGCGGGGGACGCCGTGGGGTCAGCGACGAGCGCGGAGAACGCGGTCGCCAGCTCGTCGCGATCGGCTGGCCGCAGCGTGGGGAGGCGCAGCTCCCACCTCGGCCCTTCGGTGGCCGCGGCGCGCGCGAGCACCCGGGCGAGTCCTGGTGGGCCCTTCGCAGCGCGCACCGCGCCCACGATGACGTCGGGGCTCGGGGTCGAGGCGAGCAATTCGCCGACCGTGACCTCGTACGCCGCGGGCGTCGTCGTCGCCGGGCCTCGCTGCGGTTCGCCCGCGAGCATCACCATGTTGACCCACTGGCCGTCGACCCCGCGGAAGGCCACCGCGTCGAGGCCGTCGTCGCGCGCGAGCTCGATCGACGGCCGACCACCCACATCGCCCGCCGAGAGCGGCACCCGAGGCCAACCCTCGACCAGAAGCTCGGCCCCGCCGTCCGCCCGGGCGAGCAGGCGCGCGCCCGAGACGCGCCCGAGCTCCTTGGCGCCGCACGCGACCAGCAGCGACGCGAGCGCGAGGGCCGCGGCGCGAGCGCGAGGGGCGCGCCGCGAGGCGAGGAGCGACGTGACGAGGCTGCGCGGGGCCGGGGCGAGCATCGCCGGAGCATACGCTGTGGTACCTTGTCCGGGCCATGAGCACGCAAGCGAGCCACCGGCGAGCGGCGTGCCTCTGGCGCGAGGTCTCGACATGAACGATCGCGCGGCCGCGGCGCCGGCGCAACCTGGGCTCTTCTTCGGGATCGCGAGCGTATTTCGAGGGCTCGGCTTCCTCGTGATGCGGCCCGCGCTGTGGGGGCACGCGCTCGTGCCGGTGGTCATCGCGGGGGCCCTCATCGTGTTCTTCGGCACCACGGGCGTGGTGGCGACCAACGCGCTCACGCACGATCTCGTACACCGCGAAGGCACCTCCATCGTGCTCGCGTGGCTCCTCCGCGTGGTGCTCTGGCTCGTGTCGGTCGCGGTCGCGTTCCTCGTCGCGACGGCGCTGGCGCAGCCGCTCTCCGGGTTCGCGCTCGACGCCCTCTCCACGCGCCAAGAGGAAGCGCTCGGCGGCCCCCGGCGCACGGGGCCCGACCTGCTGCCCGCGCTGCTCGGCTCGCTCAAGGTCACGCTCCTTGGGCTGCTCGTGGGCGTACCCGCGATCGTCGCGCTCGCGGTCCTCAGCTTCGCCGTGCCACCGCTCGCGGTGGTCACGGTGCCGCTCAAGGTGATCGTCGTGGGGCTGCTCGCCGCGTGGGACTTCCTCGACTACCCGTTCTCGCTCCGCTCGATGGGGCTGCGCGCGCGGCTGTCGTTCGTGACCGATCATTTCGGGGCCGTGCTCGGCTTCGGGACCACCCTCGCGCTCATGCTCCTCGTGCCCGGGGTGGGGCTGTTCCTGCTGCCGGTCGGCGTGATCGCGGGCACGCGGCTCGTCGTCGCCACGGAGCGCAGGTCGTGAGCGCGTCGCCCGATCTGGTCGTGACCGAGCGCCTCACGCTCTCGGGTCGCCTGCTCTCGTGGACCAGCGCGCGCTCGTCGGGACCAGGCGGCCAGAACGTGAACAAGGTCGAGTCCAAGGTCGATCTTCGCTACGCCTTCGAGGAGGAGCTCGCCCTCACCCCGGCAGAGCGAGAGCTCCTCCGCGCGCGCTGCGAGGGGCGCATCGACGCCGAAGGCAGGCTCCAGATCGTGAGCCAGAAGACCCGCGACCGCGGGCAGAACCTGGCCGACGCGCGCGCCCGCCTCGCTCACCTCGTGCTCGTGGGGATCACGCCGGAGGTGCCCCGGAAGAAGACCAAGCCTTCCAGGGGCGCCGTCCGGCGCCGGCTCGGCGACAAGCGCGCGCAAGCCGAGAAGAAGGGTCAGCGCCGCGCTGGCGTCGCGAGGAGCGGGGGCGACGACTGACGCGCGACGACCCCGGCCTGCAGCGCGACCGTCGGCGCTCTTCAGCCCTTCGGATACCCGACCATCTTGCCGAGGTCGGGGTCCCAGAGCTTCAGGCGAAAGCAGCTGACGATGTCCGAGAGGCCGAGGCTCGTGGTGGCGGGGTGCTGCAACTCCGGGATCTCGGCCATCGCCTCGGGCAGGCGATAGAACGGGATTTGCTGGTTCAGGTGGTGGACGTGGTGATACCCGATGTTGCCTGTGAACCAGTTCATGACGGGCCCCATCTTCATGTAGCTCGACGACTCGAGCGCCGCGCGCGCGTAGCTCCACTCGTGCCGCGGCTGCACGTTCATGTCGGGGAAGTTGTGCTGTGCGTAGAACAGGTACGCGCCGGAGGCCATCGCCACCGCGAGGGGGAAGAAGTACCCGAAGAAGAATCCGGCCGCGCCGAGCTTCCACAGGAGCAGCGCCGAGACACCCCAGTTGACGACGAGCGACAGCGCGGAGTCCCAGTTCTTCTTCGGCGAGCGGAGGAACGGCGAGACGCCCATCCCGAGCATGAACACCGTGAAGTACCCGAACAGGATGGTGAGCGGGTGGCGCACGGCCTTGTACATGAAGCGTTCGCGGGCGCTCATCTTCTGCCACATGCCCGTGGTGACCATGACGTACGAGCCGACGTGCGAGCCGATGATCTTCGCCGTGTTCGCGTGGTGGTAGTTGTGGGTCTCTTTCCACACGCGCGGCGGGGTCATGACGAGCACGCCATACGCGTGGAGGATCGCGCGCGCGAGCCACGAGTTGCGCAGGATCGCGCCGTGCATGAAGTCGTGATAGACGATGAACATCCGCACGATCGTGAGGCCGGCGAGCAGGCCGAACGCGAGGCGGAGCGCCCAGTGCGGCGAGAGCGCCGCGCCCGACCAGAACGCCCCGAGCACGGCGAGCGTGCCGAGCAACACCGACCAGCTCTTCGCCCGCGACTCGGTGGCGTAGGGGCGCGAGGCGTGGATGAGCTCCTTCTCCGTGCGCTCCTTCGGGGACGTCGCTCGCTCGGCCTCGTCCGCGAGCTCACGCGCGTCGACGGGGGCAGCGAGGGAGACGGGAGAGATGAGGGGGGAGGGCGCCGTCGTTTGCATCGGTCCGTGTGCCCCGGTTGCTCGTTCCGTGCTTAACGCCCGGGCGGGGCGCGCGTGTCTTAGCGCGCTTTCTTTCTCGGGACCAACCGCGTCATGACCTCTGGCGTGAATATGTCAAAGTGCGTAGTCGCCCTCTCGTTGCGTAGGTTTGTGCGCACTCCGGGTTGAGCCGCCTCGCGGCCTCGCGGCCTCGCGCGTGGTCACTCGGCGTCGGAGAGGGCCTCCACGGGCAGCGGGAGCGGGGGCGCCGGCGCGTCGGCCGGCGCGTCGAGGAGCTGGCGCGCGCGCACCTCGGCGCTCGGCACGTGGAGGTCCCACACCACGCCGACCCAGGAGAGCGCCTTCAGGATGTAATAGGTCACATCAATTTCCCACCAGAAGAACCCCTGCGCGGTCGAGCGCGGGTAGTAGTGGTGGTTGTTGTGCCAGCCCTCGCCCAGCGTGAGGAGGGCGAGCGCGAGGCTGTTCTTGCTCTCGTCGCCGGTGCGGTAGCGGGGCTTGCCGAGGGCGTGGCACAGCGAGTTGATGGTGAACGTCCCGTGCCAGAGCAGCACGGTCGAGACGAAGTAGCCCCACAAGAGCGCGGGGACCCCGCCCACGAGGTAGAGGGTCGAGGCCAGCGCGATGGTCGGCACCACGTGCACGCGATCGAGGGCGCGGAGCTCGGGGAACCGGGTGAGGTCGGAGATGCGCTTCTCGTCGGTCGCCTCGTGGTCGTCGGCGATGATCCACCCGACGTGAGACCAGAAGAAACCGTCCCGCTTCAGGCTGTGCACGTCGCCGGGCTTGTCGCTGAGCTTGTGGTGCAACCGGTGATGTGCCGCCCACCACAGCACGCCCTTCTGGGTGCTCGAGACCGCGAGCAGCGCGAGCAAGAACTGGAAAACGCGGCTCGTGCGGAAGGTGCGGTGCGAGAAGTAGCGGTGGTAGCCGGCCGTGACGCCGAACATGCGCACGAAGTAGAGGGCCGCGGCGAGGGCGACGCCCTTCCACGAGAAGCCCGTGAGCGCGACGCCGACGACGGCGGCGAGGTGCACGGCGAAGAAGGGAATGCTCTTCACGAGCGAATAGCGCCGGGCGGGCGCACCGGCGTGGGCAGTGGAGTCGGTGGTCATGGTCGTGAGGGCAATCTAGGGGGCGCCTCGTCACGAAGCCGTCAGCCCTCTGCCACCGTTGCGCGATGGCCGCGGCTACTTCGCCGAGCGGCTCGCGAGCTCGGCGAGGTGCGCCACAGCCTCGTCGGGGCGCACCCACATGGCGCTCTGATCACCCTCGTAGATGCGCGTCGCGCCTTGCGTGAAGGTGAGCGCGTATCTGCAGAACACACTTTTTGCCATGCGCCTCACCTGCGTGGCGCGGGCCTCGAGGATGAGCGGCTCGCCCGGGGGCGCGAGCGCCAGGAACTTCGCGAGGTGAATGCGGCCGCCGTAGCCCACCCACCCGTCGGCGTGGCGGAGACCGAGCACGTAGTAGGCGTGGACGAAGCCCACCATGCCGGTCATGTGCACCATCAGCCCCCCGGACACGTGGCGGGGGTGCCGCAGCGGGTGGGCGCGCTGCTCGCGCGTGAGCGGCAGATCGTCGTGGGTGGGCATGCGCGCGACGACCCTGCCGCCCTCCCGGTCGATCTCCAGGATGTCGTCGAGCAAGAGACCACCGGGGCCATAGGGACAGTCCGCCACAAACTCGGGATCGAGCGCCATAGGGGGGCCCTTGGTAGTTCGTCGCGAGCGCGGCGTAAATGTCGCTGCGCCCGCGCCCACGCCGAAGGCCGAAGTGCCGGTGTTTCTCGTCGCGAGCGCGGCGTTTGGGGTAGAGAGGCGACGGCATGTTTCGCCGCGAGCTGCGCGACTACCGGTTCTTTCTGGCGTCGCGGGTCGCGAGCATGCTGGGCCACCAGATCACCTCGGTGGTCATCGGCTGGCAGGTGTTCTCGCTCACGGGCCGGGCGATGGATCTCGGCTACGTCGGCCTCGCGCAGTTCCTCCCGGCGATCGCCCTCTCGCTCGTGACGGGCCAGATCATCGACCGGGTCGACCGGCGGCGCGTGCTGGTGCTCTGCTACGCCGCGGAGGTGGCCTGCACGCTGTGCCTCCTCGCGCTCACGCGGGCCGAGAACCGAGCGCTCTGGCCGATCTACGCGGTGCTCGTCGTCTTCGGCACGGCGCGCGCCTTCAGCGGTCCGTCGAGCCAGGCGCTCGCGCCGAACCTGGTGTCGCGTGAGCTGCTCCCTAGGGCCGTCGCGTGGTCCTCCACGGCGTGGCAGCTCTCGGTCATCGTGGGGCCGGCCCTCGGCGGCGCGGTGTACGGGGGGCTCGGGCCGTCCGCCGCCTACGCGGCCTCGATGGTCCTCCTCACGGGCGCCGGGCTCGCGACCGCGTCGGTGCGGGGCGGTGGCCCGTCGGCTTGCCCCACGGCGGCCGAGGAGGGGCCGCCCGGCGAGAGTAAATTCGCAAAGCTGTTCGCGGGGTTGCGCTACGTGTTCCGCGAACGAGCCATCCTCGGGACGCTCGCGCTCGACCTCTTCGCCGTGCTCCTCGGTGGCGCGGTGGCGCTCCTGCCCATGTTCGCTGCGTCGCTTGGGGGCGGCCCGCTCGGGCTCGGGCTGCTTCGCAGCGCGCCGGCGGTCGGCGCGTCCGCCACCGCGCTCTTCCTGAGCTTCTTTCCGCTCCAGCGTCACGCGGGCCGCCGCATGCTCGCCGCGGTGGGCGTGTTCGGCGTCGCGACGATCGCCTTTGGGCTGTCGAAGAGCTTTCCCCTCTCGCTCGCGTGCCTGGTGGTGCTCGGCGCCGCCGACATGGTGAGCGTGGTCGTGCGCCGCACGCTCCTCCAGGTGCGGGTGCCCGACGCGATGCGCGGCCGCGTGTACGCCGTCACCGACGTCTTCGTGGGCGCGTCGAACGAGCTCGGCGAGTTCGAGTCGGGCCTCACCGCGGCGTGGCTGGGGCCCGAGGTCGCCGTCATCGCCGGCGGCGTCGGCACCTGCCTCATCGTGGCCGCGTGGGCCGTGTTCTTTCCCGCGCTTCGCGACGTCGATCGGCTCGAGTAGCCCCGCCGGACGCCGACGGAAAAAATGGTTGGCGCCGAGGGAAGGGGAGCCGCGGCCGGGCGTACGAGGGGGCATGAGCACCACGCACACCCACGACGCCCGCGACGCGCACTCGATCGGCATGGCGGTCCTCTTCGGGCTCTTCGCGCTGCTCTCCGTCGCCGCGTGCGCCGACGCCGCCTTCGGCTGAGCACGCTTGCCACGCGCTCGGCCCGTCCCGTAGGGTCGGCCCATTCCAACCGGAAGGCCGGTGAAGGCTCGCACGTTCTCCCAGAGTTCGGGAATTGTCATGGATCCGCTGGTCGACCGCTATTTCGTCACCTCCAAGCGCTGGCGCGCCGAGTCCGCGCGCGTCCGCGCCGTCCTCCTCGACTGCGGCCTTGGTGAGGCGCTCAAGTGGGGAAAGCCCTGCTACACGCACGGCGGCCACAACATCGCCATCGTCCAGCCGATGAACGCCTTCCTGGCGCTCATGTTCTTCAAGGGGGCGTTGCTCGACGACCCGGGCGGGGTGCTCGAAGAGCAGGGAGCGAGCTCGCGCTACCCTCGCCGCGTGTGCTTCTCCGACCTCGAACGGGTCACTCGCCTCGAGCCCACGCTGCGGGATCTCGTGGCCAAGGCCATCGCCGTCGAGGACTCGGGCCTGACGTTGCCTGACCGGCCCGCGCCCGCGTTGGCGCCCGAGCTCCAGGAGCGACTCGATCGCGAGCCCGCCCTCCGCGCCGCCTTCCTCGCGCTCACGCCGGGTCGTCGGCGCGAGTACGACCTCCACGTCGCTGGCGCGAAGCAGTCGAGCACACGGGCGCGGCGCGTGGACCAGCATGTCGCGCGCATCCTGGCGGGCAAGGGCCTCCGCGACGCTTGACGAGCGCGTGCACGCCGGTGGGTCACGCCCGCGGTAGCCTGACCCCGTAGGTGCTGCCGCGCGGCGCGCGGTCCGTGTGCGTGAGGTCCCCGCCCACGTCGTGGACGAGCCGCCACGCGACGGCGAGCCCGAGGCCCGCTCCTCGCCGGGAGGTCGCGTCGCCCCCGGGCGCGAAGAACGGTTCGAAGATGCGGCGCGCATCCTCCGCAGAGAGGCTGGGGCCGTTGTGGGAGATCTCGACGAGGGCGTCGCCTTCGGGAGATGCCCGGAGCTCGACCACGAGCTCGCACTCCGCGCGCGGCGTATCGGCCATCGCCTCGCTCGCGTGGAGTAGCAGGTTCAGCACGAGCTGACCCACACGCGCGCGCGAGCCACGCACCGCCGGGACCGGCTCGAAGCGCCGCGCGACCGAGGCGCGCGCGTGCAGCTCCGGGCCCGCGAGCGCGAGGGTCGACTCGACGACCTCGCGGAGATCGACCGGCGTGGAGATCGCCTCGTCGACCCGCGAGAGGGCCACGAGCTCGCGGACGATCGTGCGGATGCGGTCGACGCCCTCGAGGGCGACGGCGAGGGCCTCCCGACCCGCGCGGGCGGACTCGGAGTCCAGGGTCGCGAGCTCCCGGTCGGCGAGCTCGATGTTGTTCAACACGTAGCCGAGGGGGTTATTGACCTCGTGCGCGACGCCGGCCGCGAGCACGCCGATAGAGGCCATGCGGTCGGAGATGGCGAGGCGCTCGCGCAGTCGCGCGCGCTCGGTGACGTCGCGGCCCACCACCAGGCGCGCGGGCTCGCCGCCGAACACGACGTCGCGCGCGGGCGACACCTCCACGTCGAAGGCACGGCCGTCGCGCGCGATGAGGCGGATCTCGGTGAGGCGCGGCGCCGGGGTGTCGGCCGACCCGTC
>Ga0073904_10002426_pt1 | contig 14099 bp, 9 predicted proteins | sample KloWWTrecipitate_FD_66668 | JGI IMG/M metagenome (GOLD analysis project Ga0073904, IMG submission 66668) | Active sludge microbial communities from Klosterneuburg, Austria, studying microevolution and ecology of nitrifiers - Klosterneuburg... | ecosystem: Engineered > WWTP > Aerobic digester >...
CACAAACAGTTACACGGACAACACGGTCGTTGCGAACACCGCGTACACCTACCGCGTGAGCGCCGTCGACGCGGCGACACCGCCGAACGAATCGGCGCAGTCGGGGCAAGTGAGTGTCACGACGCCGAATGTGCCGGTCTCCGGCCTTGATTCCCGGCCAGGCAACACAACCTGTCTCGCCGGCGCCGAGCCGACGACGACTCTGGCAGTGACCCGGGTATTTCCGAACCTCACTTTCAATACACCGGTCGCGATGCTGCAGGCGCCGAACAACGCGTCGCGCTGGTATGTCGTGCAGCAGGGCGGTCGGGTGCGCATGTTCGACAATGTGCCGGGTGCCTCGACGACCACGGATTTCATCGATATCACCGCACGAGTGAGCTCGGGCGGCGAGCGCGGCCTGCTCGGCATGGCCTTCCATCCGAATTTTCCGACGGATCCGCGCGTGTTCCTCTCCTACACGACTACGGTGCCCGGGCCACTCACCTCACGCATTGCCGCATTCACGCTTGTGAGCGGCGGCGGCAGCACGCTCGACCCCAATAGTGAGAATGTGCTGCTGACAGTCAGCCAGCCCGAGTCCAATCACAACGGCGGCAACATCGCCTTCGGGCCGGAAGGTTTGCTCTATGTTGGTTTCGGCGACGGTGGCGGCGGCAACGATCAGCACGGCCCGATCGGCAATAGCCAGAACCTGCAGACGCTGCTCGGGAAGATGCTGCGTATCGATGTCGGCGGACCCGCGACTACTGGTTACACGATTCCAGCAACGAATCCGTTTGCCGGCACTGGCGGAATGTGCACGAGCGGCAGCACGACCTCGCCGCAGTGTCGCGAAATCTACGCGTATGGCCTCAGGAACCCGTGGCGTTGGAGTTTCGATCGCGGCGGCTCTCACGATCTCTGGGTGGGTGACGTCGGTCAGGCTGCTCGTGAAGAAATCGACCGCGTCGTCAGCGGCGGTAATTACGGTTGGCGTTGTCGCGAGGGCACGCTGACCACCGCGAACTCCTGTCCCGGGGTTACGGGGTCCTTCCAGGCGCCGATTGCGGAGTACGACAACCCGAACGTGGGATTCTCCGTGACAGGCGGGTATGTCTATCGCGGCACGGCCATTCCTTCCCTCGTGGGCCGCTATGTTTTCGGCGACTATGGCAGTGGCCTGATCTGGAACATACCGGCTGCTTCGTCACCGACCGTCGTCGTTACGGCCGCGCAGGGTCTGTCGACCGGTGGCCTCGGGATTTCCTCGTTCGGTGAAGCGGTGAACGGCGAGCTCTTCGTTGTTGACATCAACGGCGGCGGCCTCTACCAGCTCGTGCAGGGCGCAGGCGGCGGTGGCGGCGTGGCGACGCAGTTTTCGGCGACCGGTTGCGGGGCGAGCGGCAATCCTGCGCAACCCGCATCGGGGCTCATCCCCTACGCGCCGAACGCCGGCTTCTGGTCCGATGGCGCGGACAAGACACGCTGGCTCGCCCTGCCGAACGGCCAGAACATCGACACGAGTGCCGCCGACCACGATTGGAATTTTCCGCCGGGTACCGTGCTGCGCAAGGATTTCAGCATCGGCACGCGCCTGGTCGAGACGCGCCTGTTCATGCGCCACACCAGCGCCCCGAACAACTGGGCGGGCTACACCTACGAATGGAACGCTGCCGGCACCGAAGCAACGCGCGTCGTCGGCGGCAAGACCGTCACGATCGGTACGCAGGACTGGATCTTCCCGAGCGAGGCGCAATGCCGCGCCTGCCACACTGCGGCTGCGGGTCGCAGCCTCGGGCTCGAGACGGGGCAGCTGAACGGCAACCTGCTGTACCCCGCGACAGGGCGCACCGCCAATCAGCTGGTGACGCTGAGTGCGATCAACACGCTCTCGCCGCCGATTCCAGACCCCTCGACGCAGACTGTGATCCCCGACCCGTACGGCACGAGCGGCACGGGCACCGAACGCGCCCGGGCTTGGTTGCACACCAATTGCGCGTTCTGCCACCGCCCGGGCGGCTCGACCGGAACGAATATGGACCTGCGCTATGCCACATCGCTCGCGGGTACCAATACTTGCGACGTCGTGCCGCAGGACGGTCTCGGTCTGCCAGGCGCGCGCATCGTCGCGCCCGGAGCACCCGGGAGTTCAGTGCTTCTCGAGCGCATCGATACGCGAACCCCGGGGGTCGCCATGCCGCCGCTCGCGTCGAATCTCGTAGACGATCTGGGCGTGCAGCTGATCACTGCGTGGATCAATGGCCTGGCGACGTGTAACTGAAGACGAGCCACGGGCGACGGGCTAAAGGCAAGAATCAGGCGCTGCGCTTCTCGTCGAACTTCACGACCGGTTGCGTGCCGGTGACGGCGATGTCTCCATCGATCACGGCCCCGTTTGCGATCGCGAGCGACCTGGCGGCTATGCTGCCGCGGATCACCGCAGTCGCGCCGATCTCGAGCTTGTCGTCGATCGTGACATTGCCGATCACTTCGCCCGCGATCACGCCGGATTTCGCGTGCACATCACCGTGCCATTGCGCGCCTACCGAAATCGATATCGCGCCGCCAATACGGCCCTTGCCTTCGAGGCTGCCCGACAGCACGAGCGGGCCCCGGGTCTCGAGATCGCCCTGCAAGCGGCAGCCCTCGGCGATGAACGTGGGCGAAGCGCCGAACTGATCGAGCAGGCGCCGCTTGGGCAGATCTGGCATGCGTGCGTCCTCCTGGCGCTAGAATATCAGCGGAACCTGTTCGAAGGAGCACGTCGACTCATGTCAGCTTACGTACGTTTGGCGATATTCGTGACGTGCATCGCGATCCTTGCGGGCTGCAGCCGTGAGCGCCGGGATTGGCAGTCCGCACAGACAGCGGACACGATCGAGGCCTACGGGGACTTCCTCGCAAAGCACGGCGACAGCCCGCTCGCGGCGCAGGCTGAGACGCGCGTCAAGCAACTTGGCGAGGAGCGCGACTGGCAGCAGGCTGCGACGACCGACACGCTCGAGGCCTATCAGGCCTACCTGCGCCAGCACCCGGAGAGCAAGTGGGCGGAGGAAGCGCGCATCCGTGTCGAGAATTTCTCGCTGGCAGGAGCCACACCGGGTGCGCCCATGGCGTCGGGCCCGGCTGCGCCGCCGGCGGTTGCATCGCCCGCAACGACCGTCCCGCCCATACCGGCCGCGCCACCTGTGCAGAGTGCGCCGCGACCGGCGACGCCGTCGTCGCGGACCTTCGAGCACGGCATTCAGCTCGGTGCTTTCAGCACGGAGGCGAAGGCGCATGCGGAATGGGAGCGCGTCGCGCGTGCGCATGGCAGCGTGCTCGCTGGTCTTTCTCCCGCCGTGGTGGCAGTGAAGAGCGGGGGCAGTACGCTCTATCGACTGCGCGCCGCAACTGGAGGCGAGGCGAAGTCGCGCAGCCTCTGCGAGGCACTGCGTTCAAAAGGGCAGGCGTGTGTCGTAGTCCTGCCCGTCGGAAAGTGACGCCCAATGTCACCGGGGGCCGTCACGCGCGACGCGAGGCCCGCATAACACACTGATTACCAAGGGCGCGTCTTTTGGCACGCGCCTTGCTCTTTCCTCAGGTGTCGATGAGCACTCGCACCCTGACACTCCTGATGCCCGCGCTGCGCCCCAGCGATTGCGTCCGCCATTGGCCGGTCGCGCTGCTGCTTGCAGCAAGCAACGGTGCGCTACTGCAGAACCGCGTCGATGCACGACTCGCGCGCGCGCACTGCGTGGCGAAGGCTTACGCGCTCTCCGGCGCACGCTGCTTCCGGGGCGCGCAGGACTGATCGACCCGATCTCATCCGCGAACAACTTCCCCGGTGTTCGCTGACCTCAGCCGCGGGAGCTACGCTCCCGCGGCTTTTTTATTGTCCGCAGCGCGCCTACTGCAGCGGCTGGTCACCGAACTTGTACGTGAAGGTCAGGAAGTAGGTTCTCCCGACCGAGTCGAACCACGACACGTCGTAATAGGGATAGGCCGTGTAGGTCGGGTCTTTCGGCGGCATCTTGTCAGTGAGATTGTCGATGGTGAGCGCGACCCGCATCGACTCACCGAAGGTGTAGCTCGCCGACGTGTTGTAGCGCCAGGTGGCATCGATCCATGGGCTGCCGCCATCCTCCGGGTCGTAGACCTGATCGTAGGAGTCCGAGTTCGGCAGCTTGCCGAGACGCTCGCCGTGCAGGCTGGCAGCCCAGCCACCGTACTGCCAGCTGAGGGTGGCACTCGACTTCGTGCGCGGGATGTCGAAGCCGCTATTGATCGCGAACTCATCCTCGATCGGGTCGCCGCGGAACTGCTGGAACTCGTGTTCGTTCACCCACGTGTGGCTGGCCGACAGTCGCCAGTCGCCGATGCGCGTCGCGAGCCGGTACTGCGCGCTCACGTCGAGCCCGCTGGTCGTTTCACGGGCGACGTTCACCGGGTTCACGAAGATGCCGTACAGGTCCCCGTTGATCCGCGTAATGCGCGCGATCGCGTCGACGCAGGTTGGCGAGGACGGATCGAGATCACCGAGGCGGCAGCTCGCCTCGTCGCGCAGGATCGCATCGACGCTCATGTCCTGCACCTGGTCGCGCATCCGGATGTCGAAATAATCCACTGTCACGTCGAAACTTGTGGTCGGTGACCAGACGAGTCCGGCGGTCCACGAGGTGCTGGTCTCGGGGTCGAGGTTGCGGTTGCCCTCCCGCGAGCGGATCAGGTTCTCGTCGTAGTCGGAACAGTCCGATTCGCCGGGGTCGTCCGAGAGGCAGGTGTAGTAGTCGAGGCCCGAAGTCTCGTCGTTGCCGGGGCCGGAGAACACGTAATGCAGGTCGGCCGCGCGGAAGGCCGTACCGTAGGAGCCCCGCAGCAGGAGCGACTTCAGCGGGCGCCACTCGAGGCCCGCGTTGTACGTGAACTTGCCGACCTCGTTGCCTGCATAGTGATACTGGTCGTAGCGGCCGGCCACGCTGAGATTCACGCCCTCGAGCAGCGGCGCGCGCAACTCGCCCGCAGCGGCCCAGCGGTTGCGGCTGCCGTGGCCGTCGGAGTCCTTCCAGCTGTAGTAGTAATACTGAGTCGCGAGCGGGTCGGGGTTGAGGTCATAGGCCTGATTGCCGGCTTCGATGACGCCCGCGAAGCCGACCGGCCCCACCGGGAGGTTGAAGAGCGCCGCGTTACCGAGAGTGAGCGCGAGCGTGTCGGTGCGCGATTCGGGGTGGTAAGTCGTTTTCGTGCCGATCGAGTCGTATTCGGCACGGGAGAGCGGCGTGTAGAGGCGCGAGGGGTCGGCGTTGAAGATCGGGAATCCGTCGTCGTCCACGCCGAGCTGCGGGCCGAGGAACAGTTCGTTGGCGGCTCCCGCCACGATCTGTGGCCAGCTGATCGTTGCGGTGTACTGCGAATGGCTCAGCGCCAGTTCGTAGGTCCAGTCTTTCGGGAGATCGCCGGCGAAACCTGTCGTGAGGCTGAAGGTGGTCTGGTTGTTGCGGATCATGCCGCGACCGAGGCCGCCCATCTCCTCCGGCGAGAATTGCCGCTGCCAGTATTCGACGTCGTCGGTTGCCTGATTGTAGAAATAGCCTTCCTCGTTGCCATCAGGCGCCATGTAGCTCCAGCTGGTGACATCACGATAGAGCGCGAGCTTGTGGTAGCCAGCCTGGAGGTCGGCGAACCAGCGATGGCCGTTGGCAAGATCGTAGTTGAGCGAGCCGTAGGCGTTCACGCCCTTGCGCTCACTGATGATCGTGCCGTAGCCGATCGACTCGTTGCTGCCGCAGTAGAAGCCGTCGTCACCGTCGATTCCCCAGCCCGGGCGCACCGCGTAGAACGTGCTCCCGCCGTTCTGGGAGGCGAGCGCATTGCAGGTCGCCTGGCCGGGGTCGAGATATTCGTCGTACCAGTTGGTGCGCAGAAACGCGCGGCGGGCAATGCGTGATCGCGCGGTCGGGCCGTCGAGCGTCGAGTCCTGGATGCTGCGGTCAAATGCCCACAGCGGCCGCTGGTCGAGCAACTCGGCGCCGAAGACGGCAGTGAAGGCGCCGCGCTCGATTCCTGAGGAGACATCGAGGTGGTACGACTCGTTGTCGCCCCGCGTGGCATCGCCATAGCGGAGGTTGATCGATGTGCCGTCGGGCTTCTTCTTCAGAATGAAGTTCACGACACCTGCGATGGCGTCTGAACCGTACACCGCGGAGGCGCTACCGGTGAGCACTTCAACGCGGTCGACCATGCCGAGCGGGATGTTCGAGACATCAGTGAAGTTGCTGCGCCCCTTGAAGGGCAGCGGAAAGTCGGCGATGCGGCGGCCGTTGACGAGCACGAGCGTGTGGTTCGGCCCGAGGCCTCGCAGGTCGACCTGTTGTGCGCCGGGCGAGAAGTCGGCGCCGCTCGATGACTGCTGGCTCTGTGTCTCGCCGCCGTTCTGCGTGATCGAGCGCAACAGTTCGGGCACGGCGGTGAAGCCCGCAGCCTGGATGTCGCCCGCGGTGATCACGGTGATCGGCGAGGGGCCTTCGACGGCAGTGCGTGCGATGCGCGATCCCGTGACCTGTACGACTTCGAGTTCGGACGGGGCCGCTTCCTGCCGGGGCGAGGGTCCCCCCGCTCCGCCGAGGGTCTCGCTGGTTTGCGCGCGGGCCGGAGCGCGGCGCGGGCCATCGTTCCTGACGATGACGACTGCGCCCGAGGTTTCGCGGCGCGGACCGAAGCCGCTGCCGAGCAGCAGATGATCGAGCGCGGCGTCCGCGGACAGCGCGTTCTGCACGCCGGCCGTGTGTACGCCCTTCAACTGATCGGCGCGATAGACGAACTGGACGCCGGTCTGTTGCGCGAGCGAATCGAGCGCGGCGACCAGCTCGCCTGCAGGCAAGTCAATGGATGCGGAGGCAGCCTGTGCTCCCGCGGCCAATACTGCGAAACTGGCAAGGCCCGACAGCCACCGGCGAATCTTGGTCGACATCTGCACTTTCTCCCCTTGACCCTTGAACAAGACGAACGACTGCGGCAAATCCCCCGCTTACCTGCTGTGAAGCACGATGCGGTCGGGAAGGCGCTCGACGCGAATGTTGAAGCCACTCTCGAGCAGCCGCACGAAAGCCTCGGAGTTCGACCAGCGGAAATTGCCGCCAATCCGTAACAGCCCTGTGGCTGTATCGCCGATGACGAGTCGCTGCGAGCCGTAGCGATTGAACTCGGCCACTGCGGTTTCGAGCGAAGTATCGTGGAAAGTGAGATAGCCGCTGCGCCACGAGAGGATGCGCTCGGCGTCGGCCACCGACCCGGCGCGCACGAGCACGCTGCTGCCATGCGCAGTCGCGATACTGCCAGCGGTCAGCAATGCGCTCGGCACGGGCGACCCGTCGCGCGGCGGCTGGGCTTCGAGGCGCACGCTGCCCTCGGTGACCACGATGCGCATTTCATCGGGATCGCGACGCACCGCGAAGCGGGTGCCGACGGCGACGGCCCGCCTGCCGCCGACGGCGACGAAGAACGGGCGCGTCGCATCATGCGCGACCGAGAAGAATGCCTCGCCCCGCCGCAGCTCGATACGGCGATCGCGGTGACTGAGGCGCACGTCGATTGCGCTGTCGCTGCTCAAGGTGGCCCGACTGCCATCGGCGAGCGTGATCGTGCGCATCTCGCCAGCCCGGGTGGTGTACGAGGCCTCTTCGCTTGCGACATACACCTGCCATCCCCACCCCAGGGTACCGCCGACGATGAGAGCCGCGAGCGCGGCGCCCGCCCAGGCGGCGCGGAGGCGCCGCGCACCTGCAAGTGGCGGCGTGCAATCGGCGGGGGTCGTGTCGCGGACCGAGGGCAGGCTGCTCCACTGTTTGCGAGGGGGAACGGCGCCGGAACGGACGCCTGCACCGAGGGCCTTCAGGCGTCCGCATGCCGCCCATGCGGCTTCGAGGCGCAGAAAGGCGACACGACGCGCGGTGGACGCTTCGATCCACGCGCCGAGCTCGGCTTCGTCGCGTTCTGTCCAGGCGCTACTGTCGCGCCGCGCGAGCCACGCGGCCGCTTCGTGTTCAATCCGCCTGCTGTCGTGTGAATCCATCGTCATCGCTGATCTCGCGTGCGATGCCGGTCGGTGCCACGGGCTGTCCGCCGTAGTACCAGGCCGCCATCTGCCGCACGCCCTTTGCGAGGTGTTTCTCCACTGTCTTTTCGCTGACACCCATACGCTGCGCCACCGCCTTCTGCGGCAGGTCCTCGACCCGGCGCAGCCACACGGCTTCCCGGCAGCGATCGGGCAGCCTGTCGAACGCTGCAGCGAGACGGGCGAGCGCCTGGCGACCGCTGACGTGTTCGAGCGAATCGTCCTCTACCAAGACGTTCAAGCCGTCGAAATCACCCACTGTGAAAATCGGCACGACCTTGGCACGCCGCAGCCGGTCGGTCATCAGGTTGCGGGCGGTCGTGAAAAGGAAGGACTTCGGCGCGGTGGGCAACGCCTTGCCGGCGGCCTCGTAGACGCGGACATAGATGTCCTGGCGCAGGTCGTGCACGTCGTCGCGATGCGGCCAGCAGCGGCGCAGGTAGCGCTCGAGCGACTGCTCGTGCACGAGAATCTCACGGGCGAACCAGCTGTCGAGCGCAGCGGACACGGTATTCCCCTTGCCGGAGCGCCCACCTTACCGAATCGGACAGCGTGGCGGCTACAATGGCACGGTGCACCTGAAAATCGCCAGCGGCGCCTTGGCCGTGCTCGCCCTACTTGCGCTTCCCGCGGCAGAGGCCGCTGTGCCAGACGAGCTCCGGGCCCTGACGCTCGACAACGGATTGCGCGTTATCGTGTGGCCGGACCACGATATCCCGAATGTCGCACTCTACAATTATGTGCGCGCCGGCAGTCGCAACGAGGCGCCCGGCATCACGGGATTGGCGCATTTCTTCGAGCACATGATGTTCAACGGCACCGAGCGGCGTCCCCCCGGCGATTTCGATCGCGAGATGGAGGCGCAGGGTGGCTCCAACAACGCGACGACCTCGGATGATCTGACGACCTACATGGACTGGTTCCCGAAGACTGCGCTCGAAATCGTGTTCGACCTCGAGGGTGATCGCATCGGCCATCTCGCATTCGACCCGAAGGTGGTCGAGAGCGAGCGCGGTGTGGTGTATTCGGAGCGGCGCCTGCGCGTCGAGGACGACAACAACGGCTTCCTCGCGGAGCAGGTGCAGAGCACGGCCTTCGCCGCGCACCCGTACCATATTCCGACCATCGGCTGGCCGTCGGACATCGAGGGCTGGACTCTCGCCGACCTGCAGAAATTCTTCAAGACCTACTACGCGCCGAACAACTGCACGTTCGTCGTCGCGGGCGACGTCGATCCGGAGCAGGTGTTCGCGCTCGCGCGGAAATTTCTCGCGCCGATCCCGCGCCAGGCGGCACCGCCCGCAGTGCGCACCGTCGAACCCGTGCAGCCGGGCGAGAAGCGCGTGACCGTCGAACGCCGGGCGCAGACACCGTTGCTGCAACTTGCGTACAAGGCGCCGAAGGCAGACGACCCGCGCAATGTCACGCTCGGCCTGCTCGCGACGATCCTCGCGGAGGGCGACGCCTCGCGGCTGCACCGTACGCTCGTCGAGGAAAAGAAGCTCGCCGTGAGTGTCGACGCCTATCTGCAGGAAGGCTTTGATCCGGGCCTCTTCTGGGTGTTCGTGACGCTGCCCGAGGGCGGCGACCCGGCCGTTGTTGAAGCGGCGATCGACGCGGAGTTCGCCAGGCTCGTGAAAGATGGCGTGACCGAAGGCGAACTCGCGCGTGCCCGCAACCTCACGAATGTCGCCTACTTCCAGCAACTTGCCACCATCAACGGCAAGGCGCGCCTCCTCGGTGAATATGAAGTGATGCACGGCGATTACCGCAAGCTTTTCGATCTGCCCACGGAGATTGCGCGCGTCACGCGCGATGACATCCGCACGGCGGCGAAAGAGCTGCTCGACGCACGCCATCGCACGGTCGGCGTGCTGATGCCGCCGAAGGCGGCCAGCGCCTCTGGCGGGCGCTTCGGCGGGGAGGGCTGAGCATGCGGTTGCCGGTTTTCGCCGCCCGCACTTCGCTGGCGCTCCTCGTGCTCGCCCCACTGATCGCGCTGGCCGCCGGTGTCACGGTCCCACCGTACACGCGCTCGGTGTTGCCGAACGGCACCGTGCTGCTTGTCATGCCCCGCAAGGACGTGCCGCTGATCGCGTTCACCGCGCTGCTTCGCGGTGGCAGCGTGGCGGACCCGCAGAGCAAGCCCGGTCTCGCGTCGATCACGGCGGGGCTCCTCGAGAAAGGTGCGGGCGCGCGCGACGCATTCGCGTTTGCCGATGCGGTTGAAGGTGCGGGCGGCAGCTTCACGGCTGCGGCGGGGACCGAGGCCATCACGGTATCCGGCCAGTTCCTCGCCAAAGACCAGGAACTGATGATCGGGCTGCTCGCCGACGCGCTCGAGCGGCCGCGTTTCGACGCCGCCGAATTCGACAGTCTGCGCAAGCGCCGCATCGAAGAGCTGAAGGCGGCGAAGGATTCAGACCCGTCGGGGCTCATCCGGCTCTATGGCCGCCGGTTCCTTTTTGGCGATCACCCCTACGGCAGCCCTTCGAGCGGCAGCGAACGTTCGCTTGCCGCGATCAGCCGCGACGATGTGCTCGGCTTCTACCACGCGAACTTCGGTGCCGACCGTCTCACGCTGATTTTCGCGGGCGATGTCGATGCCGCGGCGCTCACGCAAGCCGTGACACGGGCGTTCCCGGACTGGCGGCGCGCCGCGGCGCCCCAGCGCGAGCTCGCGCCGCCGCCGCGCGTGACCGGACGCCGTGTGCTGCTGATTGACCAGCCGGGTGCGGCGCAGACCTACTTCTGGCTCGCGAATGCGGGGGTCGCTCGCCAGTTCGCTGACCGCGCTGCGCTCGATGTCGTGAATACGCTCTATGGCGGGCGCTTCACCTCAATCCTGAACACCGAGCTGCGCATCAAGTCCGGGCTTTCGTACGGCGCGGGATCGGGTTTCACGCGCGGCACCGTGCCCGGCGAATTCGCGATCCGCTCGTTCACGAAGATGGACGCCACGGGCAGGGCCATCGATCTCGCGCTCGGGACCCTCGAGCACTTGCACAAAAATGGCGTGAAGGACGACATGCTCCTTTCGGCACGCGCCTATGTGCTCGGCCAGTTCCCGCTGCAACTCGAGACCTCAGCACACTGGGTCGCGGCGCTCACGGAGCTCGAACTGTACGGCCTCGATCGCTCGTACATCGATGGATACGCCGCCGCAGTCGAAGCGGTGACACCCGCGGCTGCGACACGCGTCATCGCCGAGGCCTTTCCGCCCGCGGGCGATCTCGTGATCGTGGTGATTGGTGATGCGGCGAAGATCCGCAGTGTTGTCGCGAAGTACGGTCCGGTGACCCGGACGACGATCGCAGCGCCTGATTTCAGGGCATTGCCGCGCGGCGGGTGACGGGCGATGCGCTCTCCTCAATCCTCCGGCAACGGGATGAAGTCGTGCTCGCCGGGCACGGGCGCGAAGCTGCCACCCGCCCAGTCGCGCTTCGCCTGCTCGATGCGTTCACGGCTCGAGGCCACGAAATTCCACCAGATGTAGCGCGGCGTGGCGAAGGGTTCGCCACCGAGCAGCATCACGCGTGCATGATGCAGGGCGCGCAGCCGCACGGTGAGTCCGCGCGTCAGGAGCGCAAGCTGCGCTTCGCCCTGCACCTGTCCGTCGATTTCGAGCTCGCCCGTGGCGACATAAACCGCGCGCTCCGTGTAGTCGGCCGGCAATTCGAGCGCCGCACCTGCGGGCATCGAGGCGTCCACATAAAGCGTGGGCCAGAGCACCTCGACCGGTGAGCGGCGGCCGTACGCTTCACCTGCGATCACACGCAAGTCGCAACCGTCGACGACGAGATGCGGTAGCGACGCGGCGCTGTGGTGCCTGAACGCGGGCGCCGTGTCCTCGTGCCCGTCTGGCAGCGCGACCCAGGACTGGATGCCGTGGATCTGCGAGCCCTGTGCGCGCGCTGCGGCTGGTGTTCGTTCCGAATGCGCGATGCCACGACCTGCTGTCATCCAGTTCACGTCGCCCGGATGGATCTCCTGCACGGAACCGAGGCTGTCCCGATGAAGGAACGAGCCCGAGTAAAGATAGGTGACGGTCGCGAGTGCGATGTGGGGATGAGGGCGCACGTCGACACCGCGACCCGGGGCGAGGGTCTCGGGCCCGAAGTGATCGAAAAAGATGAAGGGTCCGACCATGCGCCGTCCTGGCGCAGGCAACACGCGGCGAACTGCGAAGCCGCCGATGTCGCGCGGCCGCCCCGCGATGATCTGTTCGATGGCCATGGCGGTCTCCTCTCGACGCCCCTCCCGTACCCGTGGATCATGGCGCAAATCCGACCAGGGGGCGAAACCGTGCAAGTCATCCGCATCGCAGGCCTGTTGCTCACGTCCGCGTTCCTGGCGTTGCCATCCCGCGCGGCCGACCCAAAGCTGCCTGCCGCGCTCGAGGACTGGCGCGGATGGGTGCTGACCGGCGAGGAGTACCGCCAGTGCCCCTCGCTTGCGGCACCCGGCACTATCCCGGGCAACGCAGACGCCTTTCGCTGCGCCTGGCCGGGCCGTCTCGCACTCTCGGTGAACGGGCGCGGCGGAGACTTCCGTCAGATGTGGCAGGTGGAGTCGGAGAGCTGGGTGGCGCTGCCCGGCAACCTGGAGCAGTGGCCGCGCGATGTCACGATCGATGGGCGACCCGGTGCGATCGTCGCGCGCGAGGGGGTGCCGCACGCGCGCCTCAACGCCGGGGAACATCAGATTGGCGGTCGCTTCGAGTGGACTGCCCGGCCCGAGTCGCTCGCGGTGCCGCCCGATACCGGACTCCTCGAGCTCACGATCGACGGCGCGCGCGTCGATGCGCCCACGCGCACGGGTGGCGCACTATTTCTGGGCGCGCGCCCGGACGCGCTGCAGCCTGCAAGCTTCGACTTCGAAGTGCACCGGCTGTTGAGCGAGGGCTTGCCGGCCCTGCTCGTCACGCGGCTCGCGGTGCGCGCCACGGGCGGCAGTCGTGAGGTGCTGCTGGGCCCCGTGCTGCCAGCGGGTTTTGCACCGGTTGCGCTCGACTCGCCGCTGCCGGTGCGCGTCGATCCGGACGGCCGGCTGCGTGTGCAGTTGCGCGCCGGCGAGTTCACGATCGGCCTCACCGCGCGCGCCACCGCAGACCTCGCGAAAGTCTCGCGCCCGCAGGCGGGTGCACCCTGGCCTGCAGAGGAGATCTGGAGCTGGCAAGGCGATGATCGCCTGCGGGTCGCGGCGCTCGAGGGCGGCGAGAGCATCGATCCGGCGCAGGCCAACGTGCCCGCCGAGTGGCGCCAGTTGCCTGCGGTGCGCGTGCTCGGGAGCACCGTGCTCGCGGTGGTCGAGCGCAGCCGCGGTATGGCGGGCGGTGAGGAGAACCGTCTGTCGTTGCAGCGCGCGCTGTGGCTCGACTTCGATCACGCGGGATACACCGCGGTTGACCAGCTGAGCGGCAGCGTGCGCACGGGCTGGCGGCTCGACATGGCGGCACCGTGGACGCTGGGCAGCGCCATGCTGAACGACGAACCGCTGCTCGTCACGCGCGGTGGGAGTGATGCGCTCACCGGTGTTGAGCTGCGCGCGCCAGAATTGTCGCTGCGGACCATCGCGCGCAGCGCGGGCGCGCGTGGCGCGCTTCCTGCGACCGGCTGGTCCACCCGCTTCGAGAGCGTGAGCGGGCAACTCAACCTGCCACCGGGGCATCGGCTCGTCGCGGCGCTCGGGGTCGATTCGGCGCCTGGCGCCTGGCTCGAAAACTGGGGTCTGTGGAGCCTCTTCGGAGTCGTGATCGTCGCAGTCTTTGCAGGCTGGATCGGCGGACCTGTCGGCGGCGCACTCGCGTTCGCCGCGCTCATGCTCACCTATCAGGACTCACCCCAGGTGATCTGGCTGTGGGCGAATCTGCTCGCGGCGCTGGCGCTCGCGCGCGCGGCACCAGAAGGGCGGCTGCGCGCATTCGCCGAGCGCTACCGCGCCGTGAGTTTCGCGGTGCTCGCCCTCGCGCTCGTGCCGTTCATGTGGCAGCAGCTGCGGTATGCGATTCACCCGCAGCTCGATG
>Ga0073904_10002430_pt1 | contig 14090 bp, 17 predicted proteins | sample KloWWTrecipitate_FD_66668 | JGI IMG/M metagenome (GOLD analysis project Ga0073904, IMG submission 66668) | Active sludge microbial communities from Klosterneuburg, Austria, studying microevolution and ecology of nitrifiers - Klosterneuburg... | ecosystem: Engineered > WWTP > Aerobic digester >...
GAGAAAATTCTTGATTATTATAACTCGATGGGCTATCGTGATGCACAGATTGTTGCAGATACGCAATATACAACGGCAAATGGCAACCTGAATGTTGATCTGAAAGTGGATGAAGGCAGAAGATATTATTTTGGCAACATCAACTGGAAGGGTAATGCGAAATATTCTGATTCTGTACTGAATGTTATCCTCGGAATCAATAAGGGAGATATCTACAATGTTGCAATCTTAAATAAAAGACTGGGTAAAGAAGCTTCGCAGGACGGAGGTGACATTAGCGGGTTGTATATGGATGAAGGATATCTTTTCTTCCGGGCTGAGCCGATAGAAACTGCGGTCTATAATGATACAATTGACTATGAGATAAGAATTATGGAAGGCCCGCAGGCAAGGATAAAAAATGTGACCATTGCTGGTAACGAAAAAACAAAAGATTATGTGATCCGCCGGGAGCTGAGGACCATACCCGGTGAGCTATTTAGCCGCTCTGATCTCATCCGGTCTCAGCGGGAGCTGGGTAACCTGCAGTATTTTAACCAGGAGACTATTAATCCAGGTGTTGTCCCAAATGCAGAAGACGGAACAGTTGATATTAACTGGAAGCTGGAGGAAAAATCGTCTGATCAGTTGGAGCTATCGGCAGGTTGGGGTGGCGGAATCGGTCTTACCGGAACCCTGGGGGTAACCTTTAATAATTTTTCAATCAGAAATATCTGGAAAAAATCTGCCTGGGATCCTTTACCAACCGGTGATGGACAGAAGCTGAGTTTGAGAATGCAATCCAATGGCCGTGCCTACCGTTCCTATAGTGCTTCTTTTACTGAACCCTGGCTGGGTGGTAAAAAGAGGAACTCATTGACCATTGGTTTTAATAACAGTAAGTATTCGAATGCATTTGATCCTTTTACGGGGCAAATAGACAGGGCAAGGTCCGATTCCAATTTCTTGAAAACAACAGGAGTTTCAGTGTCTTTGGGTAAGCAGTTAAAATGGCCTGATGATTATTTCAGCCTTGTTTATACATTCAATGTCACGCAATATAAACTTCGCAATTATCCTATTTTCGACCAGAACTTCACGAATGGAACATCAAATAACGTAAGTTTCAAAATAGGATTACAGCGTTCTTCTGTTTTCAATCCTATTTTTCCGACCAGTGGTTCAAACTTCCTGGCCAGTGTTCAATTCACTCCGCCATATTCTTTATTCAATAAGAATATTGCCAAATCTGACAACAAGTATAAAAATCCCGAATACCATAAATGGCGTTTCAATGCAGAATGGTATGTGCCCATTGGTAAGCCTTTGGGTGCCGAAAAGAACAGGCAGTTTGTGTTGAAAATGGCAGCCAAGTATGGCTTTATGGGCCGGTATAATAAAGACCTTGATTATTCTCCTTTCGAAAGGTTCCAGGTGGGTGATGCAGGTCTTACCAATAATTTCGGACTACTCGGGTATGATATCATCGCACACAGGGGTTATCCTGTTTACCAGTCATCAGATCCGACAGTAAATCCTGATCAGCAAAGTGCCAGCCAGTTCTTTACAATATTCAATAAATACCAGTTAGAAATGCGTTTCCCGCTGGTAACGAATCCAAGCAGCACCATTTATGCACTTACTTTCTTTGAAGCTGCAAACGGTTGGTATAATTATAAGGATTATAATCCCTTCCGTCTTCGTAGAAGTGTTGGAGTAGGTATGCGTTTCTTCCTGCCGATGTTTGGTTTACTAGGGTTTGATTACGGGGTTGGTTTGGATCGTATTCAACCCGGGCAGAGTGGGTTGAAAGGGGCGTCCCGCTTTACCTTTATGCTGGGCTTTGAACCGGATTAATCGTTAATTCATAAATAGAAAAATATGATATGAACCATGATTTTTATGGTGATTTTTATAAACCGCCGGTAAAAATTTTTATGGCGAATAACATGTGACCTTTTTAAAACAATAAAAAAATTAACACATGAAAAAGATTTTTCTCCTTGCCTGTATGCTTGGGTTTGGCATTGTTGGTTTTTCTCAGAAATATGCCATTATTGATACCCGCTACATTTTGGACAAAATGCCAGACTATAAAGAGGCGCAAAAACAACTGGATGAAATTGCTGCAGGCTGGCAAAAAGAAATTGATGCTAAACAGGTGGAACTGGACAAAATGTATAAAGATTACGAGGGAGAGCAGGTAATGCTGACAGAAGAACTCCGTAAAAAAAGAGAAGATCAGCTTTTTAACAAGGAAAAAGACCTGCGGGATCAGCAGCGCAAACGCTTTGGTTTTGAGGGAGATCTGTTCAAAAAAAGACAGGAATTGATAAAACCTATCCAGGATAAAGTGTACAATGCAGTACAGAAAATGGCGGTAGGCAGGGGCTATGATTTTGTGCTCGATAAAAGTGAGGGAATTACCATTATATTTGCCGACCCAAAACTGGACAAGAGTGAAGATGTGCTGAAAGATTTGGGAGTTCGTTAAATGTTAAAAAATGTGAAGGCGCAACTAACTGCCTTTTATTAGAATCATATAAAGCAATAACAAAACAAACCAGATGAAAAAAATTCTTTCAGTAATTGCAATAGTGGGTTTGCTGTCTTTTTCAGTTACTACTAATGCGCAGACAAAAATCGGTTACATAAGTGTTGACAATGTCATTGGACTTATGCCAGAAGCAACTAAGATAGATTCTTTACTTGAACGTTACCAGGCTGATACATTAAATCCCGAGTATGCTTCATTGGTACAGCGTTACCAGTTTGACGATAGCCTTTACCGGGACTCAGTAAAAACGCCAAAGGCTGTTCGTGATGAGATAGCTAAAAAGTTACCAAGTTACATTTACCAGATTCAAAACTGGCAACAAATCGTAAACCAGGCGCTGGAAGCTAAGCAAAATGAGTTATTATCTCCACTATACCGTAAGGCATATGATGCTATCAAACTGGTAGCAAAGGAAAAGGGCTACACTCATGTAATGAATAAAGAAGCGTTACTGGTTGCTCCGGATGGTGATGATATGCTGAAAGCTGTGGCAGCAAAGCTAAAGATAACGATACCCACTAATCCACCCCCGGCAGGGAAATAACCGGATTTTTCAAAATCATATATTGACCCCGACTTTCTGGTCGGGGTTATTTTTTACCATCCCCTGCCTACTTTTGCTGTATGCAACAACCTGGTCCTATCGGTATTTTTGATTCTGGCTATGGCGGACTGACTATTTTAAAAGAAATAGTCAATAAGCTTCCTCAGTATGATTACCTGTACCTCGGCGATAGTGCGAGGGCACCCTATGGGAACCGTTCTTTTGACACGGTGTATCATTACACTCTACAATGTGTGAACTGGTTTTTTAAACAAGGCTGTTCATTAGTAATTCTTGCCTGCAACACTGCATCTGCAAAAGCGTTGAGAACGATTCAGCAAAACGACCTGCCGCGAATAGCACCTGGTAAAAGAGTATTGGGGGTAATCAGGCCAACCGCAGAAATCATTGGTAATTTTTCTGAAACAGAAAGTGTAGGAGTTCTGGCAACTACTGGAACAGTAATGTCAGAATCATACCCAATGGAAATCGCTAAGTTCTTTCCGGAGATAAAAGTATACCAGGAGGCCTGCCCTATGTGGGTGCCCCTGGTAGAGAATAATGAATACGAAAGTGATGGTGCTGATTACTTTATTAAAAAGAACCTCCGTACTATTTTTGAAAAAGGAGAGGATATAGATGTAATACTGCTTGCCTGCACCCATTATCCACTGTTGAAAGCTAAAATTGAGGAATACCTGCCGGTTGGTGTAAAACTGCTTTCACAAGGGGAAATTGTTGCAGCCAGCCTGGCAGAATATTTACATCGGCACCCGGAGATAGAGAGCAGGTGCCGTAAAAATGGGCAAAGAGAATTCTATACGACTGATTCCACTGCCGATTTTGACAATCATGCCAGTACATTTTTTGGTGAAAAATTACAATCCAGGCATGTAGACCTTGATGCTGCAATAAGTTGATTTTCAATAGCCTGAAAGAGAAATTGAATACCCAAATATAGTTGTGTTTATTGCTGCAGCCTTTGTTTTATCTGTATCCTGCAGCAGTCTTTCAAATTTAATCTATTCAGTCGTTTTACTTCTGGCTTTCATCCCTTACCTTTGCCGTCCTTTCACAAAACAGCGGGTGTGGTGATCTGCTGTGAATATGAAACCTGGGCCGTTCTCCCGGTCCGTATTTCAAAAAGTGAAAAAAGAGAAATAATTATGAAACGTACATTCCAACCTCATCGCAAGCGTCGTAAAACTGTTCACGGTTTTCGTAAACGTATGGAAACTGCTAATGGCCGCAAGGTATTAGCGAGCCGCCGTGCAAAAGGCCGTAAAAAGCTGACTGTTTCTGATGAAAGAAAATTAAAGTAAAAAGTACCGCCGTTATTTCAACGGAGGTTTCAATAATTTTATAGCTCTGGTTTTTCCGGAGCTTTTTTATTTGTGGTAAAACAATTCACACTTGGTAAGCAGGAGCGGCTGAAAAGCCGGAAAGCTATTGAGCAATTGTTCAAGGACGGGCAACGTTTTACGATCACTCCTTACAGGGTATTTTATAGGAAAGCAGGTAAACCCGGATTACAGTTTGGCGCAGGGGTCAGTTCCAAAAATTTTAAAAAAGCAGTCGACAGGAACAGGGTAAAACGATTAATGAGAGAAGCGTATCGCCTTCAAAAGAATAATTTGCAAAAGCACTTGAAGGATAGCAATACCGGACTGAATCTTTTCTTTATATACACAGGGAAAGAATTGCCTTCTTATGATATTATATATGAGAAAATGGCACTTGCGTTACAAAAATTAACCGATTCGATTGAGCAGTAAAGGACCTATAAATAAATTCTTCAAAGGACTGGGGCAACTCTTAAGCCTCCCTTTCATAGCACTGATAAAGATTTATCAATGGGTGATTTCGCCATACCTGGGCCCTAAATGCCGGTTTACCCCCACCTGCTCTCATTATGCAGCAGAGGCTTTACAAAAACATGGAATTTTTAAAGGTATTTGGTTGTCAATAAAAAGAATAAGCCGTTGCCATCCCTGGGGCGGTAGTGGGTATGACCCTGTGCCATAAAAAAACGGATCATATTCAATTGATCCGTTTTAATCATTATAATTTTTGCTTATTAAGCTTTCTCAAAACGTTCAGCTACTTTATTCCAATTTACAACGTTCCAGAAAGCGGATAAATAATCAGCTCTTTTATTCTGGTATTTCAGGTAATATGCATGCTCCCACACATCAACACCGAGAATAGGTGTGCCTTTAACTTCTGCCACATCCATCAGCGGGTTATCCTGGTTAGGAGTAGAGGTAACCTCCAACTTACCATCTTTTACAATCAGCCAGGCCCAGCCACTTCCAAAACGGGTCATACCAGCAGTGGCAAACTTTTCTTTAAAGGCATCAAAAGATCCGAATGTATCATTGATAGCTTCTGCCAGTTTACCCGAAGGAGAGCCTCCGGCATTTGCAGCCAAACTTTCCCAGAAGAATGTATGGTTCCAGTGACCACCACCATTATTACGAACAGCCGGAGAAATTGATCCGGCAACTGCTACCAGTTCTTCCAGTGATTTGTTTTCATTCGGAGTGCCGGTTACAGCTTTATTCAGATTATCAACATATGCCTGGTGGTGTTTGCCATGGTGTATCTGCATGGTCAGGGTGTCAATATGTGGTTCCAGCGCATCGTGTGCATAAGGAAGTGGTGCTAATGTAAATGTCATGATTATTATGTTTAATGTTTAAAGTTGAATGTTATCTCAAAGGATAACAAATTTATTGCCTTTATGTTGTTTGCAGCTTCCTGGTAAAGAAATTCTTTCTGAATTCGAAAACTATTTTTTTAAACGGTTTAATTTCTTCCCCTTTTCCATGAAAGTTTCAACAATGCCTCTTGATTCAAGATCCAGCCGGATAGAAATGGTGTACCAGGGTATGGATTTATTAAATCCCGGCATTTTTTTGTTTATAATTTTTACAACATCGTCTGTTAATTGGGTAAAGGTCTTGCCTTTACTTCCTTTCAGACTTTGAAGGACAGCGTCTTTAAAAGGGATATAAATGGCAGCATCAATCCGCATTTCTCTTCCACTTTTTGGGTGTTTAGCACTTGATTTGGTTGCTTTAGTCATGGGTTAACGTTTCCCTTTAAAGAAGTCTTTCATCAATTGGGCACATTCATCTTTCATTACGCCTCTGATTAATTCAGTTTTGGGATGAAACGGCCAGTTGGCGCCTGCTGTTTTTTTATATCCGTTTTTTTCATCATCAGCACCGTATACAATTTTGCCGATCTTGCTCCAGTAAATAGCTCCGGCACACATAAAACAAGGCTCAATGGTTACATATAAAGTGGCATCGGGCAGATATTTACTTCCAAGTGAATTAAATGCAGATGTTAATGCGATCATTTCGGCATGAGCCGTGGGGTCGTTCAGTCGCTCAGTCATATTATGCCCTCTTGAAATGATTCTTTCATTGACAACTACAACAGCACCAATGGGTATTTCATCATCTTCAAAAGCTATTTTAGCTTCTTTTAATGCCTGCGTCATGAAGTATTCGTCAGTCATCGGGCAATTGGTTTTTGCATAACTTCAAACAAAATTACAGTTAATGTCAGCAGATATAACCAGGTTGGTGAAAATGCGGCAATATTTTGCCAGTGGTGCTACAAAAACATATTCCTTCAGAAAGGAACAGTTAAAGAAGCTAAAGTCATCCATTGCCAGTCATGAACAGGATATTTATACAGCACTATATGAAGATCTTAAAAAAAGCCCTGAAGAAAGCTGGGTTACAGAAAATGGATTGGTGATTGCTGAACTGAATACTGCGATCAACAATCTTCAAAGATGGATGGAACCCGACAGCGTAGGCACTAACCTGGTAAACCTGCCATCGGGGAGCAAAATAATTAAAGAACCATTGGGAGTAGTATTGATTATTGGTCCCTGGAATTACCCTTTTCAGTTATTGATCAATCCCTTAATTGGTGCAATAGCGGCCGGTAATTGCGTGGTTCTCAAACCAAGTGAATTTGCACCGGCCACTGATGCCATTATGAAAAGAATTATTGAAGAAGTGTTTCCCCCGGAATATATTTTATATGTACAGGGAGATGGCGCATCAGTTGTTCCGGGTATGATGAACAACTTTACTTTTGATCATGTCTTTTATACCGGCAGTACCACGGTGGGTAAAATTATTTACAAAATGGCCGCCGAGAGATTGGTGCCTGTAACACTGGAACTGGGGGGTAAAAGCCCCTGTGTGGTGGAAGCCGATGCCAATATCAGGGTGGTGGCACGCCGTATTGCCATTGCTAAATTTTCCAATGCCGGGCAAATGTGTGTGGCACCGGATTACCTGCTGGTGCACCATTCGGTAAAAGACAAAGTATTGAGTGCACTGAAGGAAACGATACAACAATTCTTTACCGGAAAACCAGAAGAGAGTTATAATTATGGCAAGATAATTAATGAGAAACAGTTTACCCGTATTTGCAATTACATGCAAAATGGAACAATTGCATTTGGGGGAAGAACAAATAGAGAAAAGCTCTTTATAGAACCCACGCTATTAACGGATGTTTCCTTAAATGCTCCGGTGATGAATGATGAAATATTTGGCCCGGTATTACCCATCATCTCTTTTCATACCATGGACGAGGCGAAAGCAGTAATAGACCGGCACCCGGATCCGCTGGCCTTTTATATTTATTCATCTGACAATAAAAAACAACAGGCATGGCTGGAAGCTGTTCCAGCCGGTGGTAGTTGTATAAACAATTGCAGCTGGCACTTAACCAACCATAATTTACCCTTTGGGGGAAGAGGGCACAGCGGCTTGGGCTTTTATCATGGCAAATATTCATTTGAAACATTCAGTCATAAAAAGGCGGTAATGAAAACACCTACCTGGTTGGATCCGGACATTAAGTATCCGCCGTTCAAAGGAAAGTTGAAATTGTTTAAGTGGGTAATTAAATAAATAAATGAAAAAACTTAAAAAGTTTGCAATTGTTTTCTTTTTATTCATTGCAGCATTTGCTGTCTATGTGGAAATCGCAAACCGTAATTCCAAAAATATGACGTACAGGCAAAAAATATTAAAGGCTGTTTACCCGGTGTTAATGTGGGCTTCCAGGTTTACCGGGAAAAATGTACAAAAGCACTCGAATGATACAGTTAGGCCGCCTGTTCCATTTTATTCCTTAAAGGGTGAGTCAGGCAACGGAGATACCATTGACTTTAATTCCTTCCAGGGTAAAAAAGTGTTACTTGTCAATACGGCAAGTAATTGCGGGTATACCAATCAATATGATGATTTACAGCAACTATCAGAACAGTATAAGGGTAAATTATTGGTGATCGGGTTCCCTGCCAATGACTTTAAAGAACAGGAAAAAGGTACCGATGAAGAGATAATGCAGTTTTGCAAGCTTAATTATGGAGTGACTTTCCCCCTCATGAAAAAAAGTGTCGTAATCAGATCGGCGGGACAAAACCCGGTTTTTCAATGGCTGACGGATTCAGCAAAAAACGGGTGGAACAATAAATATCCGTCATGGAATTTTTCCAAATACCTGGTGAATGAAAATGGAATACTGACTAATTATTTTGATCCTTCTGTTTCACCCCTGGGCAAAGAGATCAGGGAAGCCATTGAAAAAAAATAGTATACCATATGTTTACGAAGTTAGATATAGAAGCATACTTTACCGGGGAGAAGCAAGAAAGTCTTTTGTTTCTGTTTATTGGTATTGCGGGTATCAGTACAGCCATCATTTTCTTTTTCTTGTTGAAAACTAGTTTTTACCTGGGAGCTGCTATTCCTTTATTAGTAATCGGGCTGTTACTGGGGATAGTGGGTTACACCATATATAAAAGGAGCGACGATGACCGTAAACGGAATGTGTATGCTTACGATATGAATCCTTCAGCGCTTAAAGAAAAGGAATTGCCGAGAATGAAAAAGGTAATGAAGAATTTTGTTATTTACCGATGGATTGAGATCTTTTTGTTCTTGCTGGGTACTGGTCTTTATATCTGTTTCATCCGTGATTTTAAACATGACTTCTGGCGGGGTTTTGGACTTGCATTGGCTGTTATGGCCCTTTTAGCCTTAGCTGCCGATTATTTTGCAGAGAAAAGAGGAAGCATCTACCTGAAAGGGATCGAATCATTTGTACAATAGCTGTTACACTAAACCTTCTTTCGGTTATTATATTGGCCAATCAGAATAGCAGGATAAATAAATTTATCATTTAATCAAAACTATGACCGTCGCAGATATCATTGGGACAATTGGTGTGGGATTAATCTTAATAGCTTACTTCTGCAATACCTTCGGATGGATAAGTGGAAAAGGAAAACTTTTCTTTTTATTGAATGCAGCAGGAGCCGGGCTGGCCTGTTATGCATCATGGCTGATCAGCTACTGGCCCTTTGTCGTACTCGAAGGAACATGGTTCCTTATCTCTGTTGTAGGGCTGGCAAGAACGTTTAAGGTTAAAGATTAATTCACCGGGCATTTCTCGTGGTAGTTCACCAGCTCAATTGGTGTTTTCTCAAACTCATATCCTTTGTAAGTACTGGCAATGTTTTCAAATACATCGTTTAATTCTTCTTCGGTTTTTAAAGTCACCAGTTTATTGCGGAACTCTTTAATATTTGGTAAGCCCTTTAAATAATTTGCATAGTGACGGCGCATCTCATTAATACCTACCACAGGATTTTTCCATTCAATGGACTTTCGTAAATGTTTGCGGCAAACAAACAAACGGTCTTCAATTGTAGGAGCTGGCAAGTGTTCCCCGGTTTTCATGAAATGCTTTATTTCATTAAAGATCCAGGGGTAGCCAATGGCAGCACGGCCGATCATGATGCCATCTACGCCATAGCGGTTCTTATATTCCAGTGCTTTTTCAGGGGAATCAATATCGCCATTACCAAAGATTGGTATTTTGATCCTGGGATTGTTTTTTACTTTACCGATCAGGGTCCAGTCAGCTTCACCCTTGTACATCTGCGTTCTGGTGCGCCCATGAATAGCTAATGCTTTGATGCCGGCATCCTGCAAACGTTCAGCTACTTCTTCAATATTTCTGTTGTTATCATCCCAGCCTAATCTTGTTTTTACAGTAACAGGTAAGGAGGTTGATTTTACAACAGCGGATGTCAGTTTCACCATCAGGTCAATATCTTTCAGTACTCCTGCACCGGCGCCTTTCAAAGCTACTTTTTTTACCGGGCAGCCAAAATTGATGTCCAATAAATCAGGATTGGTAACTTCTACAATCTTTGCTGCTAAAGCCAGGCTATCTTCATCACCGCCGAATATCTGGATGCCGACCGGCCTTTCATAATCGAAAATGTCAAGTTTCTTACGACTTTTAATGGCATCCCGGATCAATCCTTCACTGGAGATGAATTCAGTATACATCAGATCGGCGCCATTGTCCTTACAAACAGCACGGAAAGGGGGATCGCTTACGTCTTCCATCGGTGCCAGAAGCAGCGGAAATTCAGGTAGTTGTATGTTGCCGATTGTAACCATTCCGTTTGTATTTGCCTATTTTTGTCCTTCTGTTTATCAGCGATAAGCCTGCAAATTTACAATCAAAAAACCAGAGTAGTACATGAAGGGATTATTAAAGACAAAGTCAGCAGGTAACCAATTTTTATTACTGGTTAGTATTTCGTTGGTTAGCTTTTTCCTGGTAGGTCTTATCGGGACAGTAATACTTTCTGCATTAACAGGCATGGATATAAAAGAAATGAGTGATATGACCAAGTGGGATTACAGCAAACCTGCTACCATTAATTTTATCCGGGGTATGCAGCTCATCCAGTTTATCAGTCTGTTTTTAATACCAACATTTATTTGCGCCAGGCTATTCAGTACGGATACCAGGCAATACCTCGGGTTAAGAAAACCTTTTACCCGTTCTTATTGGGTAATAGGAATATTGGTAATGATACTGGCGATACCTTTTGTACAATGGCTCGGTGAACTGAACCGGGGTATCCGTTTCCCTTCCGGGATTGAACACTGGATGAAGGCCAAAGAAGCGGAGGCAAACAAAACAGTAATGGCTTTGCTATCCAGACAAACGATCAAAGATCTTATTCTGAATATCATTTGCATAGCAGGATTAGCTGCGGTGGGTGAAGAATTATTGTTTCGTGGTATGGCACAGCGTCTGCTGATAAAAATGTTCAAAAGCCCCTGGCCCGGAATATTGATCGCCGCCTTTCTTTTTTCAGCGATGCACCTGCAGTTTTATGGATTTTTTCCAAGATTTATTTTGGGCATATTATTAGGAATTGTATACTGGTACAGCGGCAGTTTATGGCCGGCGATCCTTGCTCATTTTGTGTATGATGCTTTATTAATTACACTGGCATATTTCAACCCGTCAATGCTGAATGAAGAAGCTACGGTGAAGCTTTCTTCTATTGCATTAACGGCAGCGATTAGTTTTATTATGCTGGCCCTGGCGGTAAACTGGATGATGAAAAATTCAAAAGCAGATTATAACCAGGTATATGCAGAAGATGAAGTACCTGTAAAAGATCATCCTTTCTGAATTAACTTTATAATATGGCATTTAACTGGCAAACTTTTAAAACAAGGGCATTAACTGCAGTTGTGTTTGTAGTAGTAATGCTGACTGGTTTGCTCTGGAACCACTGGAGTTTTTTCATTCTATTTTCCATTATTCATTTTGGTTGTTGGACTGAATACCAGAAACTGGTGGGATTGATCGATCCCGGTTATAAAGAGATAACACCTTTTCATAAATATGGAGTGATGCTGGCCGGCTGGTGTTTGATGTTGTGGTTTAGCGGAGATGACCTGGCAATTGGCGGTTTACGGCTTCATGAAATGGGATGGTGGATTGGTTTGGTTCTGGTGTTTCTTTTGCCCATCACAGAATTATTATTCTCCAAAAATATACGACTTAAAAATATAGCCCATTCTGTTTTCGGTTTAATATACATTTCACTTAGCTGGGGGTTGATGATGGATATGTATGATCACCCGGCAGCTGTTCATATCCACAATACAACCTTTGTAATTGAATCCGGAATTTTTCCAATCATAATCATTATAAGTATCTGGATAAATGATACAATGGCTTATATAGTCGGCTCTTTAATCGGAAAGACCCCCTTATCTCCGATATCACCAAAAAAGACATGGGAAGGAACAATTGGTGGTATTTTACTGGCAATTGCTGTAGTTGGCTTTTTATTTCCTTTCTTTTATTTCGGTTCATCTGCTTTTGCACTTTTTATGTTTATTGCACCCATCGCTGCTATAGCAGCTATTGTCGGAACATATGGTGATCTGCTGGAATCAAAACTAAAACGACTGGCGGGTGTTAAAGACAGTGGCCAGATTATGCCGGGACATGGTGGCTTTTTAGACCGTTTTGATTCCTTGTTACTGGCAACACCTTTTGTGTGGTTGTATGTGCAGTTGTTTATGAAATGATCAGTTAAATATCAGGTCATAAAAAATATATGGGTAAATTGATCTGTAGTTTATCTCTACTTTTTATTACCTCTTCTGCAGGAGCGCAAAGAATTTTTTCGGATGGAAATTGGGGTGCTACACTTGCAGGTGCAATGGTTCCGCTGCCTACTTTTACTCTTGGTGTACAGCCCGGGGTTTTATATAAGATTTCCGACCGGGTATCTTTATTAACAGAACTGACCATTCCTGTAGTAAAGAATATTGGTGATAATTCCGGAACAACAAATCAAAAGTATTTCAGAATTCAACCGGAGTTCAGGTATCATTTTCCATTCAATATGAGGAGAAACAATATTTATATGGGTTTGCGGCTGTCTTATGCAATCCGTAAATTCGAAGATGCGGATGGAGGCTTTTATTCCGATGTAACTCCAGGTTTTGACGAGGGTTATTATTTTGATAAGGCACAAGTTAATAGCCCAATAATGACATCTTCTTTGCAGGTTGGAACTATAACAAATGGAAATAAGAAAATAACCACCGATGTGTTTTGGGGATTTGGTGTAAGATATATAAACACTGAGTATACAGATGTAGTTAATCCGGTAAGTGGTATCAGGAATAGACCGGCAGACGGGCCACTATTTTATCCATCTTATTCATATAACAGAGCAGTTACCTGGCTTCATGTGAATGGAGGGTTCCGCTTGATTTATCATTTTGGAAGATAAGGTAATGATAATCCCGGTTTGCTTATTTTTGCCATTCAATAAGGCTCAATGACAATCCACAAAGAAGGCTATAAGACCATTGCGATCAGTACTATTGTTTTTGGGGTTATCAACCTCGTTTCTTTTTATTTTCTGAGTGCCAGAGCACCGCTGATCAGTTTGCTGATATTTGTCTTAACCTTCGGGTTACTGCTTTTTCTGATTTCTTTTTTCCGTATACCCAAAAGGCAATTGACGATACAGGATAATGCCATCATTGCCCCTGCAGATGGTAAAGTGGTAGTGATAGAAGAAGTGCAGGCCGATGAATATTTCACCGACCGGCGTATACAGGTCTCCATCTTCATGAGCCCGCTGAATGTACATGTAAACAGGAACCCGGTAAGTGGTGATGTAGCCTATAGCCAGTATCACAAAGGAAAATACCTGGTGGCCTGGCATCCTAAGTCTTCTACCGAAAATGAAAGACATACAGTAGTGTACCGTAAAGACGGTAAAGAAATTCTGGTAAAACAAATAGCCGGTGCTCTTGCCAAAAGAATAGTAAACTATCTTTCAGTTGGTCAGCAGGTTAAACAAACTGACGAAATGGGATTTATTAAATTAGGCTCAAGAGTTGATTTATTGTTGCCCCTTGATGCAAAAATCCATGTCAAGATTGGTGATAAACCTCAGGGCGGTGTAACAGTCGTTGCCACCTGGTAGTATCAATTTTTTTCAGAATATATCTTCTAACTCCCTCAGCGAATAAACAGTGTAAGTAGGGAATTGATCATTAATTACCGGCACTGCTTCTTTTGTCAGATGGTTAACATGTACCTGGTCAATACCAGCAT
>Ga0073904_10002431_pt1 | contig 14089 bp, 12 predicted proteins | sample KloWWTrecipitate_FD_66668 | JGI IMG/M metagenome (GOLD analysis project Ga0073904, IMG submission 66668) | Active sludge microbial communities from Klosterneuburg, Austria, studying microevolution and ecology of nitrifiers - Klosterneuburg... | ecosystem: Engineered > WWTP > Aerobic digester >...
CGACGCCGGCCAGTTACGAAGCCGCCCTGAAGGAGCTCGAACAACTCGTGGGCCGGCTCGAATCGGGCGACATGCCGCTGGAGGAACTGCTCAGCGGTTACCAGCGTGGCGCGCAGCTGCTGCAGTTTTGCCGCGACAAGCTGCAGGCGGTTGAAAACCAGATCAGTGTCCTGGACGCCGGAACCCTCAAGACATGGATGCCAGAGTGAGCTTGTCGCCCTCGCAATCCGCTGCCATCGACCTGAACGACTGGATGGCACGGCGCCTGGAACGGGTCGAAGCGGCGCTGGGCCAGTGGGTCACCTCGGATGCGCCGCAAGGGCTGGACCATGGCGCACCTGCGGCACTGGTGCATGCCATGCGGTATGCGGTGCTCGATGGCGGCAAGCGCCTGCGCCCGCTGCTGGTGCTGGCGGCATCCGAAGGACTCGATGGCCACGGCAGTGCCGCCTTGCGCGCTGCTTGTGCGGTCGAGCTGATTCACGCGTATTCACTGGTGCATGACGACATGCCCTGCATGGACAACGACGTGTTGCGCCGTGGCAAGCCGACGGTGCACGTGGCTTTCGGCGAGGCCACCGCCTTGCTGGCCGGCGATGCGTTGCAGGCGCTGGCATTCGAACTGCTGACACCCGACTCCGAGACCCTGGTTCCGTTTGCGATGCAGGCCCGCTTTTGCCACCTGCTGGCCCGCGCCGCAGGCAGCGCAGGCATGGCCGGCGGACAGGCGATCGATCTGGCCAGCGTCGGATTCGCACTGAGCGAAAAGCAGTTGCGTGACATGCATGAGCTCAAGACCGGCGCCCTGCTCAAGGGCAGCGTGTTGATGGGGGCTGCCTGCGGTCGGCCGACGGCGGCACAATGGCTGGCCCTGGAAGACTACGGCGCTGCCATTGGTCTGGCGTTCCAGGTGGTCGACGATATCCTGGACGTTACTGCAGACTCCGCCACACTGGGCAAGACTGCCGGCAAGGATGCGGCGGCCGAGAAACCCACGTATGTATCCGTGCTCGGGCTCGCGCGTTCACGTGCTTATGCGGGCGAACTGCTGGCGCAGGCGCTGGCGGCACTCGGGCGCGCCGCACTGCCCCATGATGCGGCCTTGCGCGCACTGGCCGACATGGTGGTCAACCGATCGAACTGAAGGATGCCGATGTCCGACACCGACTATCCCCTGCTCAAGAACATCGCAGATCCTTCCGACCTGCGCCGCATGCCGCGCGGCCAGCTCGCAGCGCTGGCCAGTCAGCTGCGCGCGTTCCTGCTGCACAGCGTGTCCAGGACTGGCGGACACCTGAGTTCCAACCTCGGTACGGTCGAGTTGTCGGTGGCCTTGCATTACGTGTTCAACACGCCCGAGGACCGGCTGGTATGGGACGTGGGCCACCAGACCTATCCGCACAAGATCCTGACCGGGCGTCGCCATCGGATGGATACCCTGCGCCAGCTCGGTGGCCTGAGCGGTTTTCCGCAACGCGGCGAGAGCGCATACGACGCCTTCGGCACGGCCCATTCCAGCACCTCTATCTCGGCTGCATTGGGCATGGCGCTGGCCGCCCGGATCAAGGGTGAGGACCGGCACAGTGTGGCCATCATCGGAGACGGTGCGCTGACCGCCGGCATGGCATTCGAGGCACTCAACAATGCCGGTATCGCCGACTGCAAGCTGCTGGTCATCCTCAACGACAACGACATGAGCATCAGCCCGCCAGTGGGCGCACTGAACCGCTACCTGGCGCAGCTGATGACCGGGCAGTTCTATGCGGCGGCCAAGAATGTCGGCAAGACAGTGCTCAAGGGCGCGCCACCGCTTTTCGAATTGGCCAAGCGCTTCGAGGAACAGGCCAAGGGCATGGTATTGCCGGCCACCTTGTTCGAGAAATTCGGCTTCAACTACACCGGGCCGATCGACGGCCACGACCTGGAGTCGCTGATCCCGACGCTGGAAAACATCCGCCATCTCGATGGCCCGCAATTCCTGCACGTGGTGACCAAGAAGGGCCAGGGTTACAAGCTGGCGGAGGCCGATCCGGTGGCCTACCACGGGCCGGGCAAGTTCAATCCCGCAGTGGGGCTGCAGAAATCTGCCGTGCCGGCCAAGCCGACCTTTACCCAGGTGTTCGGGCAGTGGTTGTGCGACATGGCGGAGCAAGACGTGCGGCTGGTCGGCATCACACCGGCAATGCGCGAAGGATCTGGTCTGGTCGAATTCGAGAAGCGGTTCCCGAAGCGCTATTTCGATGTCGGTATTGCCGAGCAACACGCCGTCACCTTTGCCGCCGGCCTGGCCTGCGAGGGACTCAAGCCGGTGGTGGCGATCTACTCGACCTTCCTGCAGCGGGCCTACGACCAGCTGATCCACGACGTGGCGATCCAGAATCTGCCGGTGGTGTTTGCGCTGGACCGGGCAGGTCTGGTGGGTGCCGATGGCGCCACGCACGCCGGCGCGTACGACATCGCCTATCTGCGCTGCATTCCCAACATGGGTATTGCCTGTCCGGCCGACGAAGGCGAATGCCGACAGCTGCTCAGCAGCGCCTACACGCGTGACCATCCGGTTGCGGTGCGGTACCCGCGCGGCGCAGGTGCCGGCGTTGCCACCCGCGACGATCTGCTGGCCTTGCCATATGGCCGCGGCGAACTGCGGCGCCAGGGCCGCGGCATCGCGATTCTGGTCTTCGGCACCTTGCTGTATCCGGCGCTGGAAGCGGCGGCACAGTTCGATGCGACGGTCGTCAACATGCGCTGGGCCAAGCCGCTGGACCTGGAGTTGCTGTTGCAGGTGGCCCGCACCCACGACGCCCTGGTCACGATAGAAGATGGTGCGGTAATGGGTGGTGCCGGCAGTGCGGTGGGCGAAGCCCTGCAGGCAGGCGAACTGCTCAAGCCGCTGTTGCAGCTGGGCCTGCCCGATGTTTTCATCGAGCATGGTGACCCGGCCCGGCTGATGGCCATGCACGGACTCGACGCAGCCGGAATCGCGCTGTCCGTCAAGGCGCGCTTTGCGGATCTGGTCGAGGCGGGGCGCCCGCCACTCAAGATTGTTGCCTGACCGACAGTTGCCAAACGGTTGACACGAAAAGCCAGTGTTTTCCCTAGTCAGTTAGCGCATTTCAATCGCTGATTTCGGTCCGTCAGCGGTTAACCTTTGGAGCTGACCTGATCGCTGCGGCTTCGCTGTGGGCACCGCCGCGCTCTTGTGCGCAACGAAGATGCGCCTGGCTGTCTTTTGACGTGAATTTCCGGAGAACCTATGGCTGCCCTGTTATCCCTTTCCAGGTTGATCGACGCGATCAGTCTTGGCATTGGCAAGCTGATCGGCTGGCTGATCCTTGCCGCCACCGTGATCAGCGCCGTCAATGCGGTGCTGCGCAAGGCCTTCAACATCGGCTCCAACTCGGCGCTGGAAATCCAGTGGTACCTGTTTGCCGCCGTTTTCATGCTCGGTGTCGGTTACGTGATGCTCAAGAACGACCATGTGCGCATCGACTTCATATCGTCGCGATTCTCCAAACGCACCAACGCGATCATCGACGTCATCGGCATGGTGGTGTTCACGATTCCATTGGCCTGGATCATGATCGATCTGGCCTGGCCCTATTTCATGCGTGCCTATGACAGCGGCGAGATGAGCCAGAATGCCGGCGGCCTGATCCGCTGGCCGGTCATTGGGTTGATCCCGCTCGGTTTTGCTGTCTTGTTGATGCAGACCTTGTCCGAACTGATCAAGCGCATCGGTTTCCTGACCGGGCATCGCGACCAGCCGTTCTCGGTCGAGCGCGACAAGTCCGCCGAGGAGATCCTGGCCGAGGAACTGCTGGCTGAGGCCGAAGCCCAGGCCGCACGTGAACTCGCCGCGCGAAAGAACTGACATGATCGAACTGATTGCCAACAACTTTGTCCCCGTGATGTTCGCGGGGCTGTTCTTCTTCCTGCTCACCGGTATTCCGGTCGCGTTCGGCCTGGCTGCCACTGGTCTTATCTTCGGCCTGATCGGCATGGAGGCGGGCTTGTTCTCGACCAACCTGTTCCAGGCCCTGCCGCTGCGCGTGTTCAACATCATGTCGAACGAGACGCTGCTGGCGATCCCGTTCTTCACCTTCATGGGCATCATCCTGGAACGTTCGCGCATGGCCGAGGATTTGCTGGAGACCGTCGGCCAGGTGTTCGGGCCGGTGCGTGGCGGCCTGGCCATTGCCGTGGTCCTGGTGGGCGCACTGCTGGCGGCCACCACCGGCGTGGTGGCTGCCGCCGTGATCTCCATGGGCCTGATCTCGCTGCCGATCATGTTGCGGTATGGTTATAACCGTACCCTGGCCACAGGCGTGATCACGGCGTCGGGCACCCTGGCACAGGCAATTCCACCATCCCTGGTACTGATCGTGCTGGCCGACCAGATGGGCCGCTCGGTCGGCGACATGTATTCCGGCGCGGTGTTTCCGGCGCTTTTGTTGGTCGCCTTGTATATTGCCTACGTGTTGCTGTTGGCCATCATCAAGCCGAAATGGGTGCCGGCCTTGCCGGCAGAGGCCCGCATCTATCGCGAAAGCAACGGCGCCAGTGGCCACGTCTCGCTGATCGTGCTGTTTGTGGCCTGCGGCCTGGCAGGCTGGTACTGGTCCACAATCCACAATGCAGTGATGGGCCCGTGGCTCGAACGCAGCCAGCCAGCGGCTACCGACGAAATTGTCATCTTGTCGCTGACGGTGTCGTCGCTGCTGGCGCTGTTGCTGGCGATCGTCAACAGGGTGACCCGCATGGGCCTTTTGTCGCGGCTGGCCGAGCAGGTGACGTTCGTGATGATCCCGCCGCTGGTGCTGATGTTCCTGGTGCTGGGCACGATTTTCCTGGGCGTTGCGACGCCGACCGAAGGTGGTGCGATGGGTGCGATGGGCGCACTGATCATGGCGGTATCGCGTCGCAGGCTCGACTTCAAGCTGCTCAAGCAGGCGCTCGATGGCACTGCCAAACTGGCGACATTCGTGATGTTCATCCTGGTGGGCTCGACCGTCTTCAGTTTCACCTTCAACGCGGCTGACGGCCATATCTGGGTCGAACACCTGTTCACCGGCATGCCTGGTGGTGCGTTGGGATTCCTGATCGTCGTCAACATCCTGGTGTTCGTGCTGGGCTGCTTCATCGACTTCTTCGAGATCGCCTTCATCGTGATCCCGATCCTGGTCCCGGTGGCCACCAAGATCCTGCCGACGATGATGCCGGGCGTACCGATCGATGCGGTGATGATCTGGTTCGGCATCATCCTGGCTGTCAACCTGCAGACGTCGTTCCTGACGCCGCCATTTGGTTTTGCGCTGTTCTACCTGCGCAGCGTGGCGGCCAAGACCGCATACCAGGACCGCGTCACCGGCGAGACCATTCCGGCAGTCAAGACCGGTCAGATCTACATGGGATCGATCGCGTTCCTGTGCCTGCAGATCATCGTGCTCGCCTGCGTGATTGCCTTCCCCAACATGGTGGTGGGCAACATCGACAAGGGTCCGCAGATCGATGCCGACAAGGCACTCGAAGCATTCAGGATGCCGGCGCCGGGGCAACTCGCGCCGGTGCCCAGTCTGGGCATGCCAGCACCGCAAGCCGGAGCCAGTGCCGCCGAAGGGGCGGATGCGGCTGATGCGGGCAAGGAACCGGAGGCCGATGCCGACGACCCGATGAAGGCCCTGCTCGATGCGGTGAAGCAGGACGCCGGCGGCAAGAAACCCTGACCGAAGGTGGCGTTCGACCCGGCCTGCAAAAATGCCTGATCGATATGCGAAGCCCGCCAGGCGTTTGGTCCGCAGCGGCTGTGCTGCCAAGACGGCATAACGTCCGGCTCGTCTCCGCAAAGTCGCCGGCCTGAAGTTCCCCGTTCGGACCGACAGTGTCGTCAGAACCGGACGGCCGAAAAAAATGCCCCGCAGTGCGGGGCATTTTTATGGGTCCGTCTGCATCGGCCCGAAGCCCGATGCAGACCCGTCGCGTGATTACAGCTTTTGCCGCTGCATGAAATTGTCGAACGTGGATTCCGTGAAGCGGAACCACAGGTTCTGGTCGCGGCGGAACGCGGCATAGTCGGTGTAGATTTTCTTCCAGGCCGGGTTGCTGTTGTTGAGCTCGCTGTACAGCGCTTGGGATTCCTTGAAAGCAGCGCTCATGACTGCGGCCGGGAACGCAAACAACTTGGCACCCTTGCTGACCAGGTCCTTCAGTGCACCGGGGTTCCACGCGTCATACTGGGCTTGCATGTTGACGTGCGCGAACGTGGATGCGGCCTGCACGATGGCCTTGTATTCGGCGGACAGGCCTTCGTAGGCCTTGGTGTTGACGTGCAGGTCGAGCTGCGGGCCGCCTTCCCAGTAACCTGGATAGGCGTAGTTCTGGGCAACCTTGTAGAAGCCCAGCTTCAGGTCGTCATACGGGCCGACCCATTCGGCTGCATCGATCGTGCCTTTTTCCAGCGACTGGTAGATCTCGCCACCGGGGATATTGGCCGCGATACCACCCATGCGTTCCCACACCTTGCCGCTGAAGCCGCCGGTGCGGAACTTCAGGCCCTTGATATCGGCGATCGACTTGATCGGCTTGCGGAACCAGCCACCCATCTGGGCGCCGGTATTGCCCATCGGAAAATTGATGATGTTGTACTGGGCATAGAACTCGCGCGTCAGCTTCAGGCCGTTGCCCTGGTACATCCAGGCAGACATCTGGCGGCTGTTCAGGCCGAACGGAATCGCGCAGCCGATGGCAAACGTCGGGTCCTTGCCAAAGTAGTAGTACGGTGCCGTGCTGGCCATTTCGACCGTGCCGGCCTGAACCGCGTCGATGGTGCCGAAAGCGGGGACCAGTTCGCCAGGACCATGGGTGGTGACCTCGAATTTGCCGCCGCTCAGCTCCTTGACCTTGGCGGCGAAGACGTCCGAAACACCAAACAAGGTGTCGAGCGATTTCGGGAAGCTCGAAGTCAGACGCCACCGAAGGGCGGTTTGCGCATGCACGATGGCTGGTGCGGCTGCGGCGGCGAGAATGCCGGCGATGCCTGCATTCTTGATGATGGAACGACGATCCATTGATTAATCTCCTTCTTCGATTGAAAGCACCTGGCCGGGTCGGCAAGGTGGGCTCGGACAATTTGGTGGCGCGTGGGCCACAACCACTGTTTTCCGAAACACATTGTCTGTGGCCGTGCCAGCAGATTGGCAGGGGACTTTCCCTTAGAAAGTCTGCTGGTTGCGCCTCAAGTGGCGATATGTGCGCCGTATTTGTCGCCTCGCCGACATTCCCGTGGTTCTGGCCTGCCATGGTCGCTGACATAAGATCACGCACATGGCTGCATCGCTCATTCGTGGCATCGACTCACCCGGCATGCGCTCGGCTGGGCGAGACTTGTTGTCGGTGGCATTGATGGATGCCCGCAACCACACCCTGCATCTGGCGACGCAACTGGCCGGGGCGGACCAGCGTGGCCGGCAAGGCAGTGCCATCGCCGTGCCGGCGGTGCAGCCGCTGGCATGGGAACTGGGACACATCGGCTGGTTCCAGGAGTGGTGGATTGCGCGCAACATGCAACGCGCCCGTGGCCGCAATTGCGATCCGCGCGCCACCCGGTTGCCCTCGCTTGAGCCAAGTGCAGACCGGTGGTGGGACGACACCCGTGTGACGCCATCAGAGCGCCCGGGACTCGTGTTGCCCGATATCGAAACGCTCAAAGGTTATCTGCTCGCGACGCTGGAGACCACGCTGGAGTTGCTGGAAAGTGCGGAGGACACCAACGAAGGTCTGTATTTCTATCGGCTGGCGCTGGCCCATGAAGACATGCATGGGGAGGACCTGATCGTCATGGCGCAGGCCACGGGCGTGCCACTGGACATCGAGACTCCTGGTCCGCAGCCGCCGCGTGCGCCGCTGCTGGTTCCGGCCGGGCCCTGGAGCATGGGCAGTGTCGACAGCGGCGGATTCATGTTCGACAACGAAGGTGCGCAACACACGGTGGCAGTGCCCGAGTTCGAGATCGACGCGCAGGTCGTCAACTGGTCGCAATATGTGGAATTCGTCGATGACGGCGGCTACGATCGCGCCGAGTTGTGGCACCCGCAGGGTTGGCAATGGTTGCAGGCCAAGACAGTGGCCGAGGGCTCGGACGCGGGCGCAAGGGCACCACTTTTCGTACAGCAGATCGGCGTTGCCAGCGGCGCAGTGATGCAGAACCGCTTTGGCACCAACCGGCGCATGCAGGGAGGCCAATGTGTGACCCATGTCAGCTGGTGGGAGGCCGATGCATGGTGCCGCTGGGCAGGCCGACGCCTGCCGGCCGAAGTGGAATGGGAAATGGCGGCCCACGCGCTCAAGCGGCGCGGGTTTCGCTGGGGCGACGTGTGGGAGTGGACCGGCAGCACCGCGCGACCGTACCCGGGTTTTGTCGCCGATCCGTGGCGCGAATATTCGCAATCCTGTTTCGGCACCCACAAAGTCTTGCGGGGAGCCTCGTTTGCCACCCGCGAACGCATGAAGAATCCGCGTTTCAGGAACTTTCAGTTGCCGCAGTGTGATCAACTGTTTTGCGGCTTCCGGTCTTGCGCCTTGTGAAGGTCCACCACGGCAGCAACTGGCTCAGCGGCAACACCTCGCCGCTGTGTGCGGGCCGATAACCTGCCATTGCCGTGAGTTGCTGCTGCCATTCGGAGCTGCGCAGCAGATGGCGCAGGGCCTGCGTGGCTGGTTTTTCCAGCGCACTGCGCAGGCAGACCAGCTGGTAGTCCTCGACGGCCAGCGCGACGAAATCGAGCCCTTGCCGGCGCGCCGCGACCTCGATACCCAGACCGACATCGGCCTGACCGGCGGCCACCGTATGCGCCACCGCCGCATGGGAGGGTTCGGTGTGATCAAAGCCCTTGAGCTGGTCGGCTGTCAGGCCGTCGCGTGCCATCAGTTCTTCGAGCAACACCCGGGTACCGGTACCCCGCGCGCGATTGACGAAGCGGGCGCCCAGGCGCTGCACATCCTGCAGCGATGACAGGCCCAGCGGATTGCCGCGTGCGACGATCAGACCCTGGGTGCGCTGGGCGAATCCGATGATCTTGTGCAGGCCGGGTTTGAGCAGCGGCTTGTAGGCGCGGGCAGCCAATGAGTGGGCGGGCGGATTCTGCAAGGTATGAAAGCCGGCCATCTCGCAGCGTCCTTCGTTGAGGGCACGGATCGCATCCAGGCTGCCGCAAAAGCGGACGTCCAGGTGCAACGGGCCATGACCGTCGCCGTGGTGCGCCGGCGCGCCGGGGTCGCTGGCCAGCGCGAACTCGCGCAGGCTTGCCAGGGCGTCGTCGTGGCTGGCGTACAAGGTCAGCACATGCGCGCTTTCGTCGAAGGCGACCGCAAAGGCACGCTCGAGGTCTGCGCGCAGTGCCGCGATCTGCGGCGCCAGGCGGACCTGGGCCTGGCGTTCGGCCCACATCAGCTTGCTGCCGAAACCGGTCAGTTGGGCGGGCTGGCCCTTGACCCATGTCACCAGGGGTTGACCGAGCTCGTCCTCCCAGCGTTTGAGTTCGCCCCACACATGGCGGTAGGACAGGTCCAGCGCCCGTGCTGCCGCCGAAATCGATCCATGTGTCGCGACCGCCTGCAGCAGGTCGATCAATGGATTGCGCACCAGTGCCGGCGCGCTGTCCCGGTGCAGCGTGTAGTGGAATTGGATCCTATGCATCAGCTTACATATCGCAGGTTTCTTTTGGCTCGCCTACGATACACCCACATGTCCACGTTCACGCAAAGCGCGGTTACAGCGCTTGAATTGATTGTTTCGTTCGACCCAGACCTGTGGACCATCGTGGGCCGCTCGCTGGGCGTGAGCGCGACATCATGCCTGCTGGCCTGCGGGTTCGGTCTGGTGTTGGGGTCCTGGCTTGGCGTGGCCCGTTTCCGCGGCCGCGGCATCAGCCTGACGGTGCTCAACACCATGCTGGCGTTGCCCTCGGTGGTGGTGGGGCTGGTGGTTTATTTATTGCTGTCACGCTCGGGGCCCTTCGGCGCCTGGGGTTGGTTGTTCAGTTTCAAGGCCATGGTGCTGGCACAGGGGATGCTGGTGTTGCCGGTGGTCATGGCGTTGACCCGGCAGGTGGTGGAAGACGCTGAACACGGCCACGGCGAGCAGTTGCGCTCACTGGGAGCGGGCACCTTGCTGCGCAGCATGGCGCTGGCCTGGGACGAACGTTATGCCTTGCTGACCGTGCTGATTGCGGCCTTTGGCCGCGCCGTTTCCGAGGTCGGTGCGGTCATGATCGTCGGCGGCAACATCGACGGTTTCACCCGGGTCATGACGACGGCCATTGCGCTGGAGACCAGCAAGGGCGACTTGCCACTGGCGCTGGGCCTGGGACTGATCCTGCTGTTGGTTGTGCTGATGCTCAACAGTCTGATCGCGCTGGTGCGCGGGTGGCGCCAGCGCGTCGAAGGCGGCTCGTTTGCAGGCGCTGCAGGTGTCGCTGCGTGAAGCCCTGGCGCGATTTCCTGCCGCCATGGCCCTGCTTGTTGCGCAGTTGGTGATGCACACGCTGCTGACGCTGCGCGGCGCAGGCCTGCGTTTCGGTCCGGTCAACGCACTGACGGAGATTGATCTGCGCATCGATGCCGGCGAACGGGTCGCACTGGTGGGCAGTAACGGCAGCGGCAAAAGCAGCCTGCTGCGCGTGCTGCATGGTTTGTTGCCACCTGGCAACGGCACAATTCACCGCGACCCTGTGGCGCGCCAGGCGATGGTGTTCCAGCGCCCGTTCATGCTGCGCACTTCGGTACAGAACAATGTCGCGCTGGGCCTGTGGCTGGCGGGCGTGCGCTGGAGCGCCGCGCGCGCCCAGGCCCTGCAAGCGCTGGCGCGGGTCGACATGGCTGCACTGGCGACACGAAATGCGCGGGCACTGTCCGCTGGCCAGCAGCAACGCGTGGCGCTGGCGCGGGCCTGGGCGCGCCAGCCGGACCTGTGGTTGCTCGACGAGCCCACGGCCAGCCTGGACCCGCATGCCAAACGGGAGGTCGAATCGCTGATGGCCGCCTTTGCGGCCGGCAGCACCGAACAACCGATGACCATGGTGTTTGCCAGCCACAACCTGGGCCAGGTCAAGCGCCTGGCCAGCCGGGTGGTGTATCTGGAACGGGGCCGGATTCTGGCGGATCTGCCGGTCGCCGATTTTTTCGACACGGAGCGGCTGCAGGCCGTATCCACCGCAGCCTATTTGTTTGTCAAAGGAGAACTAGCATGAAATCACTGTCACACCGTATCCGGGCCTGGTTGCCACCCACGCGCCATCTGCTGCTGGCCGCCGGCTGCACGCTGGCCATGGCGGCCGCCCAGGCGCAGACCACGATCACCATGGCCTCGACGACCTCGACCGAGCAGTCCGGCTTGTTCGGCTACCTGCTGCCCGAGTTCAAGAAGGCCAGCGGCATCGACATCAAGGTGGTGGCGCTGGGAACCGGCCAGGCGCTCGACACGGGCCGGCGCGGCGACGCCGACGTGTTGTTCGTGCATGACAAGGTGGCCGAAGAGAAGTTCGTGGCAGACGGATTCGGCGTCAAGCGCTTCCCGGTCATGTACAACGACTTCATCATCGTCGGCCCCAAGTCCGATCCGGTTGGCGTGAAAGGCAAGGACGTGGTCGATGCCTTGAAGAAGATTGCCGCCGCCAACGCCGCCTTCATCTCGCGCGGTGACAAGAGCGGGACCCATGCCGCCGAACTGCGCTTCTGGAAAGCCGCCGGACTGGCCGATGCCAAGGGCAGCGGCTACAAGGAATGCGGCTGTGGCATGGGTCCGGCCATGAACGTCGCCTCGGGCAGCAATGCCTATGTGATGGCCGACCGTGGCACCTGGCTCAACTTCAAGAACCGGGGGGAACTGACAGTGCTGGTCGAAGGCGACAAGCGCCTGTTCAATCAATACGGCGTGATGCTCGTCAACCCGGCCAAGCACCCGCATGTGAAGGTCGCCGAAGCGCAGAAATTCATCGACTGGGTCACTTCGCCGCAGGGCCAGGGCGTGATTGCGCAATACAAGATCGGTGGCGAGCAGCTCTTCTTCCCGAACGCGGGCAACGAATGAAGGCTTTTGCGATCAGGCGCGCCAGGCGGGCGGCCGCTAGCGCGTAGCGATCAGGTCCCAGACGTATTGGGCCAATGGCCCGAGCGCCCGGTTTCTTCGGCGCACCAACATGATCTGGCGCTGGATGGTCGGGATCAGCGGGCGCACCTCCAGGCCCGGCAGACCGGACGCGGGGACACTGAGCGCCGGCATGACGCTGATGCCCAGACCGGCCTCGATCATGCGAAACACCGTGGTCGGATGCCCCAATTCCTGCTTGATGTGGCAGGCCGCGCCGTGCTTGCGCAACGCGTCGTCGATCAGGCGCCGACTCCCCGAGGCGTGATCGAGCACGACCAGCGACTGTCCGGCCAGAGCCTTCCAGCGGACGGACGCCTTTTTCGCCAGCGGATGCCCTGCCGCGGTGATCAGCACGAACGGATCGGTCATGACGACTTCGCAATGCAGATCGTCGGCCGCCGGTGGCTCGATCACTACGCCAAGATCCACTTCTCCGTTGCGCACGCTGGCCAGCACGTCCTGCTGGATGCGGTCGAGCAGGATGAACTGGATGCCAGGGGCCTGCTGTTCACACCGGGCGATGCATGCGGGCATCAGGTTGGCAGACAGGGTCGGACTGCTGGCCACGCGGACCTTGCCGGCACGCGACTGCACCAGGCCTGCCACGTCTTGCAGCGTCTGGTCGAGTTCTTCGATCAGACGCCCGACGCGGACCTTGAGCGATTGCCCCGCCTCGGTCAGCACCACTTCGCGGGTGGTGCGATCGAGCAGCTTCAGCCCCAGCTGCAACTCCAGTTCGACAATGGCGCGGCTGATGGCCGGCTGCGTGAGTCCGATGTGGTCACCCGCCCGGCTGAAGTTGCCGCGCTGCGCAACCGACAGAAATACACGCAGCTGGCGCAAGGTTACATTCATGCAGAAGAATCATATATCTATTTGATAAATCAATTTCTGTTTTAGCGCCAGGCACGGTCCAATAACGCCATGGCCCGCCCCAATTACCTTCCTGACAATTTCACGCTGTCCCTGGTAACGGTTGTCACGCTGGCCAGCGTATTGCCCGCCAGTGGATCTGTCGCCCGCTTCTTCGAGGTGCTGACCAGTTTGGCCATTGGCCTGCTTTTTTTCCTGCATGGTGCAAAACTGACGCGCGAAGCCCTGGTCGGCGGCGTCCTGCACTGGCGGCTGCACGTTTTGGTATTTGCCTGTACCTTTGTGCTGTTCCCGGTACTGGGTCTGGTGTTGCGACCGGTCCTCGAGCCGCTGGTCACACCGGCACTCTATTCAGGCGTGCTGTTCCTGTGCATGTTGCCTGCGACGGTGCAGTCGGCGATCGCACTGGTGTCGATTGCCCGTGGCAATGTGCCGGCAGCCATCTGCAGTGCATCGGCGTCCACGCTGATCGGCGTCTTCTTCACACCAGTGCTGGTGGGGCTGCTCGTCGTGTCCGGGGGGAGTTCGTCGTCGTCGCTCGATTCGATCAGCCGCATCCTGTTGCAATTGATGTTGCCGTTTTTTGCCGGGCATATGGTGCGTCCATGGATCAGTGGCTGGGTCAAGCGGCACGCCTCGAAGCTGAAGTATGTGGATCAAGGCTCGATCCTGCTGGTCATCTATACCGCGTTCAGTGCTGCCGTGATCAATGGCCTTTGGCAGCAGGTGCCGGCAACAGCCTTGCTGGGGCTGCTGGTGGTCTGCGCCATCCTGCTCGCTCTGGTCCTGACGACCACGGTCTGGACCGCCCGCAGGCTGGGTTTTTCCAAGGCCGACGAGGTCGCGATCGTGTTCTGCGGCTCCCAGAAGAGCCTGGCCAGCGGAATTCCGATGGCCAAGATACTGTTCGCCTCCAGCACGGTCGGCGCCATCGTGTTGCCCTTGATGCTGTTTCATCAGATGCAGTTGATGGTGTGTTCCATGCTGGCCCGGCGTTACGCAACCCGGCCGGAGCCGTCCGGTCTGGACAAGGCGCTGGAAACCTGATGCTGCTGCGGCAGCGGCGGGCCGATC
>Ga0073904_10002434_pt1 | contig 14079 bp, 11 predicted proteins | sample KloWWTrecipitate_FD_66668 | JGI IMG/M metagenome (GOLD analysis project Ga0073904, IMG submission 66668) | Active sludge microbial communities from Klosterneuburg, Austria, studying microevolution and ecology of nitrifiers - Klosterneuburg... | ecosystem: Engineered > WWTP > Aerobic digester >...
CCACAAGGGCCACCAGTTCTACCGGCACGCGCAGCGCATCCTTGCCGATGTCTCCGACGCCCGCCGCAGCTTCGCCGAGCCGGAGGCAGCGGTGGCCCCCGGCACGCTGCATCTCGGCGTGACCTCGCTGGTCGCCGGCTATGTCCTCTCCGATCTTCTGGCCCGCTATCGCCGCGCCTTCCCCTCGGTCACCGTGTCGGCCATCGAGGACAATGGCGATTATCTCGAGCACCTGCTGATCGGCGGCGAACTCGACGTCGCGGTGATGGTGATTTCGAACCTCCGCGACCGGGTGGCGCTGCAGGCCGAAATCTTCGAGACCTCGCCCTATCGGCTGTGGCTGCCGCTGGGGCACCGGCTCGGCGGCGCCGATATCATCAGCGTCGCCGACATCGTGCCCGAGCCGCTGATCATGCTGACGGTCGATGAAACCGAGGAGAACACCGGCAAGCTGCTGGCCGCCTTCAGCGCCCGGCCCAACGTCGCCTTCCGCACCCGCTCGGTCGAGGCGGTGCGCTCGCTGGTGGCGACCGGCGCGGGCATCGCGCTGCTCCCCGATCTCGTCTATCGCCCCTGGTCGCTGGAAGGCGACCGCATCGAAAGCCGCGATATTTCGGGCGCGCTGCCGGTGGTGCAGGTGGGCATGGTGTGGCGGCGCGGCTCGAAGCTGACGCAATCAGCGCGCGATTTCATAGGCTTGGCACAGGCCCAGCATTCCGGCGGCAGCGGCCGAAGGTGATATCGATAAATCCGATAACACCCATCTCCACAATGGAATTGCGAATGTCCGGCGCCCCGATAAGCTCCCCTTCAAGGGCCGGCGAGCGCGACCCCGCGCGGCTGCCCGACAGGGGAGAAAGCCATGAAGTCCATTCTGAAGACGTGCACGGCAGTGGCGCTGATCATGACCTACTCCGGTCAGGTTCTGGCGCAGGACATGCTGCAATCGCTCGGCGCGGGCGAGGGGGAGGTCTCGATCGTCGCCTGGGCGGGCTATATCGAGCGCGGCGAGACCGACAAGGCCTATGACTGGGTGACGAAATTCGAGGCCGACACCGGCTGCAAGGTGTCGGTGAAGACCGCCGCCACCTCCGACGAAATGGTGGCGCTGATGAACGAGGGCGGCTTCGACCTCGTCACCGCCTCGGGCGACGCCTCGCTCCGCCTCATCGCCGGCAAGCGCGTGCAGCCGATCAACACCGCACTGATCCCGTCGTGGTCGACGCTCGATCCGCGCATCGCCGATGCTGCCTGGCACACCGTCGACGGCGTCCACTACGGCACGCCCTATGTCTGGGGCGCCAACGTGCTGATGTACAATACCGACGTGTTCAAGGACGGCGCGCCCGCCAGCTGGAACGTCGTGTTCGAGGAAATGAACCTGCCTGACGGCAAGTCCAACAAGGGCCGGGTGCAGGCCTATGACGGCCCGATCTACGTCGCCGATGCCGCCATCTACCTGATGGCGCACAAGCCCGAGCTGGGCATCAAGGATCCGTACCAGCTCAACGAGGAACAGTACAAAGCCGCGCTCGACCTGTTGCGCACCCAGCGCACGCTGGTCGGTCGCTACTGGCACGACGCCTTCATCCAGATGGACGACTTCACCAACGAGGGCGTGGTCGCCTCCTCGTCGTGGCCGTTCATGGTCAACGTGCTGAAGGCGCAGGGCGCGCCGGTCGGCTCGACCTTCCCCAAGGAAGGCATCACCGGCTGGGCCGACACCACCATGCTGCACGCCGAAAGTGCGCATCCCAACTGCGCCTATATGTGGATGGAGCACTCGCTCTCGCCAAAAGTGCAGGGCGACGTTTCCGCGTGGTTCGGCACGGTGCCGTCCGTCCCCGCCGCGTGCAAGGGCAACGAGCTCCTGACCGACGAAGGCTGCGCCACCAACGGCGCCGACCATTTTGACGAAATCCGCTTCTGGCGCACCCCGGTGGCCAAGTGCGAACAGGGCGAATGCGTACCGTATTACCGCTGGGTCTCCGACTATGTCGGGGTCATCGGGGGACGATAGAATTGAGCCGGGAGGGCGTGGCCGTGCCGCGCTCTCTCACCCACACCGGGTCATTCCTGCGAAAGCAGGAATCTCTGTTCTTCGTGCTTTCGGGCAGTCCTGCAAACGGGGATTCCTGCTTACGCAGGGATGACGCTGTGGCCGTTTGTGTGATCGGGGTATGGGGAGGGGAGCCATGACATCCGCTGTTTCGCTCCAGGGGGTTTCCCGGCACTTCGGGCTCGTGAAGGCGCTCGACGGGGTGGACCTTGAGGTCGCTCAGGGCGAGTTCTTTGCCATGCTCGGCCCCTCGGGCTCGGGCAAGACGACCTGCCTCAGGCTCATCGCCGGGTTTGAGCAGCCGACCTCGGGCCAGATCCGCATTTTCGGTGAGGCGGTGGAGGGCGTGCCGCCCTACCGGCGCAACGTCAACACCGTGTTTCAGGACTACGCGCTGTTCCCGCACATGAACGTCATCGAGAACGTCATGTTCTCGATGATGCTGCGCAAGGTACCGGGGCCCGAACGGCTGAGGGCCGCGGAAGAGGCGCTCGAAATGGTCAAGCTCTCCGGCTATGGCGCGCGCCGGCCGGGGCAGCTTTCGGGCGGACAGCGGCAGCGCGTGGCGCTCGCCCGCGCCATCGTCAACCGCCCAAAGGTGCTGCTGCTCGACGAGCCGCTGGGCGCGCTCGACCTGAAGCTGCGCGAGGCGATGCAGGAAGAGTTGAAGGCGCTGCAGCAGGCGCTCGGCATCACCTTCATCTTCGTCACCCACGATCAGGGCGAGGCCCTGTCGATGGCCAACCGTGTCGCCGTGTTCAACGAGGGCAGGGTGATGCAGGTCGGCTCGCCCGAGGACATCTACCGGCGGCCCAACTCGCGCTTCGTTGCCGATTTCGTCGGCTCATCGAATGTGCTGAAGCCCGAGTTCGTCGACATGCTGCTGGGCGAAAAGCGCTGGGCGAGCCTCCGGCCGGAATCGATCCACGTGGTCAAGGCGACCACCTCCGGCGTGTCGCGCCTCACCGGCACCGTGCTGACGCGCTCCTATCAGGGCGCAACGACCCGGCTCGGCATCGATCTCAACGGCACGCATATCGACGCGGTCGTGCCCTCGGCCGATGACGTGCCGCTCGCCGGCGACCGCGTGACGCTGGGCTTTGCCAAGGATGCCATGCACCTGATGGAGAGCGCCGGATGAGCCTTGCGGCCGTCGCCAGCGCTGGCGCCATCCTGCCCAATCGCCGGGGCCGCCTCGGCTCGCTCAGCGATTATTTCTGGCGCCGCCCGGGCGTGCTCGTCTTCCTCATGCTGCTGCCGGCGCTGCTTTGGCTCGGCATTGTCTATCTCGGCTCACTCTTCGCGCTCCTCCTCCAGAGTTTCTTTTCGATCGACGAATTCTCGGGCCTCGTGAACCACGAGTTCACGCTCAAAACCTATGCCGAACTGCTGCGGCCGCAGAACCTCGACATCATCATCCGCACGGTGGTGATGGCGGCGAGCGTCACCGTCGCCTCGGCCATCGTCGCCTTCCCCATCGCCTATGTCGCGGCACGTTATGCGCGCGGGCACTGGAAGGCGCTGTTCTACCTCGGCATCATGCTGCCGCTTTGGGCGAGCTATCTCGTCAAGGTTTATGCGTGGAAGCTGATCCTCGCCAAGGAAGGCATCCTCAACTGGACGTTTGAGCAACTGCACCTCACCTGGCTGCTCGATGCATGGCTGGCGCTGCCGGTGATCGGCGGCAATTCGCTGTCGATCAGCTATACCGGCACCTTCCTCGTCTTCCTTTATGTGTGGATGCCCTACATGATCCTGCCGATCCAGGCGGCGATCGAGCGGGTGCCGACCAACCTCCTCGATGCCGCCTCCGATCTGGGCGCCACCCCGCGGCAGGCATTCTGGAAAGTGATCTTTCCACTGGCGTTGCCGGGCGTCATCGCCGGCTCGATCTTTACCTTCTCGCTGACGCTGGGCGACTACATCATCCCGCAGATCGTGGGCAATTCGCAGTTCTTCATCGGGCAGGCGGTGTATTCACATCAGGGCACCGCCGGCAACATCCCGCTGGCCGCCGCCTTCACCGTGGTTCCCATCGTCATCATGGGTATCTACCTCACGCTCGCCAAACGCGCGGGGGCGTTCGATGCCCTGTAAAGGCAGCATTCGCAGTCGGGCTCCCCTCCCCCCTGAGGGGAGGGGTCGGGGGTGGGGGTCCATCAGCGACCCACTGAACCACCCCCATCCAAAGGGGAACGGTGCGCCGGAACCGGCGCACCGCGCAGGAGGGCATGGTCATGCGCTCTGATGCTCCCCGCGCCCCGCTGGGGCTGAAGATCGCCGCCGGGCTCGGGCTCGCCTTCATGCTCGTGCCGCTGGCGCTGATCTTCCTCTATGCCTTCTCGACCGAGGAGCGGACCTATCGCTGGCCGCCGCCGGGGCTGACCACCGAGTGGTTCGCGGTGACCTGGGGCCGCGCCGATGTCTGGCAGGCGCTGACGCTTTCCGTGCAGGTCGCGGCGATCTCGACCGCCATCGCGCTGGTCCTCGGCACGCTGATCGCCGCGGCGGTGTCGGGCACGAAGTTCTTTGGGCGCGAGACGATCTCGCTGCTGGTCATCCTGCCCATCGCGCTGCCCGGCATCATCACCGGCATTTCGCTGCGTTCGGCCTTCTCGCTGATGGAGATACCGTTCAGCTTCTGGACCATCGTTCTCGGCCACGCGACGTTCTGCATCGTCGTCGTCTACAACAACGCCGTGGCGCGCTTCCGCCGCCTCCACGGCTCGCTGGTCGAGGCCGCGATGGATCTCGGCGCCGACGGCTTCCAGACCTTCCGCTACGTCATCCTGCCCAATCTCGGCACCGCTCTGCTGGCGGGCGGCATGCTCGCCTTCGCGCTGAGCTTTGACGAAGTCATCGTCACCACCTTCACCTCCGGCCAGCAGCAGACGCTGCCGATCTGGATGCTCGAAGAACTGATCCGCCCGCGCCAGCGCCCGGTCACCAACGTCGTCGCCATGGTGGTCGTCATCGTCACCTTCGTCCCCATCCTCGCCGCGTTCTATCTGACGCGCGGCGGCGAACAGTCAGTCGCGGGGATGGGGAAGTGACGGATCGTTGCCACCCACCCACCGTGTCATTCCTGCGAAAGCAGGAATCCCTGTTTGCCGGGCATTCGGTGCGCCCGTTCTTCGTGGTTCGACAGGCTCACCATGAAGAACTCAGAGCGTTCAGCTGCCTTCGTGGTGAGCCTGTCGAACCACGCAGGCGTGCCACCGCGCCAGAATATTTTGGAGGATTGAAATGAACACCGAAATGCTGATCGGCTCGCGCTTCGAGCGCGGCACGGAAACCGAGGAGCAGGTGCTCAATCCGCGAACCGGCGAACTGGTCGAGGCCATCCCCGAAGCATCGCTGGCCCAGATCGACACCGCGATCTCCGCCGCCAGCACGGCTTTCCTCCACTGGTCGCGCACCACCCCGGCGCAGCGTTCGCAATACCTGCTGCGCATCGCGCAGGCGATCGAGGACGATGCCGATGGTTTTGCGGCACTCGAAGCGCTCAACTGCGGCAAGCCGGTCAACGCCGTGCGCAACGACGAAATCCCCGCCATCGTCGATTGCTGGCGGTTCTTTGCGGGCGCCGTGCGCACCATGCCGGCGCAGGTGGCGGGCGAATACCTGCCGGGCCACACCTCGATGCTGCGGCGCGACCCCATCGGCATCGTCGCGCAGATCGCGCCGTGGAACTATCCGCTGATGATGATGGCGTGGAAGCTCGCCCCGGCCATCGCGGGTGGCAATACCGTGGTCTTCAAGCCCTCCGAACAGACGCCGCTCACTGCGCTGAAGCTGGCAAAGGTGCTCGCCGACGTGCTGCCCGAGGGCGTCGTCAACGTCGTCCTCGGCCGCGGCGAGAGTGTCGGCAACGCGCTCATCAACCACCCCAGGATCAACATGATCTCGATCACCGGCGACGTCGCGACCGGCAAGAAGGTGCTGCAGGCTGCCGCGAAATCGGTGAAGCGCACGCATCTCGAACTCGGCGGCAAGGCCCCGGTGATCGTCTATGACGACGCCGATCTCGACGCCGTGGTCACCGGCCTCAAGGCCTTCGGCTATTACAATGCCGGGCAGGACTGCACCGCCGCCTGCCGCATCTACGCCGGTCCCAAGATTCACGACAAGCTCGTTGCCGACCTCAGCGCAGCCGTCTCGACCATCAAGTACAATCAGCAGGACGATGCGGAAAACGAGATCGGCCCGCTGATCTCCAAGCGCCAGCGCGACCGCGTCGCCTCGTTCGTCGAACGCGCTTCCGAGCTCAAGCACATCAAGATCACGGCCGGCGGCCACACCGCCGGCGACAAGGGCTTTTACTACGAGCCCACGGTCGTCGCGGGCGCTCTGCAGGAAGACGAGATCGTGCGCCGCGAGGTGTTCGGCCCGGTGGTCTCGATCACCCGCTTCACCGACCCCGAGGACGCCATCGCCTGGGCCAATGATTCCGACTACGGCCTCGCCTCATCGGTGTGGACCAAGGACGTCAACAAGGCCATGCAGACCGCCGCGCGCCTGCAGTACGGCTGTACGTGGATCAACACCCATTTCATGCTGGTCAACGAGATGCCGCATGGCGGCCTCAAGCAATCCGGCTACGGCAAGGACATGTCGATGTACGCACTGGAGGACTACACTGCCGTCCGCCACGTGATGATCAACCACGGGTAGGGTGCGAGGGGGCTTCCCTCCCCCTGCGTCGAGGGATTGAGGGTGCGGGCAACGCGCATCTCCCCACCCCACGATGTCATTCCCGCGAAAGTGGGAACCCACGGATGGCGCCACGCCCGCCGACGGATCGCTGGGTCCCCGCTTGCGCGGGGATGACACCCCGGGGGGAGAGGCCGCCCCGTCACCCCGAAGCCGGACCCGTCGCCACCGGCACGTCCGCGTTGCCGCCCCATTCGGTCCACGATCCATCGTACACCGCGACCTGCTTCGCCCCCGCGACTTCCGCGGCGAGCCCGATCACCGCGGCGGTCAGCCCTGATCCGCACGACATCACCATCGGCTTGTCGAGATCGACCCCTGCCTCCGCGAAAACCTGCCGCAGTTCTTCAACCGGCTTCAGCTTTCCGTCGCGCACCACCCGCGGGAACGGCACGTTGCGGCTCGTGGGGATGTGGCCGCCGCGCAGCCCCGCGCGGGGCTCGGGCGCGATGCCGGCAAACCGCTCGGCAGAGCGCGCATCGACAATCTGGCGCGAGCCGGCGCTCGCATACTGCGCCACCTGCATCAGCTTCGCGACCCGGCGCGCATCGTAGACGGCGTTGAACACCTGCGGCTTGCGGCGGCTGTCACCGGCCTCGATGGCCCGCCCCTCGGCGCGCCATTGCGGGCCGCCGCCTTCGAGGATGCGCACGTCGCGCGCGCCCATCACTTCCAGCGTCCAGGCGACGCGCGGCGCCGAGAACAGGCCGCGCTCGTCATAGACCACCAGCGTGTCAGTGTCGGCGATGCCAAGCGCCCCGGCCTGCGCGCCGAACTGTTCGGGGAGCGGCAGCATGTGGGGCAGGTCGGTCTTTCTGTCGGCGATCTCGTCGATGCCGAAAAACACCGCGCCCGGGATATGGCCGGCGAGGAATTCGGCGCGCGGGTCGCGCGGTTCGTTGGGCATGTACCAGCTCGCGTCGATGACGACGACGTCGGGATCGTGCAGGTGCTCGGCGAGCCAGTCGGTGGTCACAAATTGGGTCATGGCATTCGTCCTAGCGCAGTGCCGGGGCCGTCACCACCCCGTCGGCAGTGAGTTGCTTCAGCGCCAGCGTCTGGTCGAGGTGCTCGGCCCGCCAGCTCAGCAGCTTTTCCGCCATCTCCAGCCGCACCCCGGCAAAGGCCGGATCATCAGCAAGGTTGGTGAGGTTTCCGGGGTCGTTCTCGAGGTCGAACAGCAACGGCGGCAGGCCGGCAAAGTGCACATATTTCCACTTGTCCGAACGGATCGCCGCCATGCTCAGCTTCGTCGAGGGCAGGCCAAACCAGTTTTCCGCCCGCTGCGTCGCGACTTCGCGGAAATCGAACTCCCAGTGCACCTCTTCGCGCGGCTCGGCGGGCGCGCCGCCATCGAGATACTCGGTGAGCGAATGCCCATCGACATGGTTCTGCGGCGCAACGCCCAGCCGTTCGAGAATGGTCGGCATCACGTCCACGGCTTCGGTGAACGTCTCCACCCGAACGCCACGAGCGGACCCCTTCGGGTCGCGCACGATCAGCGGCACGTGCTGGCTGCCGTCGAAGTAGCCGCCCTTGCCGAGCCCGTAGTGGTCGCCCAGCATTTCGCCGTGGTCGGAGGTAAAGACGATGAGCGTGTCGTCCCACGCGCCCGTCGCCTTCACCGCATCGAACAGCCGGCCGAGCTGCGCGTCCACCTCGGAAATCATGCCGTAATACGTCGCCTTGATCTGGCGGAAGGCGTGCTCGTCGAGATCGCGCACCAGCCCCGTTGCGCCGGGCACAAAACTTTTCGCGCCCGCGTGGTTGAGCAGGTAATCGAGCAGCGGATGCTGTTCGCCCTCGGCCCCGGGCGTCGCGGCGCGCGCAAAGCCGTCGACCTCGGCCGGGTCGACCATGGTGTTGTAGGGCGCGGGCACGATGAAGGGCGGGTGCGGGCGAATGAACGAAACGTGCGCGAACCACGGCCGCTTCTCGCCCTGCCGCTCGCCCAGCCAGCGGATGAACTCACCCGCAACGAAAGCCGTCTCGGTCTGGTCCTTGTCGTAGCCGGGCGGGGCGTTGGTGAAGTCGTCGGGGGCGGCGCCGACCGGCAGGTGCGCCTCGGCCTCGTTGTCGAAATCGAGCCCGCGGTCACGCAGCCAGGCGAGCCAAGGCTTGCGATGATCCTGCATCTTCACCCGCACGCTGAAGCCGGGAAGGATGCCCTCGTAGGTGGTGAGTTCCGGATCGTTCGGCGCGTGTACCGCCGGGTCGGGCGACTGGTCGGTATAGCCGAACAGCGTCGGGTCATAGCCGACGCGCCGCGCCGCCCGCGCCAGGTTGTCGAAGCGGTCGCTCAGGGGCGAACCGTTCCGGCACACCCGGTTGTTCATCTGGTAGAGGCCCGTATAGAGGCACGCCCGCGATGGCGAGCACGGGGCCGCCTGCGAATAGTGGTTGAGGAAGGCGACGCTGTCGGCCGCCAGCGCATCGAGGTTCGGCGTCTTGACCAGCTTGTGCCCGGCATAGCCGGTGCTGTCGCCGCGCCACTGGTCGGCCGTGATGAAGAGGATGTTCATGGATCTTCGAAGGAGCGAGTGGGGAATAGCGAATGGCGAATAGGGATGCAGCGCGCGCCGGCAGGTGTCTAGTCACTCACATCAACTACTCCCCGTTCGCGACTCGCCATTCGTTACTCGCTAGTCCCCAAGCACCAGCATGTCGCTCGATGCGATGCCGATCTGCACCGGCGCGCCATATTCGGGCGGCGGGGTGCGCTGGTCGTTGAAGGTGTCGAGGTCGAGCCGGTTGTGCTGCCCGAGGTCGACCTTCAGCCGGATCACCGAGCCGAGGAAATTCACCTCGGCCACCTTGCCGTTGAGCACGATGTCGCCCTCGCCGCCGCCCAGCCGCACCGCTTCGGGGCGCATGGTGAACGACACCGGCGAGCCGTTGCTGGCATTGCCCGGCAGGGCCGGAACGGTGAGCACCTGTCCATCGATCGAAACCGTTCGCTGCGCCGCATCGACGACCGTGCCGCTCAGCGTGTTGAGCTGGCCGACGAAGGTCGCGACGAACCGGGTGCGCGGGCGGTTGTAGATTTCGAACGGCGCGCCGACCTGCTCGACATTGCCGGCGTTCATCACCACGATCCGGTCGGAGATCGACAGCGCCTCCTCCTGGTCGTGAGTCACGAAAATGGTGGTGATGCCGAGCTCGCGCTGGATCTCGCGGATCTGCTCGCGGAGGCTCACCCGGATTTTCGCATCGAGCGCCGACAGCGGTTCATCGAGCAGCAGCATGCGCGGCCGCGGTGCCAGCGCCCGCGCCAGCGCCACGCGCTGCTGCTGGCCGCCCGACAGCTCAAACGGAAAGCGCTTCTCGTAGCCCGCGAGCCCGATCAGCCCGAGCATTTCGGTGACGCGAGACTCGATCTCCGCCCGCGGCGCCCCGGCAACCCTGAGGCCAAAGCCGATATTGCCGGCAACGCTCATGTTGGGAAACAGCGCATAGGCCTGGAACACCATGCCGATCTTGCGCTGGTTGGCGCTGAGCCCGGTGATGTCCTTGCCCTCGACGAGGATGCGGCCCGAGGTCGGCCGCTCGAAGCCCGCAACCATGCGCAGGATCGTGGTCTTGCCGCAGCCCGATGGCCCGAGCAGCGACACGAACTCGCCGCGCCCCACCGGCAGGCTCACGTCCTTGACGACGGTCGTCGTGCCAAAGGTCTTCACCAGGTTTTCGAGCGAGAGGAAGGTTTCGGCCATGCGTCAGTCCGTCCGTGCTGCTGTCCTGGGGGCAAAGCGGGTGAGCAGCTGAATCATGCCCATCGCGCCCCAGGTGATGATGAAGGAGATGACGGCGAGTGCCGAAGGCTCATAGGCCTTGTTGGTGCCGGTGAGTTGCAGGTAGGGGCCGAAGGCCGGCCGGCTGAGGAGGCTTGCCATGGTGAACTCGCCGATGACGATGGCGAAGGTCAGGAAGGCGCCCGAGATCACCGCCACGAAGATGTTGGGCACGATGATCTCGTAGATGATGCGCACCGGCCCCGCGCCGAGGCTGGTGGCGGCTTCCGACAGCACATGCGCATCGATCGAGCGCAGGCCGGTATCGACCGAGCGGTACATGTAGGGGAGCGCCAGCACCACATAGGCGCAGGTGAGCAGGATGTCGGTGCCGAAGGCGCTGCTGGTCAGCGGGATCAGCGACGACGTGTTGTACATCCGAAGGTACCCGAACACCAGAACGATGGGCGGGATGATCAGCGGCAGCAGCGTGATGAATTCGAGCGTCTGGCGCAGCCAGGGCAGGCGCAGCCGCACCACATAGGCCGCGGGAATGACGATGGCGACGCCGACGATGATGGCGAGGATGCCGACAACGACCGAGTAGGTCAGCGTCGACTGGAAGCGCGCATCGCCGAACACCGAGAGATAGGCGTCGAACGACAGCCCGTCGCGGCGCATGCGCAGCGAGAAGATGAAGGTCGCGATGAGCGGGATCATGAAATAGACCACGCCCAGCCCGAAGATGATCCATGCCCAGGGTTTGCCGCGCCTCATTTGAGCCACCGCTCGGCCCGGGCCCGCACGATGAGATAGATCACGTTGGCGATGCCGGTGACGACGACCATGGCCAGCGCCAGCGCTGCCCCCAGACCGGGGTTGTGCAACACGTCGCCGCGCATCTGCGAGAACAAGAGGATGGGGACGATGTTAAGCCCCGAGCCGACCAGCGAATAGGCCGTGGCGATGGCGCCGAAGGCATTGGCAAAGAGCAGCGACAGCGTGCCCAGCAGGTTGGGCCACAGCACCGGCAGGCCGACATGGCGCCAGAACTGCCATGGCGTTGCGCCCAGCGTCGCCGCTGCCTCATTCCACTCCTTGCGCAGCCCGTCGACCGCCGGCGCGATGATCAGCACCATGAGCGGAATCTGGAAGTAGAGGTAGGTGGCGACGACGCCCCAGAAGCTGAGGATGTTGAAGCCCGAGCGATAGAGATCGATCCCCACCAGCTTGAAGATGAGCGTGACGATGCCGAGCCGCCCGAAGGTCGCGAGAAAGGCGAAGGCCAGCGGCACGCCGGCAAAGTTCGAGGCGACGCCCGAGAACGTCATGGTGATGCCGCGCAGCCCGCGCGGCAGACCGCCGCGGATGATGGCGATGCAGATGAGCAGGCCGAAGAACGCGCCCAGCACCGCGGTCACGATCGACAGCCGCAGCGAGGCGTCAAAGGCGTTGACGACGCGGTCGGTGCCGAGGTCGCGGATGTTCTGCAGCGTAAAACCGCCGCTGCTGTCAGTGAACGCCGCGACGATCAGGTAGATCGTCGGCAGGATCAGAAACATCAGCGCGAAGATGACGAACGGGGCGACCCCCAGCACTTCACCGAGCGCCACGCGCGGGACGGTGAAGCGCCGCGGCGTGGCGGCAGGTTCGGGAGATGGCAGGGTCGGGGCCGCCGCGAGGGCGGCCCCGGATGTCGTCCTATTTGACATCGGCGCCAACCGCCGAGTCCCAGTTCTTGCTGATGTATTCCTTGAACGCGCCCTGCTGGTCGAGCGTCGGGAATACGGCGTTGGCATAGGCTTCGGCGGGGGGCAGGGCGTCGAGCAGTTCCTTGGGCACCTTGCCGGCCGCGACGAGTTCATCGAAGCGGATGGGGTGGCAGAAACCACGCAGCAGCCCGACTTGGCCTTCCTCGCCATAGATGTATTCAAGCCAGAGCTTTGCGGCGTTCGGATGCGGCGCGTGGGCGCTGATCGCCTGCGCATAGAAGCCGCCGATAACGGCGGACTTGGGCACGATGACCTCGGTCGGCGGATTGCCGTTGAGGCCCTTCTGCCAGGCCAACTCGTTGTAGTCCCAGGCAACGCCGATCGGGGTCGTGCCCTGCGCCAGCGAGGCCGACTTGATCTCGACAGGCACGAAGTTGCCCGCCTCGTTGAGCTTCTTCATGAACTCGAGGCCCGCTTCCGCGGCCTTGTCCTTGTCGCCGCCGGTCGTCGCGAGGCCCGCGCCCCACACGCCGTGGATCGCCTGGTTGGCGGTGCGCGGATCGCCGCCGAAAGCGACCTGTCCGGCATACTCGGGCTTCAGCAGATCGGCCCAATCCTGCGGCGGGTTGCTGACGAGGTCCTTGTTCACGATGAAGGCGAGCACGCCGTAGTAGCCGCCGTACCAGTGGCCGTCGGCATCCTTGGCATCGTCGCGGATCTTGTCGAACATCGAGACCTTGTAGGGCAGCAGCAGCCCTTCCTTGGTCGCCGATGCAGCGTAGGAGAGGCCGACGTCGAGAACGTCCGGAGCCTGCGGCCCCTTGTTGCCGATATTGGCCTTGATCGCCTCGATTTCGTCGGCGGAGCCCGCATCGGGGTTGAGTTCGTTGACGGAGATTTCGGGATACTTGGCCTTGAAGGCGTCGATCACGCCGCGCCAGCCGCACCAGTCGTCGGGCAGGGCGATGACGCTCAACATGCCCTCGGCCTTGGCCGCAGCCTCGATCTCCGGGAGGCTCTGGGCCATTGTCGTAAAGCTGGTGGAAAGAAGCGCGACGACCGAGATGGCGCCGGCAAACGCTTTGGTCACTATCATCTTGATGTTCTCCCCTGGGGTGCCCCTCCCAAGCGCATCGCGCCGGGATGGCTGCCCGTTGCTAGTCACGCCTATTAACAGCCGGATGACAAGCACCTTCGCGCTGCGCCAAGCCGAATGTCGCCCATGTTCAATCTGCGAAATGTTGCAACTCATAACAAAATATGTTGCACTTGCCACGTTGCATGCGGAAGGCCGTCGAGTCGAGGGGGCATCGATGAAAAATGCGGCAGCGCGGGGGGACCCAGCGCTCCGGCCGGACCTCGCTCCGGTGGCAAAGGGGTGTCCGCCGGGTGCGCGCACTCCCTTGTTTTTTTCCCGGCCGAGGTGCAGGGATTCCGCAGTGCTGCTAAAACATTTTGGTGCGAAAGGCCGGACCGCAGTTCCGGCCTTTTGCACGAAGCAAGCTGAGGAAACCGCATGCCGATCCGGGTTACTGTCTGGGGCGAGAACGTCCACGAAAAGAAGAACAAGGCCGTCGCCGAAAACTATCCCGAAGGGATGCACGGCCAGATCGCGAGGGCGATCTCGGAAGACAGCAACATCCTCGCCTCCACCGTGACGCTGCAGGACCCCGAGCACGGCCTCACCGTCGAAAGGCTCGATGCGACCGACGTGCTGATCTGGTGGGGCCACGCCGCCCATGCGCTGGTCGATGACGCGATCGTCGAGCGGGTGCAGGAGCGGGTGTGGGAAGGGATGGGCCTCATCGTCCTCCACTCCGGCCACCACAGCAAGATCTTCAAGCGCCTGATGGGTTCGGCCGCCAAC
>Ga0073904_10002438_pt1 | contig 14073 bp, 7 predicted proteins | sample KloWWTrecipitate_FD_66668 | JGI IMG/M metagenome (GOLD analysis project Ga0073904, IMG submission 66668) | Active sludge microbial communities from Klosterneuburg, Austria, studying microevolution and ecology of nitrifiers - Klosterneuburg... | ecosystem: Engineered > WWTP > Aerobic digester >...
TCGATGACGTCCGCGAACACGCACACGTCGAAGGTTCCGTCCGGCAGCGGGGCCGATTCGACCGTGCCCTGTACGACCACCTCCTGCCCCAGGCGCGCGTTGGCGCGCGCCACAGACGAGGCCGCGTACTCGACACCGGTCACCTCATAGCCGCGTTCGTGGGCTTCGAGCAGCATGTTGCCCAGGCCGCTGCCGATCTCGAGCAGCCTCTTGCCCTGGCGAGTCTCCGGCGTCCAGCCGCGATAGGCCTCGACGCGGTCGAGATACCCCGCAGCCGTCGCGCGCTTGAGCGTGTTGACCTGGCGCTCGAACGCTTCTGCGGCGGCCTGGCCCGTCGGCGCGGTGCCGAGAAAGTACGTGTCGGTATAGATCGCCGCCAGTTGCGCGTCGGACGGTTGCGGGTTGCGCATCAGCAGCGAGCAGCCGTCGCACCGGACAATCGGGGTGATGTCGTGGGTGAACTGGTAGACGAGATGGTCGTGGCCGCAGAGGGGGCAGGCGGCGAGCCGCGGCTGGTCTGCCGACGGCGCGGGCGAGGACATGAGCGCCCCTAGTGTAGTGGATGACGCCGGGACTGAAGTCCCGGCGGTCCATCCCGTCCCGGCGGTCCGTCCCGTCTCGGCGGTCCGTACCGTCTCGGCGGTCTCGGCGCTCCAGACCGCTCCGCCGGTGGTCCGCAGCGTTCTGCCAATCCCGCCTTCGCGGTACAATCCCGCCTCGTGCTTGGGAACGCGTGGGCGCGGTGGGTGCCGCGATTGGTACTGGCCGCGCTCGCCGGAGGCGTCCCCGCCTTCGCCGTAATTGCCCCCTCGCTCGAGGGTGCGCCGGCACACGTGCTCGAGATCGAGATGGCCGCCGACACCGGTGGCATCCTCCAGGTCTTCTACGACCGCGGCGCGGGCATCAGCGCGGCCGACACGGCCGTCGTGCCGCTCGCAGCGTCTACCGAGCCCCAGGTCTATCGCCTGTCGCTGCCGCTCGGCCGCTATCGCCTCTTCCGCATCGATCCGAACGACCGCCCCGGCCGCTACCGCTTCACCCGTCTCCGCATCGTCGACGGCGCCGGGGACGAAGTGGCCCGTGTGCCGCTCGGCGCGCTGCGGCCCGCGCTGCAGGCCACCGTCGAGTCGTTGGACGACAACGGCCTCGCTATCACCACCACGCTGCTCGCCAACGATCCGCAGCTCTTCTACGAACCATCGCCACCGATTGTGCTGGTACCCGGCCGCGCCGACCTCACGCGCGCCGGGTGGCTGGCTGCAGTCTCCGGGCTCGTCGTGTTGCTGCTCGTCACGCTGCTCGATCGACTGGCGTGGCTGAGCGCACTTCTCGCCAAGACCGCCCACCTCGTACGCCGGCGTCCCTACGCGGCTGTCGTCATCGCGGGCCTCGCCGGGACGCTCGTCGCCACCTATCCGTTGCTGCTCGGCCGGAGCCTCGTGTCACCGGGAAACGGCCCCACCAACCTCCTGTACGACCAGCCGCCGTTCGCGTTCGGGGCCACCGATCGCCAGGTGGAGGACGCCCGTAGCACCGACGTCGGCGCCATGATGTGGGCCATCCTGCCCTACACGATGGTGCAGCGCGAGGCGCTGGCCCACGGCGAGTTCCCGCTGTGGAACCGCTACAACACCATCGGCGAGCCGCTCTGGGGCCAGGGCCAGACGTTCATCATGGACCCCTTTCACCTGGCGTCGCTCGCCATTCCCGATCCGGCCGTGGCGATGGACGTGCGCTTTGTCGTCGGTCGCGCCGTCTTCGCTATCGGCGCGGGACTGACGGTGGCGCTCGTCACGGGCGACGGGCTCGCCGGCCTGCTGGTGGCCCTGCTCGCCCCGTTCGTCGGCCACTTCACCTCGCGCTTCAACCATCCGGCCTACTTCTCCATCGTCTACGCGCCGTGGATCCTCCTGGCCTACGCGTGGCTGGCGCGCCTGTCGACGTTCGGCCACCGGCTGCGCGCCGGCGCCTTCATCGCCGTGGCCACCTATCTGCAGTTCGTGGGCAGCACGCCTAAAGAAGGGCTCATCGCCCTCGTGGGCGCACACATCGCCGGCCTCGCGGGGCTGCTCGTCGCAAGCGGCCCATGGAAAGAACGCCTGGGGCGCCTGGTCGCGGCGCTCCTCGGCGGCATCGTAGCCGTGCTGCTGGCGGCGCCGCACTGGCTCATCTTCCTCGGCACGCTCGGCCGCTCGTACACGTTGTATGACACCCCTCAAGTGCAGCTCGCCAATTGGCCGGCTCTGGTTGGTTACGTGCTGGGAGGCGCCGTGCCGGGCCTCCCCGTCACGAGCGCCAACCCGCTGGTCGTGATGGCGGCGCTATGCGCGTTGGCGTACCCGCGCCGGCTGGCGGCATCCGGTGTCGGCCTGGGCGCGGCCCTCGCGGTGGCCGGGTTGGGCGGCGTCGCGTTCGGTGCGCTGCCTCCGGGCCTGTTGATGCGGCTTCCGCTGGTCGCGAACATCCATCACATCGCCAACACGTTCCTGGGCGCCACCATTGCCCCGCTCCTGGTAGTCGCCGGCGTCGGCCTGGCGGGCGCCCTGGACGAAGCCCGCCGGGGCGCACCGCTCCGGCTGACCGTGGCCGTTGCTCTGGCGACGGTGGCGCTGGCGGGTCTCGTGCCCGGGGGACCATTCAATGTCGCGGGCGCGCTCGGCACCCTCGGCGTGGTCGGCGCCGCGGTGGCCCTGCTCATGCTCGCGTCGTGCCGTCGGAGGGTGACCACAGGTGCCGTCCTCGCCGTGGCCTGCGCGGCCAGCGCGACGGTACTTGTCGATGGCCTGCAACTGGAAACCGGCGTTCCGGCCATAGATGCCCTGCTCATCCAGCCGCGCGGGCGAGCCGACCTGGACGCGGCCTCGCCGGCCCTCCGCGCCTTGCCGCCGCGCGATGACGACCCGTACCGGGTGGCGCCGGTTGAAGGAGTGCTCTTCCCGGGTACACAGGCCTACTGGAAACTCGAGGGGATTGGCGGGCCCGACGCGCTGCGCCTGCCCGCCATCGAGTCGCTATCGGACGCCGCGGGCGTGGAGCGCACGCCCTGGGGCTGGTGGACCATCCTCCGTCCGGAGCAGTTGGACCGGGTGCGCCCCTACCTCGACATGCTGAACGTGCGGTATCTGGTGGCCCGGCCCGACCAGGTGCCGCGAGGCGCCACCGTCCTGCCGATTGACGGGCCAGACCTGGTCCGCATCGTCGCGCGGCCCACCGCCTGGCCGCGCGCGTTCTTCACGGAGGGCGTCGGCCGCCACCACGGCGTTGCAGAATTTACCGCTCGATTACAGGATTCCACCGGTCCGTTTTCGTCAGTGGACGAACAGGATATGTCAGCCGTCGAGGCTGTGCGCACACTGCCCCGCACGGGTGCGGTCACACCCGCCCACGGTTACGAGCTCACGCCCAATTCGACATCCTTTCGTGTAGAAACCACCAGTCCGGGCCTCGCCGTTCTGGCGGAGGGCTACGTGGAAGACGACTTCCAGGCCACCGTGAACGGGCGGGATGTGGCCTATTTCCGCGTGAACCACGCGCTTCGCGGCGTGGTGATTCCCGGCCCCGGGACTTGGCACGTAACTTTCACGTATCGCCCGAATGGTTGGGGCCTTTCGTGGATCCTGACAGTACTTGGAATGACATTACTTGCCTTAATGTACTGGCAAGGCCTTTGCTGTAATCGTCGGCGAGCCGGCAATAAGCCGGCAAGATGTGCCGCTTCGAGACATCCGAGCGGCCGCCAACGACAGAAGGGTGATCGACATGCGGGCGCGTGCACGAGCCGGAATGATGGTGGTGATGCTGGGCGGGATGGCGAGCGCCGTCCAGGCTCAGCCCGTCATCACGTCGCCTTCGTCCGGGCAGGTGTTCAAGGCCGGCCCGGATTTCGCCAGTGACGTCCTCCAGGACGCGTGGGACTTCTCGAACTACGAGGACATCAGCCCGAGCCCCGACGAGTTCGGTGGCTGGGCGACCAACCCGCCGAACCAGTGGAACGCCATCGGCACGGGTCCGACCTTCATCAATCCGGGCACTGGGCGCTTCGTGGGCCAGGCGGCCGGCGACAACCAGTTGATGCTGCTGCACCGGGGTGACGCCATCGGGCTGAATCCGGGTCGCAACGGAATTATCCACCCCATCGACACGAGCCGGTACCGCAAGCTCGCCGTGAAGATGCGCGTGACCGGCGCGCCGGCGAATCAGCAACTCGTTGGGTACTGGTACCACGACTCGTACGCCGCGTCGAACTACCTGAACCGGGCGGGCGGCATCCTGCTGCCGACGGCCATTCCGGCCGGCACCTCCGAGCAGCTCTATGTCTTCGACCTCACTCAGGCGGGCAGCGGCGGCAGCCAGTTGGTGGCCGCGTGCGGCGGCGGCGGCGCCTGTTCGGGCGTACCCGCGCCGTGGACGAACGAGTCCGTCGTTCGAGGGTTCCGCATCGATCCCGCGTCGTCGTTTGCGTCGCAGGGAATTGAAATCGACTGGGTCCGCCTGACCGCCTCGAACAACCAGTCATCGGCCGCCCAGATGTCGGTCAACCTGAACTCCTGCTCGACGTTCAACTATCTCAGCGTCACCGACGCCAGCGGCATGGCCTACGCCGTCACCGATTCCACAGGCAACAACTCGCAGCGGACGTTCAACTACGGCATTCTCCCGCCGGGCTCCTACACCCTGCGGGCGGTGTGCTCCACCGGCACGTCGGGCGGCACGACGTTCCGCGTCAACGCGCCCCCGGCGGTAACCGTCATCGACCCGGATGCGACCGGCGCGCCGGCCACCGACTACGCGGCGACGCATCGCGGCGGCGACCGGTGGGACTTCGAACAACCGACCGATCTGGCCATGACGGCGAACGTCTCGGTCACGAGCGGTGTGTGCGCGGGCGGCGGCTGCGGCTTCGTCCCGAGCGATCGCCCGGGCGCGGCGCCTGGCAGCAAGATGCTGCGGGCCTCGAGCGTGGGCTCCAACCCGTCGCAACTGGGCGATCCGGCCCTCGAGTTCCTCAACGGGGCCATCCCGCCGCTCAGCGGTCGGCGCCATGAGTACCTGACCTTCTCGCTGCGGCTGCACCGGCCGTACGACCTGGCCGTTGGGTCGGTGGCGCGCGTGCTCTGGGGTTCGCAGTCCTACGCGGATCACAGTGTGGTCACGCAAACCCAGGACATGCGCATATGGCCCGGCTTCAACACTTACACCGTCGACCTGGCCTCGCTGACCGCCCAGAACGGCGGCATCGAGACCGATTGCGCGCCCAACTGCCCGACCACGCCGTGGCCGACGCGCAGCATCCGCTTCCTCCGGATCGACCCCCACGAGTTCGGCGATGCGCCCACCGGCTTCGACATCGACGACGTGTCGCTGAACGCACCGGACGAAGTGGCGCTCGGCCAGCAGTTCGCCGTGCGCTATCGCTTCAGCGATCCAGACACGGCCGGCAGCACCTACACCGCGCGCGTGTATATCGAGACGTACCCGCAACGAACCGGACGGGCGCTGCTCGGCACGATGAACAACGTCTCGCCGAACACGGATCTCACCTACCAGTTCAACCCGCAGGCGTCGGCCGTGCCGGCGGGGCGCTTCTCGATCTACGTCGAGGTCACCGAGACGGTGAGTGGCGTGCAGCAGGTGAACGGCGGTTACGCCACGGGCCCCATCGTCGTGTATTCGCAGACGGGCACGAGCCCGCAGGTGTCGGTCTCCTCGCCGGGCCCGGGACAGTTGGTCTCGTTCCCGTTCACCATGACGGGCTGCGCGTTCGACCAGGGCGCCAATACCGGCGGCATCAACATGGACGACGTCGCGGCCTACGCCGTCGCGGGATCGGGCGTGGCGGGCGCGCCCGCGGGCACGACGCTCGCGCTCGGCTTCGGCAGCGGCCTGGGCACGCTGCAGTACGGGCCCGTCACCGGCGGCGCCGTCACCTGCGATTCGGTGGCCAACCCCGCGTCGCCCTATCGCAACTCCGGATTCCGGTTCGTCGACGTGGGCCTGCAGCAGGGCCCGTGGACCCTCAAGGTGTTCGCCCGCTCCACGCTGAGCGGCGAGCTCACCGCGCTCGGTGACATCCCGGTGCAGGTCACGCAAAGCACGCTGCCGCCGCAGAACTTCCAGGCGACGTCCAGCGGCAACACGGTCACCATCTCGTTCCAGGCGCCCGCGGGTGGGCCGCCCGTGGGCGGGTACGCCGTCGACGGCGCCATCAATCCGAACTTCAGCCCGGCCTCCTTCACCGTCATCGTTGGTACGCCGGGCACCTACTCGGGCGTGCTGGGCAACGGCACGTATTACCTGCGCGTGCGCAGCCTGGCCGTGGGTGGCGCTCCGGGCATGTCGTCGGAAACCCGCGTGGTCACACTGGGCCCGGCGCCGCCGTCGCCGCCCGGCGCGCCCACCCTGTCGATGACGCAGGCGACGTCCAACCCGGTCACGCTCAACTGGGCGCCCGGGGCGGGTGGAACGCCCACGAGCTACACGATCTACGCGGGCACGAGCCCGGGCGCGTCGAACCTGGTGGTCAACGGGATGGGGATGGCTACGTCGGTCACGGCCGTCGCGCCCGTCGGCACGCCGGTCTACGTTCGCATCGTCGCCAGCAATGCGGCTGGCTCGGCCACCTCGAACGAGGTGGCGTTCACGGTGGGCGCTGCCGTGGCGCCCGGCCCGCCGACCCTATCGCCCCCGTCGGTGCAGGGGAGCAACGTCACGCTCTCGTGGGCACCACCGGCCAACGCCGCCGCCGCGACCGCGGCCACACCGAGCAGCTACACGGTCTACGCACGGCTGCCGGGCTCGTCCGCGGTGGTGGCCACGCTGCCCGTCGGAGGGACGTCGGTGACCGTACCGGCTTCACCGGGCGCCTATGTGGTGTCGGTCGTGGCCCACAGCCCGGCTGGGACCAGCCCGGAGTCGAACCAGGTGAGCGTCGTCGTTCCGTAACACGGCGCGGGGCAACGGGACCACCTCGCCGCCGGGGCTGAAGCCCCGGCGCTCCATCGCTCCATCGCTCCATCGCTCCATCGCTCCATCGACCTCATCGCCGGGGCTGAAGCCCCGGCGCTCCACTGTGTACGGAGCGCCGGGACTTCAGTCCCGGCGAGGTATGTACGGAGCGCCGGGACTTCAGTCCCGGCGAATCCGGCGAGTCCCGGCGAGGCCCGCACCCCGCGGACGCTCCACACAGGTCCTCTGTCATAATGTGGCCCGTCGCCACTCATGAAAATTCTGTCCGTCTCCGCTCTGGCGCTGCCTGACGTCAAAATCGTTCGTTTCGCGCGCTTCGCCGACAACCGCGGGTACTTCACCGAGCCCTACCGCCGCAGCGACTTCGACCAGCATCCCGAGCTCGCATTCATGCGCGGTGTTGCGCTGCCCCAGATGAACGAGAGCTGGTCGAAGCCCGGGGTTGTTCGCGGGCTGCACTTCCAGTGGAACCCGTTCATGGGCAAGCTCGTCCGCACCATCTCGGGCCGCATGGTGGATCTCTTCCTGGACATCCGACTGGGCTCGCCCACCTTCGGCCTGATTGCCGCCCACGACATGCCGGCGGCCGACGAGGCGCCGCACAGCGAGTGGATCTGGGTGCCGCCCGGCTTCGCGCACGGCAACTTCTTCACCGAGACCTCGCGCATCGAGTATCTCTGCAGCGGTGAGTACAGTCCCGGCTGCGAGGCGGGCCTCTCGCCCCTTGCGCCCGACCTCGACTGGACGCGCTGCGACCCGGCGCTCAAGGCCCAGTTCGACGGCCTGGTGACCTCGGGTGCCATCATCAGCGAGAAGGACACGGCGGGACTCACGCTCACGGCCTGGCAGGCGGACGAGCGTTCGAAGCAGTTCGTCCACGGGCAGTGCTGAGATGAGACCGCTGAACGTCCCGACAACGGTCTTCACCGGCGGCTCCGGCCTGCTGGGCGGCGCCTTCAGGCGCCTGGCCCCAGACGCGCGCTATCCCTCGTCTGCAGAGCTCGACGTCAGCTGCGCCGAGTCGGTGGACGCATGGCTCGATGCCGCACCGGTGTCGCTGGTCATCCACGCCGCGGCCTTCACCTCGCCACCGAAGATCGACCAGGACCCCTCTCGAGCCATCGCCACCAACATCGTCGGTACGGCCAACCTGGCGCGCTGGTGCCTGGTCCATCACGTGCCGCTCGTGTACATCTCCACGGACTACGTCTTCAAGGGCGACAAGGGCCGCTACACCGAAGACGATGCGGTGATGCCGGTGAACCGCTACGCGTGGTCGAAACTGGGCGGCGAGTGCGCCGCGCGGATGCTGCCCGAACACTTGATCATCCGCACCAGCTTCGGCCCCGACGTCTTCCCCTATCCCAAGGCATTCATCGATCAGTGGACATCGCGGCAGGGTGTGTCGGAAACGGCCCGTCAGATGGTGGCCCTCATCGAGCGCGAGGCCCGGGGCACCGTGCACATCGGCGGCCCCCGGCGCACGGTCATGGAATACGCGCAGTCGCTGGACCCCGCGAAGGCGATCGCACCGCTGTCGCTCGAGGACGTCACCTTCGTCGCACCCGTGGACACGTCGCTGGATACCTCCAGGTTCCGGGCGCTCACCAAGGCACAGGACTGAGGATGTGATGCGATTGTTGATTGCGGGCGGGGCGGGATACGTGGGATCGCGGCTCGTGCCTGGGCTTCGAGAGCGCGGCTACGACGTCGAAGTGATCGACCTGCTGTGGTTCGGCAACCAGTTGCCGCCCGACGTGCCGGTCCACCAGCGGGATCTCTTCGACGTCACCGAGCACGATCTCCAGGGCTTCGACCAGGTCATCTTCCTGGGCGGGCTGTCGAACGACCCGATGGCCGAGTTCAGCCCCGCGCAGAACTTCGTCGCCAATGGTGCGCTCCCCGCGTATCTCGCCTTCGTCGCGAAGAAGGCCGGCGTCAAGCGCCTGATCTACGCGTCGTCCTGCTCGGTGTACGGCTACACCGAGGATCAGCTCTACACCGAGGACGACCCGGTCACCTGCGGTTATCCCTACGGCATCTCCAAGCTGCAAGGCGAGCGCGCCGCCCTGCAACTCCACGACGACCACTTCTCGGTCATCGCCCTGCGCCAGGGCACGGTGTGCGGCTGGTCTCCGCGCATGCGCTTCGACCTCATCGTCAACACGATGGTGAAGTCGGCACTTACCACCGGCACCATCACCGTCAACAACCCGTCCATCTGGCGGCCGCTGCTCGACATCCGAGACGACGTGTCGGCGTTCATCCGCGCGGTGCAGGCAACCCTCCCGCTGAGCGGCGTGTTCAACGTGGCCAGCGGCAACTTCACGGTGGGCCAGGTGGCCGACCTCGTGAAGGAGGAACTGGAGCGCGAGACGCACCAGCGCGTGCGACTCGACATCAAGGACGTGCAGGATTTCCGCAATTACAAGGTCTCGTGCGAGCGGGCTGGAGTGGAGCTCGGGTTCCAGCCGCAGTACTCGGTGAAGGACATGGTGGCCGAGGTGATGGAGCACCGCGCCGATTACGGCGACTTCGAGCGCGACGCGTACTACAACATCCGCATGTTCAAGGCTATGGCCGCCGGGCGCCCCCAGGCGGCCCCGGTCCGCTGATGCTCGCCTCCCGGACCGCTCAGCCCATGCGCGGGTAGAGATCGTACTTCGGCAGGTTGGGGTTGTGGTACGGGTCGGCCTCCACGGAGGTCCCCCACCGCCGACCCAGGCGCGCGGCATCGTCGGCGCCAATCGACAACTCGCGCTCGCGGCCGCTCTCGATCACCAGCGTGGACCACGGCGTCACCGCGACGCGATACCCAGCCTCGCGCGCCTTCAGCGAATAGTCCACCGCCCGCGCGTCGGGCGACAACGTCGGCTCGAATCCCCCGAGGGCGTCCCAGACGGCCCGCGGCGTCAGCAGGCACGATCCCCCCACGGCCGCGACGTTGCGAATGGCAATCGCGTTGCCGAAGTAGCCGCCGTGCTGTGCCGGCCAGCCCGACAGCGGACGCGCGGCCAGCACGCCGCCGCCTAGCACCAGCCCGATGTCGTGCAGACGCCCGCGGTGGTCGAGGATGCGCGGCGCGGAGACGCCGACGCCCGGCTGCTCCGCCACCTCCAGGAGCGCCTCGAGCCAGACCCCATCGGCCGGGGTGACATCCCGGCCCACGAACAGCAGGTAATCGCCCGTGGCGGCGCTGGCATCGTCCACTAGTTCCACGCGGAGCCAGGCCGTGGCCGTCACGAGTCGCCCGAGGCGCTCCCGCGCCGTGACACCGCTGGTGACGATCGACACCAGGGGCTGGCGCGTCAGCCGATAGCGTACGCGGTAGAAGCCGGCCGGGCCGGCATCCTCGATCTCGCCCGCCACCCCGCGGCGGTCCAGGTAGTCCTGCAGCGCGCGGCGGCCCGCGACGTGCGCCGCCGGCTTGGCGTCGCCCACCGAGGCGCCCGACTGAGGCAGCTTGCGCCAGTGATAGAGGATGTCGGCGACGTGATCGATGCGACTGGCGCGTTCCATCAAGCGCAGCATCAGGTCGTAATCCTGGGAGAAATCGAACGCCGTGCGGAACGCCCCCACCTCGTGAACGAGCGCGCGGCGCGCCATCAGCAGATGGCAGACGTACATGTTCGACAGGAACAAGTCGGGCGACCAGTCGGGCTTGAAATACGCCTCGCAGCGCCGGCCGTCGAGATCCAGCTTGTCCTCGTCCGAGTAGACGACGTCGGGCCGCCCGCCCGGCCGGTTGAGGTGCTCCACCATTCGGAACAGCGCATGTGGCAGCAGCGCATCATCGCTGTCCATGAGGGCCACCCACTCGCCCTCGGCCCGCGAGAGCGCCAGGTTCGAGGCCGCCGCGATGCCGCCATTGACGGGAGCGTGCGACACGATGATGCGCGAGTCGCGCGCGGCGATGCGCTCGAGCGCCGCGATGGTATCGGCACGGGTGGACCCGTCGTTGCCCAGGCTCCACTGCCAGTGCGGATACACCTGCGCGACGACCGAGTCGGCGCACGCCTCGAGCCATTGGGGATCGGTGTTGTAGACCGGCGTGATGATGGAGACCAGGGGCCGATAGGTGAAGCAATCCGCGTCGGCGCGCATGCGCACGAGAATGGCCGGCGTCGGCGTGTGCGCCTCACACCACGCCTCGTAACCGTCGCTGATGGCCGCGGAGGCGGCGCCCTGGTGGCGCAGGCGGTGCAGCGCCGAGCGCACACCGTGGGCACCCGCGTGGCGGGCCAGTTGCCGGATCAGGCGCGAACGCTCGGACCAAGGCTGCGCCCGGAACGATCGCCAGGCCCGCACGAGATCCTGCATCCCCTCATTCTGATGCAGGGAACCCGCATGCTACAATGCCCGCGGTTTCGCGTCGCCGAATGTCGTCCCTGCCCAGCGCGACGATTCTCGTCCTCAATTACAACGGCCGGGCGCATCTCGAGCAGTGTCTTCCCTCGCTCGACGCGCTCGACTACCCGCGCAGGTCGGTCACTGTCGTGGACAACGGATCGTCCGACGGCTCGCTTGAGTACGTGGCCCGCCGGCATCCCTCGGTGCAGGTGCTCGCGCTCGGCGCCAATCGCGGCTTCGCGCCCGCCTACAACGAAGCGGTGCGGCAGGCTGCCGCCGACGTGGTGGTGCTGCTCAACAACGACACGCGCGTCGACCCGACATGGCTGTCCTCGCTGGTCGATACCCTGCAGCGGCACGACGCCTCCGCCGCGGCGTCGGTGATGCTCGACTGGGAGGGCCGGCGCATCGACTTCGCTGGCGGGCTTCCCACCTTCGTCGGTCATGCCTGGCAGGTGGACCATGGGCTGCCGGCCGACGGGCACGCGTATCGTGAACAGCCGCTGCTGTTCGGCTGCGGCGGTGCCCTGGCGGTGCGCCGCCAGGCGTTTCTCGACGCCGGCGGCTTCGACGACGACTACTTCGCGTATTTCGAGGACCTGGATCTCGGCTGGCGGATGAGCCTGGCGGGGCACACGACCGTGCTGGCGCCGTCGGCCGTCACCTACCATCGGCTGCACGGAACCGCGAGCGGCTGGGGGCTCACCCAGCGTTTGCGCCTCTACGAGCGCAACGCCCTCTTCACGGTCTTCAAGAACTACGGCGACGACGCGCTGAGGCGCGTGCTGCCGGCCGCGGTGGCGCTGACCCTGGGACGGGCGTTGGCGGCAGAGGGGCTCGACGGCGATGCCGTCCGGTTCGGATACACGTCGCCGGAGCGGCTGACCCTGCCTCCGCGGATTGTCGCGTCGCTGATGGCGCTCGAAGACTTCGCGCGGGCCCTGCCGCGTCTGAAGGATCGGCGCCAGCGAGTGCAGGCCGCGCGCCGCGTACCGGACGAGGCGCTGTTCGCACTCTTCCCCGAGCCCCTGAAGCTGCACGCGTTGGGTGATACCTACGAGCGGGCGGCCCTCACCCTGGTGCGCGACTTCGGGATTGCTGAGCTGTTCGGTCTCCACGCGCCCTCGAGCGCGGCGGCGGTCGCCAGGACTGAACGGGTCGCCGGGACTGAACGGGTCGCCGGGACTGAAGTCCCGGCGCTCCGTACGGTCTCGGAGCACCGGGGCACCAGGCCGGAGCGCCGGGACTTCAACCAGGAGCGCCGGGACTTTAGTCCCGGCGACATCCCCGCTCCCCCCGCCCACTATCCCGCCGACGCGCCGCTCGTCTCCATCATCGTCCTCACCGCCAGCGGCGCGCGACACCTGCCCGACTGCCTCGATTCGCTGCGCGCGCACGCGTGGCCGGCCAGCCACACCCAGGTCATCGTGGTGGACAACGGGTCGGCCGAAGACCCGGCCATCGTGGCCGAGCAGCACTACCCGGGCGTCCGCATCGTACGCACCGGCGCGAACCTCGGCTTCTCGACCGGCAACAACGCCGGCGCGCGTGTGGCCACGGGCGACTGGCTGGTCTTCCTGAACGACGACACACGGGTGGCCCCGGACTGGCTGCACGAGATGCTCCAGGTCGCCCAGGCCCGCCATGCCGCCAGCGTGGGTGCCTTCATCGTGGACTGGGCGGGCGAGCGTGTGGACTTTGCCGGCGGCCTCGTCAACTACGAGGGTCGCGGCTACTCGCTCGGCTACGACCTTCCGGTGGCGGAGGCCAACCGCGAGGAGCGCCCTCTGCTCTTCGGCTGCGGCGCGGCGGTGATGTTTCGCCGCGACGTGTTCGAGGCCAGCGGCGGCTGGGACGAGCCCACCTTCGCCTACTACGAGGACGTGGAGTTCGGATGGCGCCTGTGGATGCTCGGCCACGAGGTGTGGTTCGCGCCCAGAGCGGTCGTGTACCACAAACATCACGGCACGTCCGGAGCCGAGAGCCCGGCGCGCCTCCGGGCCTTCGAGCGCAACGCCCTGCGCATGCTGTACGCCCTGCTCGAACCGCTCACGCTGCGGCAGGTGCTGCCGGCGGCACTGCTGCTGGCGGCCGACCGCGCGCTGCTCGGCACGCCGTTCAGCCGGGCAGACGAGGGCACCACGGCGCCGCACTCGTGGGGAGCCGCAGCCCGGCGGCTGCGTCCGAGCCTCGCCAGGGTGCGGCTGCTCCACGCACTCAGCCAGCGCGGCGCACGGCGCCAGTACGGCACGCTCGCGAACCTGCGGCGGGTGGGACTAGGCGGCCTGCTCGGCGCGCTGGGCGACCTCGCGCGTGATGTCAGGGACGGCTGGGAGCTGTCGGGGGCCCGGGCCGCCTATCTGCTGGAGACGTCGCGGCCCAACGCCGCAATCGAGGGCCGGCACGAGGTCGTGTCCGCGGCCGTCGTCGCGCAGTTGCTTGGCCTGAGAGATTTCTTCGGCATGCTCCCCGAGCTCTCGGCGCGCCGCGCGTGGCTGCAGGCGCGCCGCCAACGATCGGACGCCGACATCGTCGGGCGATTCGGCGGCCACTGGACCAGCGCGGTCCCCTCGCCGCACCTGGGGCTGCACATCGGGCTGCGGCAGGGATTGGCCAGCACACTGGGGACCGTGATGGGCACACTGCCCGGCGCGCTCGACCTCGTCGAACGGCGGTCATGAGCCGGTGGTACCGTGAAGCCGCGTTTGGAGCGCCGGGGCTTCTGGGACGGTTGGAGCGCCGGGGCTGCTGGGCCGG
>Ga0073904_10002440_pt1 | contig 14065 bp, 15 predicted proteins | sample KloWWTrecipitate_FD_66668 | JGI IMG/M metagenome (GOLD analysis project Ga0073904, IMG submission 66668) | Active sludge microbial communities from Klosterneuburg, Austria, studying microevolution and ecology of nitrifiers - Klosterneuburg... | ecosystem: Engineered > WWTP > Aerobic digester >...
CGGGACGCCCGCGGCGATCGGCTACGCGGCCGAGTCCGGCATCCGTTACGCGCAGGGACTGACGAAGAACGCCTACGTGGGGCGCACCTTCATCCAGCCGTCCCAGACACTGCGCCAGCTCGGCATCCGGCTCAAGCTCAACCCGCTGCGCGAGGTCATCCGCGGGCAGCGGCTCGTGGTCGTCGACGACTCGATCGTCCGCGGCAACACCCAGCGCGCCCTGGTCCGGATGCTGCGGGAGGCGGGGGCGGCAGAGGTGCACGTGCGGATCTCCTCGCCGCCCGTGCAGTGGCCGTGCTTCTACGGGATCGACTTCGCCTCGCGCGCCGAGCTCATCGCCCCCGGGCTGACACCCGAGGAGGTAGGGCGCTCCATCGGCGCGGACTCCCTGGGCTACATCACCCTCGCCGGGATGGTGGGCGCCACCGAGCAGCCGGCGTCCCAGCTGTGCGCGGCCTGCTTCACCGGCCGCTACCCCATCGACCTGCCCCCGGCGGACCGGCTGGGCAAGAACCTCCTCGAGCAGTCCGAGCTGCCGCTCGGCGCCCCGGAGGACGGGCTGGCCACGCTGCTCGGCGGCGTCGGCGGGGCCTCGGCCCTGGACCACCCGTGAGCGCCGGGGCCGTGCCGGGCGGGCCCGAGCGGACCGGGGTCACCTACGCCTCCGCCGGGGTGGACACCGAGGCGGGGGACAAGGCCGTCGAGCTCATGAAGGACGCCGTCCGCGCCACCCACGGGCCGCGCGTGCTGGGCGGTGTCGGCGGGTTCGCGGGGATGTACGACGCGAGCTTCCTCCAGCGCTACCGGCACCCCCTGCTGGCGACGTCCACGGACGGCGTCGGCACCAAGGTTGCGATCGCGCAGGCCATGGACGTGCACGACACCATCGGCTTCGACCTCGTCGGCATGGTCGTCGACGACATCGTCGTGGTCGGGGCCGAGCCGCTGTTCATGACCGACTACATCGCGACGGGCCGCGTGGTCCCCGAGCGCATCGCCGACATCGTGCGCGGCATCGCGGCGGCCTGCGCCGAGACCGGGACCGCGCTCGTCGGCGGGGAGACCGCCGAGCACCCCGGCCTCCTGGCGCCGGACGAGTACGACGTCGCCGGTGCGGCAACGGGCGTGGTCGAGGCCGACGGCCTGCTCGGCCCGGACCGGGTGCGCGAGGGCGACGTCGTGCTCGCCCTGGCGTCCTCAGGGCTGCACTCCAACGGCTACTCGCTGGTGCGGCGGGTCATCGAGGTGGCCGGCTGGGCGCTCGACCGCGAGGTGCCGGAGCTCGGCCGCGCGCTGGGCATGGAGCTGCTCGAGCCCACCCGGCTCTACACCCGCCCCTGCCTGGCGCTGGCCCGCGACGCCGGGGCCCAGGTGCACGCCTACAGCCACGTGACCGGAGGCGGTCTCGCGGCCAACCTCGCGCGGGTGCTGCCCGCCTGCCTGCTCGCGGACGTCGAGCGTGGCAGCTGGACGGTCCCGCCGGTCTTCGAGCTGGTGCGCGGTCTGGGTCAGGTGCCGTGGCACGACCTCGAGGCGACCCTCAACCTCGGCGTGGGCATGGTCGCCGTCGTGGGCGCCGACGGCGTGGACGCGGCGCTGGCGCGACTCGCGGCCGACGGTGTGCCGGCCTGGGTGCTGGGATCGGTGCGCGGGGACGACGGCGCGACGGGTCGCGACATCGTCCGGGGGACGAAGGGCGTCCACGGCGGCGGGGTGCACCTGCACGGCGGCTACCGCACCGCGTAGGGCACCGCACAGTGCGGTGCGGTGCCGGTGCGGTGGGCCGCGGGGCGCCGACCGGCGGATCAGCGCGCGGTGAGCGGCCAGTCCTCGTCGTCGTCATCGGCGACCGGGGCCGGGCGGGCCTCGGTCACCACGTCGCTGCGGGCTCCACCAGACGTGAGCTCCTGCTCGAGGGCTCGGTAGTTCGGCTCGTAGCTGGAGTACTTCAGCTCCCGAGCGACCTTGGTCTGCTTAGCCTTCTGACGGCCGCGCCCCATGGCATCGACCCCCTCTAACGTAGACACGGGGCGGCAGCGTGCGATCGCGTGCGGCCCCGGGGTTCTGGTTCCTCGTCGTGTCCAACGGTACATGCTGTCGCAACATTCCGGCGACCTCCGACCGGGGGGCGCCGGGGCGAGGCGGGTCACGCCTCGGTGGCCGGCCGTTCACCGAGGCGTCGTCCCGCGTCCGCGCCCCCTCCCGAGATGTCCGTCCGGGCACCACGACGCGCCGGATTCGTCCGCGTCTTTCCGAGATGTTCTGCCGTGTCCGGAGTACGGTGCTTTGTACATGTCCGACTGTTCTTGTCCGGTCGCTCCGGCGGCGCCGAGGGCGCGCCGGGCCGACGCGATCCTGGGAGGTCTCCCGTGGCTGCACGCACAGAGCCCGACGCTCTGCTCACACCGTCGGAGGTCGCCGAGATGTTCCGGGTGGACCCCAAGACGGTCACCCGGTGGGCCAAGGCGGGCAAGCTCTCCTCGATCCGCACCCTGGGTGGTCACCGGCGCTTCCGCGCCTCCGAGGTCCACGAGCTCATGGGCATCCCGAAGCAGCGGTTGACCGTCGTCTGAACGCGGTACCGCCCGCGGGCGGCACCGGTCGTCGTGCGCCTCAGAGCTTGCGGGCGACGGCCGCGACGAGGGCCGCCGCCACGGCCGCGCCGGCGCCGAGGATCACCCATCCGGTCGTGGTCGCCTGCGGCTCGTCGGCCGCTCGCTCCTCACCGGTGACCTTGCGACGCAGGTCCGCGACCGCGGCCTTGGTCTCGTCGACGGCGCGCGCGGCGTTGGCCCGCGGGTCCAGCCGGTCGGACAGCTCGTCCACCGTCGCCTGGAGCTCCGCCCGGGTCTTGGCGATCTCCGCCTCGATCTCGCTGGTCCCGCTCATGCGCTCAGCCCCTTCTTCACGGCCTCGACGTCAGCCTTGATGCTCTCCTGCACCCGGGCGGGCACCGGCGGCCCGCCGCGCTCGAGGATGGTCTTGCCGAGGTAGGCCAGCCCGGCAGCCACCGCCAGGAGCGCCACGCCCACGATGAGCGCCGCAGCCCAGGCGGGCAGCACGAGGTCCAGGGCCAGCACGACCGTCGCGATGAGCGTCGCCAGGGCGAAGAACGCGAGCAGCCCGGCGCCGACGAACAGGCCGATCCCGGCGGCCGCGTGCTTCGCCTTGTCCGCCATCTCGGCCTTGGCCAGCCGGATCTCGTCCCGGATGAGCTGGGAGAGCTTCTCGGACAGCGTGCCGACCAGCTCCCCGATGCTCGGCCGGGAGTCCGTGCGCCCGCTGCCGCTGAGGCTGCTCGTCACGTCACCACGTCCTTCGTCGATGGTCCTCGCGCGGACGGCACCGCCCGCAACGATCATTGTCTGGCACCGGGTGGTCCGGCGCACCCGATTCGCGGCGCGGCGTCCGTCGGACGTTCCCGACGGTACGCCAGACGAGGGTCGACGGCGCTGCGTGCGCCAGCGGGGGAGGGTCCGGGGAGGTGTTCCGGGAGGGTCGTGGGACCCGAGGTGGCCACTGGCAGGGTCGAACTGCCGACCTTTCGATTTTCAGTCGAACGCTCTACCAACTGAGCTAAGTGGCCGTGCCTGCGATCAGCTGCAGACGTCGACGCCCGGTGCGATGACCGGGCGTACGAGCGACCCCGACGGGACTTGAACCCGCGACCTCCGCCGTGACAGGGCGGCGCGCTAACCAACTGCGCTACGGGGCCTTGTGGTGAGACAAGGTCCTGCTGGTGAAGCTGTTCGTACCCCCAACGGGATTCGAACCCGTGCTACCGCCGTGAAAGGGCGGGGTCCTGGGCCGCTAGACGATGGGGGCCCGGTAGGACGCCCAGGACGGCGACGCGCCCAAGACCTCCGAAAGCATACGGGTAAGCCCTCCGATCTCCAAAGCGGGTCCGGCGGCGTCGTCGTGCCGGCGGTCCTGCCCGTGTGGTGCCGGCCGTCGGGACCCGCCGTCGGGCCGCGGGAGACACAATGTCCCCGTGGTCGACATGACGCGCGAGGCGTTCGAGGATGCGGTGCGCGACGCGCTCGACCTCATCCCCCCGGAGCTCGCCGAGCAGATGGACAACGTCGTGGTGCTCGTCGAGGACGACGCGCCGGCCGACGAGCCGGACCTGCTCGGGCTGTACGAGGGCGTCGCGCTCACCGAGCGGGACGGCTGGTGGGCGGCGGGCTCGCTGCCGGACCGGATCACCATCTACCGGCGCCCGACGCTGGCGATCTGCGACACGGCGCAGGAGGTCGTCGAGGAGGTCGCCGTCACCGTGGTGCACGAGCTCGCGCACCACTTCGGGATCGACGACGCGCGCCTGCACGAGCTCGGGTGGGACTGAGCCACGGCACGGACGGCACGGACGGCACGGACGGCACGGGCGGCACGGACGGCACGGACGGTACGGACAGCTCGGACGAAGGAGGACGCATGCGGATCGGGATCGTGCTGCTGCCCCAGGACCGCTGGGCGCAGGCGCAGCACCGCTGGCGCCGCGCCGAGGAGTACGGGTTCGACCACGCGTGGACGTACGACCACCTCGCGTGGCGCTCGCTGGCGGACGAGCCGTGGTTCGCGACGGTCCCGCTGCTCGCGGCCGCGGCCGGCGTGACCGAGCGGATCGCGCTGGGCACGTGGGTGGCGAGCCCCAACTACCGCCACCCCGTCCCGTTCGCCAAGGACGTCATGGGCCTGGACGACGTCTCGGGCGGCCGGCTGCTCCTCGGGCTCGGCGCGGGCGGCACGGGGTTCGACGCCGACGTGCTCGGCACGGGCCCCACGCCCCGGGTGCGGGCGGACCGCTTCGTCGAGTTCGTCGACCTGCTCGACGAGCTGCTCACCCACCCGGTGACCGAGCGGAGCGGCGAGCACTTCGAGGCCCACGGGGCGCGGATGATCCCCGGCTGCGTGCAGCTGCCTCGCGTGCCGTTCGTCGTGGCGGCCAACGGCCCGCGGGCGATGGGTGTCGCGGCCCGGCACGGCCAGGGCTGGGCGACCTACGGGCCGAGCGTCGACGGTGAGGGGCAGGAGGGCACCCCGGCGCAGGCGCAGGAGACGTGGTGGACGGGGCTGGCCGGGCTCGTCGATCGGTTCGACGCCGCGGCCACGGCGGTGGGCCGCGACCCGGCGGCCGTCGACCGCTACCTCAACATCGACGGGGCGCCGGTCTTCTCGATGTCCTCGGCCGACGTGCTCGCCGAGGGGGTCGAGCGGGCCGCCGCCCTGGGGTTCACGGACGTCGTGGTGCACTGGCCGCGCGCCGAGGGGGTCTACGCGGGGAGCGAGCACGTGCTCGAGGAGGTCGCCGGTCGCCTCGACGCGCTGCGCGCGGCCTGACGGGCCGGCTCAGGCGCGCTCGGCCACCTGGCGCGCGCGCCAGGCCGTGGCGACCATCGAGGCGAGGTCGTGGGTCATCCGCCAGTCGAGGTCCCGCGCCGCGGCGGCGCCCGAGGCCACGATCCGGGCCGGGTCGCCGGGGCGTCGGGGCCCGATCTCGGGCGCGAAGTCGATCCCGGTCACCCGCGCCATCGCCGCCATGATCTGCAGCACGGAGACGCCGTCGCCCGAGCCGAGGTTGTAGACCGGTGCCAGCGCACGTCCGTCGGACAGGGCGCGTGCCGCGGTGACGTGGGTCCGCGCGAGGTCCGCGACGTGGATGTAGTCCCGCACGCACGAGCCGTCCGGTGTGGCGTAGTCCGTGCCGAAGACCTTGGGCGTGCGCCCCTGGACGAGTGCGTCGAGCACCAGCGGGAACAGGTTGTGCGGGCTGGAGTCGTAGAGGTCCTCGCGGCCGGAGCCCACGACGTTGAAGTACCGCAGGGACGTGTGCCGCAGGGGCAGCGGGCCGTCGGCGGTGGCGCGCGCCGCGTCGGCGAGCAGCCACTCGCCGATGAGCTTGGTCTCGCCGTAGGGGGACTCGGGCGCGGTCGCCGTCGCCTCGGTGACGAGGTCGGTGTCGGGCGTGCCGTAGACCGCGGCGCTCGACGAGAAGACGATGCTCGGGGTCCCGGCCTCGGCCATCGCGCGCAGCAGGCTGACGGTGCCGGTGACGTTCTGCTCGTAGGTGTGCAGCGGTCGCCGGACGCTCACCCCGGCGTACTTGAAGCCGGCCAGGTGCACCACCCCGACCACACCGTGCTCACGCAGTGCCCCGGTGACCACCGCGGTGTCGAGGATGCTCGTCCGGACCAGGGGGACGCCGTCGGGCACGAACTGCTCGTGCCCCGAGGACAGGTCGTCCAGGACGACGACCTCGATCCCCTCGTCCCGGAAGGCCTGCACCACGTGCGACCCGATGTACCCCGCCCCGCCGGTCACCATCCATGTCATGCGAGGAATCTATCAACACTTCCCAACCAAAAGCAACAAAACTCAACACCCCGCACGCAGCTCTGGTCGGGATCCGGGCGTCTGGCGCCCCGATCCCGACCAGAACCGGCGGTGATGGTGCGGCGTTCAGGCCCTGCGGCTGCCCAGGAGGCGGCTGGCGACGACGACGCCGACGACGGCGAGGGCGATCTGCACGAGCAGCTCGACCCAGTCGATGCCGTTGGTGTCACGCAGCGGCCCGACGATCGCGGTGCCGAGGAACGCGGCGACGACGCCGACGATGATCGTCACGAGGATCGAGATGTTCTGCCGCCCGGGGGCGAAGAGCCGGCCGAGGGCGCCGATGACGACGCCGACGATGATGGCACTGATGATTCCGGTGGGGGTCATGTGTGTCTCCTTCGGTTCACGGACCTTGTGGGCCCGACGGGCGACGCTAGGCGAGGTCGGCTCGTCCCGCACGTCGAGAGCACGGGGCCTAGCCTGGGGCGGTGACTCCCACCACGGTCACGACGGCATCCCCCAGCGGCGTCGTCGTCGTGCTCGCCATCGCCGGTGCGCTCATCGCCGCGCTCGTGCTCGCCGAGGTCCTCGCGGCCGCCGTGCGTGCGCTGGGCCACCGCTCGTGGCTCGCCGAGAACCTCTCGCGCCGCTGCCGCCTGCCGATGCGTGCCGTGCTCGTCGTCTTGTGCGCGTGGTTCGCGCTGCGGCTGGCCGTCGCGGCACCCCCGGCGGGGCCCGCCTGGCGCCTCGCGGCCGAGCACGTGGCCCTCGTCGCACTCATCCTCAGCGCCGCATGGCTCGTCGGGGCCCTGGCCTTCGTCGTCGAGGACGCCGCGCTGGCCCGGTACCGGATGGACGTGCCCGACAACCGGCACGCCCGCCGTGTCCGCACCCAGGTCTCGCTGCTGCGCCGGCTCACGGTGGCCCTGCTCGTGCTGGGTGCCATCGCGGGCGTGCTGCTCACCTTCGAGGACGCACGGACGTTCGGCGCAGGGCTGCTGGCCTCCGCCGGGCTGCTCTCGGTGGTCGTGGGGCTCGCGGCCCAGACGTCGCTGGCCAACGTCTTCGCCGGGGTGCAGCTCGCGTTCACCGATGCGATCCGCGTGGACGACGTCGTCGTGGTCGACGGCGAGTGGGGGCGGATCGAGGAGATCACGCTGACCTACGTCGTGGTGCACGTCTGGGACGACCGGCGGCTCATCCTGCCGTCGACGTGGTTCACCACCACGCCGTTCCAGAACTGGACCCGGCGGGCGGCCGACCTGCTGGGCACCGTCGAGCTCGACCTCGACTGGACCGTCCCCGTGCCGGCGCTGCGCGCGGAGCTGGTCCGACTGCTCCAGGAGAGCGACCTGTGGGACCACCGGGTGGGGGTGCTGCAGGTCACCGAGGCGACCGGCGGGTACGTGCGGGTACGCGCCCTGGCCTCGGCCGTCGACGCCCCGACGCTCTACGACCTGCGCTGCGAGCTGCGCGAGGGCCTGGTCGACTGGCTCCAGCGCGAGCACCCGCACGCGCTGCCCCGTCAGCGCTGGGAGGGCGACCCGGCACCGTCCGGTGCGGCCGCCGCCACGCGGCCGCCCGACGCCCCCCGGCCGGCCGTGCCGCCGGCCGTGCAGCCCGCCGAGCAGCCGGCCGTGCAGCCTGATGCGGGGCATGACGAGGCGTCGTCGTCCCCCGCCGCGCCGGGTGACGAGGGCCCGGTCGTGGGCGGCGCGACCGCGCCGACCCCACCGCTGGGCACCGGGGTGCCGCGGCGGCGGCGGGCACTGCCCCGCCCGGGGGACCCGAGCCAGACGGTCCTGCTCGACCCGGGCCGCGACTCGCGGCTGTTCACGGGCAGCCTCGCCGCCGTCGAGCGCTCCAAGGCGTTCGCGGGGCCGGGCGAGGAGGTCATCGCCGAGCGGGAGCAGAGCGCCGAGAGGCTGCTCCCGCGCCACCGCCCGCCGCCGCCCCGCACCGACGGCGCCTGACCGCGGCCTCCCCCGCCCCGGGCTCTGGCACGGATCGGGGCCCACCGAGGCCCGATCCGTTCCAGAGCTCGGCCCCGGCGCGCTGCCCGCGATCAGTCCGCTGCCCGCCGGATCGCTGCGAGGGCCTCGGCGAGAAGCTCCGTCAGGCCGTCGTGCGCCGCCTGCTCCGCCAGTGCGGCGCTGACGCCGACGGCCAGCGCGCGTGCCCGCAGCGCGCGGTCGGCCGGGACGGGGCCGTACGCCGCCAGGAACGCGGCGCGCGCGGGCCCCGAGAAGGCCGCCCACCCGACCATGAGGTCGACGCACGGGTCCGCCAGCGCCGTGTCGCCCCAGTCGATGACGCCCGTCGCGACCCCGCGGTCGACGAGCACGTGCCGCACGTGCAGGTCGCCGTGCACGAGGACGACGTGGCCCTGCGCTGGGCCCAGCGCTGCGGCGCGGTCGAGCAGGTCGACGACCCGCGCCTCGGGCGGCCGCACGCCGGCGGCCGCGAGCCGGTCGAGGCGTTCCCGCGCCAGCGGGACCACCCTCCCGGCCGCGTCGGCGCGGCGGATCGGGTCGACCGGCAGGCCTGCCTCGGCGCCCCACCGCGCGAGGTCCGGCCCGTGCAGGGCGCGCAGGAAGGCGCCGAGGGCCGCCGCCACGCCCGTGCGCGCGGCGTCGGGCAGGCCCGCGGCCGCGAGCTCGACACCGGGCACCAGGTGCGCTCCCCAGAACGGCCACGGCGTCGCGGCGGCGTCCGCCCCGGCGGCGGGGGCCGAGCCGACGACGCGCGGCACCGGCACGGCCAGCGGCAGGGGCGGGTCCATGCCGGCGAGCCGGCCGAGCACGCTGAGCTCGCGCCGCGCGCCGGGGAGCGCGACGGCCCGGTGGACGAACCGGAAGAGCCACTCCTCGCCGACGACGAAGACGGTGTTGTCCCACCCGGCGTCGAGGCGGCGGACCGGCAGCCCGGCGAGGTGGGGTGCGTGCTCGGCGACCACGCGGGCGGCACGCTCGGCGGTGACCTCGTGGTCCGGCGCCCACTCCGGGACCACGTCAGACCGCCGTGCGACCCCCGGCGAGGAACCTGTTCGCCGGGTGCAGGGCGATGAGCCCGGAGACGAGCGGGACGGGCAGCGCCGACGGGCGGCCGAGCAGGAACCCCTGGGCGGCGTGCGCGCCCAGGTGGGTCCACGCGACGAGGTCGTCGATCTCCTCGATGCCCTCCACGAGCAGCTGGGCGCCGGTCTGGTCCGCGAACTCGATGAGCGAGCCGGCCAGCGCCCGGCGCAGCGGGCTGGCCGACAGGTCCTGCGTCAGCGAGATGTCCAGCTTGATGATGTCCGGGGCCAGCTGGACGATGTGCCGCAGGCTCGAGATGCCCGCACCGGCGTCGTCCACCGCGATCTTGACGCCCAGGGCACGCAGCGCACCCACCTTGTCCAGCAGGCCCTCGTAGTCCTCGACGACCGCGTGCTCGGTGATCTCGACGACGATCTGGCGTCCACCGGCGGCGCGGGCCATCTCGGCCAGCCGCGGGTCGTCCAGCGTGGCCGGCGAGGCGTTGACGGACAGCTCGACGTCGGCCGGCAGGCTCTGGGCGTGCCGCAGCGCAGCGGCGATGGCGGCGATCTCGAGGTCGACGCCGAGCCCGGCGTGGGTCGCCGCCGCGAACCACGCGTCGGGCGGGCGGTGCGGGTCCACGTCGAAGCGGGTCAGCGCCTCCACGCCCAGCAGCCGGCCCGTCGTCAGCGAGTAGAGCGGCTGGTAGACGGGGTGGAACGCGGCCTCGACGAGCACCGTCTCCACGAGCGCCACGAGCTCTGCGTCGACCGGGGTGCCGTTCACCTCGCGGTGGAGCGCCCACCGCACGTCCACCGCGAGCTGACGCTGGTAGGAGCGCTCGCGGGCGGTCAGGGATGCGGAGCCCAGCGCGCCGATGACGACGAAGAAGACCGCCCGGGTGATCCAGGTCCGCATCGGCTGCGGCTCACCGGTGACGGCGTCCAGGGGCATCAGCGGGCCGACCAGCACGGCGGCCACCACGGCTGTCGTCACGGTGCCGCGCATCCCGAACGGCACGCCGGCCAGGATGATCGGGACGTAGAACAGGTGCGGGTAGGCCCGTTGGGTCCCGCCCGTGAACCACACGACCAGCCAGCTCACGGCGAGCAGCGCCGCGAGGACGACGACGGTGACCCATGGCGAGGCGCTCGCACCGAGGAGCAGGGCGCGGTCGAGGCCGCGGGGGGCCCCGGTGACGCCCCGGCCCCGGCTCACGGCTCGACACCGCCCGCCGGCGGGTCGAGCCGCTCGGGCTCGCAGACCACCACGGGGATGGTCCGCTGGGTCCGGGTGGCGTAGCGCCCGTAGCCGGGGTTGGCCGCGACCACGGTGCGCCACAGGCCGGGCCGCTCGACGGCGTCGGCCGTCCGGGCGACCATGACGTCGCGCCGCGCGCCGCTCTGGACCACGACCGTCGGGTCCGCCTGGAGGTTGAGGTACCAGGCAGGGTGCTGGTCCGCACCGCCGTTCGAGGCCACGAGGAGCAGCCGCTCGCCGTCCCGGATCCCGGCAAGGGGGATGGTGCGCTGCTGCCCGCTGCGCCGGCCGCGGGTGGTGAGCAGCACCTGCTCGAGCGAGCCGAGGCGGCCCCCCACGCGCCCCCCCGTGGCCCGGTAGACGACGGCGTGCAGGCGGGTGAACGCGATCTGACCCCTGCTCGTCATGCACCCACGGTAGGGGTCCCCCCACGGGCGCACCAGGGCAGGTGGACCGACCGTGTCACCGTGCGCCGGCTCCCGTGTCGCGCGGGTGCCGCAGGTGCAGGCCGGGACCGCCGCGGAGGTTGTCGCCCAGCTGCGACGCCACGGGCAGGTCGGCCGGGCTGCCGACGAGGTAGCCCTGCACCGCGTGCGCCCCGATGCGGGTCCAGGCCAGGAGGTCCTCGACGGTCTCGATGCCCTCGACGAGCAGCTGGGCGCCCGTCCGGTCCGCGAACTCGACGATCGAGGCCGCGAGCGCCCGCCGCAGCGGGCTGGCGCCGACGTCCTGGGTGAGCGACATGTCGAGCTTGATGATGTCGGGCGCCAGCTGGACGATGTGCCGCAGGCTCGAGATCCCCGCGCCGGCGTCGTCGACCGCGATGCGCACGCCGAGCGCCCGCAGCGCGGCCACCCGCTCGAGCAGGCCCTCGTAGTCGGCCACCACGGAGTGCTCGGTGACCTCGACGATCATCTGGCGCCTGCCGGCGGACGTGAGCAGGGCGAGGAGCCGGGGGTCGCCCAGGGTGTGGGGCGAGGCGTTGACGGACAGCGCCACCCCGAGCGGCAGGGTGTGCGAGTGCTCGATCGCCACGGCGACCGCCGCGATCTCCAGCTCGGCCCCACGGCCCGCCAGCGCCGCCGCGGCGAACCACTGGTCGGGGCTGCGGTACGGCTCGGAGTCGAAGCGGGTCAGGGCCTCGACCTGGAGCAGCGTGCCGTCGGCCAGGGAGTAGACCGGCTGGTAGACGGGGTGGAAGGCGCGCGCCGCCATGACGCCGTCGATGCGCCCGACGAGGGACGCGTCGTGCGCGCGGCCCCGGACGGGACGCGCGAGGGTCTCGCGCACCTCCTGGGTGAGGTGGGCCTCGTCGAGGCGCTGGCGGGAGCGCAGCGCGAAGGAGACGAAGGCTCCGACGGCGACGAGCACCACGGTGCGGGTGACCCACGCGCGCAGGTCCTGCGGCTCGCCGGCGACGGTGTCCAGCGGCATGAGCGGACCGCACAGCACGCCCGCGACAAGTGCGGTCACGACGGCGCCGCGCAGGCCGAACCGCAGCGCTGCGGCGATGATCGGCAGGGAGAGCAGGTGCGACGACGTGCCCAGGGTGCCGCCCGTCGACCAGACGACGAGCCAGGTGACGGCCAGCAGCGCAGCGAGGAGGGCCCACGCCGGGACCCGGCCGACGGTCCCGGCGGCCAGCAGCGCACGCTCGAACCATGCGGGGTTCCTGGATGCCGCGCTGCGTCGCGCGGACCGGCCGGGGGTACCCGTCATCGTCAGCCTCCTGGGCCGTGCCGGTGCGGTGCGGTGCCATCCGGTCGCCACCCCGCGCGCGCCCGCGCCGAGGGCGTGCATCGAGCCTACCGGGGTGCGTGCGCCCGGTGCCGGACGGTGCCGCTCGGTGGTCGCCGACCGTGGCAAGGTGGCACCCATGAGCACGGACAACCTGCAGCTTTTCCCCGGCAAGCAGTTCATCAGCACGATCCTCGACGCGCTGGAGACGAAGACCGCGATGTCGGGGGAGATGGCCCGCCGCTACCTGCAGCGCGCGGGGATGGCCGGCATCATCATCGGGGTCCTCTACGGCACCAACTACGCCGTCATCGCGGCCTTCGACGCCATCGCGCCGGGCGGGACGATGGTGCCCGTCGGCCGGTTCTTCGGGGCGCTCGCGTTCGGCTGGGCGCTGGTCTTCATCTACTACTCGAAGTCCGAGCTGCTCACGTCCAACATGATGATCATCTCGATCGGGGCCTACCACCGGCGCACGACGTTCGGCAAGGCGCTGCGCCTGCTCGGGCTGTGCTACCTCGGCAACTTCCTCGGCGGCCTGCTCATCGCGGTCTTCGTGCGGTTCAGCACGGTGACGGACGGCGTGGCCGGGGAGCTCATGTCCGCATCCGTCGAGCACAAGCTTGCGTTCATCACCGACGGCCCGGCCGGGTGGAGCGACCTGTTCTTCCGCGCGGTGCTGTGCAACTTCATGATCAACCTGGCGATGCTCCTCGTCTACAACGGGCTCATCAAGGACGACCTCACCAAGAGCCTCGTGATGATCATGTCGGTGTTCATCTTCGCGTTCCTCGGCCTGGAGCACTCCGTCGCGAACACGGTGCTGTTCACCGTCGTCGGGCTCAAGGAGGGCATCGACCTCGGCCCGGCAGCCGCCAACGTGGGGATCGCACTGCTCGGCAACTTCGTCGGCGGCGGCCTGCTCATCGGCCTGTACTACGCGTACGTCAACGACGACTCGCGGGTCGCCCGCCGGGGTCCGACCGAGGCCTGAGCCGGGGGCGCACGACACTCAGGACCACGTCGCGACGTTGGCGAGCTCCTCGCTGCGCAGGGCGTCCTCGATCGCCGCGAGCTGGGTGTCGCTGCACGGCAGGTCGAACGCGAAGCGCACCGCCCGGGCGATGTCCGCGCGGTAGTCGTGGCCGGCGGACACGAACTGACCGGGGATCGAGCTCATCGCGTTCTTCATGTCGATCGCGGTCTGCAGGAAGGTGATGGGGATCGACCAGCGCGCCTGGGGCGGGACGGCCGCCGGTCGCGCGTCCCCCAACCACTCGGGGCTGCGCCACAGGAGCTCAGGGCCGAACAGCACGACGCCGTCGTCGTCGTGGGACATGAGCACGTAGCGCGCCGCGCGCGCCGCGGCCTCGTCGAGGCGGTCGATCTCGTCCGCCCCGGCGACCCGCAGCACCTCGCCGGGTTGCACGTTGCCCCGCGTCAGGTCACGCACCTGGTGGGCCCAGCCGCTGCCGTACGGCGTGCCGAGCCACAGCGCACGCTGGACGAACAGCGCCCGCAGACCTCGCGTGCCGGAGTGCAGGAAGGGGTCCTGGCTGGTGTGCGCGCCGAGGCTCTCACCGAAGATGACGACCTTCGGCCGGTCGGCGGGTGCCCGCTGGCCCAGCGCCTCGGCGATCCCCAGCCACAGCGCGTGGTTCTGCTGGCGGCCGTCCTCCACGCGGTCCAGGGACATCGGGGACGGGCGGAGCGAG
>Ga0073904_10002443_pt1 | contig 14056 bp, 26 predicted proteins | sample KloWWTrecipitate_FD_66668 | JGI IMG/M metagenome (GOLD analysis project Ga0073904, IMG submission 66668) | Active sludge microbial communities from Klosterneuburg, Austria, studying microevolution and ecology of nitrifiers - Klosterneuburg... | ecosystem: Engineered > WWTP > Aerobic digester >...
ACGTCACCGTCGAGATCGAGTTGATCACGCCCGTGGGCTTGGAGAACGGCTCGAAGTTCGCCATCCGCGAGGGTGGTCGTACCGTCGGTGCCGGCATCATCATCTCCATCATCAAGTAGCAGATCAGGAGCAGGACCATGGCCACACCGAACCGACAGCGCATCCGCATCCGGCTCAAAGCCTTCGATCATCGCGTGCTGGATCAATCCGCACGCAAGATCGTCAGCGAGGCTGAGCGGACGGGCGCCCAATGCGTGGGGCCGGTGCCGTTGCCGACCCGCTTGGAGCGCTTCGTGGTCCAGCGAGCGGCTTTCATCGACAAGGACTCGCGCGAGCAGTTCGAAATCCGCACGCATAAGCGAATGATCGACATCATCGAACCCAGCGCCAAGACGCTGGATTCATTGACCCGGCTCAACCTTCCCGCCGGTGTGGACATCGAAATCAAGTCGAGCTGATTCGCCTGGCGAAGTCAGGCTCAAGTCCAGGTCGGAGTCACGGGTCTCGGAGGGAGATCTGGGGTTCCGGGACCAAGGAGCAGAGATGATCATCGGAATCATGGGCTACAAGCGCGGCATGACGCGCATCTTCGACGCCAATGGCGTCGCTGTACCGGTTACCGTCGTCGAGGCCGGCCCCTGCACCATCACGCAGATCAAGAGCCTCGCGAACGACGGCTACACCGCCATCCAGTTGGGCTTCGGCGAGACCAAGCCCAGTCGTCTGGCGCAGGCGGAGCGCGGACATCTGAAGCGTTCCGGTGGGCGTCCCTTGCGTCATCTCCGTGAGTTCCGGGTGGATTCCATCGCGGATCTCAAGGTGGGCGCGACGGTGGACTGCGGCATCTTCGAAGCCGGTGGCCGGGTGGATGTCAGCGGCACGAGCCGCGGTCTCGGCATGTCCGGCACCATCAAACGCCATCACTTCAGCCGGCAGCGTAAGACGCACGGTCAGTCGGACCGCGAGCGCGCCCCGGGCTCGGTGGGTGCCGGCACGACACCGGGCAAGACGTTCAAGGGTCAGCGAATGTCCGGCCGGATGGGTGGTGAGCGGGTCACGGTTCGCAACTTGAAGGTTGTGGCCGTCGATCCGTCGCGCAACCTGTTGGCGCTGAATGGCGCGGTACCGGGTCACGACGGCGAGCTTGTCGTCATCCGCGCGTCGCGGGCATAAGGGGAGACCGAGCCATGCAAGCACCCGTATTCAATCTGGCCGGCGAGCAGTTGCGCAGCGTCGAGCTGCCGGAGGACGTCTTCGGCATCGAGCCGCACCGTGGCGTGATGCACCAGGCCCTGGTTCGCCAGCTGGCCAACGCCCGTCAGGGAACCCACAAGGTCAAGACCCGGTCGGAGATCAACCGAACGCACAAGAAGTGGTACAAGCAGAAGGGCACCGGCCGGGCCCGCCATGGCGCTCGTACCGCCAACCTCTTCGTCGGCGGTGGTATTGCCCACGGCCCGAAGTTGAGGACCTACCGTAAGAGCATGCCGCTGAAGATGCGGCGTCTGGCCCTGCGCTCGGCACTGTCGGCGAAGGCCGCTGAAGGATCGATCATCCTGGTGGATGGCCTGCGGCTGGACGCGCCCAAGACCCAGACCGTGCGGCGCTTTATCGACCAGGCCTGCAACGGCGCCAGTGCTTTGGTGCTTCTGGCCACGGCCGACACCAATGTGGAGCGTTCCATCCGCAACCTGACCGACGTCAGGTACCTGCGGGCAGGCTATCTCAATGTGCGGGATCTCCTGGGTTACGAGCGACTCGTGCTTCCCTTGGACGCACTGGATGCCGTGGTGGCCCACCTGGGCCGCGGCGATGCCGAGGGAGGCAAGAACGATGCATAGGTATGAGGTGCTGCGGCGTCCGCTTCTCAGCGAGAAGACGCAGGCGCTGGGCGTGTTGAACCAGTACGCATTCGAGGTGGCGATGACGGCCACCAAGGTCGAAATCCGCGAGGCGGTCGAGTCCATCTTCAACGTGAAGGTGGTCCAGGTCCGCACGGCGGTCATGCCCAGCAAGGACCGTCGCTGGGGACGGAAGACGGTTCGCCGTTCGGGAAAATTGAAGAAGGCCTTGGTGACCCTGCGACCGGGCGATTCGCTCGACGTCTTCGGCGCGTGAGAGACAGGTAGACAGCGAAGATGGCAATCAAGATCTACAAGCCGACCTCTCCCGGTCGGCGCGGCATGACTGGATACGGATTCGAGGAGATCACCCGCTCTGAACCGGAGCGTTCTCTTCTGGCGCCCCTCAAGAGCAAGGCGGGGCGCAGCAAGGGCCGGGTGACTGTGCGGCATCGCGGCGGCGGTCATAAGCGTCGCTACCGTATCATCGACTTCAAGCGCGATAAACTCGGCGTGCCCGGCACAGTGGCAACGATCGAGTACGATCCCAATCGCACCGCTCGCATCGCCCTGATCCACTATGCCGACGGAGAGAAGCGCTACATCCTGGCGCCCGTTGGCCTGACGGTGGGGGACACGGTCGTCAGCGGTCCGAAGTCTGAAGTGCGTCCCGGCAATGCCATGCCGCTGCGCAATGTCCCGCTGGGCACGATGGTCCACAACGTGGAGCTCCATCTGGGTCGTGGAGGCCAGTTGGTCCGCAGTGCCGGCACGGCCGCGCAGCTCTTGGCCAAGGAGGGCGATTACGCCCAGTTGCGCATGCCTTCAGGTGAAGTCCGCATGGTCCGATTGGAGAATCTGGCGACTGTGGGTCAGGTGGGCAACCTGGACCATGGCAACATCGCCATCGGCAAGGCCGGGCGCAGCCGCTGGCTTGGCCGCCGGCCGTCAGTCCGCGGCTCGGTCATGGACCCCAGCAGCCATCCGCACGGTGGTGGCGAGGCTCGCTCGCCCATCGGGCTCAAGGGACCGAAGACGCCGTGGGGCAAGCCGGCCTTGGGCTTCAAGACGCGCAACAACAAGGCCACCGAACGCTTCATCGTCCGCCATCGCTCCAAGAAGCGCGGCTAGCCAGGAGGATCTTAGATGTCACGCTCTTTGAAGAAGGGCCCCTTCTGTGAGGCCAAGCTCCTAGGTCGCGTCGAAGTCATGAACGCGGCCGGCGACAAGAAGGTCATCAAGACCTGGTCGCGAGCGAGCACGGTATTCCCGCAAATGGTGGGCCATACGATCGCCGTCCACAACGGTCGGCATCACGTTCCTGTCTACATCTCCGAAAACATGGTGGGGCACAAGCTGGGCGAGTTCGCTCCCACCCGCACCTTCCGCGGCCATAGCTTCAAGGAAAAGGCCGCCAAGGTTCGCCGCTGAGCCGAGGCCGGGAAAAAAGGACGAGCACAATGAACTTCTCAATTCGCGCCCACGCGCGCCAAATACCGATGTCCGCCCGCAAGATGCGGTTGGTGATCAACCTTGTCAGGGGAAAGCCGGTTCAGGAGGCGCTCGCGCTTCTGCAGTTCACCCCTAACGCCGCCGCCGCCCCGGCCCGCAAGCTGGTCGCCAGCGCCGCCGCCAACGCGGAGGAGAACTACGGGCTTATGTCCGATGAGCTCTTCGTGGCGGAGATCATGGCCGGCGAAGGTCGCATGCGAAAGAAGGGGCGATTCGGTGCCCGTGGACGCTTCAAGCCCGAAATCAGCCGCAGCTGTCACGTCTCGGTGGCCCTGCGGGAAATCAACCCGCAACCGCTCACCGCGGCCGAGGCGGCCGAGGCCTGATCAGGAGAGGACAAGCCGATGGGACGCAAGGTTCATCCATACGGATTTCGACTGGGCATCATCAAGCCCTGGCGTGCACGCTGGTATGCGGAAGGCAAAGAGTACGGCGAGTTGCTGCTGGAGGACATCGCTCTCAGGAAGATGGTCTCCAAGGAAGCGGCTGCGGCCGGTATTGCCGAGGTAACCATCGAGCGCTTTCCGCGCCAAGTCAACGTGACCATCCACGCTGCCAAGCCCGGTATCATCATCGGGCGTAAGGGCGCGGCGGTCAACCTGATGCGCGACGAGGTGAAGAAGTTCACCGGCAAGACCGCCAAGGTGGACGTCGTCGAGATCCGCCAGCCCGATGCCAATGCCATGGTCATCGCCCAGTCGGTCGCTGGTCAGTTGGAGCGGCGCATCAGCCACAAGCGGGCGATGAAGCAAGCCGCTACCAAGGCCATGCGCGCCGGTGCCAAGGGCGTGAAGATCGTCTGCAGCGGCCGTCTCGGTGGATCGGACATGTCGCGGACCGATCAAGTGTTGCAGGGCCGGGTCCCTCGGCAGACCTTGCGTGCCGACATAGACTATGCCCGCTTCGAGGCCGTGACCACGTTCAGCGTGATCGGTGTCAAGGTCTGGATCTACAAGGGCGAGGTCTTGCCTGGCGATGAGCGCCTGAATCCTGAAATCCAAGAACAGTCAAACTGAGCATCGCCGATACGGGCCAATCCCCTTGGGGCGTTGGTTGCGGACCGTCACTGAGAGAGCAGGTAATCACCATGTTGATGCCAAAGCGGACAAAATATCGCAAGCAGATGCGGGGCCGGATGCGCGGCTTGGCTTCCCGAGGGAACACCGTTCACTTCGGGGAGTTCGGCTTGCAGAGCCTGGGTCCGGCCTGGATCACCAGCCGACAGATCGAAGCCGCGCGCCGAGCCATCGTGCGCTACGTCAAGCGCGGCGGTCAGGTCATCATCCGCGTCTTTCCCGATAAGCCAGTCACCAAACGGGCCGCTGAAACCCGCATGGGCAGCGGCAAGGGTGCGGTGGAGTTCTGGGTTGCCGTGGTGCGGCCGGGTTCGGTGCTCTTTGAAATGAGCGGGGTGACCGAGGAGCAGGCGCGTGAGGCCTTGCGTCTGGCATCCCATAAACTGCCCGTGCCGACACAATTCGTGATGCGGTCGCAGTTCTTGATCGGGGGAGGGCAGGCATGATGCATCCGGAGGAGATCCGCGCGATGAACGCGGCGGGTCTGAAAGACACAATCGAGGTCGCCCGCAAGGAGATCTTCAACCTGCGATTCCGCAAGGCGACAGGGCAGTTGGCTGATGCCAGCCGCATCCGCGCCGCGCGGCGGTCCTTGGCCCGTCTTCTGACGGTGCAGCGCGAGCAGCAGATCTGGGCGGCCTACGAGGCCACGATGGAAGGCGAGGTTTGAGCGATGCCACGGCGTCAACTCAAGGGTAAAGTGCTGAGCAACAAGATGGAGCGGACGGCCGTGGTGCAGGTTGAGCGCATCAAGGCTCACCCGCTGTACCACAAGGTCATCAAGCGCCGCAAGAAGTACCTGGCGCATGACGAAGAGAATGAAGCGCGGCCCGGCGACGTCGTGCTCATCGAGGAATGCCGTCCGCTGAGCAAGAACAAGCATTGGCGCATCGTCAGTTGGCTGGTGCGGGGAGACATCCGATGATTCAGATGCAGACCCGTCTGCGATCTGCGGACAACACCGGTGCCAAGCAGTTGATGTGCATCAAGGTGCTGGGTGGCTCCAAGCGTCGCTATGCCGGGGTGGGTGATGTGATTGTCTGCAGCATCAAGCAGGCGGCACCCCACGGAATGGTGAAGAAGGGCGAGGTGGTGCGCGCGGTGATCGTCCGCACCACGAAGTCCTACGGCCGACCCGATGGAAGCTACATTCGATTCGACGAGAACGCCTGCGTGATCGTCGACAAAGACGGCAATCCGCGAGGGACCCGCATCTTCGGGCCCGTCGCTCGTGAGCTGAGAGAGCGGCGCTACATGAAGATCGTCAGCCTCTCGCCAGAAGTGCTGTAGGAGAAGGACGATGCAACGGGTCAAGAAGGGTGACACGGTCGAGGTGCTCGGTGGCGATGACCGCGGTCGGCGCGGGGAGGTCAACTCTGTGCTTCCCAAGCGCGGGCGGGTGGTGGTCCACGGCATCAACCTGGTGAAGAAGCACCAGCGTCGTGCTGCGGGTGTGACCACTCAGTCGGGCATCATCGAGTTCGAGGCAGCCGTCGATCTGTCCAACGTTGCGCCCGTGTGTACGCATTGCGACAAATGGACGCGAGTCGGTTACAGCGACGCCGGCGAACGCAAGGTGCGCATCTGCCGCCGCTGCGGCAACCCCCTGGATTGACGGAGCGAGCGATGGGACTGAAAGAACGGTTCAACAAGGAGATCGTGCCGGCATTGATGGCTGAGTTCGGCTACGACTCGGTCATGCAGGTGCCGCAATTGGAGAAAGTGGTCTTGAACATCGGCCTCGGCGAGGCGTTGACCAACGCCAAGGCCTTGGATTTCGCGACCAATGACCTTGCGCTGATCACCGGCCAGAAGCCGGTGATCACCAAGGCCAAGAAGAGCATCGCCAGCTTCAAGCTGCGCGAAGGAAACCCGATCGGCGCCCGTGTGACGCTGCGCGGCAAGCAGATGTACCACTTTCTGGAGCGACTGCTCCTGGTGGCCTTGCCGCGCACGCGCGACTTCCGCGGTGTCAATCCCAATGCCTTTGACGGTCGAGGCAACTACACGCTGGGGATCCGCGAACAGCTGATCTTCCCGGAAATCGAATACGACAAGATCGATCGCGTGCGCGGCTTGGAGCTCTCGATCGTGACCACGGCCCATACAGACGACGAGGCGCGGCGCTTGCTCAGTCTGTTGGGCATGCCGTTCCGGCGCTAGTGGAGGAGCCCCATGGCCAAGACCTGCATGATTTTTCGCGAACAGCGGCGCAAGTACCCTACCCAGGTGCGCAACCGCTGCGGTAAGTGTGGTCGCCCCCGCGGCTATATGCGCAAGTTCCGGCTCTGCCGGATCTGCTTCCGTGAGTTGGCCCTGGAGGGCATGGTCCCCGGGGTCGTGAAGTCCAGCTGGTGAACGGTAGCCAAAGGAGCGGAGCACAACGATGAGTATGTCAGATCCCATCGCGGACATGCTGACCCGCATCCGTAACGCGGCCGAACGCCGGCACGCGACGGTAGCGATTCCGGCGTCCACGATCAAGCAATCGATCGCTGACATCTTGCAGCGGGAAGGCTACATCGACGGCTTTGATGTTGTCGAGAGCGGTCCCCATCACAACCTGCGGATCAAGCTGAAGTATGCGGCCGACAAGCGCTCGGTCATCAGCCATCTGGAGCGGGTGAGCAAGCCCGGCCGACGCGTGTACACCAAGTATGCGGAAGTGCCGTGGATCCTCTCCGGCATGGGCGTGGCCATCCTGACCACCCCCAAGGGCGTGATGACCGGTACCGACGCCCGCCGGGCCAAGGTAGGCGGCGAGATTCTCTGTTACGTGTGGTAGGAAGCGCACGCCGGCGGCAGGCTCCGATGGGGCGGGCCGTCACGTGCTCAAGGCGAAGGAAGTGGAACGATGTCGCGCATTGGAAAGCAACCAGTGCCGGTGCCGGACGGGGTGGAGATCACCATCGACGGCTCCCGGGTCACGGTAAAGAGCAAATTGGGCCAGTTGGAGCGGTCCATTCATCCGTCCATCCGGCTGGTCCGGGAGGGCGGCGACCTCTTGGTTCAGCGCCAGAGCGATACGATGCAAGACCGTGCCCTGCACGGCCTTACGCGCGCTCTGGTGGCCAACATGGTCACCGGCGTCGCCCAAGGCTTCAGCAAGGTGCTGCTGATCGAGGGCACGGGCTACCGCGCTGAGACGCAGGGCGACGCCCTCGTGCTCAACGTCGGCTATTCGCACCCGGTTCGGGTGGAGCCCAAGCTCGGCATCACCTTCTTGGCCGATGATCGCGGCAAGAAGGTGACGGTAAGCGGGATCGACAAAGAGGCGGTGGGCCAGGTGGCCCACAACATTCGGATGGTCCGACCACCGGAGCCTTACAAGGGCAAGGGCATCCGCTACGACAACGAGATCGTCCGCCGCAAGGCCGGCAAGTCCGGAAAGGCAGGTGCATGATGGGGCGCAACATCGCTGGTCCGCGACGCGAGGCGCGGATCCGGCGGCACCAGCGGGTGCGAAAGAGCATTGCCGGCGTGGCTGAACGGCCGCGTCTGGCTGTATTCCGCAGCAACCTGCAGATCTATGCCCAGGTCATCGACGACGAGGCGGGCCATACCATGGTCAGCGCTTCGACGTTGGATGGCGAGCTGGCGTCGGCCGTCGCCGGCAAGACGCGGCGCGAGCAGGCGGCGATGGTCGGGCGCAGCGTCGCGGAACGTGCCTTGAAGGTCGGCATCGAGAGCGTGGTGTTCGACCGTGGTGGATTCCAGTACCATGGCCGGATCAAGGCCCTTGCCGATGCCGCCCGTGAAGCCGGTCTGAAGTTCTAAGGAAGACAACCATGAGTGTGACCCAGGCAAGGACGGCAAAGGGGAAGCAGCCGCGTGAGCGGCGCGGCAGGCGCGAGCGCGAAGAGCCGGAGTTCGACGAGCGCGTGATCGACATCAACCGCACGGCCAAGGTGCTCAAGGGCGGTCGCCGCTTCGGCTTCCGCGCCTTGGTGGTGGTCGGCGACAACAAGGGCAAGGTCGGTGTGGCCATCGGCAAGGCCAACGAGGTGCCCGACGCCATCCGCAAGGCCATCGAGCGCGCCAAGCGGCGGATGATCAAGGTGCCCATCATCGAGCATACCATCCCGCATGTGGTCTCGACGCGCCATGCGGCCTCCAAGGTGACCCTGCGGCCAGCCGTTCCAGGCACCGGTGTGATCGCCGGTACCGGCGCACGTGACGTCCTGGAAGCCGCGGGCATCCGCGACATCCTGTCCAAGCGTCATGGCAGCAACAACATCCTCAACGTGACCGTCGGCACCTACATGGCTCTCAAAGAGCTGAAGGATCCGGCCGACGAGGCACGTCGCCGCGGCAAGCCCGTGGCGGAGATGATGCCCTTCTGGAGCCGACCCCATGGCAAGTGAATCGACGAATCTGGTGAAGGTCACCTACGTCAAGAGTGCGATCGGCTATAGCCAGCGGCAGAAGGACACGGTCAAGTCGCTGGGTCTCAAGCATCTGGGCGACTCGGCCGTGCATGCCGACAGCCCGCCGATTCGCGGAATGTTGCGCGCGGTGAACCACCTGGTGTCAGCTGAGCCGATCGGCCAGGTCGACGTGGTACTGGAGTCGGGCTCCTGAGCCCGGCCAACTTCTGGATGGGAGAGCTAACGTGAAGCTACACGATCTGGCCCCGGATCCGGGTTCCCGACGCCCGCGCAAGCGCTTGGGTCTGGGGAACGGCGGAAAAGGGGGCACCTATGCCGGCCGCGGCACCAAGGGCCAAGGGGCCCGTGAGGGCGGCGGCAAGAAGGCCTATTTCGAGGGCGGTCAGTTGCCCTTTGTGCGGCGTTTGCCGTTCCGGCGCGGTTTCAAGGCGCCGTTCCGTGTCCACTACACGCCGGTGAATCTGGGCGATCTGGATTCGCATTTCAGCGTGGGTGCCGAAGTGACCGCCGAGACCCTGAAGGCAAGCGGCCTGCTCAGCGGCGTCCGCGAGCCCTACAAGATCCTGGCCGAGGGCAGCCTCAGCAAGGCGCTCAAGGTCCACGCGCCTCGCTTCGGCGTGAGCGCCCGCAGCGCCATTGAAGAGGCGGGCGGCGAATGCCTGTCCACCGAGGCGCCGGACCTCCGAGCCATCCTCCGGCATCGCCGCCCTCGCCATTGATCCGCAGGGCGCCTTCAGAGCGCCTGACCAGCATCGACCCTTGACCGGGGAACCGTGGCCTCACCGGCCCGGCCCCGGTCATCAAGGAGCCCAACCATGCTCGAAACCTTCAAGCGCGCCTTTGGCCTCCCGGATCTCCGCCGGAGGCTGCTCTTCACCTTGGCGGTGCTCCTGATCTTCCGCTTCGCGGCCCATGTTCCGGTACCGGGACTCAACCAGTTGCAGCTGGACGCGCTCCTCAACCCGAGCTCGAACTCGGCCGGATCGCAGGCTGCGCGCTTCATCAACTTCTTGACCGGCGGAGCGCTCGAGCAGTTCTCGGTGATGACCCTGGGCGTGTACCCGTACATCACGGCGTCCATCATCATCTCGCTGCTCGCGCCGCTCATCCCCAGCCTGGAAGAGTTGCAGAAGGAAGGCGAGTCAGGCCGCAACAAGATCAACCGCATGACCTATTGGTTGACGATCCCCTTGGCCGCATTGCAGGGCATCGCCAACATCGGGCTGGTCAACTCCAGCCTGGGTGGTACCGATGCCCAAGTGGTGCAGTTCGGCGCGCGGTATCCGCTCAACACGGCCACGGTGCTCATCACCCTCCTGGGCGGGACGATGTTCGCCCTATGGTTGGGGGAGCGGATTACCGAGAAGGGCATCGGCAACGGCATCTCGATCATGATCTTCGGCGGGATCATCACCCAGGTCCCGCAGACCTTGCTGAGCCTGCTCAGCTCGGGACAGGTCTTCGCCCTCTTGATCGTCGTGCTGGTCACCGTGCTGACCGTGGCGCTGATCGTCTACATCCAGGAAGCGCATCGCCGCATCCCGGTGCAATACGGTCGGCGGATGCGTGGCGCGCAGGTCTACGGCGGGCAGTCGACCTTCATTCCGCTGCGGGTCAATTCGGCGGGCATGATCCCCTTGATCTTCGCCAGCGCCCTGATGGTCTTCCCGCAGCTGCTGGCGCAGGTGCTCACCGGGCTGGAGCAGCCGCAGCTCAAGCGGGCGGGCGATACGATCGCCGAGCTGTTCAACCAGCAGAACAGCCCGTGGTGGATCATGTTCTTCGTCTTTGTGGTCCTGTTCACCTACTTCTATACCGACGTCGTGTTCCGTCAACAGGCGCTGCATGAGACCCTGCAGCGCAACGGCGGATTCATTCCCGGCATCCGACCCGGCAAGCAGACGGAAGAATATCTGAGCCTGGTCATGCGCCGCATCACGTTTGCCGGAGCGGTATTCCTGGGGCTGGTGGCGGTGCTGCCGTTCATCGTCGCCAGGATCACCGGACTCAACACCAACGTCTCCATGTTGATCAGCGCCAGCGGGCTCTTGATCGTGGTCGGCGTGGTTCTGGACACCATCAAGCAGCTGGAAGCCCAGCTCGCGATGCGGCATTACGAGGGATTCATCCGCTGAGGCCTTGACCTCAGCGGTTACTCTGCTATCATCAGGTTTTGCCCTTCGGGCCAAGGCCATGATACCAGGCTCCATGGAGTAGGACGATGAAGGTTCGACCTAGCGTCAAGCGACGCTGTGAAAAATGCAAGGTAATCCGCCGCCACGGCCGGGTGATCGTCATCTGCGAGAACCCGAAGCACAAGCAGCGGCAGGGCTAAAGGAGCGATCGATCATGGCTCGTATTGCAGGTGTTGACCTGCCGCGCGACAAGCGCTCGGTTGTGGCCTTGACCTACATCTTCGGAATCGGTTCGACGCGCAGCAAGGAGATCCTTGCTGCGACCGGCATCGACGAATCCACTCGGATCAACCAGTTGACCGAGGAGGAGGTCCGTCGCCTCCGCAACCATATCGAACAGACCTACAAGGTGGAAGGTGACCTGCGGCGCGAGTTGCAGCAGGCCATCAAGCGCCTGACGGAAATCGGCTGCTACCGGGGGTTGCGCCATCGTCGGCGGCTTCCGGCCCGCGGACAGCGCACGCGAACCAACGCGCGTACCATGCGCGGGCCGCGCAAGACGGTGCCCGGGCGGCGCAAGGCCGGCAAGTGATGCCGGCTCTGGTCTACCACACAATGTGCTTCGCAGCAGGACAAGGAGCGGTCTAGCATGGCGCGACGCAAGGTCACGCCCACCCGCCGCGGCTCGCGGCGGGTGGTCAAGAGGAACATCCCTTCGGGGCAGGCGCATATCAGCGCCACCTTCAACAACACCATCGTCACCATCACGGACCCCAGCGGCAACGCCATTGCCTGGGCCAGTGCGGGTACCTCGGGTTTCAAGGGCTCGCGCAAGAGCACGCCCTATGCCGCGCAGCTCGCTGCTGAGAATGCAGCGCGTTCGGCCACGGATCAGGGCATGCGCGAGGTCGAGGTGTTCGTGAAGGGGCCTGGCCCCGGACGCGACGCCGCCATCCGTTCCATCCAGCAGGGTGGGCTGACGGTTCGGGTCATCACCGACGTCACGCCCATCCCGCACAATGGTTGCCGACCGCGCAAGAAGCGCCGCGTCTGATCGAGAGCGGGGGAACACTCTTGGAAGCCATGCAAAACTCGGAACAGACACGCATCGAAATCGACCGCTCGACGGAGAACTACGGGCGCATCGTCGTCGGCCCTCTCGAGGGCGGCTACGGCACGACTCTGGGCAATGCGCTGCGACGCACGTTGATTGCCAGCATCGGCGGCGCGGCGATCACCAGCGTCAAGATCGCTGACGTCTACCACGAATTCTCGGTCATCCCGCATGCGCGGGAAGATACGACGCGCCTGCTGCTGAACCTCAAGCAGGTCCGCTTCCGCCCCATGGTGGATGGCGAGCATGAGTGGCGGGTCAGCCTCATGGCCTCCGGCGAAGGCCTGGTCACGGCTGCCGACCTGCAGCTTCCGTCCGATCTGGAAGTGGTCAACCCGGAACAGCCGATCCTTACCCTGGACTCCCATGACGCCGACCTGCACATGGAGTTCGTCGTGCGCACCGGCCGCGGCTATTCGCCGGCGGACGAGCGGGGGCGGCTGGCCATCGGCGAACTGCCGGTGGATGCCATCTTCAGTCCGGTGCGGCGGGTGGCCTTCGATGTCTACAAGACCCGCGTGGGCCGACTCTCCAACTATGACAGCCTGATCCTGGAGATCTGGACCGACGGGTCGGTGTCGCCCAGCGACGCGCTCACGGAGTCAGCCACCATCCTGGCCACCAAGTTCGGGTTCATCGCCGGCTACGGCACGGAGCCGCTGCGTGCGGTGCCCAGCGACCAGGGCAACATCCCGCCGCAGATCTACGAGACGCCCATCGAGGAGCTGGACCTGTCGGTTCGCGCCTACAACTGCCTGAAGCGGGCCGGCTTGACCCGGGTCGGCGAGATCCTGGACCGCATGTCCCAGGGTCCCGATGAGATGCTGGTCATCCGCAACTTCGGGCAGAAGTCGCTCGACGAGCTGAAGGTGGCGCTGATCGGCAAGGGATTCGATGAGCATCTGCAGGCCGCGCTGTCAGCGGCCGGCAATGGAAACAAGGAGTAGTCCGTGAGGCACGGCAAGTCGGGGGTCAAGCTGGGGCGGTCGAATGCCCATCGCAAGATGCTCATTCGCACGCTGATGACCCAACTTTTCAAGCATGAGCGGATCAAGACGACCGAAGCCAAGGCCCGCGCCATCCGGCGTGAGGCTGAGGGTTTGATCCGCATGGCCACGAAGGGCGACCTCCATGCTCGGCGCCAGATCATGAAGGTGATCCAGGACCGAGCGGTGGTGGAGAAGCTGATCCACGTGATCGGACCCGACATGGCGCAGCGACCGGGGGGCTATACGCGGGTGATCAAGCTGGGTCCGCGCCTGGGTGACGCCGCGCCGATGGTGTTCGTCGAGCTTGTCGAGTAGCGAGGGCAACGCGCGAGTTCGGGCCGTCCTGTCCTATGACGGCACGGACTTCGCTGGATACCAGGTGCAGCCCGGGCGCCGTACGGTGCAAGGGCTGTTGCAGGAAGGGCTGCTGCGCATCTGCGGGGAGCCCATGACGGTGACGGGAGCCGGTCGGACGGACGCAGGCGTTCACGCCGCCGGTCAGGTCGTGCACTTTGACAGTCGATGGTCCGAAAGCCACGTGGTTCTGCTGCGAGCTTGGAATGCGGTCCTGCCGCGCGATCTGGTGATCGTGAGCCTGGATGCGGCGCCGCCAGGCTTCCATGCCCGTTTCAGCGCCACGTCACGGACCTACACCTATACCCTGCTCTGTCGTGAGCAGCGCGATCCCTTGCGTCGGCGCAGCAGCTTGCAGGTGGCCAAGCCCTTGGATCGCGTCGCCATGCGTGAAGCGGCGGCCTGTCTGATCGGCACGCATGACTTCGGCGCTTTCGGGCGGCCGATGCGGCCCGATGGCAGCACGGTGCGCCAACTCTGGCGCTGCGACCTGGAGGAGGACGGTGACCTGATCCGCGTGACGGTGGCGGGCAATGCCTTTCTCAGGCATCAGGTGCGGCGGATGGTGGGGGTTCTGATCGATGTCGGCCGGGGGCAAACCGGTCCGGCGGACGTGGCGGAAGCGGTTGCCGGCCGGCCTGGGCCGG
>Ga0073904_10002444_pt1 | contig 14054 bp, 10 predicted proteins | sample KloWWTrecipitate_FD_66668 | JGI IMG/M metagenome (GOLD analysis project Ga0073904, IMG submission 66668) | Active sludge microbial communities from Klosterneuburg, Austria, studying microevolution and ecology of nitrifiers - Klosterneuburg... | ecosystem: Engineered > WWTP > Aerobic digester >...
GCCGGAGACCGCGCCCGAACCCCGCCCCGATCTCGCGGTGTGGACCGCCGAGGGCCTGTGGCAGCGTCGCGCCCGCGAGCGCGGCCTCCCGTTCTCCCCGGAAGAGGAGATGATCGTGGGACTGAGGCGGCCGAACGATTCGAGGAAGAACGTGGATACCCGGGCGCAGAGCGCGTGGTCGCTGGACCTCGGGCCGGGAACGTACCTGATCGAGGTCACGGGCACGCGGCCCGCCTCCGCATCGGGCTGCGTCATCGCCGCCTCCTCCCCGCTGATCAAGACCACGAGCGACCTCCTCGCGATCACCCCGCGGTTTCCGAGGGGACTCGTCACGTACCAGGTGGTGGATCACCGGGGCGGTCCGCTTCACATCGGCCTGCTGAGCCCCCAACCCCCGGAGGAGGAGACCCTCCAGAGCGTCATCGCTTACCGGATCGCGGCCCCTCCGGTTCCCTCGTTGCGCGGGGAGCCGAGCTCCGTCACCTATCCCGCCGCGCTGCTCAAGTGCCGGAACGCGAGCGGCGAGCAGTGCGTGCCCGGGAAGCCCTGAGCGGCCGGCCAGGGCGCCCGCGCCAGACCGGCTCCAGCAGCGTCGAAGGCCTGTGCTACGCTCTTTTCGAGGAAGGCGTCCATGGGCAAAGTCACGACGGCAACGCGCGTATCCACGAGAGCCTCGCTGGCCTTCGTGCTCCTCGCCACCGCCATCGGCGCCACCCGCGCGGAGGCCGCGGCCGCGCCGCCCTGCGCCGGACTGCGGCTCCAGGCCGGGACCCTCCAGACCGCCCTCACCCTTCTGGGCAAGGAGAAGGGATTCGAGGTCTCCTTCGGCAACGACAAGGTGGCGAAACTCGAGGTCAAGGCGGGGCCCCTCGACGGGAAGACCTGCCTTGCCGCGATGACCAGGTTCCTCGAGGAGCTCAACCTGAACTTCGCCCTGGCCGAGGGCCCGGGCAAGTCGATCAAGAGAATCGTGGTCGTGGACTTCAAGTCGACCCTGCCCGCCGACACCGCTTCCCGGACCGCCGCGGCCCCCGAGGCGGCGGAGGCCGCTCCCGAGGTCAAGCCCGAGGAACCCCCGACCCCCGAGGCCGAGCCCGGACCGCGCAAGGACAAGGAGCCTCCCACCGAGGATGAACTGATCGACATGGGCGACGGCATGAAGATGTTCAAGGTGCCGCCACCCTACGTCCCCATGACGCCCGGCCTGATCCCGCCGAACGCGGTGCCCGCCGGCCCGGAAGTGCTCGGCGAGAGCTACCACGGGGCCGAGAGCGCCCAGCCCAACGCGGTGCTCGTCCCCACCACGACCACCGGCCCGGCGCCCGCGCCGCCCGCCAAGGGTTCCCCCTTCCCCGGCTCTCCGGTTCCGCCGAACGTCCCCCAGCCGAAGCCCAAGCCCACCCCGCAGTCGTAGGCGGCCGCGAAGGGCGCTACCGGCGCGCTTTCACGTACAGGAACCAGCCGAGGCGCGGCGCGAGGGGCAGGAGCCACGCCTCCTTCGCCACCCGCGAGAAGCCGGGCGCCACCATCCACGGCTCGAGGAGACCGACGAATGTCTCCACCGAAGAAAAGCGATGAACGAAGGCGCGCGCTTCGCGTCGGGAGAAGACGAGGCCTTTCGGATTTCCCGCGCCGTCCACTTCGTTCACCTGCTCGGCCAGCGACTTGCCCGTGAGCAGGCGCATCAGCGGGAAACGCAGCCGATACATGGCGGAGTTGCGGTGATAGAGCATGAGGGTCAATCGGCCGCCGGGCTTGAGGACGCGATGGATCTCATCGATGGCGCGCTCGGGGCGGGGAACGTGATGGAGCACGCCCATGGAGGTGACCGCATCGAACGAGGCGTCGGCGAAGGGAAGGTGCTCGGCATCGCCCTGGGTCACGAGGGCGCGCACGCCTTCGAATGCGAACCGGCGGCGGCACAGGTCCACGCCGCGGGCGGTCAGTTCGACCCCGAAGGCCTGGGCGCCGGCCCGGGCATAGCGTGACATCACGAAACCGTTTCCGGCGCCCACGTCGAGGACGCGCTGCCCGGCAAAGGCGGTGAAGTCGTACACCCGGGAGGCGAGGGCCGCGGGCTCCATCGCTTCGCGCAAACGGTCGAAACCCTGGAAGTACTCGGCGGTGCCCGGGGCGGCGGGAATGCTCGCGGCCGCCACCGGGTGGCGGTCCCAGAACTTCTGGACGTCCTGGGTGTCGATCGGATCTGGAGCCATGGGCGGGGTCGACGCTTTCCCGGAGACCTCCGCCCTGAAGGGCATCGGCGCGGCCCCAAAGTATATTGGGGCCAGAGCATTGATCGACCTCCTGCCCGCGTGCCCTCCATCATTCATCTGAGAACGGACCTGTGGCCCGGCGTGATCGCGGGAGGGTCGCTCGCTCACGCCGCCGGGATGATCCGGGGGTTCATGGGTTGCGGCTATTCGGTGCGGTCCCTGGGCCCCGAGCCCCTGCCCGGTCTTGACCCGGGAATGTGGGAGGGACCGCGGGTCGAGAGCGCGCCGGCCGCGAGGTGGAAACGTCCCTTCGCGCCCATCCGCTACACGAACGCGGTGCTCGGGCATGTCCGCTCCCACCCCGACCCCAGGCCGGATCTGACCTACGCGCGTTACTCGCTCATGAGCGACGCGGCGGTCCAGCTGGCCAGGCTCCTGGGCCGGCCCTGCGTGCTGGAGGTGAATGGCCTTTCCGAATGGTTCTCGGGCGAATTCCGCGGCTGGCGGCGGTTGATCGTCTGGCCGCTGATCCGGAAGATCGAGAGGGCCGTGCTGCTCGGGGCCGACCTCTGCATCGCGGTCTCCGCGCCGGTGGCGGGGCAGCTCGAGCACGCGGGTGTGCCGAGATCGCGGATCCTGGTGCAGTCGAACGGCGTGGATCCGGAGCGCTTTCCGGAAGGGCTGAACGGCGAGACAGTTCGCGCCGCGTACGGCCTCGGAACCGCGCCGGTCGTGGGTTTCGTGGGCACCTTCGGAGACTGGCACGGCGCGGAGAACCTGGTGAAGGCGATGGGCGCGGTTCTGAGCGCGCACCCTTCGACCCGCTTCCTGTTCGTGGGCGATGGGCCGCGCAAGGCGGCCGCGCAGGAGAGCTGCCGGACTCTCGGGAGGTCGGACGCGGCCGTGTTCACGGGGATCGTGCCGCAGCAGGAGGCGCCGCCCTACCTCGCCGCCTGCGATGTTCTGGTCGCCCCGCACTCGTGGAATCGCAAGGGGCCGTTCATAGGCTCGCCCACCAAGCTGTTCGAGTACATGGCGGCGGGCCGGGGCATCGTGGCCAGCCGCCTCGGTCAGATCGGCGAGGTCATCGAGGACGGGAAGACCGGACTCCTGGTGGCCCCCGACGACACCGACGCTTTGGCCGCGGCGATCACGCGCCTTCTCGATGCCCCCGCTCTCGCGCGCGAAATGGGAGCGCGCGCGCGGACCACGGTCCTCGCCCGATACACCTGGCAGAGGAACGTCGAGGAAATCCTCGCGTGGCTCGGGAACCGGGGAAGCAGGTAGCCGATGTGCGGCATCGCCGGCGCCTTCGCGTGGGGTCGAAAAACCCCGGTGGACTCCTCGGCCCTGCGCCGGATGGCGGACGCGATGTCGCACCGGGGCCCGGATGACGAGGGTCTGTTCGTGGATCCGTCGGGCCTTGCCGGCTTCTCGTTCCGGCGGCTCTCCATCGTGGATCTCTCTCCAGCGGGGCATCAGCCCATGTCCTCCGAAGGAGACCGCTTCACCCTGGTGTTGAACGGCGAGATCTACAACCATCTCGAACTGCGGAAGGGCCTGGTCGCGCGCGGCCATCGCTTCACCGGACGAAGCGATGCGGAGGCGGCCCTGCACCTGATCGAGGAGGCGGGTGCGGGAGCCCTCTCGAAACTCCACGGGAAATTCGCGGTCGCGGTCTGGGATCGCGAGGGCGAGCGACTCCTGATCGCGCGCGACCGGCTGGGGGTGAAACCTCTCTACTTCTGGAATCGGAACGGCCTGTTCCTCTTCGCCTCCGAGATCAAGGCCCTTCTCGCTCATCCCGAAGTCACTCGCGCCGTGGACTGGAAGAGCGTCGGTTCGTTCCTGACCTTCATGGCCACCCCTTCGCCCGACACCTGCTTCGAAGGCATCCACAAGCTGGAGCCCGGCCATGTCCTCGAGATCGGCCGCGACGGCGAAGCGAGGCCGAAGGCGTACTGGGATCCGGCCGGCGCCCCGGGGGCGCGGCCCATGGATTTCGAGGAGGCCTCGCGGGAGACGCGGAGGCTCGTGGCGGGGGCGGTGCGGCGGCGCTGCATGGGCGATGTGCCAATCGGCGCATTCCTCTCCGGCGGGGTGGACTCGAGCACGGTGGTCGCATTGATGGCGGAGGCCGGCGTCCGGAACATCAGGACGTTCTCGGTCGGCTACGAAGACGCAACCGATCTCGACGAGCGACGATTCGCGCGCCAGGTCTCCGACCAGTTCGGCACCGAGCACCGCGAAGTGATCGTGGGATCGAAGCAGGTCGCGGAGTTTCTTCCGCGCCTGGTCGTCGCTCAGGACGAGCCCCTGGGCGATCCGGTGTGCGTGCCGCTTCACTACGTCTCCCGACTCGCGCGCGACTCCGGGATCAAGGTGGTTCAGCTCGGCGAGGGCGCGGATGAGCTCTTCTGCGGCTATCCCTGGTATCAGCCCTACCTCGCCGAGGACGCGCGTTTCCGGCGCCTCGCCGGAATGTTCGGGGCGGGAACCGTTCGCGCGGCCTCGGGGTTCTTCGCGAGGGCGCTCGAAGCCTTCGATCGGGCGCCGGACCTGCGGCGCCTGCTCGCCAGGCGCGCGGCCTCGAGTCCCACCTTCATGGGCGGCGCGGTGGTGTTCAGCCCGGATGAGGCCGGCCGGATCCTGAGCCCGGCCCACGGAGACTGCGGCATCGGCGCGATCCTCGCCAAGGGCGCCCCGGCCCGGAACCGCGCGGACTTCGACATGCTCTCTCGGATGACCGACATCGAGCTGCGCCAGCGCCTGCCCGAGCTGCTCCTGATGCGGGTCGACAAGATGGGCATGGCGAACTCGATCGAAGGGCGCGTGCCTTTCCTCGATCACGAGCTGGTGGAGTTCGTCCTGCCCCTGCCGCAGTCGCTGAAGCTGGAGCGTGGCTTGAAGGGCCTGCTTAAGCACGCGGTTCGCGATCTCCTGCCCGGGGAACTCCTGGCCCGGCCCAAGGTCGGTTTCCCCGCGCCGGTCGCGCAGTGGTTCGCGGAGCTGGGCGAGCCGTTCATGCGCAGGGCCCTGTTCGAAAGCCCGATTGTCCGCTCCGGCTTCCTGAGGGAGGCCGCCGTCGCCGAGGTCTGGGCCGAGCATCGCGCCCATCCCGGGCGCAAGGCCGTCCATCTCTGGCTGCTGCTGAACCTGGCGGCGTGGCACGCCGAGTGGATCGAACGAAAGCCGCTGTGGTGACCGCGCGGAAGATCGAAGCCGTGGTGCGCCAGGCGTGGTCGAGGCCCTGGGGAGAAATCCCCTGGCGCACCAGGCGCGTGCTGAGCCGGCTGGCGCAGAACTGGATCGAGCGAAACCGGGTGAAGCGGGACCGGGCCGCGGTCTCGGCGGGCGAACTCCATCGGTCGGTTTCGGGGGGCCTCCGGGAAGCGGTCGAGAGGGTCGGGCGCATCCCGCTCGGCCGGATGAGCGCATCGGGCCATGCCCGCCACGACCTCGCGGGGGAGTTCGAACGCCGTCATCCCGAGGTCTTCGAGGCCATCCTTGCCGAAGCCGAGAACGCCTGCGCGCACCGCTTCGATCTGCTCGGGTCCGGTCTCACCGACCTCGGGCCCGTGATCGACTGGAGTCGCGATTTCAAGTCGGGCTTTCGCTGGCCGCGGCAGTATGTCAAGGACATGGTCCTCGTGGACCCGGCCCGCGGGGCGGACGTGAAGGTCCCGTGGGATCTGTCTCGCGGCTACCAGCTCGTGCGCCTGGGTCAGGCTTTCTGGCTCACCGACGATGAACGCTTCTCGCGGGAGCTGATGGCTCAGTGGTCGTCGTGGGTCGAGGGCAATCCGGTGCTTCTAACCTGCAACTGGGGAAACGCGATGGAGGCGGCGATCCGCGCGGCCAACTGGTGCGTCGCGTTCACCCTGACCCGGGACTCGGCGGCCCAGACCCCCGAAGTCCGGGAGCGATTCCTGCGCGCCACGCTCGAACACGGGCGGTTCATCGCCTCGAACCTGGAGCGGTTCGAGGGTTACCCGACCAGCAACCACTACCTGTCGGATCTCGTGGGCCTCGTCTACCTCGGCGTGCTCCTGCCGGACTTCCAGGAATCACGCGCCTGGCTCGACCTCGGACTGCGCGGTCTCGAAGGCGAAACCCTGATCCAGGTCGGCGCGGATGGCCTCGACTACGAGGGCTCGATCAACTATCACCGACTGGTGGGCGAGCTTCTCCTTTCCGCATTCACGCTGGCGCGACAGAACGGTCATGCCGTGGCCGAGCCCTCGTGGAATCGTGCGCTCGCCATGGCGGAGGCGACCCTCGCCTACACCCGGCCCGACGGCCGCGCGCCGCTCATCGGCGACGTGGACAACGGCCGCCTGCACTGGCTCACTCCCGAGCCGGCCGACGATCATCGTTCCTTCCTTGGCCTCGCCGCGGCCGTCACCGGTCGCGCGGACCTCGGCGCGGCCGCGGGACGAGCGCGCGCGGAAGGGTTCTGGTGGGGCGAAGAGCCGGGGCCCGGAGGCTCGGAAGCGAAGCTGTCGTCGAAGCACTTCGAGGCGGCGGGTCTCGCGGTTCTGCGTTCCCGCGAAACCCACGTTGTGGTTCACGGCGGCGCTCCTCGCGGACCGCGCGGGCATTTCCACAACGACTGCCTGAGCTTCGAGGCGAGCCTGCTGAATGTCGCCTGGATCGTGGATCCGGGCACCTACGCGTACACGTCGTCGGAGGCCGATCGCAATCACTTCCGAAGGACGGCGGCCCACAACACCGTGCAGGTCGACGAGAGCGAGATCAACGCGATCATGCCCGGGCTGTTGTTCGACCTCGCCTTCGCGTCCAACCCGCGCGTGGTCGAATGGACATCGACGCCGCAAGCGGATTGCTTCGCGGGCGAGCACGAAGGCTTCGCGCGCCTCCCCGGCGTGGGCCGCCATCGGCGGCGGATCGCGCTCGACAAGGCCAGCGGAGGCATCGAAATCGAGGACGCGGTCTCGGGCGAAGGCGAGCACACGGTCGAGACATTCCTGCATCTCGACCCGGGCGTCCGGGCGGTTGTCTCCGGAAGCCGGGTGACGCTGACCCGGCCGGATGCGCCGCGCCCGGTCGAAGTCGAGTTCTTCTTCCCCGGGGGCAACGACGCCCCCTCCCTCGCCGAAGACTGGGTGTCCCGCGGCTACGGAAGGCGCGAGCAGGGAACGGTGATCACGACGAAGCGCCGGGTCACGTTGCCGTGGCGTCAGAAGGTGGTCATCGGAGTGCGCGCGTGAAGCTGCGCGTCGTGTACCTGGTCGACGAGACGCTCGAACACCCGGTTCTCCAGTCGCAGAGCCTCGCGATCATGGAGCGCCTGCTCGGCGCCGGCATCGCGATGGATCTCCTGATCGCGAACGGCGCCAGCGCGGCGCGCGAGGAGGAGATCGCCCGGAGGCACCTTGGCGCGGGTCCGGGGGTCCTCGTCCTGTCCCGCCGCCATCGCGGCGGCGGCGCCCTGGCGAAGGCGCAGCGAGCCCTGAGGCGAGCCCTCGCCCGTCGACGCGCGGCGAGGTTCATCCGCGAGACGGGGTCGGGCGACAACCCCCTCGTGCTGCACGCGCGCGGTTCGGCCATGCACCTCGGCGCATACCTGCGCACGCAGTTCGAAGACGCGAGGCTTCTCATCGATGCCCGGGGCGATGCCGCCGCGGAAGCGAGGTTCAACCTCGCGGGCAAGACCGGCGAGCGGCGGGCGCAGGCGGTCGATCGCATGGATGCGCGCGCCTTCGCGCGCGCCGATCATGTGCTCTGCGTGTCGGCCGTCCTGCTCGCTGAAATCCAGGCGCGCTTCGCCATCGCCTGCCCGTCCACGGTCGTCCCCTGCGTCGCGGATGAGCGCCGCTTCTTCCCGGACGCGGAGAGGCGCGCCCAGGGCCGCGCCTCTCTGGGCCTTGGCTCGGAGCCTCTGCTCGCCTACGCGGGCTCGATCGGCCAGTGGCACCAGTTCGAATCCACGCTCGGCGCTTTCGAGAAGGTCGCCCGCGAGAACGCCCAGGCACGCTTCCTCGTCGCCACCCGGGACCCGGAGAAGGCGGCCGCCCGGGTCGCCGCCCGGCCGGAGCTTCAGGCTCGAACCCTGGTGCGGCACGGAGACCCCGACGAGGTCGCGCGGTGGCTGAACGCGGCGGATGTGGGCCTCCTGCTTCGCGAGCCGCATCCCTTGAACCGGGTCGCCTGCCCGACCAAGTTCGCGGAGTACGTCCTGTCGGGATCGAGCGTGGTGGCCTCCGAGGAGATCGGCGACCTCGCGGGCTGGGTGCGCAACCTCGACCTTGGGACCTGCATCCGCGGGGCGGACGTTCCCGCCGCGGCCGCGGCGTGCCTCGAACTGATCGCGAAGGGAGGCGATCGGATCGGCCGGGCCCGGAGAGCCTCGGCCGTGCTTTCGATGGGCGCGCGGCTCCAGGACTGGGTCGATGCCTATCAGTCCGCCGCCTCGCGACCGGCGTCCTGAAGGAGAATGGGTCCCATGAAAAGGCGTTCCTCCGGGACGGTTTTGAGCATCGTGGCCGGAGCCCGGCCCAATTTCGTGAAGGTGGCCCCCCTTCTCCGCGCCTTCGACGCGCGCTGGCCGCGGCGGGTGCAGTTCATCAACACCGGGCAGCACTACGACGATGCGATGAGCCTGGCCTTCTTTCGCGACCTCGGCATCAGAAAACCCGACGTGGATCTCGGCGTGGGCTCGGGGTCGCACGCGGAGCAGACCGCGAGACTGCTGGTCGGTCTCGAACAGACCCTCGCGCGAACCCGTCCGCGACGCGTGGTCGTGGTGGGCGACGTGAACTCCACCATGGCCGCGGCCCTGGTGGCCGCCAAGCTGCAGATTCCCGTGGACCACGTGGAGGCCGGCCTGCGCAGCTTCGACCGCGGCATGCCCGAGGAGATCAACCGGCTGGTGACCGATTCCATCTCGGACCGGCTGTTCGCATCCGAGCCCTCGGGGGTCAAGAACCTGCTGCTCGAAGGGCACGACCGGCGGAAGGTTCACCTCGTGGGAAACGTGATGATCGACTCGCTGGTTCACGCCCTTCCCCGCGCCCTGCGCCGGCAGGCCTTTGCCCGGTTCGGGGTGGGGCCGAAGGAGTACGGGGTGGTGACCCTGCATCGGCCCTCCAACGTGGACCACCCCCAGGGCCTGCGCCGGGTCATGGTGGAGTTGAAGCGCATCGCGCGCGAAACCCCCCTTCTCTTCCCGGTTCATCCGCGGACCGCGGCCCGGATCGAGGCGCTCGGCATCTCGCCATCGCCCCATCTGCGCCTGATCGCGCCCATGGGCTACCTCGACTTCCTCTCCGTGCTTCGCGAGGCGCGTTTCGTGATCACCGACTCGGGCGGCGTTCAGGAAGAGACCACGTTCCTGGGCGTGCCCTGCCTCACCCTGCGCACCACCACGGAGAGGCCGGTGACGGTCACCGACGGGTCGAACACGCTGGCGGGCGACGATCCCAGGGTGCTGCATCCCCTGCTCCTCAGACTCCAGGGCGCGAAGGCGCGGCGGAAGGCGCGGCCCCGCTTCTGGGACGGCCGGGCCGCCGAACGGGTCGCGAAGATCCTGGCCGCCCTCATCTAGCTCCCCCCGGACCTCTCCAAAAGCAGGGTCGATCGGATAAGATCGGCCCCCTTTCGCGTGAGTCCACGCGCCCCTAGCTCAATTGGATAGAGCAACAGACTACGAATCTGTAGGTTGGAGGTTCGAATCCTCCGGGGCGCACCATGCGCGTTGACCGCCCGGCGAGGCTCCCCTTCTGACCCCCGACTTCGACGCGATGATGGACCTGGCGATCGCCCAGGCCCGGCTCGGCGAGATGGCCCATGAGGTCCCGATCGGCGCGGTGCTGCTCGATGCCGCGGGCGCGGTGATCGCTTCGGGCTTCAACCAGCCCATCTCGGCGAACGACCCGACCGCACACGCCGAGGTGGTCGTCCTGCGCGAAGCCTCGCGGAGACTCGCCAACTACCGACTCCCCGGGACGACACTCGTGGTCACGGTGGAACCGTGCCTGATGTGCGCCGGAGCCCTCGTGAACGCCCGGGTCGGCCGGGTGGTCTACGGAGCCCGGGAACCCAAATGGGGGGGCGTGGAGAGCCTCCTGAGCCTCGAGAGCCTCGGCCTCAATCACCGGATCGAAGTGATCTCGGGCGTCCGCGAGAAGGAATGCGGCGAACTGATGCGCCAGTTCTTTCGTGACCGAAGGGATTGACCCGGTCCCGAGGAACTCCGGGCAGGTGACGAAAGCGGCACCCGGCTGGTAATCTCCCGTGTTCCAGCAACCGCAACGGAGAGATGCGAGAGCGGTTTAATCGGCACGCCTGGAAAGCGTGAGTAGGGGTGACCCCTCTACCGAGGGTTCGAATCCCTCTCTCTCCGCCAGCGTTTCGGGCCGTAGGCCCGAAACCGCTGACGTCGAGAGAGGGCGTCGGTCCTTCGCTGGCGCTCAGTCTCGAATCTGCTGCGAGCTAGGCAATAGGCCCCCTTCACCGCGAGCCGCCCACGTCCTTCGGACGTGACGTTTGGGAGAAACCCCACTCCCATCCCGTCACTCCGGCGAAAGCCGGAGTCCAGGCGGACTCGAAAAGTGCCCGAAATTGGCCTTTCCGCCTGGGTTTCACGGCGCGGCCTGACGGCGGCAACCAAAGCGCGCCCTCCGAAACTCCTCGCGGCGTGCGACGAGTTTTCGAAGGAGCAGATCAGCAGGAGCCCGTAGTTCCGGGCCAAGGCTTCCGCCGCCCTCCCAGCGTTACCTCGGCCAGCCCGAGAGAATTCGCGCCACCCTCTCGACCCACCCGCCAAGCTCGCAGTGGATTCGAGACTGAGCGCCAGCGAAGGACCGAATCCCACCCTCTCGCCAGGTTTCGGGCCTACGGCCCGAAACTGGCGGAGAGGGTGGGATTCGAACCCACGGTAGCCTTTCGACTACAACGGCTTTCGAGGCCGGCCGATTCAACCACTCTCGCACCTCTCCGCGATTCCCTAGCTGGTTGTGGGGACCGCGGATCATACCGTGCCGGGACTCCCGAACCACCGCCCCGGCCAAGTACAATCAGCGACCCCGTGATCGGTCGTGCGTGAATCCCGGGCTCCGCGCGACGATGCGCGCCTTCAACCCCGCCAGGCCCGGAAGGGAGCAACGGTTAGGCGAGGCGTCGGGTGACGCGGTCGGTTCGGGGTTCACGCACGGCCGATCGACCGATCGTCTCCGGGAAAAGAGCGAAGATTCAACCAACCCGATGAGCTACGTCGTTTTCGCGCGCAAGTGGCGTCCCAAGACGCTCACCGATGTCGTCGGCCAGGAAACGGTCACGCGCACGCTCAGGAACGCTCTCACCTCGGGCCGCATCGGGCAGGCCTTCCTGCTCACCGGCGCCCGGGGCGTCGGCAAGACCTCCACCGCGCGCATCCTCGCGGCGGCGCTCAATTGCTCCTCCACCCCTGGCCCCACTCCCGACCCGTGCGGCACGTGCCCTTCCTGCCTGGAGATCGCGTCGGGAACCTCGGTCGATGTGCAGGAAATCGACGGCGCTTCGAACAACAGCGTCGAGGACGTCCGTGAACTTCGGGAGAGCACCAGGTTCAACCCGGCGCGCGACCGCTACCGGATCTGGATCATCGACGAAGTCCACATGCTGTCTCCGGGCGCATTCAACGCCCTGTTGAAGACCCTGGAGGAGCCGCCTCCCCGGGTGAAGTTCATCCTCGCCACCACGGAGATGAAGAAGCTCCCCGAGACCATCCTGTCCCGCTGCCAGATTCACGCCTTCCGCCTGATTCCCGCGCGCGACCTCGCCACCCACCTCCGGTCCATCGCGAGTTCCGAGAAGATCGAGGTCTCCGACTCGGCCCTTCTGCGCATCGCCCGCGCCGCCGAGGGCAGCGTGCGCGATGCTCTCTCGCTCTTCGATCAGGTCTATGCCTTCACCGGGGCGAAGATCCAGGACGAGGACGTGGCGAAGCTTCTCGGCCTCATCGACCGCGAGCTCCTGCGCGAGGCCACCCGCGCGGTCTTCGAGAACGATTCGGCGGGCGTGCTGCGGGTGGTCGACAACCTCGCTTCCTACGGCGCGGACTACGAGGTCTTCTCGCACGAACTGCTCCTGTATTGGCGCGATCTCCTCGTGCTGAAGATCTCGCCCGAGAGCGACGGCGTCGACCTGCTTCCCGAGGACCGCGCCGCGGCCGCCCAGTTCGTGGCCTCGATTCCCGAGGAAGACCTGCTTCGCCTCCTCGATTCGCTGTCGAGATCGGAACTCGATTTCCGGAAGGCCATCGACCCCGATCCGCGCCTGAGCCTCGAGATGGCGCTCCTCAAGGCGGCGCAGCTCCGGCGTCTCGTGAGCTTCGCGGACCTGGTGAGCCGGGTGGAGCAGTTCCTGGGCGAGGCGCCGCGCATCATCCAGGCTTCCCCCGCTCTCCCCGAGCGGCCGCGGTCTCTTCCGCCCGCACCCGGCCCGCCCTCCGCCGCACCCGCGCGCCGCCTGACCCCGCCGGTCGAGGAGGCTTTGGCCCCTGCGCCCCTCCCGCCCGCGGCCCGGACCGAACCGGCCGCGCCGGTGGGGGTGGAGAAGGCCAACGACCCGCGCTCCGCGATCGACCGGCTGCGCGAAGCCACCTCCGGCCGAATGCTCCAGGCTGCGCTCTCCTCGGCGAGCGCCTCGGTGGAAGGAGACGCCATCCACCTCTCCGTGGCGGAGGCCCAGCTCGCGTTTCTGGAGTCGGAACGCGACACCCTCGCCGGGAACGCTCAGAAGGCGTTCGGACGCAGGCTCCGGGTGGTCCTGAAGGCCGGCCAACCCGACGAAGTCGACGACGACGCGCCCAGCAGGCCGAGGCCGGCCAGGCCGCCGATCGAACCAGCGCCAGCTCCATTGAAGGCCGCGACCGCGGAGGCGACGCCGGCCTCCCCGGCCAAAGCGCCCAACAAGGCGGCGCTCAAGTCGCGCGCGATGGCGGATCCCGCGGTCGAGCGGACGCTCGACCTTTTCGGAGGCATCCTCCTCGACGTCAAGCCTCTCGACCCTCCGTCCGGGCCCGCGGACGACGACGCGGGCGACGACCGCTAGCGGATTTCGACCTCCGCCACGCCCTCGACGGAGCGGGCGACTTCAAGGGCCCGCTTCTTCTGCCCGGCGGTGGCCGCAGCGGATGAAAGCTGCACCGTGCGGCGCAGGACCTTCACCTCGAAGCCGGCGTCTTGCAGGGTCTTGTCGAGCCTGAAGGCCGCGCGGACCTTGAGTTCCAGAGCCTCGTCATCCACCTTCTCGCCGATGGTTCGATCGTCCGAGCCCTCGGCCCGCTTCCCTGCCATCGCGTCGACCTCGAGGAAGTTGACGACCTGACGGACCCCCGGGACCGATGCCGCCACGCTCTCGACCGTCTTCGAAACCTCCGCGCTCGGCGTCTTGCCGCGGAGCGTCACCACGTCCTTCTCCGCGCTGACGGAAATGTCGAGGTCCTTGAGCGACTCCCGCAGGGAGAGAGCCGCCTTCACCTGCGCGGCCAGACTCATGGTCGCCATCTTCTCCTTCACCGCGGTGGCGCCCTCCTTCCACGGAGCGCTCTCGGGATGGAGCCGGGTGTAGTAATAGACCCCCGCCCCGATGAGGGCCAGCACGACCAGGAAAACGATCAGCTTGAGGAAACGGAAGAGGCAACCAAACATGCGGGCGACCCCCTGACCCCGGCTAGCGGCGACGGCGGGCGGACTCTTCCTCGAAATACTTCCGGTAGAGGATGTCCCACTCCTCGGAACCCTCGGGAATCCCCTTTTTCTGGGTCTCGATCTTCTGGCGCACCGCGAGGTCGATGGCCTCGTCGACCTTGCCCTCGTTCTCGATGAACTTGAA
>Ga0073904_10002446_pt1 | contig 14049 bp, 12 predicted proteins | sample KloWWTrecipitate_FD_66668 | JGI IMG/M metagenome (GOLD analysis project Ga0073904, IMG submission 66668) | Active sludge microbial communities from Klosterneuburg, Austria, studying microevolution and ecology of nitrifiers - Klosterneuburg... | ecosystem: Engineered > WWTP > Aerobic digester >...
GCGCTGGGTGCGCAGCTTCTTTATGTGCTGACCACGGTTGCGGCCTATCCTGTGGTGGCATCGGTCACGCACTACGGGCTGGGGCTATACCGTGCCGCGCCGGGCGAGGTTGATCCCTGGGGGCAGCGGCTATGAGACGTGCGCCGAAAATCAGCCTGGAGGCCTCGCGCCAGATCAGTCGCAGGGGGTTGCTTCTGGGGTCGATACAGGGGGTTTTCGTCGGCGCGCTGGCCTTCCGCATGCGCTATCTTCAGGTCGAGCAGGCACAGGAGTTTCAGCTTCTGGCCGATGAAAACAGTATCAAGATCCGGCTGATCCCCCCGGCGCGCGGGCTGATCCATGACCGCAAGGGCGTGCTTATCGCGGGCAACGAGCAGAACTACCGCGTGACGATTACCCGCGAAGATGCCGAGGATGTGCCTGCTGTGATGGCGGCGCTGGCCAAGCTGATCCCCCTCAGTGATGACGACATCGCCAAGCTGATGAAAGAGGTCGAAAAGCGCAGTCCGACCCTGCCGATCACACTAGCGGACCGGCTGACCTGGGAAGAGTTTTCGAGCGTTGCGGTGAATGCGCCGGTCCTGCCGGGGATTACGACCGAAGTGGGCCTGTCGAGGGTCTATCCACGGCTGGCGGATTTTGCGCATGTTCTGGGCTATGTCGGGCCGGTCAGCGACTATGATCTGTCGAAAATCCCTGATCCAGACCCGCTTTTGCAGATCCCCAAGTTTCAGATCGGCAAGCTGGGGGTCGAGGCAAAACTGGAAGAAATGTTGCGCGGCAAAGCCGGGACGCGGCGGATCGAGGTCAATTCGACCGGGCGGGAGATGCGCGAGATCGACCGGCGCGAAGGCGAGCCGGGGGCGAATGTTCGCATGACGCTGGATGCGCGGTTACAGAATTACGTCATGGCCCGATTGGGGGCGGATAGTGCGGCAGCCGTGGCGATTGACGTGGAGAATGGCGATATCCTGGCCATCGGATCGGCGCCGAGTTTCGATCCGAACCTGTTTGTGCGCGGCATTTCCAGTGCGGACTACAAGGCGCTGACCGAAAATGACCACCGCCCCTTGGCCGACAAGACTGTTCAGGGCGCCTATCCGCCAGGATCGACGTTCAAGATGGTGACGGCGCTGGCGGCGCTAGAGGCAGGCGTCATCTCGCCCGATGAGGAAGTCTATTGCCCAGGCTTCACCCAGCTGGGCGACCGGAAGTTCCATTGCTGGCGGCGCGGCGGGCATGGCCATGTCAGCCTTCAGCAAAGTCTGGAACGGTCCTGTGACGTCTATTTTTACGAAGTCGCCCAGCGGGTCGGCATCGACAAGATCGCCGATATGGCCCGGCGATTGGGGATCGGGGTGCGCCATGATCTGCCGATGTCGGCAGTCAGCGAAGGTAACGCCCCCGACAAGGACTGGAAGAAGGTGCGTTACGGCAAGGACTGGCTGATAGGCGATACGCTCAACAGCGCCATTGGACAGGGTTATGTGCTGGCCTCGCCCCTGCAGCTGGCAATCATGGCCGGGCGTATCGCTACGGGTCGCGCGATCGAGCCGCAATTGATCCGCGCAATCGACGACAAGCCGGTGCCACGGGTCGAGGCGCCGCCCCTGAATGTCGATCCGGCCTATTTGCGCGCCGTGCGCGGCGGCATGTATGCAGTGATGAATGGCAAGCACGGAACCGCGTCGGCCAGCCGGACGGTGGACGAAACCGTGATGATCGCAGGCAAGACCGGTACAAGCCAGGTGCGCAATATCTCGGCCGCGGAACGTGCGGCGGGGGTCGTATCGAACGAAGACCTTCCCTGGGAACGACGCGACCATGCGCTTTTCGTCTGTTTTGCACCTTTCGACGCGCCCAAGGTGGCGGTTTCGGTGGTGGTCGAACATGGCGGCGGCGGGTCGACGGTGGCCGCGCCCATCGCGCGCGACATCCTGTTGCAGGCGCTTTATGACGGGTTCCCGCCCTTGACCGTCTACCCAGAGGGCCAGCGTTCGCGCATTCGCGAGGAGCAGGAAAGCCTGCCCCTGGCCGCGCCAGAGAGTTTCACTCAGGGCAAGTCGCGCGCATGAGTTACCTTGACTATAACCTCAAGACAGTGCCGACCGGCTGGCGCAAGGTCCTTTACGTCCATTGGCCACTGGTCTTTTTGCTCGCGGCAGTGTCGTCGGTCGGGTTCTTGATGCTCTATTCCGTGGCCGGCGGCGAAATCGAGACCTGGGCCGACCCGCAGATCAAGCGCTTCGCGGTCGGCATGATCGGAATGATGGTCGTGGGCTTCATCCCGATCTGGTTCTGGCGGAACCTGTCGGTGGTGGGGTATGTCGTCTCCGTCCTTCTGCTGGTGGCGGTGGAGCTGTTCGGTTCCATGGGCATGGGGGCGCAGCGCTGGCTGGAACTGGGGCCGATCCGCCTTCAGCCGTCCGAACTGATGAAGATTACGCTCGTGATGCTGCTGGCGGCCTATTACGACTGGCTGGACCCGCGCAAAATCTCGCGCCCCTTGTGGGTGCTGATCCCGGTGCTGCTGATCTTGGTCCCCTCGGCGTTGGTCCTCAAGCAGCCAAACCTTGGCACCACGCTTCTGCTGCTGGCGGGGGGCGGTGCCGTGATGTTGGTGGCGGGGGTCAGCCTTTGGTATTTTGGCACGGTGATCGCGCTGGTGGCTGGGCTGCTCTTTGTGGTGTTCGAAAGCAAAGGCACCGACTGGCAGCTGATCGAGGATTACCAGTTCCGCCGTATCGACACTTTCCTTGACCCGGCCGCCGACCCCTTAGGGGCGGGCTACAATATCATGCAGGCCAAGATCGCGCTGGGGTCGGGCGGTTGGAACGGCAAAGGCTTCATGCAGGGCACGCAGTCGCAGCTGAACTTCCTGCCCGAAAAGCATACGGACTTCATCTTCAACACCCTGGCCGAAGAGTTCGGATTCGTGGGCGGCATATCGCTGCTGGCGCTTTACGTGCTGATCCTCTTCTTCTGTTTCGCTTCGGCCCTGTCGAACAACGACAGGTTCGCGGCGCTGGTGACCTACGGGATTGCCACGGCCTTTTTCCTGCTGATCGCCGTGAATATGGGCATGGTGATGGGCATGATGCCGGTGGTGGGCGTGCCTTTGCCACTTGTGTCCTATGGTGGAACCGCGATGATCATCCTGCTCCTGGGCTTTGGCCTGGTGCAAAGCGCCCATATCCACCGACCGAGGTAACTAGAATGCCGCTTCAGATCCATTTCGCCGCGGGCGAGGCCAATTGGGCCGACTATCAGCATCCCCTGGCCGAAGCGCTGGCGCGTGCGGGGATTGAAGCGGTTCTGTCGGATCGTGCCGATGATCCGGCGGCGGTGGATTACATCGTCTATGCGCCGGCCAGCCCCCTGCGGGATTTTTCGCCCTTTACCAGCGCCAAGGCCGTGCTGTCGCTGTGGGCGGGCGTGGAAAAGATCATGCCCAATGCGACGCTGACGCAGCCCCTGGCGCGGATGGTCAATGATGCGCTGACCGAGGGGATGGTCGAGTATGTGGTGGGCCATGTGCTGCGTCATCATCTGGGGATGGACGCGCATATTCTGGGGCAGGACGGCGTCTGGCGGAACGATATCCTGCCGCCTCTTGCGCGGGAACGCACCGTCGCGGTGCTAGGTTTGGGTGAGCTCGGCGCTGCGTCTGCCCGCGCACTGACGGCACTGAATTTCCGGGTTCTGGGTTGGAGCCGGACCCAGAAAGTGATTGCGGGCGTCGAATGCCATTCGGGCGAAGCGGGGCTGGATCTTGTGCTGGGTCAAGCTCAGATTGTGGTGTTGTTGATGCCGCTGACGACAGCGACGACCAATCTGCTGGATGCCCGGCGGATCCGGCTTTTGCCGCAGGGCGCGGTGATCATCAATCCTGGTCGCGGGGCGCTGATTGACGATACCGCCCTTCTGGCGGCGCTGGAGACGGGCCGCGTCGGTCATGCGACACTTGACGTGTTTCGAGTGGAGCCTTTGCCGGTGGATCATCCCTACTGGGCGCATCCTCGGGTTACGGTCACGCCTCACATCGCGGCAGACACGCGGGTGCCAAGCGCCTGCACGAAGCTGGTCGAAAACATCCGGCGGGGCGAGGCAGGATTGCCGTTCCTCGACCTTGTGGACAAGTCGCGCGGATACTGAAGCCGGAGTTCAGCGCAGGCGCGGTGGTCGCGCGGGGTCAGAACCGGGTGCCGATGGCGCAGTGGGTTCGGGCGGCGGGCTGGGGCGCGAAAGCGCCACCGGCGCGGCAAAGAGCGGCAGCCCAAGCGCGCGGCATTCGGTACCCGACAGGAAGAGCAGCGAAAACGCCGCCGGATCCGCGCCGGAAAAGGCCAGCGCTTCGGCCCCGGCCTTGGCCAGCGCGTCCTCGGCGCCCGGTGCGGGATCTTCGATCACCAGAAACTGCATCGCCTCGCCCTGATCGGACCGGGCCGAGGCCAGCCAGCCCTGTGCGGCCATCGCACCGAGACCGGACAGAAGCCCGGCGATTTCGGGGGCAAGGGTCGGGTCGGCGGGCGCTGCCCAGCCGCTCGGGCGGGCGGTTGCCGGTTCCGGTCTTTGCGCCAGAAGATCGGCCAGCCAGTCGACCGCCGAGGTGGGCAGAAGGAAGGCGCGGTCGTCGGTTCCAAGGTTCAGCCCAAGCCCGATCCCCTGTCCGGCAAGCTGGGCAAGGATCACCCGGCCCGGCAATGCGGCATAGGGCACCGGGCCATCGGCAAAAGCGGCAAGCCGCTCCTCCCCCTCAAAGGCCAGAACGACTGGCCCGTCGGTCAGGTCAAGAATGCGGGGCGAAAGATCGTCTGCCTCGGGTTCATGGGCCAGCAGTAGGCACAGCTCCGCACCGGCCAGTCGGTGATAATATGCCAGCCGCGCAGCCGTGTCGTCGGGGTGGGCGGTCATATCGCGGTGCGCATGGTCGAGCGGTGTATCGTCAATCATCGGTCAGAACCTTTGCCAGCCGGGAGCGCGCCATTGGCAGCAGGTCGGCTTCGAACCAGGGGTTTCGTTTCAGCCAGCCGGTATTTCGCCACGACGGGTGCGGCAAGGGAAATATTGCTGGCGCATGGGTGCGCCAGCCCGCAACCGTGGCCGTGACACCACCCTTCGTCGCAGCCGGGCCGAGGTGCCAGCGCTGGGCATGGCCGCCGATTAGAAAGATCAGGCGCACATCGACGAGCCGGTCCAGAAGCGCCCGCCGCCAGGTGGTCGCGCAGATGGGTGGCGGCGGCAGGTCGGCGCCGCGCGCATTATAGCCGGGAAAGCAGAAGGCCATCGGCAGAAAGCCGATTCGCCCGGAACGCCAGAAGGTTTCTTCATCCAGCCCGAGCCAGCCGCGCAGGCGCGCGCCAGACGGGTCATCGAACGGCCTGCCGGAAGCATGGACCCGCGCGCCCGGCGCCTGCCCGGCGATCAAAACCCGCGCGCCGGGATCGAGCCACAGGATCGGTCGTGGCAGATGCGCCGTCGCCGTCGCGGCGAAACGACTTGCGCAAAGCGTGCAGTCGCGCACCCGCTGGAAAAGCCCCTCATCGTGCATCATGGGCCGATTTAACCCGCCAATTGCCGTCCATGCAACTTGCTCAGCCAGCCCCCATCGCCTAAGTCGGGACCAGAAACAGCACGAGGGCCCCTATGTATCGCGTCTGGAACTACGTTTCGGCCTATTCGCTTTTGCTGATCATCGGGGCGCTGACGGCGCTTGTCTGGGCCAATCTGGACCCTGACAGCTATCACGCGCTGGTGCATTCTGTGCTGATCGACGACTTCCTGATCGGTGAGCCGACGTTGGAGGGTGGATCGGTCCTGCGCACGCTGACGCTGCATTTTCTGGTCAACGATGTGCTGATGGCCTTTTTCTTCGCGATTGCCGCGAAAGAGGTCTGGGAGGCGGTCATCCTTGAAGAAGGGTCGCTCAGGGGGCGCAAGGCGCTGACGCCGCTGATCGCAACGCTGGGGGGCATGGCGGGGCCTGTGGCCGTCTATCTGGGGTTGGCCGCGGCAATGGGGCTTTTCGAGACGGTGTTCCGTGGCTGGGCCATTCCAACGGCGACCGACATCGCATTTTCCTATCTTGTCGGGCGGATGGTTTTTGGTGCGGGTCATCCGGCGATCCGCTTTCTGCTGCTGCTGGCGATTGCTGATGATGCACTTGGATTGATCATCCTGGCGGTTTTCTATCCGACCGGCGTTTTGGCGCCTGCGTGGCTTTTGCTGTCCCTCGGTGCGGCGCTTGCGGTCTACGGGCTGTTCAACTGGCTGCCCGTTTATCTGGACCGGGGCAATATGCTGCAACCCACTGCCACCTGGGTGCGCAAGAAGCTGACCTTCTGGCCCTATCTGATTGCCGGTGCGCTGAGCTGGTATGGCTTTCAGGAGGCTGGTATTCATCCGGCGCTGGGTCTTTTGCCGATCGTGCCCACCATCCCGCATGCCGACCGATCCTTCGGGGTTTTTGCCGAGGCAGAACAGTATCTGACTGACCTTCTGAACAAGATCGAACATATGCTGAAAGTGCCGGTCGAGATTATCCTGTTCTTCTTTGGCCTGCTGAATGCCGGTGTGGAATTCAGCGCCATCTCGGCGCCGACCTGGCTGGTTATGGCGGGGCTCCTGATCGGCAAGCCCTTGGGCATTTTTCTCTTCGGCTGGTTCGCGGTGCGGGTGCTGAAACTTGGCCTGTCGGACGGGATGCGCACGGCTGATATCTTCGTTGTCGGTTGCGTCGCGGCTATCGGCTTTACCGTGGCGCTTTTCGTGGCTTCTGTCGCTTTTCCGGCGGGTCCAGTGCAGGATGCCGCGAAGATGGGTGCCCTTTTCAGCTTTGCCGCGGCGGGGATGGGGTTGCTTGCCGGGCGTCTCATGAGCGTGAAGAAAGTGGTGGGCTGATCACGCAAGGGAAGACCAGCCCGGATTTCCCCCTGCGCTGCCGCACTGCTGCATTGAAACGCGGACACTGTTCGCCGCATACTGGCGGCGGAATTCTGTAGGCAGGTCGTTAACTTTACTCGCTTACTGATTATGTGCCGGTGAATATGGGTCGCAATGCTTGAGTTCATCAATGTCAGCAAGTCCTTCTGGACCGGGCGCCAGCACAAGGTGATCCTGGACCGCGCGTCTTTCCGGGTGGAGTTGGGCAATTCGTTGGGCATTCTGGCCAAGAACGGCGCGGGCAAGACCACGATCATCAATATGATGGCTGGGCTGGAGAAACCCGACGAAGGGATCGTGCGCAAAAGTTGCCGCGTGTCTTTTCCGCTGGGATTTATGGGCGGGGTGCAGGGCGCCCACACCGCGCGCGAAAACGCCCGCCATATCGCCGGGCTTTACGGCCTTGACCCCGATTACGTGGAAGCATTCTGCCGGTGGGTCTGCGGGCTTGAAGAGTACTTCGAGATGCCGCTGTCGACGTACAGTTCGGGCATGCGGTCGCGGTTCAGTTTCTCGCTGATGTTGGCGCTTGAGTTCGACATCTATCTCATCGACGAAGGCATGCCGGCGACGGCGGATGTCGAGTTCAACCGCAAGGCCGGCACAATTCTCAAGGACCGGTTGCAGAACGCGACGGTAATCGTTGTCTCGCACCAGATGGCAACGCTGGAGCGGTTCTGCCAGACGGCGGCGGTGCTGGATCAGGGCCGGCTTACGTTCTACGACACTCTAGAAGAAGCGAAGTGGCATTATGAGCACGCCGCCTAAGGCCCGCAGATTCCGTACCCGCAGCGTGACGGCGCTGCCGCCGCCAACATCGGCTGGTGCAGCGGCGCCTGCCACTGACATGCCGTTCGCACCTGCGCCGCAAGACGACGGATTCGGCGAATTGAACATGTTTCAAAGTCGGCGCAACAAAGGGCCGACGAACGCAGCCGGGGCGGAAGCTTCCGACACAGCCGCGACAGATGCCGAAGTACTGGCAGTGCGCGCCGAGGGTCTGACGGCCCGGCAGCTGCGGCTGGCGCGCCGTGTCGCGCTGCGCAACGGAATAAACGCCCAGAGCGACGAGGAGGCCGTGGTGCTGTTGCGGCGCAAGGGCATCAATCCCTTCCGCCACGAGATGGGCGAAGATCTCGTGCTTGGCACCGATCTGACCGTAGCGAACGATGACGGTGCTGCCCCTGCCCCCGCCGCGCGCGCCAAACAGACCCTGCCCTCCACGGAGGTTCTGAGCGAGAACGAACGCGCCCGCGCTATCATCGACATGCAGCGCGACATCGTGCGTCGGCGGCGCCGCAATTTCACAATGCTGATGCTGCGGCTGGCCTTCTTTGTGTTCCTGCCGACGCTCGTGGCGGGCCTGTACTATTACAAGTATGCGACCCCTCTTTACGCCACCAAGTCGGAATTTCAGATCCAGAAAGCCGAAGGCATGGGACTTGGTGCAGGTGGCGGGCTGCTCAGCGGCACGCAGTTTGCCACATCGCCGGATGCGATTGCCGTTCAGGGCTACCTGCAATCGCGCGAGGCCATGCTCAGACTCGACGAAAGTCTTGGCTACAAAGCTCATTTTGCGCGGGACATCATCGACCCGCTGCAGCGGCTAGACAGTAACGCCACGAACGAGGCTGCCTACAAGCTCTACAAGCGAAATGTGAAGATTGCCTTCGACCCGACCGAGGGCATCATCAAGATGGAAGTCATCGCGGCGGATCCCGCATCGAGCCAGCAGTTTGCAGAAGCTCTGCTAACCTATGCCGAGGAGCAGGTCGATCACCTGACTCAACGCGTGCGTGAAGACCAGATGACCGGTGCACGCGAAAGTTATGAGGATGCCGAAACGAAGGTGAGGGCGGCCGAACAGAAGGTGCTGGATTTGCAGCAAAAGCTTGGGGTGCTGGACCCGAAAGCCGAGTCGGCCGCTCTCATGACTCAGGTTGCCGAGTTGGAAGGCGAATTCAGGGTCAAGCAGTTGGAGCTTGGCCAGCTTCTGGACAATGCCAAACCCAATGCGGCAAGGGTCGAAGGTGTGAAAGGCGATATGGCACGCCTTCAGGCCGAGATTGACGGATTGCGCGCTTCGATGACGGACGGGGGATCGGGCGATCTGTCACTGGCAGAAATCAGTGGTCAGCTGCGAATCGCCGAGACCGAGTTGCAGACCCGCCAACTGATGTTGTCCAAGGCGCTTGAACAGCAAGAGGCGGCGCGGATTGAAGCCAACCGCCAGGTCCGCTATCTGTCTGTGAGCGTTTCGCCCACCGCGCCGGACGAAGCGACATATCCCAAGGCCTTTGAGAATACCGCGCTGGCCTTCATGATCTTTGCGGGCATCTATCTGATGCTGTCGCTGACTGCCTCTATCCTGCGCGAGCAGGTGACTGCCTAAGGACCGGACATGACCCAAATGAAAGATGTGACCATCGGCAATGTGGTCGCGGGCAATGACAGGCCGCTGACGATCATCGCCGGGCCGTGCCAGCTGGAAAGTGCTGATCACGCGCAGATGATTGCCGGGCGTCTGGCCGAGGCCTGCCGCGCCGCGGGCGCGCAATATGTCTTCAAGGCGAGTTATGATAAGGCCAACCGCACGTCGCTCAACGGCGTGCGCGGGCTGGGGATCGAAGCGGGCCTGAAGGTGCTGGAGGGTGTCAAGAAGGCCATTGGCGTCCCGGTCCTGACCGATATCCACGATGCCGAGCAGGCGCGGCAAGCCGGCTCGGTGGTGGATGTGATCCAGATTCCGGCCTTCCTGTGCCGCCAGACCGATCTTCTGCTGGCTGCGGGTGAAACCGGGGCCGTCGTGAACATCAAGAAGGGGCAGTTTCTGGCCCCATGGGATATGGAAAATGTCGCCGCCAAGGTCGCCTCGACCGGCAACGAGCGCATTCTGTTGACCGAACGCGGGGTCTCGTTCGGTTATAACACACTGGTAGCTGACATGCGGTCTTTGCCCACGATGGCCAAGACTGGCTATCCGGTGATCATGGATGCCACCCATTCGGTACAGCAGCCCGGCGGCCTTGGCGGGTCCAGCGGCGGCCAGCGTGAATTTGCCCCCGCCATGGCGCGCTGCGCGGTCAGCCTGGGGATTGCGGGGGTCTTCATCGAAACCCACGAAGATCCGACGCGTTCGCCATCGGACGGGCCTAACATGGTCTATCTCGACCAGATGCCGCGGCTGATCGAGATGCTGATGGCGCTGGACCGGATCGCCAAGGCTGACCCGATCCGCGTCTGATCTTCAGACAGGGCAGGAAGGTGCGCCGACGGTCCTCCGTGGTCTTCCGGTCAGGCGACTTGGCCTGCGGCCCAGCCCGATGACCAGGCCCATTGGAAATTGTAGCCGCCAAGCCAGCCGGTCACGTCCACCACCTCGCCGATAAAGAACAGGCCCGGCAGGGCGCGGGCCTGCATCGTGCGGGCATCGAGCGCGTCCGTGTCCACCCCGCCCAAAGTCACCTCCGCCGTGCGGTAGCCTTCGCTGCCAAGCGGCCGGACCGGCCAGGCCTGCACCTGCCCGGCCAGCCGCTCCAGCGCCGCGTTGGGCTGATCGGCCAGATTGCCGGTCAGGCCCGAACGTTCCACGATCGTCGCGGCGAGCTTTTCCGGCAGATGCCGCGCTAGCGCACGGGTCAGGGACTGCCGTCCCACCGTAGTCCGCCCGTCCTTCAACGCCTGCAACACCGGTTGGCCATAGGCCAGATCGACCACGATCTGATCACCCTCGCGCCAGTAGGAGCTGATCTGCAGGATCGAGGGGCCGGAAAGCCCGCGATGGGTGAAGAGCATTCCTTCGGTGAAGCCGGTCTTGCCGTGGCTGACCCGTGCCGTGACCGAAAGCCCGGCCAGATGTTTCCAGGCTGCCAGATCCTGTTCGCTGAAGGTCAGGGGCACTAGGCCGGGTCTTGTCGGTCGGAGGGGCAGACCAAACCCCTCAGCGATCTGGTAGCCGAGGCCCGTGGCCCCCATCTTCGGGATAGACCTGCCGCCGGTCGCCACCACCAGACTGTCAGCGCTGATCGTGCCCTGATCGGTCACGACCTGAAACATCCCGTCGTGCGCCACCGACTGGACGGCGCATCCCAGCCGCAAGGTCGCACCCGCATCGGCCATATCGCCCAACAGCATGTCCACGATCTGCCGAGCGCTGCCGTCGCAAAAAAGCTGCCCGAGCGTTTTTTCATGCCAGGCGATGCCGGCGCGGTCTACCCGGCCGATGAAGTCCTGCGGCGTGAAGCGGCGCAGCGCCGAAAGCGCGAAGCGCGGATTGGCCGACAGGAACCGTTCAGCGGCCACCGCGCGATTGGTGAAATTGCAACGCCCGCCGCCCGAGATGCGAATCTTCTCGCCAGCCGTTCGGGCATGATCAAGAACCATGACATGGCGCCCGCGCCGCGCGGCCTCGATGGCGCACATCATGCCGGCGGCGCCGGCTCCCAGGACAAGGACTTCGGTTTTCATTGGCTGTCGGATAAAGCGCCGCGCGTACGGGTTCAAGCAGTTCGACGCCTTTTGGGCTTGCAGCCCGGTGGCGGCTTGGATATGACACGCCGCGAGTTGGGGCGTCGCCAAGTGGTAAGGCATCGGTTTTTGGTACCGACATACCTAGGTTCGAATCCTAGCGCCCCAGCCAGCCTTCCTGCCAAATCAGAGACTTGACGACGAGCTGCCGGAAAGCGCCGGTATTCCGCGCGGTTGCGGGGAAGATTAGCATGGCTGAGACGGAAGTTGGGGCGCAGAATCTGGCCCGGAATTGGCGCAATCTCTGTTTGCGATTTCGAGGATTGGTGATTTTTGCGGAGCTCAGAGACGGGCGATCAGCGCGCGCTGGTCGGCCCAGGTGATCGGCAGATCCGCGTTGATCAAGGCTTCACAGGTCAGACCCACCGGATGGCGCCCGTCGGCAATCATCTGCACAATGTCGGGGGCCAGGAAGGCGAGAGGGAGCATCTGCTGGATGCGTCGCTTCCAAACGTCCTCGCGCTCGGCAATCTGGCTGTAACTCTCGCCACGGGTCAGTGCCTCGAACCAGCTGCGCGCCTTGACGATGTTGCGGATCAGCACCTTGTCGAGATCGGGCGCGCGGTCACCCAAAACCACCTTGGTCTCCACGCCGCGCCGTCGGATGCGGAACGGCGCCTCAATGGTCAGGTGTTCCGGTCGCAGGCGCGCAGTGTCCATGGCCAGCCTCTCATCGAGGATGTCAGACTTCAGCCGGATGATCATCTTGCCGGGCGAGATCGCCACGCGTTCGATGAGCGCTTGCAGTGTGGTGTTGGCATGCTGACCCAAGAGGAGGCGCGCCAGCTCGTCGATGCTGTCGGTGATACTTCCCATTTCGTGGGCGGCGGGATCGGTGATGACGCGGCTCGCCTGCCCCGGTGCCGTGAGGATGGCCCGGAGCCGACCGACAATCCCTTGCTCGATCTCCAGCGCAGGGAGACGCCAGGCATCCGGATGCTCGGCGGTCCGATCGGTCACCACGCGGTTCGACACATAGTAGCGCAACCGATGCCCGTCCTTGCAGCTGTGGCTTGGCGTAAGGCGATCACCGGTTTCGTCAAAGAGCTTGCCTGCCAGCGGAGACATAAAGGCCGCCGAGCGTTTACCGCGGGATCGGGACGCTTCCTCTTGCAGCAACACCTGGATTGCCTCCCACTCCACTGGGGGAATGATCGCAGGATGCTGACCGTCGTGCACGGCTGCACGGTGGCGGATACGTCCGGCATAGACTGGGTTGGTCAGGATGTGATGGATGTGGCCGCGCCCGAACGGTCCACCGCCGCTGATCTTGCCATCGGAAGCGGGTCTGGCGCGGGTCCGGAGACCCAGCTCCGCGGCGCGGTCGCGCACCGAGAGGATCGACAGTTCTTCGCGGTAGAGGACGTAGATCTGACGGATGATTCTTGCCTCTCTCTCGTCGATCTCGAGCGTGCGTCCGGCAGGCCGGTAGCCCAGCGGCACATTGCCACCCATCCACAGGCCCTTGCGCTTGGAGGCGGCGATCTTGTCGCGGATACACTCTGCGGTGACCTCGCGTTCGAACTGCGCAAACGACAGCAGCATGTTCAGCGTCAGCCGTCCCATGCTGGTGGCTGTATTGAAGGACTGCGTGACCGAGACGAACGAGGCCCCTGCCCGATCCAGGCGATCGACGATCTTGGCAAAGTCCGCGAGCGAGCGGGTCAGGCGATCGATCTTGTAGACGACGATCTGATCGACCCGACCGGTATCCACGTCCTCCAGCAATCGCTGCATGGCAGGACGCTCCAGCGTGCCGCCAGAGAGACCACCATCATCATAAGCGTCAGGCAGGAGTACCCAGCCCTCAGCTTTCTGACTGGCAACATAGGCGGCACAGGCCTCGCGCTGTGCGTGGAGCGAGTTGAAAGCTTGCTCCAAGCCCTCTTCGGAACTCTTCCGGGTGTAGATGGCGCAGCGGACCTGTTGCATCAGCCGATCCCGAAGAAGCGAGGTCCGGACCATTGTGCTCCCGTGATCTTGCGCGCGATCGCGGAGAGCGAGCGATAGATCTTGCCATCCATCTGGAAACCGCCCTCCACCACTTCGACCCGATAGGTGCGGCCGTTCCATTCCCGCATCAGGCACACACCGGGTCGCAGGGCGGCGGCGGATCCCGCGACTGCGACCTTGCCAGATGCAACCGACTGCAGAGCCTTCAGGGTCCCGGCAGCAACGTCTCCTTCGAGCCTGACCTGCACCGCGTAGCCCAGCGCACGCTGCAGAAACCCTGCCGAGGCATTGCGGGGTGCATCAGACCCGAAGCAGCGGCGCCACAGGGTCAGAAGTTCTGATCGATCGAGCTGGAGTACGCCCTCGACGGACGGCCAGGATGCCTGCTGAAGGTTGCGCGGGCGAGGCGTCATTGGTGGCCCGAACTGGCGATGGGGACAGACACTGTGATAACTCCGTGCGCTTGAACCGTGATTCCGGTGCCGGTCGCTGCTCCACGCGCAGAGCAAGCAATCCGTCATGCCGTCCACACGGACTCACGCTTCCGGCGCGTAGGAAGTCCAGTCGAATGAGACGGGGATTACCAGTAGGTTTGCAACGGACGCTGTCGCTTACTGCATAACGCGT
>Ga0073904_10002447_pt1 | contig 14048 bp, 13 predicted proteins | sample KloWWTrecipitate_FD_66668 | JGI IMG/M metagenome (GOLD analysis project Ga0073904, IMG submission 66668) | Active sludge microbial communities from Klosterneuburg, Austria, studying microevolution and ecology of nitrifiers - Klosterneuburg... | ecosystem: Engineered > WWTP > Aerobic digester >...
CTGCATCAACGCATCGCGCTGACCCCCGTCCGCAAAATCTGGATCGCCTGGAAAACCTGGGCTTTCGCGTGAAACCCGCATGAAAGTTGCCGTCATCGGCGGCGGCTGGGCGGGTATCGCCGCCGCCGTTGAACTGACGGCAGGCGGTGCCGAAACCACCCTCTTTGAAGCTGGTCGCGTCCTTGGCGGTCGAGCCCGCTCAATCGCCATCGATGGCCGAACGCTGGATAACGGCCAGCACATCCTGCTCGGCGCCTACTGCGAAACGCTGGCCCTGATGCGCCGGGTCGGCGCCGATCCCGATACTCTGTTCGACCGCCGGCCGCTGCAAATCATCGACAACACCGGCTTTCGCATGGCGCTGCCGAAACTGCCGGCGCTGCTCAATGTTGCGTGGGGCTTGCTCACCGCCACCGGTGTCAGCCTGCGGGAAAAGCTGGGCACGGCGCTCTGGATGGACGGCATCAAGCGTCGCGGCTTTCAATTACCGGCTGATCTTACCGTCACGCAATGGCTGGACGATAACCGCCAGAACGGCCGTTTGCGCCGCCACCTCTGGGAACCACTCTGTCTTGCTGCGCTCAACCTCCCGGCGGAACGCGCCTCGGCGCAACTATTCGCCAACGTATTGCGCGACAGCCTGGGCAGCAAGCGGCGGGAAGACACCGACCTGCTACTGCCGCGAGTCAACTTTGGCCAACTACTGCCGGAGCCTGCCGCAACCTGGCTCGCCGCCCACGGCACGAGGCTAAAGCTCGGTCACCGCGTGACCGGCATCACCACTGATAAAAATCGCATCACCATCGCCGGCGAAACCTTCTCGGCCGCCATCCTTGCCACCGCCCCCCAACATGCACGGAGCCTGTGGCCTGAATTGCAGATCAACTATGATTTCGAGCCAATTGCTACGGTCTACCTGCAATTTGGGCCAAAAACAGCACTCCCCTTCCCGCTCCTCAATCTGCTCGGAAAACGTGGCCAATGGGTCATCGACCGCAGCAATGGCCTGCTGGCCTGCGTTCTGAGCGGCCATGGCGAATGGGTTGCACTGGATGACGTGACACTTGCCGCCAGCCTTGAAGATGAACTGGGCTTCGCGGAAAAATCGGCCTGGCAGAAAGTCATCCGTGAAAAGCGCGCCACCTTCTCCGCCCAGCCCGGCCTGCTGCGCCCCGACTGCACAACTTCGAACCCACAGCTTTTTCTTGCCGGCGACTACACCTGGGCCGATTACCCGGCGACGCTGGAAGGCGCTGTACGCAGCGGCCTGCGCGCGGCCCGGGCGGTACTAACAGCCTCGGCTCGACCGCAAGCAATCTGACACCGGCTGACCCCGCAACAGCGGGAAGTGGTGCCAATCACCCCCAATGCACATGCACCATTTTTACCCCATATCCGGTAATGAAGTGCATAGCCTAATGTGACAGACTGGGCCTTCGCGAAAAATGCGGCACCGCACCATTTCTCACGAAAGTTTGCCGTTATATTCACACCGACCAATTCAAAAGCATTTGGAGATTTTCATGTCTGTAAATACCGAACATTTCACCTCTGCCAACAAAGCTACCGCCGATTTCCTGCTGTCCGCCGCCAATACCGCATTGGGCACCGCCGAGCGCATTACCGCCCTCAACCTGGATACCGCACGCTCGGTTTTGGAAGATTCTGTTTCCAACACCAAGACCTTGATGGGTGCCAAGGACATTCAGGAAGCCATCTCCATTCAAGCGACATTGGCAAAACCGAATATCGAGAAGGTTGTCGCCTATTCCAATTCTGTCTATGAAATCTCCACACAGACCCAGCAAGCATTTGCCCAGATGATCGAAGTTCAATTGGGCGACTTCCAGAAATCAATCACTGGTCTGCTCGAAAAAGCAGGCAAGTCCGCCCCCGCCGGTTCCGAATCGGTCGTTGCTGCCATGCAAAGTGTATTTAGCGCTGCCAACTCCGCATTTGGCAACATGAATACCACCGCTAAACAGTTTGCCGATGCAGCCAAGGCAAACATCACGGCCGCTACCAGCGCAGCCGCCAAGGTTGCCACCAAGAAGACTGCCAATTAATAGCTGCTACGGCAGCTAGACGAAAACACCTGCACCTCCCGCTAATGCGGTTCAGTCAAGGCCATTCATTAGTGAGTGGAGGATGCAGGGTTTTGGTCAGGCATTGACAACACGGGGGGCATGGCCCCCTCGATCCAGCCGTCCGGATTGAATTCTCAAAACCCGGCCACAACGCGCCGCAATCGCCTCGTCGTGGGTGACCAGAATCAGCGTTGTCCCCTGCTTGCTGTTCAGTTCAAACATCAGATCAATAATCTGCTGACCAGTCGCTGCATCAAGGTTGCCGGTCGGTTCATCGGCCAGCACCAGGCGCGGTGATGGCGCGAAAGCACGGGCCAGCGCTACCCGCTGCTGCTCGCCACCCGACAAATGCTTCGGGTAATGCTTCAGGCGATGGCCCAGGCCAACGCGTTCCAGCCAGTTGCGGGCGACTGCGGTCGACGTCTTCAAACCGGCCAATTCCAAAGGCAACATGACGTTTTCCAGCGCAGTGAGCGAAGGCAGCAACTGGAACGACTGAAAAACAAAGCCCAGCAACTTGCCCCGCTGTGTCGCCCGCTTGTCTTCATCGAGGGCGGCAAGCGATACGCCATCTAGCCGGATTTCGCCGGCCGTGGGAACATCCAGCCCGGCAAGCAGTCCCAGCAAGGTCGATTTTCCGGAACCGGAGGCGCCGACAATGGCCACCGTCTCACCCGGCATGACTGAAAAGGAAATATCCTGCAAAATCGTCAGCGGCTCGCTGCCGTTATCGACCGACTTGCCCAACCCCACGACTTCAACTACCGGTTTCTCTGCCATGCGGCTCGCTCTCTTCCTGTTTGTCCTGCTCTTTTCTGCTCTGCCCGCCCTGGCCAGCAAAACCATCCTGGTCATGGGCGACTCGCTCTCCGCCGGCTACGGCATAGCCCAGGAACAGGCCTGGCCCTCATTGCTGGCCAAACGGCTGACGGAAAAGCGGCTCGATTATAGCGTCGCCAATCTGTCGATCTCCGGCGAAACCACGGCAGGCGGGCGCTCTCGCCTGCCGCCGGCACTCCAGCAGCACAAGCCGGCCGTTGTGATCATTGCACTGGGCGCCAACGACGGCCTGCGCGGTCTGCCCCTGAACCAAATGCGCGACAACCTGAATGCCATGGTTGATACGGCACGGACCAGCGGCGCCAAAGTGCTGATCGCCGGCGTTCGCCTCCCCCCCAATTACGGCCCGTATGCAACGGAATTCCACAGCAGCTTTGGCGAAATTGCACGCAGCAAGAAAATTACCTTGCTCGATTTTCTGCTTGAACCGGTCGCCATCAAGGCCAACTTTTTTCAGGCCGATAATCTGCACCCGACGGCAGAGGCTCAACCGCTGATCCTCGATCATCTCTGGCCGACTCTCTCCCCACTGTTAAAATGAGCGGATGAAGCCGAACCGCCCGACCATTGCCGAACTCGCTACTTTCGATGAAATCATCGATGTTCGTTCCCCCGCCGAATTTGCCGAAGATCACATTCCCGGCGCCATCAATTGCCCCGTACTGGACAACGAGCAACGCATCGAAGTCGGTACGCTGTACAAGCAGGTGTCGCCATTCGAGGCCAAGAAAATCGGCGCGGCATACGTTTCCGAAAATATCGCTCGCCACCTGCGAGCCAGCTTTCTTGACCGTCCAAAAACATGGAAGCCACTGATCTACTGCTGGCGTGGCGGCGACCGTAGCGGCTCGATGAGTACCGTTTTTCGCGCTATCGGCTGGCAGACCGGACACCTGGACGGTGGCTACAAGGCCTGGCGAAACCACGTCGTAACGCAACTGCAGGAGCTGCCCGGGCAATTTGAATTCAAGGTCATCGCCGGTGCCACCGGCAGTGCCAAAACCTGCATCCTGCAAGCTATCGGTAAGCTTGGCGAGCAGATTCTCGATCTTGAAAACCTGGCCAGCCACAAGGGCTCAGTACTAGGCACCCTGCCGGAACAGCCGCAGCCCGCGCAAAAATGGTTTGAAACCAGCCTATTGCAAATGCTGCAAACCTTTGACCCGAGCCGCCCGATCTACGTCGAAGCGGAGAGCCGCAAGATCGGCAATCTGCACGTGCCGCAAGCATTGATCGAGTGCATGCGCGGCAGTGAATGTCTGAACATTGAGGCCACTCTTGATGCCCGCGTCGATTTCCTGCTCAAGGACTACGGCTATTTCCTGACTCGGCCGGATTTCGTGATCCAGCGACTGGAAGCTCTGCGCTCCCTGCAAAGTCGCGAAACGCTGAGCCGCTGGGAGCAGTTCATTCATACCGGCGAATGGTCAACGTTGGTTCGCGAGTTGCTCGAACTGCATTACGACCCGCTTTACCGTGGTTCGCAAAACCGCAATTTCAGCGGTATGCAAGACTCGCCGAATTTTGCTACGGACGATCTTTCAAGTGTCGGCATCACCCGACTGGCAGCCTTGATCGCTCAGTCGCGTATAGCGCAGATCGCCTGACACATGGCCGGCTTCGGGCTGGCAACGTAACCTTCCTCAAAGGCAATTTCACGCAAGCCGGCCGCAGCCGCCACGGTACGCAATTCACCCGGATGCAGCAGAAAAACCGGATTCGACGGCTTGCCAAACGCCTCGTTGCCAAGCATGAAGGTCTCGTAAATCAGCACTCCGCCCGGCGCCAGCAAAGCCAGCAGATCCGGCAGGCGCGACCGCCAGAGATAATTGGTCACGACAATGCCGGCAAAACGCTGCCCGGCCAGCGGCCAGTCAGTTCCTTCAAGATCAAGCTCGGCAGTTTTCACCCCAGCCACACCCTGCAATCCGGCCAACGCTTCCGGGTTCCGATCAACCGCCAGCACTCGATAGCCACAACCGGCCAGCAGGCGCGCGTGCCGCCCGCTGCCACAGGCCAGATCGAGCACCAAACCGGATTGCGGGATACGCTGAATGTGCCGGGCTACCCAGGGTGAAGGAGGTATCATTTGCTGGATTTCATTCAAGGAAGCAGTCATGTCGGAAAGCGTTGAGGTTGCGGAAAATGGAAAGGGAAGATACCAGCAGGCAGTCATTGTCGGCCAGCATCAATTGATCGCCGATGAACCGGAAAGTGCTGGCGGCAGCGATGCCGGCCCGGCCCCCTTTGATTTCGTGATGGCCGGCCTGGGCGCCTGTACATCAATGACACTACGCATGTACGCCGAACGCAAGGAATTGAACCTGGGCAAGGTCAGTGTTGCCCTGAGCCACGAAAAAATCGACCTCGACGGGATTAAACGTGACCGTATCCAGCGCACCATCACGCTGACCGGCGATCTCACGGCCAAGCAGCGCCAACGCATGTTCGAAATTGCCAACAAATGCCCGGTTTACCGCGCCATTTCACCGTCACTGCTGATCGAAACCACCCTGACGGAGCATGCAATAACCCCATAAGTTCAATGGCATTCACTATGCTTTTGTGCCAAAATCGTGCACTGCACAATAACACCCATATAAGAGGCTCGTTATGTTGGAACAGCACTATCTAACCGCACTATTCGAACCCAAATCGGTTGCCGTCATCGGCGCCTCCGAGCGCGAGAACTCGGTCGGCAACATCATATTCAAGAATATTCTCGACTCGGGATACAAGGGGCGTCTGTACGCCATCAACCCCAAGCACGAAACAATTCAGGGCCAGGACGCCTACAAGTCAATCGAGGAAATCGGTGCCCGCGTTGAAATGGCTGTCATTGCCACCCGCCCGCAAACCGTGCCCCAAATCATTGAGCAGTGCGGACGCAGCGGCGTTCGCAACGTCATCATCATCGCCGCCGGATTTTCCGAGTCCGGCCATATCGGTGCCGCGCTGGAGCGCAAGGTTCTTGAAATCGCCCGTTCCTACAATGTGCGCATCCTCGGCCCCAACTGCCTCGGCATTATTCGTCCGGACCTCGGCCTCAACGCCACATTTACCAAGATCACCGCAGCGCCGGGCAACCTGGCGCTGGTCTCGCAGTCCGGCGCCATGTGCTCCGCAGTTCTCGATTGGGCAAAGGCGAACCAGGTCGGCTTCTCCTCAGTCATCTCCCTGGGCATGACTGCCGACGTCGATTTCGGTGAAATTCTCGACTACCTGATTTACGACAATCGTACCCACTACATCCTGATGTACGTCGAAGGCATCCGTAATGCCCGCCGCTTCATGAGTGCGCTGCGTTCGGCCGCCCGCATCAAGCCGATCATTCTGCTCAAGGCCGGTCGCCATGAAGCCGGCTCGGCAGCAGCAGCCATGCACTCCGGCATGGCCGCTGTTTCCGACACGGTCTTCGATGCCGCCGTGCGACGTGCCGGCGTGGTTCGTGTCCAGAATGTCGGCCAGCTTTTCTACGCCGCCAAGGCGCTTGCCTCCAAGTTCCGCCCACTGGGCAACCGTCTCGCCATCATCACCAACGGCGGCGGCCCCGGCGCCATGGCGGCCGACCGGGCCGGTGATCTAGGCATTCCGCTGGCGCAACTGACCAACGAAACAATGGCCGCACTCAACAAAACTTTGCCCACCGCCTGGTCGCACAGCAATCCGATCGATATTGGCGGTGATGCCACCCCGGAACGCTACCGTGAGGCCATCCTGGCCGTCGCCCAGGATGCCAACGTGGACAGCACGCTGGTTATGCTCTCACCGCAGGCAATGACCGACCCGATGGCGGTCGCCCAGGCAATTATCGAGATATCGGACCAACTCAAGCACACCGTCATCTGTTGCTGGATGGGGGAAGAACAGGTTGCCACATCCCGCAAGCTGCTTGAGGATGCGGGCATTCCCGCCTTCCGCATGCCGGAAACGGCGATCGAACTGTTCCACCACATTTCCAAGTATTACCGTAACCAGAAGCTGCTGCTGCAAACCCCGGAACCAACCCGCCAACATGGCCGCCCAGAAGCCGAAGGCGCCAAGATGCTGATTGAGGCGCTGCTGGCAGAGCGCCGCAAGGTACTTTCGGAAATGGAATCGAAAGCCATCCTGCGCGCCTTCCGCGTCCCGGTCGCCCAAACGATGGTTGCCCGTACCGCCACCGAAGCCTTGCTGCTGGCCGAACAAATCGGCTTCCCGATTGCGATGAAGGTCGATTCGCCGGACCTGCCGCACAAGTCGGATGCCGGTGGCGTTCGCCTCAATATCAAAAACGCGCCTGCCGTTCGTAACGCTTACCACGACATTATCGAAACGGTGCAGAAGCGCCACCCGACCGCCAAGATCATTGGCGTTTCCATCGAACCTTTCCTCTCCCGTCCGAATGGCCGCGAACTGATGATTGGCGTTTTCCGCGACCCGATCTTCGGACCGGTCATCACCTTCGGTGCCGGCGGTCTAGACGTCGAAATTTTCAGCGATCGCTCGGTCGCCCTGCCTCCGCTTAACAAGTTCCTGGCCAAGGATTTGATCGAGTCGACCAAGGCATCGAAGATTCTCGATCAATTCCGCAACATGCCCCCGGCCGACCGCGAGGCCCTGAAGGAAGTGCTGCTCTGCATCTCCGAAATGGTCTGCGAACTGCCATGGATCATGGAAATGGATCTGAATCCACTGATCGTCGACGAAAATGGCGCCATCGCGGCCGATGCCCGCATCGTCATTGATCACACATCGAACGCCACGGGCGACCGCTACGCCCACATGGCCATCTACCCGTACCCGGTACACCTGATCCAGGAATGGCAGATGAACGATGGCAAGATGGTCACCATCCGCCCCATTCGGCCGGAAGATGCCGATCTTGAGCAGGAATTCGTCAAGGCCATGTCCGACGAGTCCCGCTACTACCGCTTCATGGATACCTTGCGCGAATTGACCCAAACGATGCTGGTCCGCTTCACCCAGATTGACTACGACCGTGAAATGGCGCTGGTTGGCGTGACAACCGATGAAAATGGCAAGGAAACCCAAATTGGCGTTGCCCGCTACGTCGTTAACCCGGATGGTGAATCGGTCGAGTTTGCACTGGCAGTGGGCGACGACTGGCAGAAGTGCGGTGTCGGCCGCAAATTGATGACGGCGCTGATCGACTGTGCCCGCGTCAAGGGCTATCGCGCTGTGGTCGGTGACGTACTGTCCACCAACAGCAAGATGTTCCGTCTGATGACCAGCCTCGGTTTCACCATCCATCCGCATCCAGAAGACACTGCCGTGAAACGCGTTGTCAGACCACTGACGAATTAATCGGCCTTCATGTCACGCCGGCTCTGGCCGGCGTAAGACAGACAACAAAAAGCCGGTCGATGACCGGCTTTTTTACATGTACCGCTGCGCTAATTATTCAGCGAAGAAATTCACGTCGTACGGATAAGATTTCTGTGGCACTTTGGATTCAGCATTGCGCTGGCTACAGTCGACGTCCTGCTTCTTATCCCACCACAAGGCACGACCAGCTTTCTGGTCTTCAACCCATTCCGGGTTTTTTTCCAGTAGTTCGTTCATCCATTTTGTATGATCGGAAACAAAACTCGTATTTACGTCACCCATTTGGCCACTTTCCTCAAGCTAATCAACACAGTGTCGTGATTCTAGCACGTCGGCGAAGGAGGATGGCACAAGTCCGCGGACTTAAACCTCGACGACCAGAAACTCAATGCTGGGGCCATCCTGCACAACTTCCTTGACCGCACAATGCGCAATAGCCTCCAGAATCCCGGCTTTTTGTTCAACTGCGAAGCGCTCCGGAAAGCGCACTTCCGTCTTGAATCTGGCCAGGGACAATGGACCTGCCTTGCCGGCAAAAGGCTTGCAGCCGATTTCAATACCCTCGGCAGACACACCAAGTTCCTTGCAATACTTTTTCGCATAGACGGCAGCGCAGGCAGCCAGCGTTGCGTAAAAAGCCTCCAGCGGGTTCATCTGCGAGCCATTGAGGGCATAGGTTGCCGTATGTTTACCGGCGGAAACTTGGATAATCGGGGTGTTATCGACCACAGTTGAATACATGCGATTTTTCCTTAAGGGTGTTTTTTCGGCTACTGTTTGATGAATGCCATCATATAACATTAACGAGTGCTAATATTGTAGCCGGATAAAGCGAGATGTGGCAAGAAGCCTGGACAGCCTTTCAAAGGCTGAAGCGACGCCCGAAATTTTGTGTTTTTTTCCCGTCGACCGCAGCCCGCGGAAAGCACTCATCGGGTGCAGAAAACCAGATTTCACCGCCAAAACCAGCATGCAATCTGATGAAATTATTCGATTTTCATTTATGGTAAACGACTCAGCGACTAGCGCGGCCTTATACCTTGGCGGTATGCTGGCATTTTTGCATTCGCAACACCCAACAATAGATAATGGAGATAAACGTGCCCGCCCTGCTGCCCCAACCTGATCCCCAAGGCTTACTGGAATACTCGGTGGTTTACACCGACCGTGCGCTGAACCATATGTCGCAACGCTTTCAGGGCGTGATGAAAGACATCTCGCGCATTCTGAAGAAGGTTTATAACGCCAAGGCAGCGGTTGTCGTGCCGGGTAGCGGCACCTTCGGCATGGAAGCTGTGGCGCGGCAATTTGCCACCCACAAAAAGGTGCTGGTCATCCGCAACGGCTGGTTCAGTTTCCGCTGGACGCAGATTTTCGACATGGGACACATTCCCTCGGAAAGCATTGTCCTCAAGGCGCGCCAGATTGGCTCAGGCGCCCAGGCACCATTTGCTCCGGCATCGCTTGCCGAAGTCGTCGCCGCCATTCACGAACACAAGCCGGATGTCGTCTTCGCCCCGCACGTTGAAACTTCGGCCGGCATGATCCTGCCCGATGATTATTTGAAGGCTGTTGGCGCTGCCGTACATGCGGTTGACGGGCTTTTTGTGCTGGATTGCATTGCCTCGGGCACCGTCTGGGTCGACATGGCGGCCAACCACGTCGATGTGCTGATCAGCGCACCGCAAAAAGGCTGGAGCGGTTCGCCATGCTGCGCTTTGGTAGCGCTCGGCGAACGGGCTCGCGCCCGCATCGATGCGACGGCCAGCAGCAGCTTTGCCTGCGACCTGAAGAAGTGGCTGCAGATTATGGAAGCTTTCGAAAACGGCGGTCACGCCTACCACACCACGATGCCGACCGATGCGCTCGCCGCCATGCGTGATGTGATGCTGGAAACGGAGGCCTACGGTTTCGAGAAGGTTTGTGCCGAACAGCACGAACTGGGCCGCCGGATTCGTGAATTAATGGTCAGCAAAGGCTTCCAGAGCGTTGCCGCGGAAGGTTTTCAGGCGCCCGGCGTAGTCGTCAGCTACACCACCGACCCGGATATTCATACTGGCAAGAAATTTCTTGCGGCAGGCCTTCAGGCTGCTGCCGGCGTGCCGCTGCAATGCGACGAACCGGCCGATTTCCGGACCTTCCGCCTCGGCTTGTTCGGGCTGGATAAATTGCACAACCCGGAGCGTACGGTGGCGAACTTTGCCAAGGCACTGGATACAGTGATGGCTGCCGACTAAGTAAAGAGACTTGTCATTCCCGCCCAAGCGTGAATGACAAGTCAATCAGCACCGCATCCCGTCCGGGCTGCGGCTAAAGCCGAAACCACCGCTCATACTCGGCGGCATGATGCAGATCATCATGCCCAGCGAGCGTGCCGATCTCCGCATATCTGCCGGGAAAGCAGCAAATGGGACGGCCTGTTCGACGACCGATTTGATGAAGGAAATTTCCACCTGCTGATCGCCAGCATTGAGCACCTTGAAGCTGAGCAGCGAGCCATCCGGGTTGATGCGAACCTGAACCAGGGCGCTCTTCACACCCTTGCTGCGCGGGTCATTCTTGACGAACCCGGCGCTGCGGTTGAGTTTTTTGACCAGCGCGTCGAGATACAGTTCCAGGCTGAACGGATCGACTGGCGGGCTATTGGGCAAGCGTTCCAGGGTGGCCTCGCCCGCCTCATCCTGCCGCGCTCGCTCTCGTCCGTATTCCCGCGCCATCGCCAGTGAGCGCTGGGCCAGATCGGGCGGGGGCTTGCGCGGATCCTCCAACTCTTTCAGGAATTTGTTCATTTCCTGTTTTTCAGCGACGGACCACTCGGGCTTGCTCGGGCTGGCCTTGTGCGCCTTCGATTTATCGACGGCCAGTACTTTCTTGCGGATTGGCGCCTTGGCCGGGGATTGCTGAGCCGGGGCTATGGCCGGCGGCGTTATTGGCTTTGCTTTATCCGGGCGCGTCGCCAGTGAAGCCTCAATGCGCCTTGCAGGTCGATCCTGACTTTCCGGCGGCTGCCTTGAAATAAACAGCACCAAACCATGCAAAAGCAGGGAAAGTGCAATCGCGATGATGAGCGATGGTGGCGTGCGTGAAGGTTCCTCAACATACATCGGCAGGATTTTAATCTAACCGGCGCATCAAAACAGGGCAGATACACGCTGAAACACTCAATGCCCGCCCTGCCACTTCTTTTCCCCGGCATAGACTGGGAACGGCAGCCAGTTTTCCGGCGGCGGCAACGGGCAGGTGGCGAACGACGTAAAGGCACAGGGCGGGTTGTAGGCGCGATTGAAATCCAGGCTAATTTTGCCGTCGACCCCAAGGCCAGCAGTTGCTTCCATGGTCGCAGCAGGCACTTTGAGAAAACGCCCGGCGCCGTAGGTTTCCTTGCCGCTGCTGCGGTCACGGAAAACGAAGAAAACCTCATCGTCACCGACCGACATCGGCAACAGCGCAACGGTTTCACCAGCCACCGTAAACACCGCCTGATGCGCAACATCGACGGTTTTCAGATCGCCCGAGACATTGGGTACTTCCATACGCAGCGGCGGCGAGATTGCCTGCCACTCGGCTTCGATTTGCCAGGCCGGATCAAACGGAAAATAGTCCAGTCCGCTAAAGGGCTGGTTCGCCGCCCAGTTCCGGTCACGCACCCGCACGGCCAGCCGATTGTCACGGTCAACCACGAAAAACGACAGATTTTCGCAGTCGACCGTGGTCGGCTTGCCAAGGCGATCAGTCTCCAGCTCGACACTCAGCGCCCCGGCCGGCTGCCAGAAAACCCGGCCACCGTCCCAGCGCAGATCGCCGAGAAAAGCCGGGCCGGCCGGCAAATTCACCGCAGCATCGGCGGCGCTGCCCACCGAGTTGACACCCGGTTCCAGCCAGCACAGGCCGATCAGCCCGAGCCAGCTATCGGGGGCAGAAAGCTCGTCGTGACGGGCTTTCTGCCAGGCGACCAAGTCCTTATTTGGCAAAGCGCATGATCCCGCCGGTTTCCGGTGGGCAACTGACGCGGATCGTATCCTTGGCGGCAAACTTGCCTTCGAGAATGGCCTTGGCCAGCGGATTTTCGATCTGTTGCTGGATCGCGCGCTTCAATGGACGGGCGCCAAATACCGGATCGAAACCGGCCATCGCCAGTTCGTTCAACGCACTGTCTTCCACCACCAGCCCCATTTCGAGCAGCGCCAGACGCTTTTCGAGATAACCCAGCTGAATCTTCGCGATACCGGCAATGTGCTTTTCGTCGAGGCTGTGGAAGACCACCATTTCGTCGATCCGGTTGATGAACTCCGGCCGGAAATAGGTTTTCACCTCGGCCATCACCGCCATCTTGATCACGCCATAATCATCGCCAGCCATCTGCTGGATCATCTGGCTGCCAAGATTGGAGGTCATCACAATCACCGTATTTTTGAAGTCGACCGTGCGGCCCTGACCATCGGTCATCCGGCCATCGTCCAGCACTTGCAGCAGCACGTTGAAAACATCCGGGTGCGCCTTCTCCACTTCATCGAGCAGGATCACGCTATACGGTTTGCGCCGCACCGCCTCGGTCAGGTAACCGCCCTCCTCGTAGCCGACATATCCCGGTGGCGCGCCGATCAGGCGGGCGACCGAATGCTTCTCCATGAACTCGCTCATGTCGATGCGGATCAGGTGATCCTCGCTATCGAACATGAACTCGGCCAGCGCCTTGCACAGCTCGGTCTTGCCGACGCCGGTCGGACCGAGGAAAAGGAAGGAGCCGTAAGGCCGATTCGGATCGGACAAGCCAGCCCGTGAGCGACGGATCGCATCGGCAACCAGACGCACCGCTTCATCCTGCCCGACAACGCGCTTGTGCAAGCGCTCTTCCATTTTCAGCAATTTCTCGCGCTCGCCCTGCATCATTTTGCTGACCGGAATACCGGTGGCGCGGGAAACCACCTCGGCGATTTCCTCGGCGCCGACATGGGTGCGCAGCAGCTTGTTCTTCTGGCCAGCACCTTCGCCCGCTTTTTCAGCTGCTTTGAGCTTCTCATCTAGCTGCGGCAGCTTGCCGTATTGCAGCTCAGCCACTTGTTCGAGCTTGCCTTCGCGCTGCAGGCGGGTGATTTCGGCCTTGACCCGGTCGATTTCCTCCTTGACTTGCGCCGAGCCGAGTACGGCGGATTTCTCCGATTTCCAGATTTCTTCGAGATCGGAATACTCCTTGGTCAACTTGGCGATTTCGTCCTCGATCAAGCCGAAGCGCTTCCGTGAGGCTTCGTCCTTTTCCTTTTTGACGGCCTCACGCTCAATTTTGAGCTGGATGATGCGGCGGTCGAGCTTGTCCATGGATTCCGGCTTGGAGTCGATTTCCATCTTGATCCGGGCCGCCGCTTCGTCAATCAGATCGATCGCCTTGTCCGGCAGGAAACGATCGGTAATGTAGCGATGCGACAGTTCGGCCGCAGCCACGATGGCCGGGTCGGTGATATCAACGCCGTGGTGCAGTTCGTACCTCTCCTGCAAACCGCGCAGGATGGCAATCGTCGATTCGACGCTCGGCTCCTCGACCAGCACCTTCTGGAAGCGACGCTCCAGCGCGGCATCCTTCTCGATGTATTTGCGATATTCATCCAGCGTCGTCGCGCCGATGCAATGCAGTTCGCCACGCGCCAGCGCCGGTTTCAGCATGTTGCCGGCATCGATCGCGCCTTCCGCCTTGCCGGCACCGACCATGGTGTGCAGCTCGTCGATGAAGAGAATGATCTTGCCCTCTTCCTGCGAAACCTCCTTGAGTACCGCCTTCAGGCGCTCCTCGAATTCGCC
>Ga0073904_10002448_pt1 | contig 14048 bp, 10 predicted proteins | sample KloWWTrecipitate_FD_66668 | JGI IMG/M metagenome (GOLD analysis project Ga0073904, IMG submission 66668) | Active sludge microbial communities from Klosterneuburg, Austria, studying microevolution and ecology of nitrifiers - Klosterneuburg... | ecosystem: Engineered > WWTP > Aerobic digester >...
CGCCCCCGCGCCATGAACCTGAGAGTGAGCCCGAAGGGGCGAACGCAGGTCTAGATGGCGAGCCCGAGCCGAAGGCGCGGTCCCGCCATGCACACGGCGAGTAGGATGGCGCCATGGAACCCTGGCTCAAGGCCGCGCTCGCGGGCGGCGTGTGTATCGGTGTGCACTACATGTTTTTGCGCGCCGCTTCGGGCAAAATCGGCGACAGCCTCGGTGCGCTGATCCTCGAGGGGACGGCGACCCTCGGCATCCTCGCGGCGTACGTCGGCCTGCCTCGGGGCGAGGCCGTCGCGACGACCCGCGTCGGGGGGGTCTACGCCGCGCTGAGCGGGCTCATGATCTCGGGGGCGAGCATCCTGCTCTTCTACGCCCTGCGGCGCGGCGGCCCGGTGGCGTCGACCGGCACCGTGGTGCTCGGTGGCGGCGTCACGCTGAGCGCCCTGCTCGCGCCGCTACTCTTCGGCGAGGCGTTCACCGCGCGGCGCGGGCTCGGCGTGCTGCTGGGGGTCTGCGCGATCTTCGTCCTCTCCGCGGACGGCAAGGCGGCGACGCCGTGAGAGCGAGCTTCAGCCGATACCGCCCGCGGCGCGGTCGACCAGCCACGAGAGTCGGCCTTTGAACCCGCGCGTGATGCGCGCGGGGCAGTCGAAGGCGTCGCCGTGGAGCGCCCACGCCCGTTCGAGCGCGGGGTTCTTCGATCCGCCGTAGGCGACCACATACACGTTGCGGGCCTCCGCGAGGACCGCGCGGCCGAGGGTGACGCGCGCCTCACGCGTGTCGGTCGCCGGGATACCGAGCACGACGCTCTCCATGTCGTTGACCGCGGGATCGCCAGGGAAGAGCGAGGCCGTGTGCCCATCGTCGCCGATGCCGAGCACGACGAGGTCGAACGCCGGCGGCGTGCCGGGGATCTCCTGCGCGAGGAGCTCGGCGTACGCGGCGGCGCTCGCGGCCGGGTCGCGCGTGCCGTCCATCGGGAAGACCCCGAGGAACGGGGTCGGTCCGAAGGCCTCGCGGACGGCGCGCGTGTTGCTGCGCGCGTGGTCGGGCCCGACGGCGCGCTCGTCGACCCAGAAGAGCTTCACGCGGTCCCACGGCACGTCGGTCGCGGCGAGCGCGGCGTAGGTGGGGAGGGGAGTGCCGCCGCCGCTCACGGCCATGGTCGCGGTGCCCCGCGCTCCGACCGCCCGCCGGAGGACGTCGGCGAAGAGCCGCGCCCCCTCCGCAGCGCCGCGCTGGGGGTCGTGGACGGCGACGAGCTTTCCTGGGACGAGTTGTGTGGCCACGAGCTGACGGCTTTCTGGGGCACGGGGAGGCGGAGGCGGAAGGCGACGAGGCAGGGTGGTCTGGCGGCCCGTCAGGGGGAGGGGGCGCCGGGGGCGCCGCCCGGGAGGTCGGCCGATTCTTCGACGGGCTCCAGCGTCGCGAGCTCGTCCGCGATGTTCTCGGCGAACGCGATCGACTCGAGCAGGGCCGCGTCGAGAGGCGGGCGCCGGAGCGTCCGCTCGAGCCACTTCGCGGCCTTGTTCGCCCCGAGACGAACGCGCTGCTCCATGGCGGCCCCTCCCGAGGGGACGAGCCGCCAGGTGATCACGTCCGCGTCGGAGGTCTCGCCGCACTCGCCGCCGCTCGCCAGCTTGCGGACCGCGCTGCCGCGGAGGAGCTCGTGACCCTCTCGGGCGACGAAGGAGACCTCCGCGAGCGTGCACGGGGCCACGCCCTGCGGGGGCGGCACCGCGCGGAGGTCGATGCGGACCTCTCCGCCGTCGGGTCGCACGTAGCGGAGCGCGCCTCCCGCGCGGTAGGAACGAATGCCCAGGCGCGTGGCGAGCCACCCTACGAGGAGCGCCGCCTCCGACCCGATGGTGCTGTCGGGCGGCGACGCCTGCAGCACGCGGATGGACTCGATCCGCTCGGCGAACGGCGTGTGCGCGGGCTGATCGAAGAAGCGCGCGAACAGCTCTTGCCACGGCTGGAGGCGGGTCCACGCGAGGTCGGCGACGCGAGGCCCCTCGGTGCGCGAACGCGCGTAGGCCGCCAGGCCAACCAGGTTGCTCACGGAGGTGTACTCCGAGTCGATGAGCACCCGGTCGGCGCGCTCGGCGAGCTGCTCGAAGATGGCGTCGTTCGGGTGGAGCCTTCCGAGCCACACGAGCGCGATCGGGACCTCCGCGACGCGCAGAGACTCGACCACGCTCGGGATGCGCAAGCACATGGGCCCACGCGCCGTGAGCGAGATCCGCTCGGTGAACGAGTCCTTCTCGCCCCCGGGCGAGGTCACGTGCACGGCGCACCCCTCGAGGGAGCCCTGGCGTGACCCCGCCTCGAGGCCCACGACGATGGCGCGCGCCAGCAGCGACGCCGACACCTCGTCGACGACGTGGGTGTATTTTACAGCGATATCGATCGACTCCGCCACCACCACGAGGTTCATCGACAAGAGCCGGGTCGTCGGCCCGCGCGCCTCGCCGATGGCGCGCAGCTCGCGCTCCACGTTCGCGATGATCGCTGATGGCGGTGTCACGGCTTCCTCCACCGGCGCCCGTCGCGGGCGAGGAGATCGTCGGCCTGCTCGGGGCCCCACGAGCCCGACTCGTACACAGGCGGCGGCGCGCTCGCCTCGGCTCGCCACGCGTCGAACACGCGATCGATGAAGGCCCACTGCTCCTCGACCTCGTCGTGCCGGGTGAACAGCGTCGCGTCGCCGCGCATCGCGTCGAGGAGCAATCGCTCGTAGGCCTCGGGAGTGTTCGAGCCGAAGGCGGCGCCGTAGCGGAAGTCCATCGCGACGTCGCGCAAGATGGTCTGCTGCCCGGGCTCCTTCGTGATGAACCGCAGGGCGATCCCCTCGTCGGGCTGGATGCGAACCGTGAGGACGTTCGGGCTCACGCCGCCGTCCGGCGCGCGGAACAGGTTGTGGGGCACGCGCTTGAACTGGATGGCGACCTCGGTCACGCGCCGCGCGAGGCGCTTGCCCGCGCGCACGTAGAAGGGCACGCCCCCCCACCGCCAGTTGTCGACGAACATGCGCATGGCCACGAACGTCTCGATCGACGAGGTCGGCGAGACGTCGGGCTCCTCGCGGTAGGCGGCCACCTCGTCGCCGCGGATCAGGCCGCGGCCGTATTGGCCGCGCACGACGTTCTCCTGCACCAGCGTGCGCTCCATCGGCCGGAGGGAGCGGAGCACCTTGACCTTCTCGTCGCGCACGGCGTCGGCCGCGAGCGAGATGGGGGGCTCCATCGCCGTCAGGCAGAAGAGCTGCATCAGGTGGTTTTCGACGATGTCCTTCGTGACGCCCGTCTCTTCGTAGAAGCGCCCGCGCCCCTCGACGCCGATCTCTTCGGCGACCGTGATCTGCACGTGGTCGACGTGCTCCCTGCTCCAGACGGGCTCGAACAAGCTGTTCGCGAAGCGAAACACGAGCAGGTTCTGGACCGTCTCTTTGCCGAGGTAGTGGTCGATGCGGAAGATCTGCGACTCGTCGAACGCCGACGCGAAGATCGCGTTCAGCTCGCGTGCGCTGGCCAGGTCGGTGCCGAACGGCTTCTCGACCACGACGCGGGTGACGGCGCGGCCTTCGCCGGGCGACTGGACGAGGCGAGCGTCGCGCAGGTTCGCCACGATCGTGCCGAACTCCGAGGGCGGAACGGCGAGGTAGAACAGCCGGTTTCTCGTGCCGCGCTCGACCTCGAGGGCCTCGAGCTGCGCGCGGAGCGCTGCGTACGTCGACGGGTCGTTGAAGGCGCCGCGCACGTAGTGGACGCCGCGCTCGAAGTCGTCCCACACGGCTTCGTCGAGCGGCTTGCGGCGCGAAAAGCTGGACACCCCGTCGCGCATCTCCCGACGGAAGTCCTCCTGGCTCTTCTCACGGCGCGCGACGCCCACCACCGCGAAGCCGCTCGGGAGCGTGCGGCTGACTGCGAGGTTGTAGAGCGCCGGGAGGAGCTTGCGTTTGGTGAGGTCGCCTGATGCGCCAAAGATGACGACCACCGAAGGCGCCACGGTGCGGTCCTCGACGAGACCGCGTCGGAGCGGGTTGCTCATGAGCACACGCTCTGCGCCGCGCAGGCGACCCGCGCGACCTCGACGTCCCAGCGAACAAGCATGGTTCCCTTCTCCCTACACTCCCGACCCTCGCGTGAGCGCCGCCCATCATAGCGGCGTTCGAACGGCGGCGCGCGAATCTGGCGAAACCCCCTTCGGTCGACCGGCATCCGAATCCACGAGGACGACGATGCACACCAACGACGACGCCACCAACCGACGGAACCTCCAGCCCCTTTCGAGCAGCCCGTCCAACGCAGACGCCCTGCCAGAGCCGCGCCAGCCGAAGCGCCGCGGCTTCGCGGCGATGGACCCCGCGAAGGTCTCCGAGATCGCCCGCAAGGGCGGCAAGGCGGCGCACGCTGCGGGCACCGCGCACGAGTTCACCGCCGACGAGGCGCGCGCGGCCGGTCGCAAGGGAGGCCTCGCGCCTCACTCGCGCCGTGGCACGCAGAAGCTCCCCGAGCCCGCGCGCGGCTAGCCCCTTTTTTGACCGGGCGCGTGGCGGCCCGTAGCGTGTGGTTCGCCGTGCTCCCCCCTGTACGCGTCCACCACCCCCACGTCGATCTGAAGCCCGACGACGGCGCGCCGTTCGTGCGGGGGACCCGCGTGGCCGTGCGCAGGCTGTATGCATGGCACAAGGGCGGCGCGAGCGTCGAGACGCTCCTGAAGCGCTACCCGGGGCTGGGTCCCGCGCGACTGTTCGACGCGCTCGCGTTCGCGTACGACAACCTCGAGCTCGTCGAGGCGGACCTCGCGCGTGAGCGCGCGCTGCTTCACTCCGACCCCGACGCTCCGAAGGCCGCGACGCGTCAAGAGAAGCTCCCGTTCTGACGCGCCCCGTCGAGAACTTTTTCGCCTGCCAGGCGTCCAAGCGGCTTCCACCCCTGGAGCCCGCATGTCCTCGACGCCTCCGCTCGCCGCCCCCGCTACCCCCGCGCCCGAGGCGCCGTCCCTCCCTCTCCCCCCGCGAGGCCCCATAGGCCGCCGCACGCGCGCGTTCGCAGTGCTGGCGGTACTGGGCGCCTTCGCAGGCAGCTACCTCGGGCTTCGCCTGGCCGATCGGCAGGCTGCGCCAGCCGCCCGCGCGAGCGGCGCGCTCCAAGGCGCGGTGTTCGCCGTCTCGCGGGGCGCCGCCGACAAGGCGGGGGGCTTCACCATCACGCCCCCGGGCGGGACCGCACAGACCGCGGGCCCCAAGGCCCAGGTTGGGCCTGGCAGCGTCCTCAAGACCGACGCGCGCACCCGGGCCCGAGTGAAGCTCGCGGACGGGACCGACCTCGTGCTCGACCGGGGCTCCGAGCTGGTGCTCGAGGCCCAGGCGCGTACGGCTCGCCTCGTGGAGGGGAGCGCGCTTATCGAGGCTGCGAGCGTCGCGGGGGCGCCGCCCTTGACCGTCCGCACCGCGCTCGGCGACGCCCGCGTGCTCGGCACCAAGCTCGTCGTCACGACCAGCGCCGACCGCACGAACGTCGAGGTGCTGCGGGGCGAAGTCGAGGTCCAAGGGGCAGGGCAAGGGGACGGCACGGCGAAGGTCCTCGCTGGCCAGGAGGCGGTCCTGACGAAGGCTGCCAGGCCCGAGGTCGTCCCCGCGACCGACCTCGCGCGGCGCACGGCGTTCGGCGAGGCCCTCGTCGCTCACAACGAAGACACCGAGGGCGACACCGGCGGCCTCGGCGAGCTTCGCGCGAAGCGGCCGGGCAAGACCGACGAGAAAGATCGCGTCGTGCGGCTGGCTCGTCACGACGTGAAGGTGCGCATCGCGGGCGCGGTCGCGCGCACCGAAATCGAGGAGGTCTTCACGAACGAGAGCGACGACGAGCTCGAGGGGCTCTACCGCTTTCCGCTGCCACCCGGGGCCCAAATGGAGCGCCTCGCGCTCGACGTGGACGGCAAGCTCGTGGAGGGCGAGTTCGTCGACGCGGCCCGGGCGCAGGCCATCTGGCGTGGGGTGATCCAGCACGCAGCGCCGAGCGCCCCGAAGCCTCGCGAAGAGTGGGTGTGGGTGCCTGGCCCGTGGCGCGATCCCGCGCTGCTCGAGTGGAAGCGCGGCGGGCGCTTCGAGCTCAAGATTTTCCCCATCCCGAAGCGCGGCTCTCGGCGCGTGGTGCTCGCGTACACCGAGGCCATCGCGCCTTCGGCGGGCCTTCGCCGGTACACCTACCCGCTCCCACACACGACCTCGAGCGACATGGTCATCGAGCAGTTCCACGTGGACGCTCGCGTCCTCGGCTCCGACAAGCCCGCGAGCGTTCAGCCACGGGGCTACGAGCTCACGCGGAGCGAACAGGGTGGCGCGGTGGCCCTCTCGACCGAGGCGCGGAGCTTCCGTCCGTCTGGCGATCTCGTGATCGAATACTCGCTCGGGGACCAGCGCAGCCCGCTCTCGGCTCACGCCTTCGCCACGCCCGCCGCGGGCGGAAAGCCTGGCGAACGCTTCGCGGCGATCGCGCTGCGCCCGCAGCTCCCCAAGTGGACCGACGTGCGGCCGCGCGACCAGGTGATCGTCGTCGACTCCGGCCGCTCGATGTTCGGGGAGCGCTTCCGCCGGGCTCGCCGCCTCGCGGTCGAGATGGCGCAGGAGATGGATCGCCGCGATCGAGTGACCGTGATGACGTGCGACATGCGCTGCAGGCCGCTTGCGGCGGGGCTCATCGGGCCGGGCTCCACCGCGTCACACGACGTGGACGCGTTCTTGTCGGGGGTGACGCCCGACGGCGCGTCCGACCTGGTCGGCGCCGTGCGGGAGGCCTCGCGCGTCGCGGGGCGCGACGGCTCACGGGATCTCCGCGTGACGCTCCTGTCGGGCGGCCACGCCACCGCGGGGCACCGCGCCACTGATCGGGTCGCCGACGAGGTCCGTGACGCCGTCGGCGACCTGGCCCACACCTCGGTGCTCGCGGTACCCATCGGGGGAGACTCCGACGTGACGTTCCTCTCCGAGGTCGCGCGCGGCGGCGGCGGCGTGGTGCTCCCGTACCAGCCGGGCGAGCGCCTCGCCACCGCGGCGCTCGACGTGCTGAACGCGTCGTACGGGACCGTGCTTCGTGACGCCACGCTCACTCTCCCGGAGGGACTCGTGGACGCGGCGCCGGGCGTGCTCCCGCCCCTGCGTGGCGGCGGCGAGACCCTCGTCGGAGTGCGCATGCTGCGCGACCGGGTCGAGGGGGAAATCGTGCTGCGTGGCACAGTCGGCGGCGAGCCGTTCGAGCAGCGCACGCCGGTCACGCTGACGGCTACCGACGCGCCGGGGAACGCGTTCGTGCCCCGGGTGTTCGCGGCGAACCGCATCGCGGATCGCGAGCGAGAGGCCGGCGACGCGGGGAAGACCGAGCTCATCGAGCTCTCGAAGCGCTTCCTCGTACCGAGCCGGTTCACCTCCCTCCTCGTCCTCGAGAGCGAGGCGATGTTTCAGGCCTTCGGCATTCAGCGAGGCGGGAACACGCAGGTGCGCTGGACCGGCGACGATCTCGCGACGGGACTCATCGCGGGGACCAAGTCGGCCGAGACCGAGAAGGACGATTCGCACGATCTCGGCGGCGCCATGGAGCTCAAGGTGCCCGCCGGCGCCGGCGGCTTCGGCGCGCTCGCAGGCCCGTCGCCCACGTCCCCTGCGCCCGCGCCCCCTGCCGACGCCCCAGCGGCCAAACCCAAGGCCGAGGCCTTCGGGGGCGCGTCCCGGGCGGACGAGGCGCCGCGCAAGGGCGCCCCGTGGCAGCCTTCGATGCCGCCGCCACCCCGTGGGCGCGGCGAGTGGATGAAGCGTGTCTGGCGTCGCACCGCCGCGGTGACGGAAGGCCGTGGCGCGGTCGTGCCGGGCGACAAGCTCTCGGCGGCGCGATCGGCGCTCGCCGCGGCGCCAGACGAGCGCAACAAGCACCGCGACCTCGCGCGCCTCCTCGCCGTGCAGGGCGAGCTCTCGGAGCTCGACGATGTGCTGACGAAGTGGAACGAGCGCGACCCGCTGGACGCCGACGCGATCGCCTGGCGCGCCGACCTCTCCGCGAGGAGGGGAGACCGCGCCGGCGCGCTCCGTGTGCTGACGGGCGCCCTCGCCTCGACCACGGCGTCGCCCCGCGAAGCGTCGCTCGTCGCTCTCGCGGCGGCGGAGGCCTACGAGCGAGCCCACGATCCAGCGGCCTGCGCGCTTCGAATCACGGTGAACGAGCTGCGACCCGGCGACGTCGAAGCGGCCGCGCGGGCGGTCCGCTGCGAAGAGGGCCTCGGGCACGCGCGCTCGGCCATGCGCCTTCGCAAGGGGTTCCAGGGGGCGAAGCTCGCGGCGCTGGAGGCCGCGCTCGCGAGGATCGGCTCCGAGAAGGCCGACACGGCCCGAGGAGACATCGTCATCAGCGCGAACTGGGAGGGCGCCGACGACCTCGATCTGGCCTTGCTCGACCCCACGGGAGTCCGCGCGTCGTTCGTGTCTCGGCTCCCTGGCGTCCACGTGGTCGATCCGACGGGCCTTGGCCGCGAAGAGCTCGGTGTGTCCAACGCCAAACCCGGCGCGTTCCTCGTGGAGGTGACGCGCGCGACGCGAGGCGCGGGGCGCCCCATCTCGGGGACCGTGAAGATCTCCTCGGGTGGCAGCGTCAAGCAGATGCCCTTCGTGTTGACCGGCGACAGCGTCGTGGTGGGGCGCGTCGACGCCCGCTACGAGGAGACCCTCGTCTCCGAGTCGGTGGATCGCTCGGTGCCACCGACTCCCTGGGGGATCGGCGGGCGCCCGTTCGATCGCGCCTCCGCCTCGGCTGCGCTCTCGCGTGTGAACCTCCAGTCGTGCGCGCGCCCGAACGGTCCGACCGGCGTGGGGCACGTCACCGTCGTGTTCTCACCGGCGGGCTTCGTCAGCTCCGCCGTGGTGGACGGCGGCCCGTTCCCCGTGACGGCCATCGGGGCGTGCATCAGCGCTCGCTTCCGCGGCATCCGAGTCGCGCCGTTCGACGGCGTGCCCGTCTCGATCGGCAAGACGTTCACCCTGCGCTCGGCGCCGTGGGAGGAGTGACCTCGGACACCCTAGTCAGTAATCTTGTCTTGTTTCGGCGGGTTGGACACTGACTCCCGCCCCTGGATGGGCGGGGACCAGGTCTAGCTAGTAGTCGCAGCGCGACAGGCTGATCACCGCCGCGACGCGGGCCTTCACGACGTCGAACTCGCGGAGCGCAAGGGTGATCTCCGCCTGGCGGAGGGTGGTCGCGGCGGCGACGAGCTCGAGGCTCGTCCCGCGCCCCTCGTGATAGGCCACGCGGACGAGGCGGTCGGTCTCCGCGGACAGCTCCCGGGAGCGAAGCGCGACGGCCCGCGACTGTTCGGCGACCTCGACGGCCCGGCGTGCCTGCGTGATCTCGATCGTGGCCTGGCGCCGCACCGCCTCGAGGCGCTGCTCGGCGCGGCCGATGTCGACGTTCGCGGTCCGCATGGTCGCGTAGCGCGCGCCGCCATCCCAGATGGGGATGGAGAGCACTCCTTGGATGTTCCACGTGGTGCGCGGCGTGGCGCCCGTGTCGATGCTCGTCGTGGCGAGGGTGCTCTGGAGGTTCAAGACGGGAAGGAACTGCCGCTTGACGTCGCCGATGGCGCGCCCGGCGAGCGCGATGCTCGCGCCCGCGGACGCCACATCGGGGCGGTCGTCGAGCCGAGACGAGGGTTTACACGTGGCCGAGGCCGCCTGCTCGAGCCCGTCGATCCTCACGTCGGCGGCCACGCCGATGGCCTCAGGAACGCCCAGCGCGAGCCCGAGCGCCTCACGGCTCTGGCGGAGTGACTCGTCACCGCTGACGAGCGAGGTGCGGGCGACCTCCGCGTCCTGCTGCGCTCGCACGACGTCGAGGCCGGTCGCCGAGCCGAGCTCCGCGCGCCGCTGCGTGAGCGCGAGGCGCTCGAGGGCGTTGCGGAGGCCGACTCGGTTCAACTCGGCGAGGCGCTCCGCGGTGACCACGGCGACCATGCCGTTCGCGACACGGAGGGCGATCTGTCGCTTCACGTCGGCGACGTTCAGCTTCGCGACCGCTTCACTCTGCTTCGCCGTGCCGAGCGCGTACCACGAGCGAGTCGCGAGGAGCGGCTGGACCGCGGTGATCCCCGCGTTCGCCGCGTTGGGGAACGGCGTCTCGATCGGGCACAGCGACACCGAGCCGTCGGGCGTGCACTTCGAGCTCGGTTGCAGCGACGTGTTGGTAATGAGCTGGTGGGTGAGCGACGCGTTCAGGTTGATCGACGGGAGGGAGCCCGCGAGCGCCTGGCGCCACTGCGCCTCGGCGCGCGTGATTTCGATCTCGGCGATCCGCAGATCGGTGGACCGAGCCTTGATGTAGACGAGCGCGTCCTCCCAGCGGTGGAGTCGGCGCGCGGGCTGCGGCACCGAGACGAGCATCGCGTCCTCTACCGCCGGGCTCGCGGGGGTGGGCGCGGTGCGAGCGGGCGCGGGCGCGGGCGCGGGTCCCTCCGCCGCGGCGCTCGATCGGGCCTCGACGACGACGAGCGTGGCGAACGCGAGTGCAACCTTCCAGGCATGACTCATTCCGCTCAAGTACCACGCGAGCGTCCGGTCGTTCAGGCTCGTGCGGGCGTCAGGTGGCGTAGCGGTCGTCGCCCCGGGTGATCCGGAGCTCCGCGCGGAGCTCGGCGAAGCACCCTCGGAGTTGCGCGACGGGCACGCGGAACGGCGCGGCGACCTCGGCGTGGGTGAGTGGCACCTCGTCTACAAACACGATGGCGTAGGCGATGGCGGCCGCGAGGCTCTCGCTGGACCGCGTGCGCGTGACCGAGAGGCGGGCCTGTTCTGTCGCGTCACGCGCCAGCTCGCGCGCTCGCGAGCGCTGCTCGTCGCTGAAAGGCAGCCGCTCAAGGCCGAGCCGTAATGTCCGGCTCAGGGCCTCGTGCGCGCCCGGCTGCGACACGATTCGAGCGCTCCCGCAGGGCGCGTGCCGCGCGGCGGGTGGGCGAACCGCCACGTCGTCGGACCGACGCTCCACCCAGCGAGCGAGCGCCGAGAGCTCCCGCGTGGGCCCGTGGGCGAGCGCCCTCCCAAGCACCTTCTTCGCGTCTGCCCAGCGACCCGACCGGCCGAGGGCGTGGGCGTACGAGGCGGCGACCGAGGGATCGCTCCGCGCCCCGTCGTGAGCTCGACGAAGCCACGGCACCGCCGCGTGAGGATCTCCGAGGGCCACGTCGAGCAAGTGGCCCAGGTTGTGGGCGTACGAGCCGTTCTTGGGCGCGAGCTCCAGGGCGCGCTGGTACGCGGTGCGCGCGAACCGGAAGTGGCCCAGCGTCGACTGCGAGAGCGCGAGCACGGCCCACGCGCGGTGGCTGGTAGGGAAGTGCTGGAGCACGCGGCGCGCATACAGGGCCGCGCGCCACGGCTCTTCCTCTGCCAAGAGCTCCGCGAGCTTCTGGTGGGCGAAGGCGGCGTCCTCGCTCGTGGGGCTCGCGATCCGGGCGAGCTGATGCAGCAACGGTACGACTCCGACCGGATCGCCCGAGCGCCGCAGCGAGTGCTCCGCCCGGCGACGGAGTCGCGCGGGAGCATTGTCGTCACGGGTGCGGCGCCCTCTCATGGCTGCACTTGGTGTAGCGAGAACGAGACACCCGCGCAAACCGCGACGCGAGATTTGGGCTGTCAGCGCCTCGCGGCGAAGTCGATGATGCGCTGCTCGACGAGCTCCGCGAGGATGCCGAGCGCCTCGAGCTCCTTCATCCCGCTGATGTCTACGATCTCCTCGACGCTGGACACACCGTCGACGTGAGACAGGATGAACCCCGCTTTGTGATCGATCGCGAGCCAGCGGAGTTGATCGCGCGCGACCGCGACGACGGGCACGCGGTCGAGGGGGCCGAGCTTGGCGGCGAGGCTCGCGCGAAGGGACGTCCGGCACCGCTCGAGGCACTCCAGGGCGTCGACGTGCTGCGGGTGTCGGGCGAGAAGCGCCTCGGCGGTGGCCATCGCCCCCGCGAAGTCGCCCATCGCGAACTGGTCCTCCATGTCGACGGCGCTCGGGCCGCGCGGCGGCTTCGGCGCGGGAGCCGGCGCCGTCGTGGGCGGCGGCTCGAGCAGCATCACGGCGGGAGTCGCCTCGGGCGTAGGGGCATGGATGGCGGCGAACCCCACGGGCGTGGGGCGGGTAAACACAGCCGCGGGGATGGGCGCCGATGGCGGCACCTCGGTCTCGGGGCTTTCCCCGGCGGGCGGTCGCGCGGTGATGATCTTCGACTGGCTGGGCGCCGCAGCCGGCTCTTCCTCCACCAGGAGATCGGAGTCGAGGAAGGGGCCGCTGTCGTTGGTGGTCCGCGCATAGGGCGGGGGTGGCGCCGTGACGGCGAGCGGCGCGGCGTTCTCCGTCGCAGCAGGAGCCGTCTCCGGGGCGTGCGGCTCCGCGGACGCTGCCGGGGGCGGCGCCGTGCCCGCATCGTGAGGCTTCGTGCTCGCCGGGCCGAGGTCCCAGTCGTCGTCGAGAGACTCGTCCTCGGGGGGCGCGGGCGCGGCCACGGGTGAGTGACCGCTCGGCACCGCGGACGCTTTGAGCGCGTCCCACACCCGTCGACCGTCGACCACGAGCGTCGCGTCCGGGTCGTCGCCGGCCTCGCTCGGCGGGGTCTTGGGGGCCTCGGTCACTCGAGTGGTCCTTGCTTCGTTGCGCCGCGCAGCGCGATCAGGTCTTCGCGACCACGCCCTTGAACATGCGATGGGTCCGCTGAAGGCCCTCGAGCTGCTCCTTCACCGCCGCGGCGTCGCGCTTCTCGATCGCCTTGCGCGCCTTGGCCACGATGCCCTTGGCCTTCTCGATCGCGTCGCGACCGAAGTCGCTGGACGCCACCACGGCTTGCACCTGGGGAAAGAGCTCTTCGATCTGGGCGATGGCCTTCTCGGCCTCTTGCTTCGCGCTCTCGAACTCGTCGGACGTGCGGCGATCGACCAGATGGTCTTTCGCGTTGTCGATCATGGACTTGATCTCGTCGCGCGTGAGGCCGCTCGTCGCGGTCACCTGGATCGACTGCTCGAGGCCGGTCTCGAGGTCCTTCGCGCGCACCGACACGATGCCGTCCGCGTTGATCTCGAAGGTCACCTCGATCTCGACGGTGCCCTTCGCCGCGCGGCGCAGGCCCGTCAGGATGAACTCGCCGAGCAGCTCGTTCTCCTCCGCGTTGGTGGAGTCGCCCTGCATGACGAGGATCTTGACGGCGGTCTGGTTGTCGCGGCTCGTCGTGAAGATCTTCTGTCGCTGCGTCGGGACGGTCGTGTTCGCGGGGATGAGCTCCTCGAAGAAGTTCCCGAAGGTCATGATGCCCAGCGCGTGGGGCGTCACGTCCAGCAGGATCATCTGCTGCTTGTCGTCCACGAGGGCGGAGCCCTGTATCGCCGCGCCCAGCGCCACGACCTCGTCCGGGTGGACGCCCTTGGAGGGCTCACGCTCGAAAAACTTCGCGACGGACGACTGAATGAGCGGCATGCGGGTCATGCCGCCGACGAGGAGCACCTCCTCGACCTCGTTCTTCTCGAGCCGCGCGTCTTCCAGCGTCTGTCGGCAGATGTCGATCGTGCGCGCGACGAGGTCGTCGGCCAGCTCTTCCAGCACCTGCCTCGTCAGCGTGCGCTGGAGGTGGAGCGCCTCGTTTCGGCTGCTCGTGATGATGAAGGGGAGGTTCACCTCGGCGTCGCTGACGCTCGAGAGCTCGCACTTCGCCTTCTCGGCGGCGTCCTTTAGGCGCTGCAGCGCCATGCGATCCTGCCGAAGGTCGATGTCGTGCTCGTCCTTGAAGCCCTGCACGAGCCAGTCGATCACCCGCGCGTCCACGTCCTCGCCACCGAGGAAGGTGTCGCCCGCCGTCGCGATCACCTTGAAGACGCCGTTGCCGGCGATCTCGAGGATCGAGATGTCGAAGGTGCCGCCGCCAAAGTCGTAGACCGCCACGACCTTCTCGACGTTGCGTCCGTACCCGTACGAGAGGGCGGCCGAGGTGGGCTCGTTGATGATCCGGATGACGTCCAAGCCCGCGATTTCACC
>Ga0073904_10002450_pt1 | contig 14044 bp, 9 predicted proteins | sample KloWWTrecipitate_FD_66668 | JGI IMG/M metagenome (GOLD analysis project Ga0073904, IMG submission 66668) | Active sludge microbial communities from Klosterneuburg, Austria, studying microevolution and ecology of nitrifiers - Klosterneuburg... | ecosystem: Engineered > WWTP > Aerobic digester >...
CCCAGCCTCGAGGAGACGCTCGAGGCCGTGAAGCGCCGCGACCACCAAGACGAGACCCGCGCGATCGCGCCGCTGCGCCGCGCTGACGACGCGGTCCTGGTCGACTCCTCGGAGCTCGAGTTCGACGGCGTCGTGGCCCACATGCTGGCGACCGTGCGCGCCCGGTGGCCGGGGGCGTGAGCGCGGGTCGAGCCCGTCGCGCACGCCGCGTCGCGCTCGCCGCCGTGCTCGTCGCGACGTGCGCGGGCGGCGCGCTCGTGTCCTGCGCCGAGCGCCGGCCTCCGGCCCCCGCGGTGGCGCCGGTCGAGGTCGGTTACCCGGCGACGCTCGATCCGAAGGCGCCGCTGCTGCTCCTCGTGCGCCCGGCGCTCCTGCGTCGCGACGAAGTGTTCGGGCCCCTCGTGAGCGCGCTCTCGCGCCTCGCGGCGAGCCGAGGGGTCACGGGAACACGTGAGCTCGAGGCCTTCGAATCGGCCGAGGAGCTCGTGATCGCCGTCGACGAGTCGTCCGACCTGGCCACGGACGCGGCGCTGCTCGCGCCGGCCTCGGGCGTCGTCGCGCTTCGCGGCGTGCGCGCCGATCTGGTGCCCGAGAAGCTGCTCGACGGCGACGGAAAGCTCCTCTTTCGAGGGGGGCGCCCGCGCGGACCGGTGACCGAGCACGAGGGGTACGCGGACGAGCCGCTCGCGCTCTTCGTGCTCCCGAGGCGCACCTGGGTGGTCTCGTTCGGCGCCGCCGTGCCGCGCGCGCGCGCCGCGCTCGCGGACGGCCGTCCGCGGAAGGCGCCCGCCTTCGACCCCGACGCCCTCCTCGAGCTCTTCCTCGACGGGCCCCGGTTGGTTGCCCGCGTGCCACGCCTCGCGCACGGCGAGCTCGGCATCGGGCGCAGGCTCGACGACGTGCGCCTCGTCCTGCGTCCCGGGCGAGGGGGCCTCACGCTCGTGCTCACCTACGCGGACGACGACGCGGCCGCGTGGGCCGAGAACACGCTCTCGCGGGTGGTGCGCGCGTTCGCGCGGCGCCTCTCGGGGGCGCTGGCGTGGCTTGGCGACGCCACGGTGGTGCGCGAAGGCCGCAGCGTTCGCGCCCGCGTGGCGGTGCCGGCGCGCATCGTCGAAGCGCTGAAGGGGCTCGACGTGCGCGATCTCGTGGAGTCGCTCGACGCTCCCCGCGCTGACGCCGGCGCGCGGTAGTCGACCCGCCGCAGCTCAGACCTTCTTCGCGGGCGCCTTCTTGTCGTCCTTCTTCTCTTTGTCGTCCTTCTTCTCTTTGTCGTCCTTCTTGTCCGTCATGGTGAGCTCCGCGATCGAGTCCTGCAGGCGGATCCGCGCGACCATCGCCTGCTCCTCGAGCACGACGAGCTGCACGGTCATCTTCGAGACCTTCTCGCTCACCTCGCTGAGCTTCTTCTCGAGGCTCTGCATCATGGGGCCGGCGCTCTTCACCATCTTGAGCGTCACGATCTGAGCGTGAAGCTCGTCCATGCGCTTGCGGTACTCCCCGAGCTGCTCGCGCGCGGTGGCCTTGCGCTGCTCGATGTTCGCGAGCTCCTGGTTCTCCTTCACGATCGACTGCACGGCGGACTTGAGCGGGCCCTCGGCGAGGTCCGCGGAGATGTAGGCCTTGATCATCTCGAGGCCCTGAGGCGTGCGAATGTCGGTGGTCTGCGTGATGGGCGTCGTCTCCTCGATGACGAGCTCCGTCTTGGCGTGGGCCGGCACCTCGATGGGGAAGACGTAAGCCTGGCCCACGCGCTCCGCCTTCGCGAGCTTGGGATCGAGCGTGTAGCCCTGCGGCACGCTGTGACGCACGAACACGAAGGCACGGTCCCCCGAGCGGTTGTGGATGACGAGCGAGGTCTTCCGCGTGTGCTTCGTCTCGGTGCTGAACACGCCGCGCTGGGCCGTGAGGATCTTTGAGATGGTGTCCTTGCTGTCGGCGGTGCGCTCGACCAGGACCTGGCGATCGAGCGCGAAGGGGACGAACGCCATCGACCGGGCAGGGATGCCCTCGCCGATGCCCTCGCCGATGAACCGGCCGCTGCCGTACACGGTGAACGGGCCCGACTCGAGCTGCGAGTCGGTGGGGTTCTTGAATCGGACGGCTTTGAACGCGAAGTCCTTGTTTCCGCGCTCGCTCTCGGGGTCGTAGAGGTACACCACGCTGCCCTCGGTCTTGCCCTGGTACATCGAGACCATCGCCGAGCTCCCCTTGGGCACGCTCATCGCGACGTCGCTCTCGAAGTGCGCCATGCCGACGGGCTCGCCGGGCCCGGCAGGGGCGGCCGCGGCGCCCCCTGCGGGCTTCTGGGCCTCCTTCGTCTTCTCCTGTGGAGGGGCCTGCTGGACGAAGCGCACGCCGCCGCTGCGACCCGGGGCGTCCTTCCCGACGGCGACGAGGCGGCTCGGATCGACGCCCTGCCGCACGAGCTCCTCACGCACGCGGTTGGCGCGGTCGAGCGCGGCGCTCTCCTTGTCGCGATCGCCGGGCTTCGAGAACCCCTCGATCACGAGGGTGTTCTTGTTGGACCGCAGCTGGTTCGCGAGGCCCGAGATCTGGCTCTGTGCCTGCGCAATCTGCGGCGGCGGCGGCGGGGCCGAGGGCATCGTCGGGGCCGGGGCGGGGCGTGAGCTCGGCTTGCGTGACCCCACCGCCGAGCCGCGCCCGTACCCGGCGCCCATCGACGCGCTGGCGGGCTTGTCCACCATGTCGGCGCTCGTCTCTTGCACCGTCTGCGCGACTCTCCGCCGGTCCTCGTCGCCGCGAGGCCCGCTCGTGGCCGCGGCCAGCGCGTCGTCCGAAAGCTCCGCGACGCCCATGTTGCGCTCGTTGCCGCCGCCATAGACCGAGCCACCCGATGGCGGCGCCACGGCGAACAGCTCCTCGCCCTGGAGCTGCTGGCGCTGCACCATGCGGAACCCCCGGAGGTCGAAGCGGAACGCCATCGCCGAGCTCGAGCCGACGCCGAGCTTCACCTTGTCCCAGTCCTCGCCGGAGGTGTTGTCGACCACGGCCCACGCCTGGAGCTCGAGCCTGCCGTCGCCGCTCACCAGGATGCGGTAGGTGGGCTTCCACGCGGGGGCTTCGGTCACGTAGGAGAGCTTCACCTTGTGCGGGCCCGTGCCCGGCAGGTGCACCTTGAGGTCGACCGTGGAGCCTCCCGAGTGCGGGTAGCTGACGGGCGCGGGCTTGCCGGTGGTCGAGTCGATGACTGTGAGCGACTTCAGGAAGTCATCGACCTTGTCGTTCGGCGCCACCAGGCGGAGGCTGTCGTTCGTGACGACCGCCTCGCGCTCGTAATAGGCCACGCCGTTTCGGTAGACGATGATTCGCCCGAGGGCGGAGTCCGACTTGACGTACGTCGTCGTCACGGGCCCGCACGCGACGCTGAAGGCCGACCCGACCACGACCGCGAGCGTGCCAAGCGAAGTGAGCGAAGTGAGCGATGGGCGTGCGACGCGCATGGGATCTCCAGGGTTCTCGCCCGGCTTGGGGCGGGGGTGGGCGAAGCGGGCGGCCCGCCGGAGCCGACGCGAGCGACGGGCGGCAGGTGAGATACCCTACTACGCGCGACGCGACGCGAGGGTCTAACCCGGTCTACGCGCCGTGTGGGACTTCTACCCCCTCGGCCCCCGCGCACCCTTCGTTCGCCCCTTCGGGGCTCACTTTCAGGTTCCCCTTTGACGGGCGGGCCCCCGTGGTCTACACCGGCCATCCCCCCAGGTGGCGAAACGCCCTCTGGACCGGGAGAAAGGTGTCCTTCCGCGCTCCTGCGGAGGACGTAATCACGGGTACCCCTCACACAATGTCCACTGAAACCATCCTCGAGTCCGGCGGAGACATGGACTCCTTCGCGGCGCTCTTCGAAGCGAGCATCCAGAGCGGCGACTTCGGCAAAGAAGGCGAGATCGTCCTGGGCACCGTCGTCGCCGTGCAGCGCGACAACGTGGTCATCGACATCGGCGGCAAGAGCGAGGGCATGATCGCGCTCTCCGAGTTCGCCGACGCGGCCGGTGAGATCACGGTCAAGGCCGGCGATCAGATCGACGTGTACATCGAGAGCCGCGAGAACGACGACGGCCTGGTCATGCTCTCCAAGGAGAAGGCCGACAAGATGAAGGTCTGGGATGAGATCTCGAGCGCTTGCGAGCGCGACGAGCTCATCGAGGGGACCATCAGCCAGCGCGTGAAGGGCGGCCTGTCGGTCACCATCCGCGGCGGCGTGAAGGCGTTCTTGCCGGGCTCGCAGGTCGATCTTCGGCCCATCCGGAACTTGGACAAGCTCATCGGCCAGACCTACCAATTCAAGGTCATCAAGTTCAACAAGAAGCGCGGCAACATCGTGCTCTCTCGCCGCGTCCTCCTCGAGAAGGAGCGCGACCAGATCAAGACCAAGACCCTCGAGACCCTCGAGGAGGGCAAGGTCGTCCGCGGCGTCATCAAGAACATCACCGAGTACGGCGCCTTCGTCGACCTCGGCGGCATCGACGGCCTGCTCCACATCACCGACATGTCGTGGGGTCGCGTCAACCACCCGAACGAAGTGTTCCAGGTGGGCGACGAGGTCACCGTCAAGGTGCTCAAGTACAACCCCGAGACCGAGCGCGTCTCCCTGGGCCTCAAGCAGACCCAGGAAGACCCCTGGAACCACGCCGAAGAGGCGTATCCGCCGGGCAAGAAGGTCCACGGCAAGGTCATGTCGATCACCGACTACGGCGCCTTCGTGGAGCTGGAGCCGGGCGTCGAGGGCCTCATCCACGTGAGCGAGATGAGCTGGACCAAGAAGGTCAAGCACCCGTCGAAGCTCCTCGAGGTCGGTCAGGCGCTGGACTGCCAGGTCCTCGAGGTCGACGCGAAGTCCAAGCGCATCTCGCTCGGTCTGAAGCAGCTCGAGCCCGATCCCTGGACGCTCTTCACCGAGAAGTACCACCCGGGCGACAAGATCGGCGGCAAGGTCCGCAGCATCACCGACTACGGTGTCTTCATCGGCATCGAAGAGGGCGTGGACGGCATGGTCCACAAGTCCGACCTGTCGTGGACGGCCAAGGTGAACAACCCCGCCGACATGTTCCACAAGGGCGACGACGTCGAGGCCATCATCCTCTCGATCAACCACGACGAGAAGAAGGTGTCCCTGGGCGTCAAGCAGCTGTTCGACGACCCGTGGCCCACGATCTTCTCGGAGTTCCCGCCGTCCAAGGTCGTCGACTGCAAGGTCATCTCGACCGTCGACTACGGCGTGTTCGTCCGCATTCGCGACGGCGTCGAGGGGCACATCCCCACGAACGACCTCGTCGAGGGCACGAACGAGGACGGCTCCGCGAAGCCGCTCGAGATCGGCGACGCCGTCTCGGCCGAGATCGCGAATATCGACACGCAAGATCGCCGGCTCACGCTGTCGATGCGCATCGGTGAGGCCGCCGCTGCTCCGCAGAAGGCGGAGAAGCGCGAGACCAAGATGCCGAAGAAGTCCGCGGGCGACGAGTCCAAGGGCAACACGATCGGCGAGCTCATCAAGCAGAAGCTCGGCAACCTGACCATCGACCGCAAGGAAGACTGAGTCGCGAGCTCGCGCTCAGCGAGCCGGTGGACCGCGCGGCCTCCTAGCCGCGCGGTCCGTCGCTTTTTGTAGGGTCCGCGCGCGCGCCTTTCTCTCGCCAGCGAGGCGCGCTCGTGGTTTCGTGCGCGCGCGCGTTGGCCCGCGCAGTGGAGGGAGCCGAGGGTCATGTCCGAGTCGAAGGGTCGAACGAGCTGGACGCGACCGCTCTTTCTGCTGCTCTCGGCGGCCGCCGCGGTCGCCGTGGTGCTGGCCGCGCGCGAGGTCCTGCTGCCCTTCGTGCTCGCCCTCGTCATCGCCTACGTCCTCACGCCCTTCGTCGCGTGGTTCGAGCGCAAGGGGCTCCGCCGCAGCGTCGCGATCGTGGCCGCATACGCCGTCGTGCTGGGCTCGCTCGCGGGGTTCCTGTGGGCGATCGCCCCGCGCATCGGGCGCGAGCTGGGCGGCCTTCGTAAGGAGCTGCCCGCGCTCTCGGAGCGCGCGAACAACGAGTGGGCGCCTCGCGTTCAAGCGAAGCTCAAGGGCGCAGGCCTCGTCGCCGAGGGGGACGATTCCGCCGAGAGCCAACCGGAGCACGGGCGCCCGGCGATCGTGCTGCGCCCCATGGGCGAGGGCAAGTATGCCCTGGAGGTGGGCTCAGGGGTCGCCATCACCGAGGACGAGCACGGCTACGTGGTGCAGGCCCAGCACGACGAGCCGAAGGGCCGCTTCGACCTCAACCGGGCCATCAGCGCGAGCCTGAAGCGGACCCTCGACTACGCGCGCTCGAACGCCCTCGAGCTCGCCAAGCTCGGGCGCGACATCGTCGCCGGCATCAGCCGCGTGATCTTCATCTTCGGCATCACCCTCATGCTCGCCGCGTACCTCATCCTCACGCGGGAGCGGGTCGTCGACACCTTCCGCTCGCTCGCGCGCCCGGCGAGCCGCCCCTCGTTCGACGCGTTCCTCGCGCGGGTCGATCGGGGCCTCTCCGGCGTGGTCCGGGGTCAGCTCATCATCTGCCTCGTGAACGGCGTGCTCTCGGCGATCGGGTTCGCCGCCGTGGGCCTCAAGTACTGGCCCATCGTCGCGCTGATCGCCACCGTGTTCTCGCTCGTGCCCATCTTCGGGAGCATCGCGAGCTCGGTGCCGGCGGTCGCGCTGGGGCTCACCCAGGGGCCGGGCACGGCGCTCTTCGTGCTGCTCTGGATCATCGGCATCCACCAGATCGAGGCCAACTTCCTGAACCCGAAAATCATGGGCGACGCGGCCAAGATTCACCCCGTGCTGGTGATCTTCTCGCTGCTCGTGGGGGAGCACTTCTTTCACACGGCCGGCGCGCTGCTCGCGGTCCCGTGTATGTCAATAACTCTGAGTGTTTTTCAGCACTTTCGAGCGATTGCGCACGCCTCTGATCCTGCGTTCGCGGAGGACCCGCGGCCGTCCGAGTTTCCGCCGCCCCTGCCCGGGGCGGAGGCGGGCGCGGGCCCCGGCGGCGCCTGAGGCGGCGATTCCTTCGTGTGCGGGTTGCCTGCAGTTCGCCTTGGGGGTAGAGCCCGGGCGTGGCAGAAGCGACCGAGAAGAAGGCGGCGGTGATCGGCTCGGGGCTCGCGGCGCGCATGGAGCGCGCGGAGGCGGCCAAGAAGGGCAAGAAGAAGTCGCCGGCCGAGGTCCAGCGCGAGGTCCGGGAGCTGAGCAAGCCGAAGGCCGATCCTCCGCCCCTCCAGATGCGAAAAATCTACCTTCGCGTGGGCGTCGTCGTCGGCGTGCTCGGGGTGGTTTCGCTCATCGTCCCGCCGCCGTACGGGCTCTACACGAAGATCGCGTTCGGGGTCGTGCTCGTCGCCGCGGTGGGCGTCCTCGTGTGGCTCGATCGCTACGTGAAGAAGACCCAGGCGCTCAGCGCGATCCTCCGTGGCGCCGACACGGACGACGGTCGGAAGGAGGCGCTGAAGGCGATCTCCGAGCAGTTCAAGAAGGGCGACACGCAGGCCCTCCTGGCGCGAGCCCAGCTGGAGATGCAGGAGGACCCGCGAAAGGCGCAGGCCACGTTGGAGTCCATCGATCTCGACAAGCAGCTCGCGCCCGTGGCCGGGCAAGTGCGCGCGATGCGGGCCATGATCCACCTCACCCACGGGGAGACCGCCGAGGCCAAGAAGCTGGTCGAGGACCTCGAGCTCGGCAAGCAGCAGGAGCCCAAGACCCGCGTCATGTTCGCGACGGTCGCCGGCGAGGCCTGGGCGCGCACGGGGCAGGCTCAGAAGGCGCTCGACACGCTCGAGCTCTTCAACCCCGACGACGCCGAGAACGAAGAGCTTCGCCCTCAGATGTGGCGCGCGCGCGCGTTCGCCTATGCGGCGCTGAGCGACCAGAAGGGCGTGGGGCGGGCCCTGCGCAAGCTCGCCGACATGAACGTCCAGCTCCTCGGCATGTTCGTGGGGCAGAAGAAGATCCACCCGCTGCTCGAGAAAGAGGCGAAGAGCCTCGTGCAGAAGCTCGGCGCCGTGCCCCGCCCGAAGATGATGCGGCAGAAGCTCTGAGCGGCGCTCTCAGCCGAGCCCGCCCAGGTGCGCGCGGGCGAGGGGCGTGAGCGAGAGCTCCGGCGTGAGCTCCGCGTGGCTCACGACCGGCACGTCCGGCGCGTCGACGTCGAGCAGACCTCGGAGGAAGCGGCGCACGTCGGGTGACGCGACCACGATCGGCGGTACCCCCGCCTCGCGCGCCTCCCCGATCGCGCGCATCACCGCGGCGATGACGTCGCGGGCCTGGGCGGGCGGCAGGGCGAGCGTGGCGGCGTCGCCGTGCTTCGAGATGCCGCGGCGCACGGTGTCTTCTACGAGCGGATCGAGGAGCACCACGGGCAGCTCGGCCGCGCCGCGGGTGAGGCGAAACGTCATGGCGCGGCGCTGGTGGGCGCGGATGGCGTCCGCGAGGACGCGAGGATCGGCCTCACGTCCGGCCTTCGAGCCGAGGACCTCCAGGATGGCCGACAGATCGCGGACGGGCACATGCTCGGCCAACAGGCACCGGAGCACGTCGAGGAGCAGCGCGTGGGGGACCGGCTTCGGCACCACGCGGGTCGCGCTGGGGGAGCGCTCGCCCAGGGCATCGAGCAGCGCGTGCACCTCGGGGAGCCCGAGCAGCTCGGGCGCGCGGGCGCGGGCGACGCGCTCGACCGCGGACACGAGCGCTGCGAGGGCGTCGCCGCGGGTGTCGGGCGCGTCGAGGCGCCATGCGGGGACCTCGTGGACCTCGAGCACCACCTCGGAGGGCCTGAGCTCCGGCGCGAGCGTGACCGGGATGGGCGGCAGCGGCACCCCAAGGTCGCGGAAGAAGCGGTCGCGGAGCGCCTCGAGCGCGTCCGCGAGGGGCGCGGCGACGGCCGCGTGCGCGTCGGGGCCCGCGCGTACTCCGAGGGGCGCCACGACGGGCACGAAGCGGCGGGCCGAGGCGATGCCCGCGGGGCCCTGGTGGCGCGCTGCCACCCAGCGCGCGCCCAACAGGAGTGCCGCGGAGAGCGCGAGGAACGGGGCGAGCGGGAGCCCGGGCACCAGCCCGAGGAGCAGCACGAACACGCCGGTGGTGGCCAGGGCGCGGGGCGAGGACAGGAGCTGCGAGGCGAGATCGTCGCCGAGCGAGCCGTCGCCCTCGCTCGCGGTGCGGGTCACGAGCACTCCGGCGGCGGTCGAGAGGAGCAGCGCCGGCACTTGCGACACGAGCCCGTCACCCACCGCGAGGAGCACGTACTTTGCGGCGGCCTGTTGGGCGGTGAGGCCGTGCTGCAAGACGCCCACGACGAGGCCGAACACCACGTTCACGCCGACGATGATCACGGTCGCGATCACGTCGCCCTTCACGAACTTCATGGCGCCGTCCATCGCGCCGTAGAACTGGCTCTGGCGGGCGAGGAGGGATCGTCCCGCCCGTGCCTCTTCCGCCGTGAGGAGCCCCGCGCGCAGCTCGGCGTCGATCGCCAGCTGCTTTCCGGGGAGCGAATCGAGCGAGAAGCGCGCGCCTACCTCCGCGATGCGCTCCGCGCCCTTCGCGATCACCACGAACTGCACGATCGTGAGCACGACGAAGATCACCGCGCCGACGAGCACGTTCCCGCGGACGACGAACCCTCCGAACGCGCGGATGACGGCGCCAGCGTCGCCCTGGAGCAAGATGAGCCGGCTCGACGACACGTTCAGCGCCAGCCGGAAGAGCGTGGTGAGCAACAGCACCGAGGGGAAGGCCTCGAGCGTGAGCCGCTCCCTCGCGTACAGCACGACCACCAGCACGCCCACGGAGAGCGCGAGGTTCGCGGCCAAGAGGCCATCGAGCAGCCAGGTCGGGAGCACGACGACGAGCATCGCGATGGTGGCGAGCACGACGGTGGCCAGCAGGCCGTCCGCGCGGGACCTTCGGGCGGTGGGGGGGGGCACGCGGTCAGCCTAACCGTGTTCTCGGGCCGCCGGTGGCGACGCAGGTCGCGCGAAACGCCCCGGCCGGGCGATTTCGGATACGCGCGCGCAGTGGTCGGGTTACCTTGACCGAAATGGAGCCTCCGCGCACCGCTCAGGACCCGGCCGCCGTGAATAACTTCAAACGCTCCGGCTATGGCCTCACCGACGTAGGCCGGAAGCGGAAGTCGAACGAGGACGCGTATTTCTTCGACGACGGCCTCGGCCTCTACATCGTCGGCGACGGCATGGGCGGGCACGCCGCGGGCGAGATCGCGAGCCAGGAGGCCGTCGAGACCGTCTACGGCGTGGTGAAGCGCGGGCTCCCGAACCTGCGTCCGCTGGTCGCCCCGCCCGACGAGGCGATGGTGCGCGCCGCGTTCCGCGTGATGGAAAGCTCCATCCAGGCCGCGACGTACATGGTGTTCTCGATGGCGGAGATGGATCGCGGCAAGAGCGGCATGGGCACGACCGTGAGCGCGCTCCTGATCCTCGGGGACTTCGCCATCACGGCCCAAGTGGGCGACAGCCGCATTTATCGCGCCCGCGGGGGCGCCGTGGAGCAGCTCACGGAGGATCACACCCTCATCGCCTGGCAGATCAAGCAGGGGCTCATCACCCAGGACGAGGCCCTGCGCTCGCCGCACCGCAACGTCATCACGCGCGCCGTCGGCAACCGCGACTACGTGCAGGTCGACACCGGCCTCGTCGAGCTCCAGAAGGGTGATCGTTTCCTGCTCTGCAGCGACGGGCTCCACGGGTATCTGAAGGACGAGGACGTGTGCCCCACGGTGGCCATCGGCCAAGAGGGCGCGGTCCGCAGGTTCATCGACCTGGCGAACGAGCGCGGCGGCAAGGACAACATCACCGCGATCCTCGTCGAGATCGACTGAGCGCGGCGAGCGACTCCAAAAAGTTGCCCCTCCCGTGTCGAGGTTGATACGGGGTGAAAAGGTGGGTGGCGGTCTCTCCGTGGAGCGCCCCGTCGGGTGTGGCAGGCCCGACTCTGCGAGTGTCTCTCGAGACACCCCGTAGGGCACAAATTGCGAGAATCATTCCGAGTTCTGAGCGGCGCGAGAGTTGCTTTCGTGCCCCGCGAGGTGTGACGATGACGAAGGTTCACGGTCGTGTCGGTGTGTTGATGGGCGGCGCCAGCGCGGAGCGCGAGGTGTCGCTGCGCACGGGCGAAGGCGTCGCCGCCGCGCTCGAGTCGCGGGGGCACGAGGTCGTGCGCGTCGTGCTCGACCGCCCCGAGCGGTTCGCCGAGAGCGTGGCCCGAGCGAACCTCGACGTCGCCTTTCTAGGACTGCATGGGCGTTATGGTGAAGACGGCTGCGTGCAGGGGCTCCTCGAGCTGCTGGGCGTGCCCTACACCGGCTCGAGCGTGCTCGCGTCGGCGCTCGCGATGGACAAAGTGAAGGCCAAGGAGCTCTTCCGGCTGCACAACGTTCCGACCCCGCCGTACTTCGTCGCCACGGCCGAGACGCTCGTCGGCCTGGCCTCGCAGCACGAGAATTTTGGGTTCCCGGTCGTGGTCAAGCCGCGGTCCGAGGGCTCTTCGGTGGGCCTCGCCGTGGCCAAAGATCTGGCGGGGCTCGAGGCAGGTATCGAGGCGGCGCTCGATCACGACGGCGCGGCGCTCGTCGAGCGCTTCGTCCGCGGCACCGAGGTGCACGTGGCGCTGCTCGGCGGCCGGGTGCTCGGCGCGATCGAGGTGGTGCCCAAGAGCGGTCTCTACGACTACGAGGCGAAGTACACGCCCGGCGCGACCGACTACATCTGCCCGCCGCGCTTGCCCACGACGCGCCTGCGCGGCGTGATGAACCTCGCAGAGCGGGCGGCCTCGGCCCTCGGGTGCACGGGCGCCTGCCGCGTCGATCTCCTCGTGACCGAGGGCGAGAACGAGTACGTCCTCGAGGTGAACACGCTGCCGGGCATGACCCCCACCTCGCTGCTCCCGAAGATCGCCGCCTCGGCGGGCATCGACTACGCGACCCTGTGCGAGACGATCCTGGAGCAGGCCACGCTGCACGGCGCGAGCCGCCGCACGCCGGCCTCGACGCGGCGGGTCGCCGTCGACACCGCGGCGTCCGGCGCCCGCGTGTCCGTGCGCCGCGCGGGCTGAGCCGGTGGCGGCCGATCCGAGCGTCCACAAGCGCTATCTCGACTACCGGGAGACCTACGGGTACTTCGCGCGCGGCCAACCGCTGCTCGACTACGCGAGCTTCGCCGCCGCCGACGCGGAGCTGAGGGCGCTCGCGGCCCGCTCGGAGCTCGACGACGACGAAGAGGCTCGCCGCGCCGAGCTCGAGGCGCTGCTCTTCCGCGACTGAGCGTCGCGCGACGAGGGCGTCCGGGCGCGGCGCGTCCTCGGGGGGCCCCGCGGTGCAGGGGCCCCGCGGCCCGCGGAGGGCGGCGGCTCGCCAGCGGCGGGCGGAACGCTCTACGCGGCGGGTGCGTTGAAGCGACGCCGCCGGGCCGAAATGCGGCTATCGTTGGGCTGTTGGACGCCCAGGAAGAACTCCCCCGGCTGCTCTCTGGTCGCTATCGGCTCGACGCGAAGATCGGGCAGGGCGGCATGGGCGTCGTGTACAGCGGCGTCGACCTGGTGATGCGTCGCCCGGTGGCCGTGAAGCTCGTGCGCACGCGCGAGGGCGTGCGCATCGACGAGGCCGTCGCGGGCCGGTTCCTCCGCGAGGCGAAGCACACGGCGCGTATCCAGCACGAGAACATCGTCGACGTGTTCGACCTCGGGCGAGGCGAGGGCGGCGATCTCTTCTTCGTCATGGAGCACCTCGCGGGGCAGACCCTCTCGCAGCTCCTGCAGACACGAGAGCGGCTCGACGTCACCGCGGCGGTCCATGTCGGCGCCCAGATCGCCGACGCCCTCGACGCCGCGCACCGCGGAGGCATCGTCCATCGCGACCTGAAGCCTGCCAACGTGATGCTCGTCGCGCGCGGTCACGACACCATGTTCGTGAAGGTCCTCGATTTCGGCGTCGCGAAGTCGCACACCGCGACCGAGGCGGAGACCGCCCTGACGCGGACTGGCGTGCTGGTGGGCACGATCGAGTACATGGCGCCGGAGCAAATCCTGGGGCGCAAGATCGACGGGCGGACCGACATCTACTCGCTCGGCGTGCTGCTCTACCGGGCGATCACCGGCACGAACCCGTTTCGCGACGCGCTCATGCCGGCGATGATCAACAACCACCTCTCGCTCACGCCCCCGCCCATGAAGACGCGGGTGCCCGAGACGCCGCCTGCGCTCGACCGGGTGATCGCGCGGTGCATTCGGAAGGATCCCGACCAGCGGTTCGCCACCATGGCCGACGTGTCCCGCGCGCTCCGAGCCGCGTTGCTCCCCGAGCCGGCGGAGCTGCCCGAGCTCGGCGCGACGTCCGAGTCGGACGCCGATCCGTACGGTGCCGCCGAAGACGCCCGCACGCGGGTGCAGCGCCCGCGCGGGAGCACGGCGACGCCCGCTCCCGAGCGTTCGACCCACGAGCCAACCCAGGTCACGGTCCTCACCGCGAGCGTGCCGGCTGCACCGCCGCGCGTGCAGGTCGTGTCGAGCCCGTCCGGCGAGGTGGCGCTCCCGATCCTGGGGACCAGCGATGAGAGCGAGGAGGTGGGGATCGGGCAGACGCAGGTGGAGCCCGCGCTGGTGTGCGCGATGTGCAACACGCCGAACGCGCGCATGGCGGTCCACTGCGGCGCGTGCGGCGTTGGCCTGCACACAATGGAGCAGCGGGCTGTCCGTTCGCGCGTTACTGCGGGCGTGGCCTCGCGAGGGGCGACGGCCCGGATGGACCTCGCCGGTCTGATCGGCGGCCCGGGGGCCCCCGCGCACGGGGCGCAAGCCCCGGGGCCTGGCGCGCCTCCGCGGGCGGCGCAGGCCCCGCCTCTCCCCGGGGGCGCGGGTGCCGCTCCTACGGCCTCCGGCGCGCCCCAGGCGGGCCCCGGGGCGCCTCAGGGGCTCGGAGCGTTCCCGCAGGGGCCTGGGGCCTTCCAGGGAGCGCCGGGGGCGTTCCCGGCGGGGTCTGGCGCGTTTCCGGCGGGG
>Ga0073904_10002454_pt1 | contig 14031 bp, 11 predicted proteins | sample KloWWTrecipitate_FD_66668 | JGI IMG/M metagenome (GOLD analysis project Ga0073904, IMG submission 66668) | Active sludge microbial communities from Klosterneuburg, Austria, studying microevolution and ecology of nitrifiers - Klosterneuburg... | ecosystem: Engineered > WWTP > Aerobic digester >...
CGCGGCGATTTCTTCCGGTGAGGGCGGGGTGACGCGCAAAATCAGGCCGGCCTTGCCATAGGCTTCGGAAATGCCATTAACCATCATTACATCGACAAAATCCGGGTCGAGGAAGTGGCTTTCGATGGCGGCGCTTTGCTCCATGCGCAGACTGGCGCCAAGCGCGGCAAACTTCTTGGCCGTCTCGGGAACAAGGGCAACCCGGCTTTCGCCGGGTGCGCGTTCCCTCGCGACCGCTATAGATAACGGCATGCTGAACTCTCCATGGGTAATACGGTTATTTTGGTTATTTCTGATGTTGCTTGTTATTCAGTACTGAGCGGGCAATTCTTGAAGCGGATTTCCTCCGGGTAGGGGAAAAAGTCTTCAACGTGACCCGCGCGAATTTTCTGCTGCGCATCCTGCCAGAATTTTGCGGACAGCAGGTCACGATGATATTTGTGAAAAGTTTTGCGCAGCACGGGTGAGGCGAGCAGAAAAGTGCTGAATTCTTCCGGGAAAACATCGTTTTTGGCAACGGGATACCAGACTTCGCCCGACATCTCGGTTTCGAAATCCGGCGCTACCGGGATCTTGCGAAAGTTGCAATCCGTCATGTATTCGATTTCGTCGTAGTCGTAGAACACGACGCGCCCGTAACGGGTGATGCCGAAGTTTTTCCACAGCATGTCGCCCGGGAAGACGTTGGCCTGCGCCATCTCGCGGATGGCGCTGCCATATTCCTTGATGGCGTGCTCGACGCCTGCGATGTTGTTGGAGCGCTCCATCCGGTTGAGGTAGATGTTCAACGGCTCCATGCGTCGTTCGATATAGATGTGCTTGATGACCAGCATCTCGCCATCGATTTCAAAGCAGGAGGGGGCGAGGGCCCGCAATTCCTCCATCACCTCTGGATCGAAACGATTCAGCGGGAAGGCCGCGTTGGAAAATTCCAGCGTATCCGCCATGCGGCCGACGCGGTCGACCTGCTTGACCATCATGAATTTGCGTTTGACGGTGGCGCGATCCATGTTTTTCGAGGCGCCGAAGACATCCTTGATGATCTTGAAAACGTAAGGGTAGGAGGGCAGCGTGAAAACCAGCATGACCAGGCCGCGAATGCCGGGCGCCATGATGAATTTGTCTTCCGAGTGGTGCAGGTGGTAGATGAAGTCACGGAAGAACATGGTTTTGCCCTGCTTGCCGAGGCCGAGCATGATGTAAAGCTCGGAGTGCGGCTTGTTGGGCAGGATGGAGCGGAGAAACTGGACGAAGCCGGAGGGCACTTCCATGTCGACCATGAAATAGGCCCGCGATAGCGAGAAAAGCAGGCCGATTCGCCAGGCATCGAGCAGGATGGTGTCGAGGTAGAGCTTGCCGTTTTCATCGTGCAGCACCGGGATGGCGAAGGGGTATTCGGCCGAGCCGTTGATTGCCTTGCCAATGATGTAGGCGGCCTTGTTGCGGTAAAAGGCCGAGCCTAGGACCTGGATCTGGAAATTGACATCCCGCGCCGGCATCTCTTTCAGGTAACGGCTAACCGCGTGATGGACATGATTGATGTCGCGTTGCAGATCGGCAAACGGCCGTTGCCACTCGAAATCCGCCACGATCTTGCGAACGGCACCGCGCAAGCCGCCGCCCATCGAGTAATAGCTGCGGTAGGTGGGCGCGAAGTCGCCCTCGATATTTTCGGTGGATAGCGTCGGACGGACAAAAATGAAGTCGTTGCGGAAGTAGTCGCGATGCAGGATCTTGGTCGTCACCGAATTGAAAAAAGTCTCGGCCAGTTCCGGCTGCTTGTGATTGAGCAAGAGGCCGATGTAGAGCAGTTTGACCTGCTGCCAGGTAGCGTCGTCGAGGTTCTGGGCGTCAAACTCGTTGCGCAGGCGCTCGACGCATTCATCAACGCGGTCGTCATAAAAGCGGATGCGCTCCCGAACGGCTTTGTGCACTCCCAACCAGTCACCCTGCTCGAAGCGGGTCTTGGCGGCTTTGCTGGTTTCGCGGAACAGGCTGTAGTGCTTGTTGAAGCCCTGAATCAGGGCCAGTGCGATCTGGTGCGCATTGGTGCCGTAGAGGCCGACAGAGATTTTCATGGAGGCGGTTTATGCTGCTCGGAAACGAAGATTCTAGCACCGCCGGAATGTTGGCAAGTCGCTGGTCGCTGTGCACTTATTCACGCATAATCAACAGTGTTACCTGCTGGAATTCCAGGGCAGGTCTCGCGCCAGTCGCGGCAAGAGCCGGCGAAGTCCGTCGTCAAAATATAATTCATGGAGTGACATATGACATCTCACATCAAAGTGCCGCAAGGCGGTCAGAAAATCGTTCCGGGGCAGGCTATCCCCAACAATCCGATCATTCCGTTTATTGAAGGCGACGGTATTGGTATCGACATCACGCCGGTCATGATCAAGGTGATCGATGCCGCTGTCGCCAAGGCCTACGGTGGCACCAGGCAAATTCACTGGATGGAAGTTTTCGCCGGTGAGAAATCCACCCGCTTGTACGGGCCGGATGAGTGGTTCCCGAAGGAAACCTTCGACGCACTCAAGGAATACTCCGTTTCCATCAAGGGCCCGATGACGACGCCGGTCGGTGGCGGCATCCGTTCCCTGAACGTCGCCCTGCGCCAGGAACTCGACCTCTACCAGTGTGTCCGTCCGGTGCAGTATTTCAAGGGTGTGCCTTCCCCGCTGAAGAACCCGGAACTGACCAACATGGTCATCTTTCGCGAGAATACCGAGGACATCTACGCCGGTATCGAATGGGCCGCCGAATCCGAAGGCGCCAGGAAGGTCATCAAGTTCCTGCAGGACGAAATGGGCGTCAAGAAAATCCGCTTCCCAGCTACTTCGGGTATCGGCATCAAGCCAATCTCCATCGAAGGTACCACCCGTCTGGTCCGCGCCGCGCTCAAGTACGTCATCGCCAACGACCGCAAGTCGCTGACCATCGTGCACAAGGGCAACATCATGAAATTCACCGAAGGTCTGTTCCGTGACACCGCCTACAAAGTGGCCCAGGAAGAATTTGGTGCCGAACTGGTGGATGGCGGCCCGTGGTGCAAGTTCAGGAACCCGAATTCCGGCCGCGAAGTCATCGTCAAGGATTCCATCGCCGACGCTTTCCTGCAGCAAATCCTGCTCCGTCCGGCTGAATACGACACCATCGTCACCACCAACCTGAACGGCGACTACATCTCTGATGCACTGGCCGCACAAGTCGGCGGTATCGGCATAGCGCCGGGGGCCAACATCTCCGATCAATACGCCTGTTTCGAAGCCACCCACGGCACGGCGCCAAAGTACGCCGGTCTCGACAAGGTGAATCCCGGTTCGCTGATTCTCTCTGCTGAAATGATGCTGCGCTATCTGGGCTGGGTCGAAGCCGCCAATCTGGTTATCAAGTCGATGGAAACTGCGATTGGCGACAAGCAGGTGACCTATGACTTTGCCCGCCTGATGGAAGGCGCTGACGAACTGTCGTGCTCGGACTTTGGCGATGCGATGATCGCCCGCATGTAATTGCCCCACGACGTTGTTTGAAAGGAGGCCCCCGCAAGGGGGCTTCTTCTTTTCAAGTAAAATTTGACTAACTAATTTTTGGTTTTTGAAACTTGCGATGACGACAGATATTCCCCAGACGCCACTCAGTCCTGAAGAGCTTTTACAGCGTCGAAAGACCGTGCGGACGCGGGTGTTGCTACGTGGTGTCTTGCTTGGCGCCTTGATTGCCGCATGGTGGATTTTCTTTGCGCCGGATTCCCTGATGGAGCCGGAATTGAAGAAAATACTCGGTGTCGTTGCCGGCCTGGTGGCGACCGGCAGCTACCTGTTCAATTTGCGTGATGCCCTTTTCCTGCGGCCGAGCGCGACTGCGCCGAAGCAGGGGGCGGCGAAGTGAGTTTCGTCATTTCCGCGCACGCTAATTGCGATGGATACATTCTGGCGCACCGGTTCAAGCCTTGAAGCGCCCGGGCATCGCTGTCTTCGACTCCGGGCTCGGGGGCTTGACCGTGCTGCGTGCCTTGCGCGGTCAACTGCCAAAAGAAGACTTTTTTTATTTCGCCGATACCCGTTTTTTGCCCTATGGCGACCGTCCGGAGGTTTTCCTCAAGGAGCGCGGAGTCCTGATTGCCAAGGCACTGGTGGCGCGAGGCGCCAAGGCCCTGGTGATCGCCTGCAACACGGCGACGGCGGCGGCAGCAGAGGAAATCCGCGCCGCCATTGAAGTGCCGGTGGTGGCGATGGAGCCGGGGGTCAAGCCGGCTGCTGCACTCAGCCAGTCCGGCCGCATTGGCGTGATGGCGACGACGCGAACGGTGTCCAGTCCGCGTTTCCAGCGCTTGCTGGACAATCACGCCAGCCATGTCCAGGTTCTCGCCCAGGCCTGCCCGGGGCTGGCCGAGGCGATCGAGATGCACGGCCCGGAAAGTGCTGAAGTGGCGACGTTGCTGGATTGCTTTGTCGCGCCGCTCAATGCGGCCGGTGTCGATGTTGTGGCGCTAGGGTGCACGCATTATCCCTGGGTCACTGAGGAAATCGCCCGTCGTTTGCCGCCGGGTGTTCAGTTGCTCGATACCGGCGAGGCCATCGCCCGCCAACTGGAGCGCATGCTCACTGCAGGGCACTTGCTGGGTGGGGGTAATGGGCAACTGCAACTGGCGACCAGCGGCGCCGCGCTGATGGTAAAAGCCACTGTGGAACGCCTTTGGGGGCAGCATTGCGGCGAACATCTGCCGGTCGAACACTGGGAACCTTGAAATGAGCAAAACGCAAAAGCCGCTGTCTGGCCTGAAGGTGGTTGAACTCGGCACCCTGATTGCCGGCCCGTTTTGTACGCGGATCATGGCCGAATTCGGCGCCGAGGTGATCAAGGTCGAATCGCCCGATGGTGGCGACCCGCTGCGCAAATGGCGCAAGCTCTACGAGGGCACCTCGTTGTGGTGGTACGTTCAGGCACGCAACAAAAAATCGGTGACCGCCAATCTCAAGCATCCGGCCGGCCGCGAGTTTGTTCGCAAGCTGATTGCCGAGGCCGATATTCTGGTCGAGAACTTTCGCCCCGGCGTGCTGGAAAAGCTCGGTCTGGGCTGGGAGGCGCTCAAGGCCGACAACCCCGGTCTGGTCATGGTGCGCCTTTCCGGCTTCGGGCAGACCGGGCCGTACAAGGATCAGCCCGGTTTTGGCGCGGTGGGCGAATCGATGGGCGGGTTGCGCTACATCACCGGTTTTCCCGACCGTCCGCCGGTACGCACCGGGATTTCGATTGGCGATTCGATTGCCGCCTTGTGGGGCGCTGTGGGCGCCTTGATGGCGCTGCGCCATAAGGAAGTCAATGGTGGGACGGGACAGGTGGTCGATGTCGCGCTCTACGAAGGTATTTTCGCAATGATGGAATCGATGGTTCCGGAGTTCGATGTCTTCGGCTTTGTCCGTGAGCGCACCGGCAATATCATGCCCGGCATCACGCCCTCGAATACCCATACGACGCGCGACGGCAAGCATGTAACGATTGGCGCCAATGGTGACGCCATCTTCAAGCGACTGATGCACGCCATGGGGCGGGCCGATCTGGCCGATGATCCGGGGCTGGCCGACAACGCCGGCCGCGATGCGCGGCGCGAAGAAATTTACGCGCTGATTGACGCCTGGTGCATTGAACGTGAGGAAGCAGAGGTGCTGGCGACTCTGGAAGGCGCCGAAGTGCCGTCTTCACGCGTCTATGCTGCGGTCGACATGTTTTCCGACCCACAATTCATTGCCCGGCAAATGATCGAGTTGGCAAAACTGCCCGATGGCAAAGCCTTCAAAATCCCCGGCATTGTGCCAAAGCTTTCTGAAACGCCGGGTAGCACCGAGTGGGTTGGCCCCGAACTGGGGGCGCATACCGAGGAGGTACTAAAAACCCTCGGTTACTCCCCAGACAGTATTGCCGAACTGAGGGCCGGCGGAGCGATCTAGCCCGGCCGGCCTTTGAGTTAAATCCTGAACTTGCTCATCTGCCGTTTCAGAGTATTGGCAATGTTTTCCAGCTGATGCGCCGTTTCTGCCGTACCCCGGATGGTGCTGGTCGTTTCTTCAACCATGTTGGCAATCTGCTCGACACGTTGGGCAATCGAAGTGCTGGCGGCACTTTGCTCGTGCGTCGCGTCGGCCACCTCGCCGACGCGTTCCAGCGTCCGCCGGGCGCCGTCTTCGATGGCGCGTAGTGATTCGGAGGCTGAGGCAGCCAGTTCGACGCCCTCCTGAACTTCTGGCAGCGCCGCATCCATCGCCCCGACTGCACCGACGGTTTCTCCTTGAATGCCGGTCAGCATTTTCTCGATTTCGGTCGTTGCCGATGCAGTACGCTCGGCCAGCTTGCGTACCTCATCAGCCACCACGGCAAAGCCGCGGCCCTGTTCGCCGGCGCGGGCGGCTTCAATGGCCGCATTCAGGGCCAGCAGATTGGTCTGGCCGGCAATGTCCTTGATCACATTGGCAATTGACGAAATCTGCTTGGCCCGTTCTTCCAGCGCCCGAATACGGCTGGAAGCATCGGAAACCGTTTCAGAGATTTTCTGGATGGCTTGCGAGGCCTGATGAACACGTTCTGCGCCCAGGCCGGAGAGCTCAACGGCACTGTTGGTTTCGCGGGCCGTTTCGCGGGCGCTTTCTGAAATATGGTTCGAACTGACCGTCAATTCTTCAATCGCCGCAGCCATGGCCGAGGTGGAATCGGCCTGATGTTCGGCGGCCCTTGCCACCTCATCCGAAGCACGGGCGATCTGGGCGGCGTTGCCGACCAGGCTGTTGGCCTCACTGTTGATTTCACTGACCAACTGACGCAGCGATTCAACCATGCCGCCCAGTGCGTGCAACAGGCTGCCGGGGTGAGCCTTGTCGAGTCTTGCCGTCAGATCGCCAGCGGCAACGCGCTGCATGATTTCGGTCGCCTCGCCGGGTTCGCCACCCAATTGACGGACGACACTGCTGCCGACCTGCCAGCCAATCAGACTGAGCAGCACCAGCAGGCCGGCAGAAATGCCACCGAGCAGAATGGCCCCATTTTTGTACTCACGGTCAATGTCATCGATATAGATGCCAGTACCAATGACCCAGCTCCAGGGGGCAAACAAGGCGGAGTAGGAAAGCTTCGGTTCGGCAGTCTGCTGACCGGCCCGGGGGAACCAGTATTCGACAAAGCCACCGCCGGCTTTGGCTGTATTGACCAGGTCGCGGATCAGGAATTTGCCGTTGGCATCCTTCATGTCGCCCTTGTCCAGTCCTTCAAACTCGGGTTTGCCGGGGAAAAGCACGTATTTGTTGGTGGTGTCGAGGACGAAAAAGTAATCGTTGCCGTTGTAGCGCAGATTGCGCAGGCTTTCCCGGGCGGCTATTTTGGCATCGTCTTCAGAAAGCTTGCCTTCCGCGGCAAGTTTCTGGTGATGGGTCAGAATGCCGACGCCGACTTCAACAAGATTCTGTGTTTTTTGTTTGCGATCTTCCAGCATGCTGGACTTGAGCTGAAGCAGCGCAGTGAAACACAGTACCAATAAACCTGCCAGCGTCAATCCAACCAATAGCAGCATGCGTGTCGAAACGCGTAGTGTGCTCAGGCCCATCATGGTGATTTCCTCTTCTCTATTTTGAATGGCTGGAACTGCCCGGCGAATTTTGTCGAAAAAGTTCCAAATACATCATACACCGCAGGAAAAGACACAAAGTTAATCGTTTACCCTCTCGCCGAAGTGAAAATTTTGATTAGCCGGCGCTCGCCGCGAGTCGGGCAATGGCCCAGTTGACGTGTTCGCGGACCAGCGTCGAAGGGTGGTCCGCTTTGCTCTGCAAAGCTGCTCGGTTATCAGCTGAATTAGTTGTATTGCCAAGGGCGACGGCAATATTGCGGAGCCACCTTTCATGCCCGATGCGGCGGATCGGGTTGCCGGCCAGTCGGTCATTGAATTCCTGTTCCGTCCAGGCAAAGAGCTCGCTCAGGTTGGCCGCATCCAGCCCGTGGCGTGGCGCAAAGTCGGGGTCGCCGAGTTGAGCGAAGCGGTTCCACGGGCAGCACAACTGGCAGTCGTCGCAACCGTAGATGCGGTTGCCGATCAAGGGCCGGAATTCTTCAGGGATGGCGCCCGATAATTCGATGGTCAGATAGGAAATGCAGCGTCTGGCATCGACCTTGTATGGTGCAATGATGGCCTGGGTCGGGCAGGCATCGAGGCAAGCCGTGCAACTGCCGCAATGCTCTTCGATCGGCGCATCGGGGGGCAAGGGCAGGTCGGTATAGATTTCGCCGAGAAAGCGCCAGGAGCCTTGTTTCGAAAGCAGCAATGTATGTTTGCCGCGCCAGCCAAGGCCGGCCTGGCTGGCAAACTCAACTTCCATTACCGGTGCAGAATCCGAGAAAACCCGGTAGCCGAACGGCCCGGCAATCTCGGTGATCGCATCGGCCAATTTTTGCAGCCGGTTGCGGATCAGCTTGTGGTAGTCGCGCCCTTGGGCGTAGCGTGAAATCGCCGCCTGCTCGGGCTGGTCAGCGGTTTTCAGGTGAGGCAGGTAGTCGACCGCAGCAGATATTGCCGTCAGCGTTCCCGGGTGCAGCAATTGCGGCTCGGCGCGTAAATCGGCATGGCGGGCCATATAATCCATCTCGCCGTGGCAACCTTCGTTCAGCCATTGGCGCAGGCCTTCGACCGCCGGGCCGGGTTCGGCCCGGGCCACGCCGATGGCCGCAAAGCCCAATTTTTTGCCAGCCTCGCGAATTTTTTCCTTGAGCGCTGCGTAATCCACTGTGGAGTTCTGATCGTGCATAGCCCCGATGTTACCGCCGTTTTTCAATTGCCTGACGAAGCCGCGACCCAGCGTCTGGGCGAAATGCTGGCGCCATTGCTGCAACCGGGGCTGGTGATTTTCCTTGAGGGCGACCTTGGCACTGGCAAGACAACGCTGGTTCGTGCCCTGATTCGTGCCCTCGGTTATGCCGGTCCGGTAAAAAGCCCGACGTATTCTCTGGTTGAAATTTACGTAATTTCGAGCTTATACTTATATCACTTTGATTTTTATCGTTTTGAGTCACCCGAGGAGTTTCTCGATGTGGGCTTTGACGAATACTTTAATGATACTGCGGTCTGCTTGGTCGAATGGCCGGAACGTGCTGATGGCTGCCTTCCGTCGCCAGACTTGCGGCTGCGCCTTCATCATGCAGGTCTCGGGCGTTTCCTCGAAGCCCTGGCAGTTTCACCGGAAGGGACGCAATGCATAAAGGGGCTCGCCTCAGCCTGGGGCGAAGACAACTCCTCCGTTACGCCGGCGCCTCGCTGATCCTCTCGGTTTCGCCGCTGGCGGGTGCCGTGGCGAGGCTGCCCTCGGTGCTCGCCGTGCGTATCTGGCCCGCCGCTGATTACACGCGGGTGACGCTGGAACACGATGCGCCGATCAAATACACCCATTTCATTGTTGAGAATCCGGATCGGCTGGTCGTTGATATCGAAGGCGTCGAATTCAACAGTGTGCTCGACAGCCTGGCCCGCAAGGTGGCGACGGACGATCCCTACATCAAGCTGCTGCGCGCCGGTCGTTTCAAGCCGGGCGTCGTGCGCTTGGTCATGGAACTGAAAACCAAGGTTGTTCCACAGGTGTTCACGCTGGCTCCGGTCGGTGAATACGGCCACCGTCTGGTACTCGATGTTTACCCGATCAATCCGCCTGACCCGCTGATGGCGCTGCTTGAAGGTCGCAAGGATGCCGTCGAGCCGCTGAAGATGGATCAGGATTTCGCGCTGGCTGAAAAAAAGCCGGATGAGGCTGCCCTTAAGAAAGCAGAAAAACCGATTGAAGCGCCGGAAATTCAAACCAGCAAAAAATCGGGGAAACCGATCGTTGACCGCCTGATTACGGTTACGCTTGATCCTGGTCATGGTGGCGAAGACCCGGGCGCCATCGGCAAAGGCGGCTCTTACGAAAAGAATGTGACGCTGGAAGTTGCCAGGCGCCTGAAGGCGCGGATCGACGCTGAGCCCAATATGCGGGCAGTGCTGACCCGCGATTCCGATTTCTTCGTCCCGTTGCAGATGCGCGTTCAGAAGGCGCGTCGCGTTCAGTCCGACCTTTTTCTCTCCATCCACGCCGATGCCTGGATCAAGCCGGACGCGCGCGGGTCATCGGTTTTCGTCCTCTCCGAGCGTGGTGCGTCCAGCACGCAGGCACGCATGCTGGCGCAACGGGAAAACGAGGCGGATCTGGTCGGTGGCGTCAACATCGGCGCCAAGGATCTTTTCCTGGCTCGCACGCTGCTCGATCTGTCGCAGACTGCAACGATCAATGACAGCCTCAAGCTTGGCAAATACCTGCTCGGCGAACTCGGGGCAATTAACACCCTGCACAAGAATAATGTTGAGCAGGCCGGATTCGCCGTACTCAAAGCGCCCGATATTCCTTCGGCACTGATCGAAACTGCCTTTATTTCCAATCCGGAAGAAGAGCGTCGGCTAAATGACGATGCTTATCAGGAAAAACTGGCTGAGGCGATCGTGCGCGGCGTGCGCCAATATTTCATCAAGCACCCGCCAGGCCCGAAATCCAGGATGGCTGCGTTCAGCTAAATTCCCGGCTAGAACAGCTCGACTTCGCCTTTGGCGATTTCCTTGGCGGCAAGCTGCCGGTTGGCAACCAGTAGTTCGTAACAGTCGACCCGGTTCCGTCCTTGGCGTTTGGCGTAGTAGAGGGCTTCGTCGGCGCGGTCAATGGCATCGGTAGGCGTGTCGTTAGGCAGCAGGCAGCTGAAGCCGATGCTGATCGTGACATGGCCGATCCGGCTGAAAACCTGGCTTTCAACGTCGGTACGGAAGCGTTCCAGCGTAGCGAAGGCCGATACCTGATCGGTTGGCTGCAGCAGTGCGACAAATTCTTCGCCGCCGAAGCGAAATAGCTGGTCGTCAAAGCGAAACGAGTGACGCATTACCTGCGCCAGCATGATCAGCACTTCGTCGCCGATCAGGTGGCCAAAGTTGTCATTGACCTGCTTGAAGTGGTCAATGTCGCAAATTGCCAGCCAATGGTTGGTGGTGCCGTTTCCGATGCCGCCGTGCCGGCGCTGGGGGCCACTGTTGAGGTCGCCGAGCAGTTCGTCTGTGGCTGCCTTGCCCAACAGCTCAAAGAGGTGCTTGTCGAAGGTCTTGCGGCTGGACAGGCCGGTCAGGCTGTCGGCCTCGCCATAGTCGAGCAGGGCAATGTGGTTGCCGAAATACTCGACCAAGCCCATCAAGGCAACGCGCTGATCGGCTGAAAACTCATCTGGCAGCGAGAGGTCGATCAGATAAATGGGTTCGTCGAGCCGGTTGACCGGGAAAACAATGCGATGTGAGCCGTCTTCCATGACGTCCAGCACTGCCGACATTTCTTTGCGACAGCGATTGAGCAGCGGGTCGCGCTCGATGGGTTGGCAATAGGAATAGTCCGGCAGGTAGGCATTACGGAGAAACTGCCCTTGCGGCCCGAACCCGGCACAGGCAAAGACAACGGTTTTCTTTTTGCCTGCATAGCAACGATAAATATTTATTCGTTGCGGGTGAAAAAGAGCAAGCAGCGCATCGACCATGGCTGAGTTAATCTCGGTGCGGTCACGGCGCGCCGAAATTTTTACGACATGACTGATCAGATCAAGCATAAAACGTTGTTTGGTGATGGGGGTACGCAACGTTTGATTATAGCGAAATCCCTGCTTGGAGAATGGTATTAAGGCGGGTGATGCGCAAATTTGAGATATCCGTCGGGTAGCTTAGGCCGTTATAATTCAACGCTTTTTTCCTTCCTTAGCTCATGCGCGTCTTCCGCGGTTATTCGCGTCCCGTTCCCGTTCCGGTCGTCCTCGCCATTGGTAATTTTGATGGCGTGCACCTCGGTCACGCTGCCCTTGTCCGGCAGTTGGCGGAAGCTGCTGGCCGGTTGCAACTGGTGCCGACCGTGCTGACTTTTGAGCCGCATCCAAGGGAATTTTTTGTGCCCGAGTCGGCCCCGGCCCGTCTCAGCACGCTGCGCGAAAAACTTGAATTACTGGCTGATTCCGGTGCCGCCCAGGCCATGATCTGCCCTTTCAATACTGCCTTTGCCGCACTTTCGGCTGATGAGTTCATCGAACACGTTCTGGTGCGTAGTTTGCGGGTCAAGCATTTGATCATTGGTGACGATTTCCGTTTTGGCCGCGGGCGGATGGGTGATTTTGCCCTGCTGCAGGCAGCCGGAGTGCGTTTCGGCTTTACGGTCGAAGCCATGCAGAGTGTTACGGTTGACGGTGAAAGAGTCTCCAGTTCAGCCGTGCGGGTGGCCTTGGCGGCGGGTGACATGGCCCGTGCAGCCCGCTTGCTGGGGCGTCCCTACATCATGGATGGACAGGTGGTGCACGGCGACAAGATGGGCCGTCAGCTGGGTTTTGCCACGGCCAATATTCGCATCAAACACAATCCCCTGCCGATGACTGGTGTTTTCGCCGTCGAGGTCAGTGGCCTGGAGCAGACGCCGCTGCCCGGCGTGGCCAATCTCGGTATCCGGCCGACGGTGGGTGGTACGCGGCCCTTGCTGGAAGTGCATTTTTTCGATTTCAACCGCGACATTTATGGCGCGCACATTTCCGTTCGCTTCGTTCATAAATTACGTGGCGAACAACGTTTCCCCAATTTGGATGCCCTCAAGGCGCAGATCGCGGCTGATGCCGCTGCGACCCGGGCTTTCTTCAAGCTGTGAGCACGCATAATGGCTGATTACAAAGACACCCTGAACCTGCCGGATACGGTTTTCCCGATGCGTGGCGATTTGCCCAAGCGTGAGCCACAATGGGTTGGTCAGTGGCAGGAAAAAAAGCTCTATCAGCGCATCCGCGAAGTTTGCGCCGGCCGGCCGAAATTTGTCTTGCACGACGGCCCGCCCTATGCAAATGGTGATATTCATATCGGCCATGCGGTCAACAAGGTTTTGAAGGACATTATCGTCCGCTCAAAAACGCTGTCTGGTTTCGATGCGCCCTACGTGCCGGGCTGGGACTGTCATGGTCTGCCGATTGAGCATCAAATCGAGAAGTTGCACGGCAAGAATATCGCCGCCGACAAGGTGCGCGAACTTTCCCGTGCCTATGCTGCCGAGCAGGTTGAGCGGCAGAAAAAGGATTTTATTCGCCTTGGCGTGCTGGGCGATTGGAGCAATCCTTACCTGACGATGAGCTTCAAGGCCGAGGCCGACGAAATGCGTGTACTCGGCAAGATTCTCGAGCAGGGTTACTTGTATCAGGGACTGAAGCCGGTTAACTGGTGTCTGGATTGCGGCTCGGCACTGGCTGAAGCTGAAGTTGAGCATGAGGACAAGGTTTCGCCGGCCATCGACGTTGCCTTCCCGGTGCATGAAAACCATGCCGAAAAGCTGGCGACTGCCTTCGGTCTAAGCCATCTGCGTGGCCCGGCCTTTGCCGTGATCTGGACGACGACACCCTGGACGCTGCCGGCCAACGAAGCGGTCAGCGTGCATCCGGAATTGACCTACGATCTGGTGGAGACCGAGAAGGGGGCGCTGATCCTGGTCCGCGAACTGGTCGAGGCCTGCCTCAAACGTTATGAATTGAGCGGTGAAACGGTGGCCTCCTGCGTTGGCAGCAAGCTCGACCAGATTCTGCTCCGTCACCCGTTCCAGCAGCGCGATGTCGCCATTATCTGCGGTACGCACGTCACGACCGAGGCAGGTACCGGTCTGGTGCATACCGCGCCGGCCCATGGTGCGGACGACTTCACGATTGGTAAACGCTACGGCCTGCCGGTGAATAATCCGGTCGGCAACGATGGCCGCTTCCTCAGCAACACGCCGGCGCTGTCAGTGGGCGAGCTGGCCGGCAAGACCGTCTGGGAAGCCAATCCGCTGGTGCTGCAGGAACTGGAATGCTGCGGTCGACTGCTAAAAAGCGAGAAAATCAAGCACAGCTACCCGCATTGCTGGCGCCACAAGACGCCGATCATCTTCCGCGCCACGACGCAGTGGTTTATCGGCATGGAACACAAGAAGGACGAGAACGCCTCGA
>Ga0073904_10002455_pt1 | contig 14027 bp, 17 predicted proteins | sample KloWWTrecipitate_FD_66668 | JGI IMG/M metagenome (GOLD analysis project Ga0073904, IMG submission 66668) | Active sludge microbial communities from Klosterneuburg, Austria, studying microevolution and ecology of nitrifiers - Klosterneuburg... | ecosystem: Engineered > WWTP > Aerobic digester >...
CCGAGGCCGCCGGCATCAACGGCTCGATCCGAGCCCAAGCAGCATCCGAAAGAGTACGAGTACGCGGCACCCAACCAGCCTGCCCTCAACCGCCACCCAAAGTTAGGAGACACGCCCTAGCTGTCACGGAAGAACGCGATCGCGCTAACGACCACCAGCGACACGAGTGCAAGGGTGAACAGGGTGAGGAGGAATTTCCACATGTGCGGGCCCAGCACTGTTCCCAGCCAGCCCGCCGCGATCGCGAGCAGCACGGTTGCCACAAAGATCAGTTGTCGGCGCAGTCGAGTGATGAGCTCGGCAGGGATCTCCGTCCGCTTGCGCGGTGTCGTGACGCTCATCATTCACCCCCGTTCTGTGGCCGGTGATCCTCGATGCGCGTGTAGGGCGCGAGCATCTTCCCGTACGCGCCCACAGCTGTCACGCTCTTCGGATTGATGCGCACCACTTTGCCCCAGGTGTGAGAGAACAGGATGAGATCTCCCAGGTGGATCGTCTCGCGTGAGTGCTCGACAACTCGCCCGTCAGAAACCTGCTGCCGGCGGATGCCATTCCAGTACTCGATCTCATCGGTGACTCGATCGATCTCGCGGAGTACTCGTGCCGCGTAGTCGCCCTGCGCGGGTGGGGTGACGTCGAGCATCCCGTTGGAGAGCCGCCGAGAAGCCCCGTCCCGACGTCGACGCCAGGCGCCGAGCTCGGTTTCGAGGCGCTCGATCCGTCGCGCTACCTGGGTCGGCGCGTATCGGCGGTCCGTGGTGCGCTCGGCAGTCTCGGCACGTTCGCTGGCGTACTTCGCAGCCTGGTCGGCCTCGATGCTCTTTCGCATTGCGCTGTCCGACTTCGCGATCGCGGCACGGTGCCGCCCTTCACTGTGGTGGCCGATCTTGATCGGCTCACCCATCGGCGGCAGCGCAGCATGAGCCCGCGTCGCCGCAGCATCAGCTGCTTCCGCCTGCGCCGCTCTCTGATGTGACCTCTCGGCAAGCCGAGACACCCGGACAGATTGACGATCGCGCGCATCTGCCTCTACCTCGGCAGCGGATCGGTAGGTTTCGTCGACGGAGATCTCTACGTCAAAACCGTTCGCACGAAGCTGCGCTGCCGTCCGTTCGATGACTCGTCGTTGTGGGGCGCGATCGCGCGATCGAGGCAGGAACCACGTTGCGATGCTGCGACCCCAGCGCCATCCTTCGACCTTGAGGATCTCGGATGTTCCGTCGCCTCGGTGGGTGCCGTCGACGAGTGTGCCTTCCGCTGCGGTGTGAGAGATCGAGATCGTCATGATGCACGCCCCTCTCGCGTCTGACGCGCGCCGTCAACACTGAGCACGGCGCGGAACCCGATCTCTCGGGTCCACTCGTCGACAGCCCGACTCAGGCCGGCGTACTCGTAGACACCGGCATGCTCCGGGGAGGCTTCATGGGGATGGAAACACAGCCGAGCGCCGATCGCTTCGCGCAGCCGTTCAAGCTGCGCGTGGGCTTCGGAATCGTCCCAACCGGGGTGATGGCAGGAGACCTCGCTGAGGTAGAGGCGGCTGCGCTCGATCTGCAGAATCTGCTCGATGTCGATTCGCTCGCCGAGCAGCTCCGCGATGGGTTGCCACTCGTACCGCGGTGCGGGGATATGGCGGCTATTGGCCTCGCTCACGCTCGCGTAGTTCTCATCCCATAGCTGCTGACCGATGCGGTCAGCGCCAGCGAGAACAGCGGCGGGTGCGAGCCCGGGTGTGATGATCGGCTGCCGAGAGGCGGCTTGTGTGATGTCGGTGCTGCTGATGAGCATCGCCGTCACGAGTAGGTCGATGGTGTCCTTGTGGGCGGGGAGAGCACGCATAATGCAACCTCCAAATAGAGTTGTGTATCTGACATAGGTAACACTAGGAGAGGTTCATCGTGTTGTCAATAGCCGGGAACGTTCTGGCGGATAGCTTTGATTTGTGACGAAGTCGATATCGATGAATGAGATCCGTACGCGCGCAGCGCAGTTTGCTCGAGTGTGGCAAGACGAGCCCGGCGAGGAGCGGCAGCAGGCTCAGACGTTCGTGAGGGATCTCCTCGGGGTCTACGGGATCACCCAGAGCCGGGCTGCTTTCTATGAGAAGCGCGTGAAGCGTTCCTCGACGGGTGCCCGCGGATACATTGATGCCCTTATCCCGGGGCTAGCTCTGATCGAAATGAAGTCAGCAGGCAAGGATCTCGTCGCGGCTGAGCAGCAGGCACTCGACTACATCGACGACCTCCCCGATCCGGAGATCCCGCGCTGGGTACTCACCAGCGACTTCCACAACTTCCGACTCCTCGACCTCCGAGCAGACAACGAGACAGCACCGATTGAGTTCACCCTCAAGCAGCTGCGCGACAACGCTGACAAGCTCGCGTTCCTCGCTGGGTACGGCGAGCGAGAGTTTGGGTCGAAAGAACAGGAATCAGCCTCGATCAAAGCGGCGCGACTAATGGCCTCGTTGTACGAATCGCTTGAGGGCGCAGGCTACGACGACCACGAGGCGTCGGTGTTCTTGGTGCGGACTCTTTTCGCGCTGTACGCCGACGATGCTGGACTATGGGACCGAGATCTGTTCCTCGAGTTCTTAGAAACCCGCACGGCGGCAGATGGCTCAGATCTCGGGCCGCAGTTGTCATTGCTTTATCAGGTCATGGGTCGCGAACCGTCGCGCCGACAATCAAACCTCGACGAGCTGGTGGCACGATTCCCGTACGTGAATGGCGGCGTCTTCGAGGAGGCGGTGTCGATCCCGTCGTTTGACTCTGAGATGCGTGAACGCTTGATTGCTGCAGCGATGTTCAACTGGTCGTCGATCTCGCCAGCGATCTTCGGCAGTCTCTTCCAGGCAGTGAAGGATCGGGTCGCACGGCGCGAGCTCGGTGAGCACTACACGACTGAGGCCAACATCATGAAGGTCATCGGGCCGATGTTCCTGGATGAGTTGCGCCAGCGCTTCACGGATGGCTACCACGATTCGGGCAAGCTCAAGAAATTGCGTTCGTATATGGGTTCGATGAAATTTCTCGATCCGGCATGCGGATGTGGCAACTTTTTACTAGTTGGGTATCGGCATATGCGTGCCCTTGACCTCGAAGTTTTGCTGAGGATTCAAGAGCTATCGGGGGACACTGCCCGCACAATGTTCTTCACCGAGGAACACCTTTCGGTTCGGCTATCTAGCTTTCACGGCATCGAGCTTGAGGAATGGCCCGCACAGATCGCAGCTACTGCGCTGCACCTGGTGGAGCATCAGGCGAACCAAGCGATGGAGCTCGCGCTGGGGTCCGCTCCTGACACGCTGCCCCTTGACAAGATCAAGAGCATCGTAATTGGCAATGCCCTACGCACCGACTGGGCAAGCGTCGTGGAACCGACAGAACACCTATACGTGATGGGAAACCCTCCGTTCCTCGGCCACTACACACGATCATCAGAGCAAGCTCAGGATCTTCGAGCGGTGTGGGGCAAGGAAGACATCGGCCACCTGGACTACGTGACTGGTTGGTATGCGAAGGCGATGGAGTTGTTTGCTCAACAGGACTACGCAGGCAAGTTTGCGTTCGTCTCCACCAACTCCATCACGCAAGGCGAGCCGGTGCCGGACCTGTTCAGGCCGGTCTTCGACGCAGGGTGGCGCATCCAATTCGCTCACCGCACGTTCGCATGGACGAGCGAGGCTCCCGGTGCTGCCGCCGTGCATTGTGCGGTCGTCGGATTCGACCGGGAGAGTCGTGGCCAGGTTTCATTGTTCGACTACGGCAACAACCTTCGTGGCGAACCGGTTCGCATCCCCGTAACTCAACAGATCAACGGATATCTCATTGACGGTCCGATTGTCTTCGCCGACGCTCGTCGCAAGCCTCTCTCCCCAGAGATCCCTGCAGTCATGTTCGGCAGCATGGCCAACGATGGTGGCCACTTGTTCATCACAGATGAAGAGCACGCTCACTTGAAAGATGACGCGATCGTCTCGAAGTACTTGCGGTTGTTCGTCGGCGCTCGCGAACTCATCCACGGGACTGATAGATGGTGTCTATGGCTCGCCGACGCAGAACCATCGGATATCGCACAGTCAGAGTTCCTGAGGCAACGTATCAAGGCGGTTCGCACGCACCGCGAGTCCTCGAATCGAGCAGCGACTCGCGCGCTCGCGGATACTCCTCAGCTATTCGGTGAACGACGCCATCAAGACGTCACCCATCTCGCAATCCCGCGCCACGTCAGCGAAACCCGAAAGTACTGGACCGCTCAACTTGTCGCCCCTGAGATCATCGTGGGGGATGCCAATTTCATGATTGAAGATCCGGACGGGTTCGCATTTGCCGCGATCTCATCCTCAGCGTTCATTGCTTGGCAGCGTGCTGTCGGCGGGCGGATCAAGTCGGATCTACGGTTCTCAAGCACTCTGACCTGGAATACCTTCCCTCTCCCAGCGCTTACGGAAAAGCAGAGGATCGCGATCGTCGACGGGGGTAGGGCTGTTATCCAAGCTCGCGAGCTTCATCCACATAGATCCCTAGCTGACCATTACAACCCGCTCGCGATGTCACCTGATCTGTTGCGTGCGCATCGTGAGCTCGATACGGCGGTCGACAAAGCTCTTGGGCTGAGAGGAAGCGTCGGTGAGGCTGATCGGCTGCGTGCGTTGTTTGCGAGCTATGAGAAGCTCACGACGGCTGATGAGCTTGCGATGCCGGCGAAGTCTGCTCGCCGGCGTTCTCGTGCCGCTGGGTAGGTCTGGACGTGGTTGAGCGGTGGCCGTATGCCACGGTGTCGGTCGATGGGCAGGCGGTGATCGACGAAGACGGGGAGAACCAGGCCTGTGCGTGTGGGAACGATTCGTGGACGGAAGATTGGCGACATGCTGATCGGTTTGGCCGGCTGTCGTTTGACTCTTCGGGATCTGATGATCCGGAGGAGTACGCGGTCTGCCCGGTGTGTGGCCGGGTGTATTCCAATGCGCAGCTGTTCGTGAGCTTGGTCGTGCCGGCGGTGGCGCGGTATGACGTCACTGGTGCTGAGTTTGTTGCTGCGCTTGAGCGGTATGACCGTGTGGCGTATGGCCCGCCTCTGGACTGATCTCGTGGACATTTTCACCCGCGAAATGGACATTTCAAACTAGTCCCTAAGGCGTGAGAAAGGGCACCCGCTCGGAGCCAACTCTGTCGCGATTGTCAGATACACAACGGTGTTGGAGGGTCAGCCTCAACCAGAAGGATGAGAATGCTCAACGGGCGGGTGCCCAGGTCTCAATGCTAGCTGGCGTCGTCGATGTCGTCGATCATCGCGGGGTTGAGCAGCTGCGTGCTGATCTTTTCCAGGAGGGCTGCGAGCGCGTCGATCGAGTCGGAGATCTCTTGCGCGGTGGCGGTGCGGTCGGCGGTGAAGTAGTAGTGCCGGTAGCTGTGGCCGTGGGTGTCGGTGATGCCGGGGCCGTCTCCATCGGTGGCGGGCAGTGTGCGGGCGACGGTGGTGACGATGTGGGTTGGTTGGGTGCGGTTGCGGAGGAGAACCGTGTCGCCGGGGTGCAGCGTGGGCCAGCTGGTGGTGTTGTTGGGGTGGTGAGTGCTCATTGGCTGATCCGCTCTGGTTGGGGCATTGGTCGGCCTGCCTGGATGTCGGCGCGCTGTGCGGCGCCGCAGTCTTTGCAGTTGCTCTTGCTTGGGGTGTCGGTGGTGGTGTTGTTCTGGCGGCCGCAGTAGCCGTGTTGGAGGTCGGCTCCGGTGATGCAGATCCGGGATGCTGTTCCTTGGGGCATGGCTGCGCTTTCTAGGCTGTCTTCTCGAGTGCGGGCAGTGGCGGCAGGGCGAGGAGGCGCTGCGCTTTGGCGGATTCGATTTCGCGGGGGAGTTCGCCTTTGCGTGCGCCGGATCGGCCGTAGAGGAGGATCTTCACTCCGGTCTTGGAGACGTTGGCTGACTCGGCGATCTTGACGACGGTCATGCCGCTGGCCATCAGTGCTCGGGTGTGGATGCGGACGGGTTCAGCCGGGACGCGCGGTGGCTGTTCTGCGATGCCGGCTTCGCGGCGGCGGCGGCGTTCCTCGGCGAGGGAGGCGTCAGAGCAGGAGATCTTGCCGGGGCAGTGCTCTCGGTCTTTGCAGCCGAGTTGATAGCCGTATGCGGTGCCGTGGTACTCGGCAGGGATTTGCTGCAGCTTGCGCTGCTCCATCCATTCGCGGTGATAGATCCGGCCGGCCTCGATGCACTCAGGGCGTTCGCATCCGCGCGCTCTGCAGGCGTTGGTGCCGTGTGGTTGTAGCTGACGGGGCTGAGCGGGCTGGGGGCGTCGAGGCGCGCGCGGCTTGGGTGCTCGGTGTGCGCGCGGCTTGGGGGGAGAGGTTGGGCGGTTGTTGGTGTTCGCCTCGAGCTCATCGGTGACGGCCTGGTGGCGTTCGGTCGCATCCTGCAGCGCCCGTTCGATCGCTCCACCTACAGACAAGCCGGTGTGCGATGCAATGGTTGCGGTGGTGAGGCGCTCCTTGGTGGCAGCCAACTGCTGTCGAAGAGCCGCCCTGGTTGACCGCCAGTGGGTGAGCTCATCGACGTGTCGATCAAGTTCGGTCTCGTAGGCGTCGAGATCTCGCCGACGCTGCGCGAGCTCATCGCCCACGAGAGTACTGCTGCTGTTGCGAGCGCGGGTGAGCCAGTCGTAGTCGGCGTGTGTCCGTGCGGTGGTGACGGGCACTGGCACGGGTGCCGGCGTCAGTGTCGGTGCGGGTGCCGGCGGTGCTGCTGGTGTTCTCTTGGCGGCTGTGGTCTTCCGTTTCTTCGGTGGTGTTGGTGTGGCGGATGCAGTGCGGTCGCGGTGGCGATCGATGGTGCGGGCGGTGGCGTCTAGCTCGAGGATCTCGGCGAGTGACATGCCAGCGTCGAGGCGTCGGGCGAAGGTGAAGTCGCCGACGTAGCGGGTGTACACGGTGCGGCAGGGGATGACTGCTGGGCACGCGGCGGTGCGGCAGCCCTGACGGTATCCGGTGGGTGTTCCGTGGGGGAAGCTGTCATCGAGGAGATCGAGGGTGGACATGGGATCTTCCTCTCAGCGCGGGTCGAGCTCGAGGAGGAGACCGAGAGCGTCGGCGATCGCGCGGAGCCGGTAGCCGCGGCGCCCGTGCTCGACGTGACCGAAGATGTTGACGAACTCGAGCTCGTCACCTTCTTCCTCGAGGTAGGCGATGGTGTGGATGTCGGCGGCGTCGAGGTACTGCCAGCCGTAGCGGTCGGCGGGGGTGTCGACGCGCGATTGAATCCAGCGGACGATGACGGCGCCGAGGGGGCCGTCGGGGTTGGCGCGGGGGGAGTGTGGGTTGTTCGGGATCATCGCGTCGATGGTGCGGATGCCGTAGCTGTCGATGGTCTCGATGGTGTCGGTGTCGATGTCGGCGAACAGGTCGGAGTAGTTCGTTCCGTTCTCGTCGATCGCCCTGAGGATGCGGGGTGGGATGGTCATGATGCGGTTTCTTCCTGGTCGTGTCTGACGAGGTCAGGGGGTTGGTGTGCAGCTGGTCAGGGCGCTGCGCAGTGCGGTGATGTCATCGGGGGCGAGCCCGAGGTCATAGGTGTGGGCGATCTGTATGTAGCGGGTCGCGTAGTCGCAGGGGTTGTGCGGGGGCATCCAGCTGCTGGGTGTGCTGTCGCCTTTGACCTGGTTCGCAGTGGTGATCTGCAGGTTGAGGGGGTCGTTGGCGAACTGCAGTCGCGTGTCATCGCTCCACTGAGCGGCGCCGGTGTACCAGGCCGCTGCGAGGGGGATGATGTGGTCGACCTGGACGGGCTGGTAGCCCTCGCTGACGCGGGTGAAGGTGATCGTTTCGCCGGTGTATGGATCGTTGAGCGTGCCAGTGAGGATGACGCAGTCGTGGGTGCCGGCCTTGAAAGTGGGGTCGATGAGATCTCGGCGGAGCATGTCGTTGCGGGTATCGCAGCCATTGCGGTCGACGTCGGCCCATCGTTGGCCGAAGAGATCTCGGTCGTACTTGGTGTAGATCACGTCTGTGGCGACGGGGATCTCCTCGAGCAGCGCGAGTGCCGGCGCTGCATCACCTGCAGCATCGTCGGCCGGCGCTGGTGCTGCCGGTGCTGTGGTGGGTGCGCCCGGCGGCGCCTGTTCGGGGGCTACGGCATTGCTGTTGTCGTTGGCGGCAAAGGTGAATGCCAGCAGCAGGGCGGCGACGAGGGCGACGCCGGTTCCTGCTGCTTTTCCTACGGTGCGGTTGAGCTTCATGGTGGACCTCCGGTCTCACTGCATATAGGCCGCGATTTTGTGCCTTCGCGGACGAATCTGGGTGGACGGCCGCGAACCGGGGCACAAGGCCAGCCGGTTCGCGGCCGCGGCTCACTCGGGAAGCTGCTCGTCGTCGACGAGGGCTTCGGCGAGGATGTTGACGGCGCGCAGCACGTTGGTTGCGGTGCTGCGGATCAGGTCGACGTCGGCGCCAGTCCATCCGGCGACGTAGCCGATGGAGTAGTCGCTGGTGTCCAGTCCGAGCAGAGCGGCGACCACGTAGGCGGTCGATTCTGCTTCGGTTTCGCGGATGCCTCGGTGGCCGGATTCCCCTTCGACCTCGTCGACGTGGAGGATCGCGTGCGCGGCTTCGTGGATCATCGTCTTCGCGCGCTGTGCGGGAGACATCTTCTCGTCGACGCGGATCTGTCGGGTATCGGGGGTGGTGTACCCGTTGAGGCCTTCGCGGGCGATGTCCTCGAGCTCGACATCCCAGCCGCGGCCGCGCATGAAGGCGGCGGTGCGCTCGAAGATCTCTGTCTCATCCTCACCGACCAGGTGGTGGGCGATCTCCACCGGCTCGACGGCGTTCTCATCGGCATCCGTCTGGCTGATATCAAACACGGACAACACGGGGTAGTAAGCGCGACGGCTGGTGACCTCTTCGCCGCTCGCCTCGTCGACGTCGACGGTCTTCTTGGTGGAATAGCCGAAGATCTTGATCGACTTCTCGCCGCGGCGAACGTGCCGGCCGAGCTTCTCCCACTGGCGGTATCCGAGAACGCGGGTCGCGTCCGGGCGCTGGGCGAAGATCAGCCACGAGTTGTTCATGCTGAGGGTGCGGAAGTTCGCGGTGAACCGCAGCCATGCAACCCAGTTCTCGCCCTGGGCGAGATCGGCGACCTGAGCGGTCAGCTGGTCGTGCAGCGCCTTCGCCTGCTCGCGCCGCTGCTCGGGGGTCCGGGTCCGAGTGGTGGTCGTGCTCATGATGCCCTCCAAAGGCTTGTTGTGTATCTGACATACATAACAATACCCGAGAGTGTGCGAGTGTCAAGCCCTGCCGGCAAATTGGTGAAATCTGCTTCGGAGGGTGGACGCACTCAGCGCCCACCGCGGATGCGATGGGCGCTGAGTGGGGGGGCGTTAGCCCGCGATGCTGCGGATGGTGCCCGCGAGCTCTTCGTTGATGTCGACGAACTCGGAGCCCTTGAATCCGACGACCACGGCGTCACCGACGATCGGGCGTCGGGCGATCAGCGAGGCCAGTCGATTGAAGGGCAGCTGGCGGATCAGTCCCTCTTCGTTGGCGATCAGGTTGTGTCCGCCGTCGATGTCGACGGTCTCGATGTATCCGCCAACTGCTCGCTGGTAGTCCTCGAGGCCGATGAACGAAGCGTCGCTCACCTGACCGGTCGTCGTGATCAGCAGTCCCTTGGTGTTGGTCTCGGTGCTCATGGTGTCCTCCGTAGTTTGGTGTTGCGTATCTGACATACATAACAATACACACCGAGATCTACGCACGCAACCCCCTGAGTGGACATTTTCAAGATGTCGCATCTTGCGCGGAAGATGCCGCCTAGATATAGTTGTTACATCTTCAAGTGAAGATGATACTTAGATGCGGGGAGACCATCGTGATTGTTGTGAATGTGAACCGGAGTTATGCGCAAACTCTTTCGGGCGAGCTCACGCTGCAGGAAGCTACCGAAGGGGACTGGTACGGCATCAATGAAGCTGCTGTCGCCCAGTACGGCGATGTGCTCGTGGGAGTGTGGAACAACCGTGTGGTGTCGGCCTACGACATCGTCGGTCACGTCCGGGTCGATGAAGGAACGCGCGTCCGCTTCACGGTGGAGGACTCAGCAGAGTTCGGATACCTGGTTGGTCAGCCGTCGCCGGTCGGGCCTTGGAAGGCCGGCCAAGCGCGCCCGATCATGTACGCGGACACCGATGTGGTGCGGCATGGTGATGCGCCTCAAGAGGAGGTCGGTGACGCCAAGCGGGCAGTGGTTCGCGGATACATTCTCACCGTCGACGACAGTGGAGTAGCGACGATCATCCCACCGGAGGGTGGCAGCGTGCTGGTTGCCCCGGCTACGTCTCGCAGCGCACTCAGCAGCTGAGGCGGGGTCAGTCGACCTGGCGGCGGCGTTGGTCGAGATCTGGGCCGGTGAATGCTGGTGGCATCGTGATGGCTGCTCGTTCTGCTGAGTAGTCATCAAAGTGGGCGCAGGAGGGGCAGCGGAAGCCATTGGGCTCGTCACGCATCACGACTGCGCAGGTGGGGCAGTGCGGTTGAGCGAAGCTGTCGATGGACATGGAGTGCGGGTTCTTTCGTCGTTGCTAGATGAGCGCGGGGCTGACGTTGACGCACTTCTGCTCTGCGTAGGGGCGTTGGGAGATTGGCAGCCATCCGTCGTCGTCGCTTTGCTTTAGCCGGGCGGTGCCGTCGTCGTTGAGAGCGGTCATGTGTGGGCCGGCGTTTGTCCAGCAGTTCTGTGCGCGGGTCTCGTTCCAGAGTGCGAGTCGGGCTTCATGGGGCAGGCTAGAACGGTGCGCCCACCAGGCGCGTTTCTCACCGAAGGGGCCGAACTCGTGCCCCTCGCTGTGTGCGATCGCGTCGTGTACAGCGCGGAAGACGTCGTTGGCGATCATGGGCTGTGTGGTGCCATCGGGCATAGTCACGGTGACTTCTCTGGCCATCGGGTGATCAGCCGGCAGTGCGCCTTCGGTGCCTTGGGAGACCTCAGTGCGGAAGTAGAACAGGTGCTTGTTGGTGCGGAGATCTGCGAGCATCGCGGCCGAGTTCGCATAGGGCTGTTCCTGGTCGCCGTGCCAGGGCTCGAAACGGTAGCCGGCGGCGGTGAGCATGTCCCACTGCGCAGCGATGTGCTGGCGGAAGTAGCGGTAAGAGCGCACCACGCGCGGGTGGGTGGGATCGTGCGGCGCAGCGTCGTAGGCGCGGGCTGCGGCGATGTCGTCAGCTGCAGTCAGATGTGGCATCCGTGCCCGGACGGGGAAGCCGTGGTCGGCGGCGTAGTTTTGCCGCAAACTCTGGATCTCTTTGATGGGCGTGTGCTCGAGGTAAGAGTCGGTCTTCTCAATGAACTCGACGTGACCTCGGGCGGTGGTGGGCTCACCCAGGATGATCGCGAGGGCGCGCTTGGTGTCGGGGGTGAGTGGGTGGTCGGCTTGCTCGGCGACCTCGAGCTTGCCGTCGTATGTGCGCCCACCGGCGATGCCGGCCTTACGCATGGCGTCAACGATCTCTTCGGTGTTGCGATCGCTGGTGTCGAAGGAATAGACCGAGTCGGGGCCGGTGGGATCGTAGTAGCCGGCCATCACGCTGTCTTGGTCGTAGCGGCCGGCGACCTCGCCCGCCCACTTCTTGATGGCATCGAAGCTGTCGGCGCGGACGACGTATGCGCCGGCGGGCTCGGTATCGCCCATCCAGACGCCCTTGGCCTCGTCGGTGCTGACGACCTCCACACCGCGGCGCTCGGCAGCTGCGCGCAGCGTCTCGTCGAACTCGATCCATTCGTCGGTGTCGTAGAAGCTCGGGCGTGAGCTCATGCGCATGAGGTCGACCGATTCTGGACGGAACGGTGTGGCGCCGATGAACGCCTGAATCTTGTTGGCTGCTTCCTTCTCGCGCTCGCTCGCGCGAGCTCGGCGTCGTGCCTCAGCGGTGTGCTTGGGGCAGCGCCGGCCACCGTGGTCGAGATCTCGACACATAGCGCGTCAGTCGTCGCTGTCGGCGGCGTCGACTGCAGGCGGCTGCAGCAGCACAAATCCTGTTCCGGCCGGTGGCTGCAACACGGGGAATGTCGGCCCGGTATCACCAGGCTCCGGTGGTGTCTGCTGCGTCAACGTCAGGAGCTCTGCCAACTCGTCGGCGTTGAGTGCACGAACGGCTTGTGGGTCATCGAGGCTGATCTGCTTGCCGCCGATGTCATAGATCCTGGCCATGATCGATTCTCTCTAATGCGTGGGTTCGGTGCTTTGCGCCTGTGGAATCCTGCGGCGAGCGCGGGTGCTGATTGCGCAGGTCGAAGGGTTGGCGGGTGTGAGTGTGGGTGCTCATTGCCGGTTCCTTCGGTGGTGGGTGGTTGTACATATAGGCCGCGGTTTGGGGTGTTCGCGGACGGGAATTGAGAAGGGCGGGGGCGGCGGTGTCAGGGGTGCCGCCCCCGCCGGGCAGCGGGCCGGGTGGAGGACGTTGGTGGCTCCGGCTGCCGGTGACGGGCGTGTGGCGAGTGGTGTTCTCGTCAGTCTGTGTTGTGGTGCCCGTCTGCCGAGGGTGCGGTTGTCGCGTTGTCCTCGGGGTCTGTGGTCTGCGGGGGTTCCCGATATTTGGTTGTGTATCTGACGTACATAACAGTAATTGACTGTTGGTCTGTACGCAAGGGGGGTTACTGGTCTGCGGCGAGCGCGTCGATCTCGTCGAGGATCTGTTCCCAGGTGCGGATGTAGCGGATGCGTCCGGCGATGGTGATGACCGCCCAGGGTGTGGGGGTGTGCATTTCGTAGCGGCGTTGCCCGTAGACGGTGACGGGGATGCCGCGGTGCTCCCAGGTGGCGGTGTGGCCTGGTCGGGTGTCGGTGATCGCCTCGAGGAGAGTGGCGATCGCGGCCGCGCGGTCAGCTGCGGTGTCGGTGGTCATGGCTGCTCGTTGCCCTCGTGTGTGGGGGACAGTGCTTGCTCGTCCCAGGTGCCATCGGGGTTCAGGTCGGGTCGGCCTGCGTCATCCCATCGGCAGATGGTCGCCCAGTCGGTGCCTGCGTGGTAGCTGGTGGTGCTGGACATGATGCTGACCTTACGTGTGAGTGGAGACGTTCGGGGTGTGGAGCCGGCGGGTGCCGGCACCACCTGGTGTTGTTAGCTGGCTAGCTGCGGGTTGTGGCTGGGGTTGGTGGCTTTGAGCATCTGGGTGAGGGTGCGCGCGGTGCGCGCCCACTTGCGGATGCCGAGGGCTGGGAGGATCAGCAGCGGCACTGCGGCGAGCGCGGAAGGCCATGACAGTAGGCCGAAGATGGCGGTGATGACGACTGCGGCGAGCGCGTGCCAGGCGATCATGGCGCGGGCGTGCTGGCGGGTCTTGGTGGCTTTGTGGTTGATGTCGGTGAGGCCGCTGACGGGGGTGTTGGTGATGCGGCGTCGCCAGATTTCGAGTGCGATCAGTGCGGCGATCCAGATCAGCAGCAGTGCGGGGGCTGCGAGTGCCAGTTGATCGAGGCCGGTGAGGGTGGTGGTGCTGGTCATGATGTCCTCCGATGTGTTGTGTATCTGACATACATAACAATACACAAGGGGGCGGACATTCGCAACTCGGCAGCTGAGGGCGGTCGTCAATGCGGCGAGCGCCCCACCGGATCTGTTCGGTGGGGCGCTCGGGTACTGCGGGGGGCTCGGCTATGAAAGGGCGCTGTATACGCTCCACACGGCCAACGGCAGGAGAGTAGCGCCGAGAGCCCATATCCAGGCGCGACTCAGTGGTGACCTCCTAGATGCGGCGATTCCGGCGATGGCCAGGAAGATGAGCCCAGCCGCCATCAGCGCGGGGACGGTGATGATCATGGCGGTCAACGTTGCTGTAGCAAGCGGATTATCGGCGGGAACAAAGAACGCTAGTCCGCCATTGAGAATCGCCCAGATCGTGAGAGCAACTGCCACGCACTGCGCGATGAACAGCACCCGCGCCGCCATGAGGAAACCCCCGCCGCGCGGGCTGGGTGTGGGCGGTAGGTCTGCGTGAATGGAGGGTGGCTCCGGGGTTCTTCTCATTGCGTTCCGT
>Ga0073904_10002456_pt1 | contig 14016 bp, 14 predicted proteins | sample KloWWTrecipitate_FD_66668 | JGI IMG/M metagenome (GOLD analysis project Ga0073904, IMG submission 66668) | Active sludge microbial communities from Klosterneuburg, Austria, studying microevolution and ecology of nitrifiers - Klosterneuburg... | ecosystem: Engineered > WWTP > Aerobic digester >...
GCCCCGCGCCGGGGTGCTGCTCCCGCATCCGCGAGCCCGCCACTCCCGTCCCGGTGGAGAGTTCCAGTTGCCCACCGCCGGGCATGGCATCGCGGGAGTTCACCGCCAGATTGAGCAGCACCTGCTCCAGCATGCCGGGGTCGGCGAGCACCAACGGCAGGCCGGGCGTGAACTGGGCATGCAGCACCACGTCTTCGCCGATGATGCGCTGCAGCAGACGGGTGACGTTGGCCACCGCGTCGTTGAGATCCATCTTGACGGGGCGCATCACCTGCTTGCGGCTGAAGAGCAGGAGCTGCCGTGTCAGCGCGGCCGCCCGCTCGGCTGCCCCCTCAATCTCGCGCGCCGCCTCACGGGTGTCGTCCCCATTGGACGAGAGTGTGCTGGCGTGTCCCAGGATCACCGTCAGCAGGTTGTTGAAGTCGTGGGCGATGCCGCCGGCCAGCAGACCGATGGCCTCCATCTTCTGCGACTGCCGGTACTGATCTTCCAGCAGCCGGCGATCCGTGACGTCGAGCAGGAAGCCGTGCCAGCGGACCGAGCCGTCGGGGTGGCGCGTGGGCGCCGCTCGCCCCTCCACCCAGATCACGCCTCGATCCGGGTGATCGTAGCGAAACGAATCGGTCCACACCGTCATCGTTCGCCCCGAGGCCTCGATGATCTGCCGCACCCGCGCCGCATCGTCTGGGTGCACGCGCGCCATGACCGGCGCCGCGTCTCCGGCCACCTCGTCGGCGCGGACCCCGAACAGATCCCGGATGCGGTCGCTGGCGAACGGAAAAGACATGGTGCCGTCGGGGCGGAGCTGGAACTCGTACATCACGCCCGGAGACGTGGCCGCCAGGCGCGACAGCCGCTCCTCGATGGCGAGGCGCTCCTGAACGGCCATCTCGCCCTGCTTGCGGCGGGTGATATCGGTCAGTGTACCGTGCCACGTCGTGCTGCCGTCGGCTCCCCGGACCGGCATCGAATGGCCCTCCACCCACATTTCCCCTCTCACGGGATGCCCGATCCGGAACTCCTCGTGCCACGCCGACAGCAACCGGCGCGACTGGTCGATCGTGGCGAGCAGCCGGACCATGTCGTCGGGGTGCGTGCGCTTCTCCACGGCCGCGGCGTCCAAGTCAGCGGGCGGGAGGCCGTAGAGGTCGGCCATGCGCGGACTGGCGTACGGAAACGACCATCGGCCGGCCGCGTCGATGTTGAAGGAGTAGACGGCCGTCGGCGCCGTCTCGGTGAGCGCGGCGAAGCGGTTGCGCTCATCGCGGAGGGCGCGCTCGGATTCCTGCAGGGCAGTCATCGCCCGGTTCTGTTCCCGCCCCGCGATGAAGATGCCCGCGCACACCACCGACAGCAGCATGGCCGCCATGCCCAGCACCAGGGCGAAGGTGCGGTCGGTCTGCTCGGAGTGACGCGTGAGCTGGGCCAGAATCCGAGCGTCCGCCTGATCGGCCTGCCGCTCCAGGTCGTAGAACGCCGGGCGAAGCGCCGCGTCGCCGGCCGGCCCCGCGCCGCGAATGGACCGGGTCAGGCGGCCGCGAAAGGCCTGGAGGCTGGCGCGGAACGCCGCCAGGCCACTGGCCTCGTCGTCAGCCCTGCCGCCCGTCGTCCGCGTGGCTTCGTCAAGACCATCGGCCGCCTGCGCGAGCAGCGCCAGCCCCTGCTCCCGGTCGAACGACGAAGCCGGGTCGCTGCCGAGCGTCACATAGAGCAGTCCTTTGGCCAGGTCCACGCGCGCCTCGCGCAACGCGGTCACCGCCGCGGTCGTCTCGTCGACGACCTGCTTGTGCTGCCGCGACATCCAGAACAGCACGAGGCAGACCGCAGCCGAGGCCAGGACGGCGGCCCAGGCCCATACGCGCGGGTTGGTGAACAGCCGCGGGACGGCAGGAGACGGATCGGCGGCTTCCGTCACGGCTGGCGCAGGATCTCCTCGACGGTGATCCCGCCGGGCAGACTGTCGTCGGCGATGCCGAACGGCTCGACGAGGACGCGGTGCTCGGCCGAGCCTACGAATCGTCGTAACTGTGCGTTCCATGCGTCCCGCAATCTTCCGTCGGCCTGGCGGAACGCGAAGGCGCCGTACCCGAGCCGGCTTGTGAGCCGCAGCTCGGATTCGCGAAAGGGCTGAGCGATTTCGGTAGCGCCCAGCCGGTCGTGCCGCATCATCCAGTGAATGGCGGGTGTTGAGAGCGGCAGGCCATCGGCCGTGCCGGTCTCCACGGCGCGCCGGGCGGCCAGGGCGTCGGGCGCGGTCAGCAGGCGATGGTCGGGCATGCCGAGCGAGCGCAGCAGGTGCTCCTCGGTGGAGCCGGCGAGCACGACCAGCCGGACGTCGGCGGCCGAGATGGCGTCGGCGTGGGCGTGGAGCTCGCGGGGGTTGCCGCGCGGTACGAGCAGGCCGTCGGTGGCGTGGAAGGACGGGTCCGAGAAGCGGACGCGGGCGGCGCGCTCGGGGGTGATGAACATGCCGGCCGCAATCACATCGAAGCGGTGCGCTTCGAGGCCGTCGATGAGCGAACCGAATTCGGTCTGCACCCAGTCCACCCGCGAAATGCCCAGGCGCCGTGCGATGACGCGTGCGACCTCCGGTGACTCACCCGTGACCACGGCTCCGGGCGCGACAAACGCGTAAGGCGGCACCACGGCGTAGCCGATGCGAACGACACCGGAGCGCTCGAGCCGGGCGAGCGAATCGTCGCCCACCATGTTGCTCCGGGTGAGTCCGCCCAGCGTGACGAGCGCGCCAGCCGCCACGAAAACCGCAAGCGTCCGCCGACAGGTGGAGGGCATCCCAGGAAGTGTGGCGCAAGGCCGAGCGTCTGTCCAGATGGACTCGCCTGCGCCACGCCTCCGGCCGGGGAAGGGGGCGGGGAAGACGGCGTGCAAGCCGGCGACTGGCCGTCGTGGCCAGCACCATCTTCGACGCGACCGGCGTGCGGGTGCGGCGCGTGCCCTTCCGGGCGCCACGGAGGCTCGCGGCGCTCAAGGCCGCCGGCGTGTGAACGCCGGCGAATGCGCCGTCACTCGGGCGCTTCGAGCACGAGCCGCTGCGCGTCTACCGACACGATGCGGCGCGACTCGCGCCGCCCGTCGGGCCAGCTCACGATGAGCTGCGGTCGAGCGCCAGGCGCCAGCCCCCATCGGCACGATTCCCGCGCGGTGCCATCGCGCGGCGAGATACCGAGGTACGTGCAGGTCTTGTCGGCCCGGAAGCTGAACCCCGTCCGACCGCGCGCGGGGGGAAAGGCGTAGTCCTCGGGCCGGTAAACCGTCTCGGTCGCGGTGTCCTCCTCGTGGGAGTGCCGCCAGGTGCCCACCAGTTGCCCTTCGACCCCTTGTGGCATGCCGCCCTCCGTTCAACCGCCGCAGGGCGACTGCCGGGCCCTGGCTCGATCGTGCCGCTCGAGCGAGGCGGCAATCGCCTCGGCGATCGGCTGACCCGTCCGGCGGCTGATGAACAGAAACTCGCCGGCGGGGTTCACCTCCAGAAAGACGTGGTCCCCATCCGGCGTCACACGGAAGTCTACCGCGCCGTACTGCAGCCCGAAAGTGCGCATCAACTCCAGGACCTGGTTGGCGACGACGTCGGGCAGGGTGTAGGGCACGACCGTCGCACTGGCGAGGCCCGGCCGGTAGTCGGCGGCATAGGCCGCCTCGGACGTGATGGCTGCGGCGAAGATCTCGTCCTCCACGATCGTCACTCGCAGGTCCAGATCGGCCGGCACGAACTGCTGGAAGATTACCGGCGCGAAGCGGACGCTGTCGAGTAGCGCCACCTCGGCCTGGCCCACCACGTGCGTCTCGCGCGGCGCCTGGGCGATGTTACGGAAGGCCTTGCGGACGACGTGGCCTACGCCGTAGGTGGCAACGAACTCCCGGGCGGCCTCGGGCTGGTTGGTGACCAGCGTTTCCGGAATCGACAGCCCGACCCGGCGCGCGGCCTGCAGCTGACGGATTTTGCGCTGCGATACCTCGTCGGCGAGCGGCGGATTCATCCAGAAGCTGTCGAGCGAATACCACAATCCGAGCAGCGCCTCGTTGGATTCCGACCACGCAAACAGCCGCGCGGTGTTGTCCACCAGCTCGTCGTGGAAACCGTAGGGGCTGATGCGACGGTACCAGACGGCGCCGACCTGGCACAGGCAGAAGGGCCGTCCCCCGGACGGCGTCAGGCGCAGGCATTCCCGCTCGCGCCCGATCGCTGCCGACAGACCGAGCGACACCGGAAACGATCCCGTATCGACGACGATGGCTTCGCGCGTCAGGTGGCGCTGCACCTCGTCTACGTGCTCGTTGTTCGGATAGCTGACGATGAGAATCATGACCGTGCCTGCCTTTCCCGTACCCGGACGCTGCCCGGGTACGGGGATGGGTGTGACGGTGGACCTACCGGCCGCCCGAGAGCAGACGCTGGTAAGTGGTGGCCAGTTCCTGCCACGCCGCCAGACCGGCGGCGTCGAGTTGCCCGGCCGCGTGGAGCCGCGCGTAGTGCGCCAGCAGTTGCTGGTAGGCGTTGGTCAGTACAGCCATGGGCTGACCGCCGCCTGCCGCCCCGACCCCAGTAGCCAGGACGAACGGCATGGCGCCGCCGCCCACCGCACCTGGTTGCAGCGGGCTCCCGCCGCCGAATGGCAGGTCGATGGGCGGCTCCATGAACCCCTTCGGCGGATCGAAAACGCCCTTGGGCGGCAGATCGCCCGGCAGCCACTTGCCGGGATCGAAGCCCGGGTCCTTCGCCAGGTCCTTGGGCAGATCCTTGATGATTTCCTTGACCCACTCCTTGGGCGGATCCTTCGGCCAGTCCTTGGGCGGGTCTTTCGGCCAGTCCTTCGGTGGATCCTTGGGCCAATCCTTCGGCGGATCTTTCGGCAGATCCTTCGGAAGGTCTTTCGGCAAGTCCTTCGGGAGATCCTTGGGCAGTTCCTTGGGCGGCTCCTTGATGATGTCCTTGGGCAGCGACTTGCCGCCGCACGGGGTGGGCGTGCCGATGGCGCTGCGCAGGCCATCGAGCGCCGCCTGCATGCGAGTCACCTGGCCGGCCGAGAACATCACCATCGCGACGTCGTCGACGTAGTCCATGTAGTTCATGAACATGTCGCCGCTCGGTCCGTTGCCGCAGCTCACGTGCGGAAAGGCCGGCACGCCGACGTTGGGCCCGGCCTGATTCGGCGTGTCGGCGACGAAGTCGCTGCCGGAGCACCCCGTGCCATCGTCGCCCCAGATGTGCCGCAGGTTGAGCCAGTGGCCCACCTCGTGCGTGGTGGTGCGGCCCAGGTTGAAGGGCGCCGCCGCGGTGCCCGTGGTGCCGAACGCCGAGTGCAGGATGACCACGCCGTCGGTGGCCGCCGATCCGCCGGGGAACTGCGCGTAGCCGAGCAGGCCGCCGCTCAGCTGGCACACCCAGATATTTAGGTACTTGTCGGCCGGCCAGGCATTGGCGCCGCCGGTGGCCGACGACTTCACGGCATCGTCGTCGCTGAAGGCGTTCACCGAGGTGGAGGTGCTCGTGATGCCGGTCGTGGGATTGCCCGATGGGTCGGTCGTGGCCAGCTCGAACTCGACGCGCGAGTCGGCGGCGAGCGGGGCAAAGGCGGCCGGCACCGTACCGACATCAGCGTTCTTCTTGCGGAAGTCGGCATTGAGCACGTCGATCTGGCTCTTGACCTGCGCTTCGGAGATGTTCTGCGCGGCGGTCTTGTGTACGACGTGCACGACGACGGGAATCCGCGTGCAACCCGACCGCCCGGCCATCGGGAACATCGCGGCCCGCAGGGCGTGGTTCTCACTGGCGTCCCGCGCCTCGCGATACCCCGGCACCGTCCGGAGCAGGCGCTCGTGCACCTGCATCGTGCCGCACGAGCGTCTGACGGGCGGCGTCTCCTGCGGCTCGTCGTTCTTCTTCGCCTTCTTGGCCATGGATCACCTTCCTTCCGAGTGAGCACAGACGCGTCTCGACACGAGCTGGCGCTGAACGGGGACCCACCCAGGCCATCGGCGCGCGGCCCGAGGGCCGGACCGGCGTCGTCTTCCGTCACGATGGTGCCACGCGGCGGGGCGAGGGATGCCCCGGTGGCGCGCACCTCGGAAGGCGTCGCGCGGGAGGAGTCAGCCAGCGAGTTCTACCACACCAGGAGTGCGGTGAGGAGGGGAATCGTTTCAGCGAAAGGTCAGCGATCCTCGCCGACGCGCTCCTGAATGGACTGGAGAAAGGTGAGAATCGCCTCGATGCGCGCCCGCGCGCCCTGCTCGTTGCCGGCGGTGGCCTTGAAGACCGATCCCCACACGGGCATTTCGACGCTGCCGTGGGAGCCGATACCACGGCCATCAATCACCTGACGAAGCCGTTGGGAGGGGAATACGCCGCCGTTGGCCTGCGAGAAGCCGGTCAGGTTGGTGGGGAGGCGCCGCAGGCTGTCAGCCGCCGGCCCGTTGCCCCGGGCCGCCGGGCCATGGCAGCTCGCGCAGTGCTCGACATAGAGGGCGCGGCCCTCCGCCCGCGCCTTGAGCTCGGCGGCGGAGGGCTGGCTCGCGCTGATCGGAGTCGACGCGAGCGCGACCAGGAGGGCGGCCGCGGGTACGAGACAGGCACATCGCGTCAGCATCGGCATACGGGTTCGGGTGTCCACGGCCGATTCTACCGCGGCCGCGCTGGTGACCAGGCGCCCGTCCGCTACCGCTACACTGGGACCATCGTTGCCAGACCCCCGGCCGCCCGCGTGGGCCCGCGCGGCTGGCGAGCAAGGGAGGCGCCGGTGCTGTCAATGACCTGGAGAATCGGAACCATCGCGGGCATCGCGGTGTACATGCACCCGACGTTCCTCCTCCTGCTGGTGTTCGTCGGGTGGCAGCACTGGCTGCTCGGTCACAGTGCTGCCGCGGTGGCCGGCGGCGTGGTGTTCATGCTGGCGCTCTTCGGCTGCGTGGTCCTCCACGAACTCGGGCACGCGCTCACGGCCCGCCGCTACGGGATCCGGACGCGGGACATCACGCTCCTCCCGATTGGGGGCGTCGCCAGGCTCGAGCGCATGCCCGACCAACCCGTCCAGGAATTCTGGGTGGCGCTGGCGGGCCCGGCCGTCAACGTGGTGATCGCCGCGGTGCTCTACGCGCTGCTGTTGGCCACCAACGGCTTCGCGCCGCTCGAGCACGTCAGCGTCGTCGAGGGGCCGTTTCTCGAGCGGCTGATGCTGGTCAACGTCTTCCTGGTCGGGTTCAACCTGCTGCCCGCCTTTCCCATGGACGGCGGCCGGGTCGTGCGCGCGCTGCTAGCCACGCGCCTCGAGTACACCCGAGCCACCCAGATTGCGGCAAGTCTCGGCCAGAGCATGGCCTTTCTGTTCGGATTCATGGGTCTGATGAGTGGGAATCCGTTCCTGATCTTCATCGCGCTCTTCGTGTGGGTGGGTGCGGCGCAGGAAGCCAGCGTCGTGCAGATCCGCTCCGCCTTGGGCGGCATCCCCGTGAGCCGCGCGATGATTACCGAGTTTCACGCCCTGGCGCCGGACGAGCCGCTGAGCCACGCGATCGACCTGCTGTTGAGCGGCACGCAGCAGGACTTCCCCGTGATGGCCGAGGGCCGGGTCGTCGGCGTGCTCACGGTGCGCGATCTCAAGACGGCCCTGGGCCGGCAGGGTGAGACGGTGGCGGTGAGCGAAGTGATGCGCCGCGACGTGCCGGTCGTGGATGCCCACGACATGCTCGACTCGGTCTTCCAGACGCTGCAGGCCACCGGGGCGCGTGTCGGCGCCGTCACCCGCGGCGGCCGCGTCGTCGGGCTGGTGACGCCGGACAACGTCGGCGAGTTCGTGATGGTGCAGTCATCGCTTGCCCAGCACCGGTTCCGCGCGCCCCGTTGAGGCCGCGCGTCGCGTCGGCGCGCCATGAGGCTCGGGCCTGGCTCAGCGGCGCGGCGGGCGCCCCACGCGTGGCCTACTTCTGGGTGAAGCCGGAGGGGACCGCCACGTCCGCCGACGCCACCGACGAGCCGACCTGCAGCGTCTCGGCGATCGTCGTCATCACGGTGGTCCGTCCCGGCTTGGCCGCCGGATCGTCCTTCTTCTCGTCGGCCTTCTTCCGCGCCATGCGCCGCCCGATGCCGCCGAGCAGACCGCCCACGCTCGTCGGCGCCGGCTGCTGGTCGTCAGTGGAGGCGCGATCGCCCGCCTCCTGCGGCGGGGCGGCGAGCTGAAACCTCATCTCGGTGGCAAGTGCGGTCCCCGACAGCTTCTGTCCCTCGGCCTGGAACTTGGCCATCGCGTCCTTCATCATTGGATACATCGCCATCGCCTGCGTCATGTCGGGCGCCGCCTGGGCCATGACCGGCCCGTAGAGCGCCCGCGCGTAGCGGAGGCGGAAGTCCACGAGTTCCTTCAGTTCGGGCACCGCCGGCGCCATCCACATCGACGTCTCCATCACCATGCCGCCGTCCTCGATCGTCTCGCCTTTCTCCCGGACCACGACCGTCGCGACTTTCTCCGAGGTGTCGCGGCCGGCAATCTGGCGCGTCCGGCCGGTGTCCTTCACCGAGAAGTCCACCTCGTACTCCTTCTGCGGCTCGCCCGAAGGCTTCTGTTCGGCCTCTGGACGCGCGGCCTCGGCGTCCTTCTTCGCCTTGGCCATGGCTTCTTCCATCTTCCGGCGCGCTTCGGCGAGGGTGACAACGCTGTAGGTCTTCTTCTTCAGGTCGAGCGTGTAGACTTTCTCCTCGGCCAGGTCCACGATCTCGCCGGCGGTGTCGGTTACCGACATCATCCGATCGCCCTTGAGTGAGACGGTGCTCACCACGCCGTCGGCGCGCCGCTGCAAGGCCGCAGTTGGGCAGAGCCGCAGGCCTCGCGGCACATCCGGACCTGGCTGGCGGCGAGCCCGGCCCGCAACCCGGCACCGGGCAGCGGCATCTGAATGAAAAGGGGACACACATGTCGATGAGACCGGTCAAGTACAGCAGCGAGTCGCAGCCCACCATGGAGGGCGCCGGGGTCCACCTGCACCGTGCATTCGGGTTCGGAAAGACAGGCGATTTCGATCCGTTCCTGCTGTTCGACGACTTCCGGAACGATCGGCCGGACGACTACCTGGCGGGCTTCCCCTGGCATCCCCATCGCGGGATCGAGACCATCACCTACGTGCTGGCGGGCACCGTCGAGCACGGCGACAGCCTTGGCAACGCAGGCACGCTCGGCGCCGGCGACGTCCAGTGGATGACAGCGGGCAGCGGCATCATCCACCAGGAAATGCCCAAGGGTGATCCCGCGGGGCGCATGCACGGCTTCCAGCTCTGGGCCAACTTGCCCCGCGCTCTCAAGATGACCACGCCCCGCTACCAGGACGTGGCCGCCGCCGACGTGCCGACCGTCACCGACGACGACGGCACGCACGTGCGCATCGTGTGCGGAACCTTCTGGGGTAGACGCGGGCCGGTGGACGGCATCGCGGCCGACCCCTGCTACCTGGACATCTCGGTGCCACCCGGTCAGCGGCGTACCCTCGAGGTGCCGCTCGGCGTCAACGCGTTCGCCTACGTCTTTGCCGGGTCGGGCACGTTCCGAGACGCCTCCGCTCCCCGGCAGATCGCCACCGAACTGGTGGGGCAGGGCGACAGGCCCGTGCTCACCGACGTCGGCAACCGGTCGCTGGTGGTGTTCGACCGCGGCGACGCGATCACGGTCCAGGCAGGTGAGGACGGTATCCGGTTCCTGCTCGTCTCGGGGCGGCCCATCGAAGAGCCCGTGGCGTGGTACGGCCCCGTGGTGATGAACTCGCAGGAAGAGCTGCGTCAGGCGTTCAGCGAATTGCGCGAGGGCACTTTCATCAAGCACCGCTGACGTCCGCCGCCGCGCCGCCTACTTCAGCGTGGCCTTGAGAGTAGTTTCGGTGGCCGCCAGGGCGCGGGCGATGATGCAGCCGGTCCTGGTCTTCTCGGCCCATTCCTGAAACGTCGCGTTATCCACACCCGGGACGTCGGCCACCACGGTGAGATCGATTCTGGTGATGAGGAAGCCCTTGTCGTCCTTGCCGAGGTTCACGTCGGCAGTGGTATGGACGCTCCTGGCGACAAACCCCGCGCCGGCCAGCGAGTTGGCCAGGGCCATCGAGTAGCAGCCGGCGTGCGCGGCGCCGAGCAGCTCCTCGGGATTCGCGCCCGGCTTGTCCTCGAATCGCGACGAGAACGAGTAGTCGCCTTCGTACGCGCCGCTGCCGAGCTTCACGTGGCCGGAGCCACCCTTCAGATCGCCTTTCCATTCCGCCGTGGCGTGACGAGCCATGTAATCCCTCCTCGAAGATGAGTGCGTCAGATCAAGCCCCATCCTAGCAGAGACCCCGCCCGCCGGAGACGGGAGCGAGGACTAACGCCGCGGCGCCGCGTCGCGGACGATGAAGACCTTTTCGCCGGGGCGGATGAGGCCCAGGTCCTTGCGCGCGAGGGCTTCGATGGCGGCGGGATCTTCGCGCAACCGCCGCGCGGTTTCGCGAAGCGAGATGTTGTCGGCGCGCGCGCGTTCGAGGGCGCGGGTGACCTCGTCGAACTGACGGCGGGCCTGCAGCATCGCCATCAGGCCCTTCTCTCCGACGACGGCATCCACGACGAGGACGATCGTAATGGCTAGCAGCAGATACAGGACCAGGTGCCGGGCCCGGCCGGGCGGGCGGGGCGTTCCGCCGGTGCGGTCGGCGACAGAGGCGCGCCCGATGGCCTCGTCCTGGCGGATCATCGATCCTCCGACCCCGTCCGCGCCGCGGGCGTTTGCCCGAGGTACTGCTCCAGAGCGCGGATGAGCACGGTCCGCAAGTCGGCGCGCTCGTCCATCGCCCGGATCTTGGCCGCTCGCCAGAGCTCGCCTGGCAGCTCGACGGTCGTCTTCACCGTGTCGCCGTGGGTCCGTTTTGCCGCCACCGCGGGAAGAAGTCTAGGCTTGAACACAGTCATACGGCAAGGCTTAAAAGCATCACACCGTGCAGGATTGTATACATCATCATGTCAATACAGTCCAACCTTTTTATGTGAACCCGTATTTACGGGTATACTTCGGCCCGTCCGAAGCCCGTCAGGGAGGTGACGCGTGGACGCATCGCAAGCCCGCTACGTGGTCGTGCTGACGACCGTGCCCCTCGAGGTCGATGTGGAGGCCTTCGCCCAGGCGCTGGTCGCTGAACGTCTGGCGGCGTGCGTCAACGTGCTGCCGCCCATGCACTCGGTCTATCGCTGGCAGGGCGCGATTGAAACCGCCGCCGAGCGGCAGGTGGTGATGAAGACGTGCGTCGACCGCGTCGAGGCGCTTCGCGAGCGCGTGCACGCGCGCCACCCGTTCGCGGTTCCGGAGTTCCTCGTGCTTCCTGTGGACGGCGGAAGCGAACCCTATCTCGAATGGATCTATCGGGAGACGCGCCGGCCGTGAAGACGACGGGGTGGGGGCGTTGGCCCAGCCGGACTAGGTGTGCCCGCCGGGCAGGTACTCCCGCAGGCGCTGAAGGTCGAGCGGCTTGGTGAGAAACGCCGCGCCCAGCCTGGTTGCTTCGTTGCGGAGCACCGGATCGTCGAAGCCCGACACGACCAGCCATTGGGTCTCGGGGCTGTGCTGGCGTGAGAAGTGGATCAACTGCAGCCCGTTGTAGTTGCCGAGCCGCACATCCACGATGACCACGGCCGGCCGCGCATGGGCGAGGTACGAGCGAGCGTCCTCGAAGGCGCGGAACGTCCGCGTCTCGAGCCCCCAGTGCCGGAGGATCTGTTCGACCGCCACCAGGCAGCTCACGTCATCGTCGACGACAACGATGGTGCCGTGCTGGGCGGGGGCGGAGGGCTCGGAGCTCATGGTCGGTCAGTCGGCCGAGCGTTCTGGACCTGGTCTGTCAGCCAGCGGCAGCGACCGGTCGCGTCTGCTGGGCGCGGGACGCAATCGTGCGGAACCGCTGGAACGGGAGATGGCAGTTGTGCTTCCGCAGGAAACCGAGGAAGCGCTTGTAGTCCTCGTTGGGCATGTTGTAGAGCGCCACGAGGAGGCGGTAGTTGCCGTTGGTGTTCTCGAGGCCGATCTCGATGATGCGCCGCAGGTCGTCGCGCGTCAGATCCCTGGCCATGAAGAGCGGGTGCACCACCGACCAGAACGATTCGCCGTGGCGCAGCATGCGTCCGGTGAGATCCTCCACCGGCGACGAGGTGGAGGGCGCCGCGGCGGCGCCCTCGGCCGCCGCGGCCTCGAACCGATCCGCGGGCTTGACGACCTCGGTGGGCAGGTCGCCGGGGCGTAGCACCTGGCCGCTCGACTTGAGCGCGAGCCGCTCGGCAACGTTGCGCAACTCGCGGATGTTGCCGGGCCAGCGATACGCCATCAACGCATCGAGCGCACCGGGCGACACCTGGGGGCGCGCCACGCGGTGCTGCTGGCAGTAGTAATCGAGGTAATGGTCGAAGAGCAGCGGCACGTCCTCGATGCGCTCGCGCAGCGGCGGGATGTGCATGCGGATCACGTTCAGCCGGAAGAACAGGTCCTCGCGGAAATTGCCGGCCGCAATCTCCTTCGGCAGGTCGCGGTTGGTCGCGGTGATGAGGCGCACGTTGACGCGGATGTGCGAGCGATCGGCCCCGACGCGCTGAATTTCGCCCGTCTCGAGGAACCGGAGCAGCACCACCTGCATGCGCGTGCTCATCTCGCCGACTTCGTCGAGGAAGACGGTGCCGTTGGGCGCCATCTCGAGCAGGCCGGGTTTGTCCCGGTACGCGCCGGTGAAGGAGCCGCGCACGTGACCGAAGAGCTCCGACTCGAGCAGCGAGTCGGGCAGCCCCGCGCAGTTGACGGTCACCAGCCGCCCGGCCGCACGCGCGCTGCGCAGGTGAATGAGGCGCGCGACGACTTCCTTGCCGACGCCGGTCTCTCCGGTGATGAGCACCTTGGCGCCGGAGCGCGCGGCGCAATCGACGTCGGACAGTATCGTCTGCACCGCGTTGCTCTGCCCGAGCAGCTGTACTTCGGAGTTGGGCACCACAGACACCGGACTCTACCTCCCTCGACCTGCCGTTGGCGAGGGGCATTGCCTCCATCGCCGCCAGCGCAGACCCTATTCTACCGGACCTCAGGCGACTAATGTCAACTCATTCTCGCTCATAGTCAGTTTATGTCGTATTAAATGCACAAAAGTTCCTTGAAATGGTAAGCAGGGTCGATAATTCCGATCGACCCATAATCAGCACTCGAAATGATTTGTTGGTCTCTGAGAAGACTCGAGTGTGCTTGGAGACGCCAGATCCGGTTGCTGGAAAAGTCCACAAATCGTCCGACTATCTTCGTGCGTCCCGACGGTCTTCGCCGGATTCGTCGGCCCGCCGCCGCGAAGGACGGACGGCCAACAGACCAGCTATCTCACTGACCAGCGGCTGCTTAGGCGTCGAGTGGTACCGCGGTTACGGATCGGGTGGCCAGGTTGCTTAACCAGACGACCGGCAGGGCGACGAACCGCGCGAGGAGGCGCGGACGCCGCTTCGGGATGACCACCTATGAGGCTGAAGACCGACGTGCAGTTAATCGGCACCAGTGCCGTGATCCGCGACCTGCGGGAAGAGCTCGCGCGCGTCGCGCGGTGCGACGCCAAGGTGCTGATTACCGGCGAGAGCGGAACGGGCAAGGAAGTGGTAGCGCGGATCATCGGGGCGCATTCGCTGCGTGCGAGCGCGCCGTTCGTGCCCGTCAACTGCGCGGGGCTGCCCGAGAACCTGCTCGAGTCCGAGCTCTTCGGGCACGTGAAGGGCAGCTTCACCGGCGCGTACCGCGACAAGCCGGGCAAACTCGAGATAGCGCGCAACGGCACCATCTTCCTCGACGAAATCGGCGAGATGACGCCGCGCATGCAAGGCCTGCTGCTCCGGTTCCTCGAGACGGGCGAGATCCAGAAGGTGGGCGCCGAACAGGTGGCCATGGCCAGCAACGTCCGCGTCATCGCAGCCACCAACCGCAACCTGCGCGATCTCATCACGCAGGGGCAGTTCCGCGAGGACCTGTTCTTCCGCCTCAACGTCAT
>Ga0073904_10002457_pt1 | contig 14015 bp, 16 predicted proteins | sample KloWWTrecipitate_FD_66668 | JGI IMG/M metagenome (GOLD analysis project Ga0073904, IMG submission 66668) | Active sludge microbial communities from Klosterneuburg, Austria, studying microevolution and ecology of nitrifiers - Klosterneuburg... | ecosystem: Engineered > WWTP > Aerobic digester >...
CTGCTCGAGGATCACAACCGCTGGACCGGCAGCAAACGTGCGCGTGTCCTGCTCGACAACTGGGAAGCCAGTCGCGGTCGGTTCGTCAAGGTTTTCCCGATCGAATACAAGCGTGCACTCGGCGAGATCGCCTCGCGCAAGGTGGTCGAGGCCAGCATCAAGCCAGAGCCCAAGGCCGCAGCCCCGGTGGCGGGCAAGGCCAGCGCCGTGGCAGCCAAGTAATCAACGCAGCGACAGACATCAGCAGGATTGAACATGGGAAAAATCACCGGATTCATGGAGTACCCGCGGCTGGAGGAAGGCTATCGGCCCGTCTCGGAGCGGGTCAAGGAATACCGCGAGTTCGTGCTGGCACTGGACGATGGCCAGGCAAAGATTCAGAGCGCGCGATGCATGGACTGCGGTACGCCGTTTTGCAACAACGGTTGCCCGGTCAACAACATCATTCCGGATTTCAACGACCTGGTCTTCCAGGGCGACTGGAAGAACGCCGCAGCGGTGCTGCACAGCACCAACAACTTTCCGGAGTTCACCGGGCGTATCTGTCCGGCGCCGTGCGAGGCTGCCTGCACGCTCAATGTGAATGACGACGCGGTTGGCATCAAGTCGATCGAGCATGCCATCAGCGACAAGGCCTGGGCCAACGACTGGGTCAAACCGCAAAAGGCAAAGCACCGCACTGGCAAGTCCGTTGCGGTCGTGGGGTCCGGCCCTGCCGGATTGGCAGCGGCCCAGCAATTGGCACGGGTGGGACATGACGTGACCGTGTTCGAGAAGAACGATCGGATCGGCGGCCTGCTGCGTTACGGTATCCCGGACTTCAAGCTCGAGAAATCGCATATCGATCGCCGGGTCGCGCAGATGCAGGCCGAAGGTGTGGTGTTCCGCACCGGCGTGCTTGTCGGCGAGTTGCCCAAGGACAGCAAAGTCACCAACTGGGCCAAGGACAGTATTGGCGCCGAACAGTTGCTGCAGGATTTCGACGCGGTCGTGCTCACAGGCGGTGCCGAGCAGTCGCGCGACCTGCCTGTGCCGGGCCGTGATCTGAAAGGGGTGCATTTCGCGATGGAGTTCCTGCCACAGCAGAACAAGGTCAATGGCGGCGACAAGGTGCGCGACCAGTTGCGTGCCGACGGCAAGCATGTGGTTGTCATCGGGGGCGGCGATACTGGCAGCGATTGCGTCGGTACCAGCAACCGGCACGGCGCCAGGAGCGTGACGCAGTTCGAGCTGATGCCCGAGCCGCCGATCGAGGAAAACCGGCCGATGACCTGGCCCTACTGGCCGATCAAGCTGCGCACCAGCTCCAGCCACGAGGAAGGCTGCGAGCGTGAGTTCGCGATCTCCACCAAAGAGCTCGTCGGCGAGAAAGGCCGTGTCAAGGGACTCAAGACAGTGCGGGTCGAGTGGAAAGACGGCAAGATGGTCGAGCTGCCGGGTTCGGAGCAGGTACTTGCGGCCGATCTGGTGCTTCTGGCCATGGGTTTCGTATCGCCGGTTGCGACCGTGCTGGACGCCTTTGGCGTCGAGAAGGATGCCCGCGGCAACGCGCGCGCCAGCACCGATTTCAACAACGGGTATGCGACAAATGTCGCCAAGGTGTTTGCCGCCGGTGACATGCGCCGCGGCCAGAGCCTTGTGGTGTGGGCCATCCGCGAGGGTCGGCAGGCCGCACGGGCCGTGGACGAGTTCCTGATGGGATTCAGCGATCTGCCACGTTGACGGACCCACCGCTGCTGTTCGCCATCACGCGGCCGGCCGTGGGGCATCGTGTATGTTGCGGGCTGACAACGGGACAGGGTTGAAATCCCGTATCATTTGGCGGCCGGCCTGCTGCCGGTATTCGTCTTTTAATGCCCCCATCCTTCCCAGACCCTCTCGTTGAATTGCGTGACCTGACCTTTGGTTATGGCGAACGTGTCATTCTCGATGGCATATCGCTGACGATTCCGCGTGGCAAGGTTACCGCACTGATGGGAGCATCGGGCGGCGGCAAGACCACGATCCTGCGTTTGATCGGCGGCCAGAACCGGGCGCAGAAGGGCGAGTTGCGCCTGTATGGTGCCGATGGCTATCAGGATGTCGGCAAGATGGATCAGCAACAGCTTTATGCAGCGCGTCGGCGCATGGGCATGTTGTTCCAGTTTGGCGCATTGTTTGCCGACCTCAGTGTGTTCGAGAACGTGGCCTTCCCGTTGCGCGAGCATTCGACCTTGCCCGAAGGCATGATCCGGGACATCGTGCTGATGAAGCTCAATGCAGTCGGCCTGCGCGGCGCGCGCCACCTGATGCCAAGTGAAATTTCAGGTGGCATGGCCCGTCGTGTCGCATTGGCGCGCGCGATTGCGCTGGATCCGGAACTGGTAATGTATGACGAACCGTTCTCCGGCCTCGATCCGATCTCGTTGGGAACGGCGGCCCGATTGATCCGCCAACTCAATGACTCGATGGGTCTGACCAGCCTGTTCGTGTCGCACGAACTCGAAGAAACATTCCAGATTGCCGACCATGTGATCATTCTGGCCAATGGCAAGGTGGCCGCCCAGGGCAAGCCCGAAGAGGTGCGCAAGAGCGAGGATCCGCTGGTGTCGCAGTACGTACATGCCTTGCCCGACGGGCCGGTGCAGTTCCACTACCCCGGCCCGACCGTGGAGCAGGATTTCGGTGTGGCGCCAGCGCCATTGATTCCGCCTTCGAAGATGGGAGCCTGGTCATGAGTTGGTACCGACCGGCGGATATCGGATTTTCCTTGCGCTCGCAGTTGGCAGACATTGGCCTGGCAGCACGCCTGTTCGCAAGGCTGGTGATGCTGTTTGGCCCGGCGTTCCGGCGCTTTGGACTGATCCGCGACCAGATCCACTTCCTGGGCAATTATTCGCTTGCGATCATCGCCGTATCGGGCCTGTTCGTGGGATTCGTATTTGGCCTTCAGGGTTACTACACCTTGCAAAGGTATGGATCGTCCGAGGCGCTTGGATTGCTGGTGACCCTGACCCTGGTGCGCGAACTCGGCCCCGTTGTGACCGCCCTGCTGTTTGCCGGTCGTGCCGGCACCTCGCTCACGGCCGAGATCGGCTTGATGAAGGCTGGCGAACAGATCAGCGTCATGGAAATGATGGCAGTCGACCCGGTGCAACGGGTGCTGGCGCCACGTTTCTGGGCCGGTGTCATCGTGATGCCGCTGCTGGCCGCCGTATTCAGTGCCACCGGCATCATCGGAGGCTGGGTCGTCGGCGTGCTGATGATCGGCGTCGACTCCGGTTCATTCTGGAGCCAGATCCAGGGCGGTGTGGATGTCTGGAACGACGTTGGCAACGGATTGATCAAGAGCGTCGTGTTCGGGTTCACCGTCACCTTTGTCGCCTTGTTGCAGGGCTTCCAGGCCCAGGCCACGCCCGAGGGGGTGTCCAAGGCGACTACCCGTACCGTGGTGATGGCGTCGCTGGCGGTTCTGGGGCTCGATTTCATCCTCACGGCCATGATGTTCAGTTTGTGATGATGCGTGGTGGACATTCGATGTCGGCGGCGGGGCGGAGAATGGCCGTCCAGACCCGCAATCAGGAGTAACAAGTGCAACGTTCGAAGATAGATATATGGGTGGGTTTGTTTGTATTGCTGGGCGCAGCCGCGATTCTCTTTCTGGCGCTGCAATCGGCCAACCTGCTCAGCCTGAACTTTCAGCCAACCTATCGACTGGAGGCCACGTTCGTCGACGTGGGCGGTCTCAAGCCCAAGGCGGCGGTACGCAGTGCCGGCGTCGTGGTGGGCAGGGTCGATGGCATCGCATTCGACGTCAAGACCTTCCAGGCCCGCGTGACGATGGCGATGGACAGCCGTTTCGCGTTTCCGAAAGACAGTTCGCTGAAAATCCTGACCAGCGGTCTGCTCGGCGAGCAATACCTGGGCTTGTCGCCAGGGGCGGACGAGAAGAATCTCGTGGCGGGTGATACCATTTCAAGCACCCAGTCCGCGGTAGTGCTGGAAGACCTGATTGGACAGTTTCTGTACAACAGCGCCTCTGGAAGCAAGGACAAGAAATGAACGCACATGCACCGACGGTTGCACGAACCACGCTGCGCCGGGTTTTGTCTGTTGGCCTCGTGGCATTGGCCTGCCACGGATGTGCGACGCAGCAGGCGCCTGACCCGCGCGATCCGCTGGAAGGTTTCAATCGCGGTGTATTCACCTTCAATGAAGGTGTTGACCAGGCGATACTCAAACCGGTTGCCACCATCTACCGCGACCTGACCCCCGCTTTGGTGCGTACCGGTGTGGGTAATTTCCTGGGCAATCTGGATGATGCCTGGTCCTTCGTCAACAGCCTGCTGCAATTCAAGCTGCGCGATGCGGTGGACAACTTCATGCGTTTTGGCGTCAACTCCACGTTTGGACTGTTCGGCGTGCTCGACGTGGCCGGCGAGATGCAGATCGAACGGCATTCGGAAGACTTCGGCCAGACCCTGGGCGCCTGGGGTTTCGGCCCTGGTGCATACCTGGTGTTGCCTATCTTTGGCCCTTCGACCTTACGCGATACCGCAGCGATGCCGGTGGACTTCGGCGGCGACCTTGCAGCGAGGGCCGGCGATATTTCGACGCGCAACTCGCTGCGGGTACTCAATGTGATCGATACCCGCGCCAATTTGCTCGGCGTGTCCTCGGCGCTCGATGAAGTGGCGCTGGACAAGTACAGTTTCGCACGTGATGCGTTCCTGCAACGCCGTCGTAATGCAGTCTACGATGGCAATCCGCCGGATAAGGAGTCTGATGCAGGCAGCGATATCCGTTAGATATCCTGTCCTTACCCGTTAGGTTTAGACTGCGGCGGAGCAGAACGTGTCTGCGCGGTGCCGCGGGTCGCGGCACGCGTCGCATACGACACCCACTGATTTTCATGGCGCCCGGGCCTGCACGGGCAACCGAAGGAACCAAATAGTGATTTATCGTCGAAATTTCAGCCGCCTGATCGGCGTATTTCTTGCCGCCACCGCATTGGCCCTGCATTTGCCGGCCCAGAGCGCCGATGAACCGCCGGACGCCATGATCCAGCGGCTGTCGAATTCGGTGCTCGACAACATCCGCAGCGACAAGTCGATCAAGAGTGGAGACATCTCGCCTGTGATTGCACTGGTGGACAGCAAGATCATGCCCGAGGTCAATTTCAAGCGAATGACCGCATCTGCCGTCGGCCCGTCATGGCGGCAGGCCACGCCAGAGCAGCAGAAGCGGCTTCAGGAGGAATTCAAGATTCTGCTGGTGCGCATCTACGCGGGGGCGCTGGCCCAGGTCAGTGACCAGACCATTCTTATCAAGCCGTTGCGTGCTGCGGCCGACGACAAGGAAGTCGTCGTGCAGACCGAAGTTCGCGGCCGGGGTGACCCTATCCAACTCGACTACAGGCTCGAGAAAACGCCAGGTGAGGGCAGTGGATGGAAGATCTACAACCTCAACGTGCTGGGCGTCTGGCTGGTCGAGACCTATCGCAGCCAGTTCGCGCGCGAGATCAGCAGCAACGGCCTTGACGGGCTGATCAAGGTGCTGAGCGACCGCAACAAGGCCAATCTGGCCAAGGGCTGATACAGGGTGCTGGTTCTTCCTGCCGATCTGACGCGCAATCACGCCAGTGCCTGCCTGCAGATGCTGGTGCAGGGGCTGAAGGCTTTGGCCGAAACGTCGGTGGTGGTGGACGCCAGCGCACTGCTGCGTTTTGATTCGTCTGCGCTGGCCGTGCTGCTCGAATTGCGGCGGGAAAGCCAGGCCCAGGGCAAGAGCGTGCGCATCCGGGCACTGCCGCAACGCCTGCGTGACCTGGCCGAGGTATACGGGATTGCCGAGCTGCTCGCGGCGGAGTGACGCGACCGGCTAAAATCGCCGGCTCCCATGTCTGCAATCTCCTTTCAGTCGGTTTCCAAGTCCTACCCATCGCCACGCTCCCCGAAAAAGACGTTTCTGGCGCTGGACCGGGTCGATCTGAAGATCGAGCGCGGCGAGTTCTTCGGGCTTCTGGGTCCGAACGGCGCGGGCAAGACCACCATGATCAGCATCTTGGCCGGCCTGACCCGCGCCAATTCCGGTGCGGTGTCGGTGCTTGGCAGCGACGTGGTCACCGATTACGCACAGGCGCGCCGCAATCTGGGTGTGGTGCCGCAGGAACTGGTGTTCGATCCATTTTTCAGTGTGCGCGAAGCATTGCGCTTCCAGTCCGGTTATTTCGGCATCCGCAATAACGACGCCTGGATCGACGAGTTGTTGCACAGCCTGGGCCTGACCGACAAGGCCGGCTCCAACACACGCCAGTTGTCCGGCGGCATGAAGCGCCGCATGCTGGTCGCGCAGGCCCTGGTGCACAAGCCACCGGTGATCGTGCTCGATGAACCGACTGCCGGGGTGGATGTCGAATTGCGCCAGACGCTGTGGCAGTTCATCGCCAAGCTCAATCGGCAGGGCCATACCGTGTTGCTGACCACGCATTACCTCGAGGAAGCCGAGGCCTTGTGCGGGCGTATCGCCATGCTCAAGTCCGGGCGCATCGTTGCGCTGGACAGTACCAGCGAACTGCTCAAGGCGGCGTCGAGCAACGTGTTGCGTTTCAAGCTCGATGCCGATCTGCCTCCAGCACTGGCCGAGAAGGCACGGGTCACCGGGCGTATCGTGCAGATTCCCGCGCACGACGCGCGCGAGATCGAGTCCTACCTGGCCGCGGTGCGCGAAGCCGGGCTGCAGGCCCATGACGTGGAGATCCGCAAGGCCGATCTCGAGGACGTGTTCGTGGAGGTCATGGCGCAGCACCAGGACTCGGCCGCCAGCACCTCGGCGTGATTGCGCTGGACAATTCTGAAAGAAAATCTTGCAAAGCGACGCACCGATGTCCCCCGAACTGCCGCTTGTGGCCAACATGTTGTTGCCCGTACCACGTCCGCAAGGCGGCAACCTGATGGGTTGGCGCACCTTGTTCTACAAGGAGATTCTGCGGTTCTGGAAGGTGGGTTTTCAGACCGTTGGCGCGCCGGTACTGACCGCCATCCTGTATCTGCTGGTCTTTGGCCATGTGCTGGAAGACCGGGTCACTGTTTTCGGATCGGGTTCCTACACCGCCTTCCTGATCCCGGGGCTGGTCATGATGAGCGTGTTGCAGAATGCGTTTGCCAACAGCTCCTCGTCGCTGATCCAGAGCAAGATCATGGGCAACCTGGTGTTCCTGCTGCTCACGCCGCTGTCGCATTGGCACTGGTTTTCCGCCTATGTGGCTTCGTCTGTGGTGCGCGGACTGGTGGTGGGCGTCGGCGTGTTGCTGGCGACACTCTGGTTCACCACGCCACCCTTTGACGCCGTCGCCTGGATACTCGTGTTCGCTGTGCTTGGCGCAGCGTTGATGGGAACACTCGGCCTTATCGCCGGACTGTGGGCCGAAAAGTTCGACCAGCTGGCGGTGTTCCAGAACTTCATCATCATGCCGATGACCTTTCTCAGTGGCGTTTTCTATTCGATCAAGTCACTACCGCCGTTCTGGCAAGGCGTCAGCCACCTGAACCCCTTTTTCTACATGATCGACGGCTTTCGCCACGGGTTTTTCGGCCAGAGCGATGTGTCGCCCTGGCTGAGCCTGGCCATCGTCGGATCGTCGATGGTGGCAGCCAGCGCTGTGGCCATCCATTTGCTGCGTATCGGTTACAAGATTCGCAGCTGAAAGAAATCCCCCATGACAGCAGACGAACTCAAAGCCATCATCATCGAAGGCCTTCCCTGCCTCCACTGCGAGCTTGAAGGCGACGGCCGCCACTGGCAGGCCACCATCGTCTCGGACGCGTTCGAGGGCAAACGCGCGATTGCGCGCCATCAGATGGTCTACGCCACGCTGGGCAGGCGTATCCAGAACGATGAGGTTCATGCCTTGTCGATGAAGACCATGACCGGCGCAGAATGGAAAAACAATGGATAAGTTGCTGATCCGTGGCGGTCGCAGCCTGCGGGGGGTGGTGCCGATTTCGGGCGCCAAGAACGCGGCGCTGCCTGAACTGTGCGCCAGCCTGCTGACGGCCGAACCCATCACGCTGGACAATGTGCCGCGTCTGCAGGATGTGAGCACCATGATTCGGTTGATCCGCAACATGGGAGTGACGGTCGAGCGCGACGAAGGCGATCAGGTGCGCATCGACGCCAGCACGCTGACGACACCGGAGGCGCCGTATGAACTGGTCAAGACCATGCGGGCGTCGGTGCTTGCGCTGGGGCCGCTGCTGGCGCGTTTCGGCGAAGCCACGGTGTCCTTGCCCGGTGGCTGCGCCATCGGCTCGCGCCCGGTTGACCAGCACATCATGGGCCTGACCGCCATGGGGGCCGACATCGTGGTCGAACACGGCTACATGATTGCCCGTCTGGCCAAAGGGCTGGACCGCCTGCATGGTGCGCGCATCACCACCGACATGGTGACGGTGACCGGCACCGAGAACTTCCTGATGGCCGCGGCCCTGGCCGACGGTGAAACCGTGCTCGAGAATGCCGCACAGGAACCCGAGATCAGCGATCTGGCCGAAATGCTGATTGCGATGGGCGCGCAGATAGAAGGGCATGGCACCAGCCATATCGTCGTGCATGGTGTGAAGGCGCTCCATGGCGCCCGCCATCGCGTCGTTCCGGACCGGATCGAGGCAGGCACTTTCCTGTGTGCCGTGGCTGCGGCCGGCGGTGACGTATTGCTGTCCGGCGCGCGCGCCGACCACCTCGAAGCGGTGATCGAGAAGCTGCAGGCGGCAGGTGCTCAGGTGACGGCGGTGGAGGGTGGTATCCGGGTGGTCTCGCAAGGGCGGCTGACGGCACAGAGTTTCCGCACCACCGAATACCCGGGCTTCCCCACCGACATGCAGGCCCAGTTCATGGCCTTGAACTGCATCTCCAGCGGAACTGCCACGGTGACGGAGACGATTTTCGAGAACCGTTTCATGCACGTCAATGAACTGGTCCGCCTGGGTGCCCATATCCAGATCGACGGTCGGCGCTCGGTGGTGCAGGGGGTCGAGCGGCTCTCGGGCGCCAGCATCATGGCGACCGATTTGCGGGCGTCTGCCAGCCTGGTGATTGCCGGGCTGGTCGCGGAAGGTCAAACCGTTGTGGACCGGATCTACCATCTGGACCGCGGCTACGACCGCATGGAATCGAAGTTGCGCGGCCTGGGTGCCGACATCGAGCGCGTTTCCGCGTGAACCAGGACGCACCATGATTACGCTGGCATTGTCCAAGGGCCGCATCTTCGATGATGCGCTGCCATTGCTGCGCGCGGCCGATATCGAGGTGCTCGATGACCCGGAAAAATCGCGCAAACTGATCCTGGACACCAATCGGCCAGATGTGCGGGTGCTGGTGGTGCGTGCGACCGACGTTCCCACCTATGTGCAATACGGCGGCGCAGACCTGGGCATCACCGGGCTCGACACCCTGATCGAGCATGGCAGTGAAGGCCTGTACCAGCCAATCGACCTGCAGATCGCGCATTGCCGCATCAGTGTTGCTGTGCGTGCCGGCTTTGACTACGCCGCCAGCGTGCGGCAGGGCTCGCGGTTGACGGTGGCCACGAAATACATGTCGATTGCGCGGGATTTCTTTGCCACCAAGGGTGTCCACGCTGACCTGGTCAAGCTCTACGGCAGCATGGAACTGGCCCCGTTGACCGGCATCGCCGATGCCATCGTCGATCTGGTGTCGACCGGCAGCACCTTGCGCGCCAACAATCTGGTCGAGGTCGAGCGGATCATGGACATCAGTGCGCGCCTGGTCGTCAACCAGGCGGCACTCAAGCTCAAACCGCAACCGATGCGTCGCATCATCGATGCCTTCGACATGGCGGTGCGCCAGAACGGGGCAAAGGAATGCGTTTGCTGACGCTGGCTCGTCCGCTGCGCCTGCGTACCATCGACGATGGTTTTGACGCGGCATTCCAGCAGCGGCTGTTCTGGTCCAGTGCCGCCGACGCTGCGATAGAACTGCGCGTGGCCGACATCCTGGCCGATGTGCAGGCGCGCGGCGACGCAGCGGTGCTGGCCTGCACGGAACGTTTCGATGGCGTTGCCGCTGCATCGATGGCCGCGCTTCAGATAACGCCAGAGGAACTCAAGGATGCGTTCGACGGCTTGCCAGACGAACAGCGCCAGGCGTTGCTGTTTGCCGCGGACCGTGTGCGCAGGTTCCACCAGGCGCAGAAGCAGGCCTGTGGCCAGAGCTGGAGTTACCGCGACGCCGACGGCAGCTTGCTGGGCCAGAAAGTCACGCCGCTGGACCGGGTCGGCATCTACGTGCCTGGCGGCAAGGCGGCGTATCCGTCCTCGGTGCTGATGAATGCGATTCCGGCCCATGTGGCTGGCGTGCAGGAGATCATCATGGTGGTGCCCATGCCCGCAGGCAAGCTTGCCGGAACCCCGAACAGGGTCGAGCGCAACCCGCTGGTACTGGCGGCCGCCCATGTGGCCGGCGTGTCGCGGGTATTCACGATCGGCGGCGCGCAGGCGATCGCCGCGCTGGCATATGGCACTGCGACCGTGCCCAAGGTCGACAAGATCACCGGGCCGGGAAATGCCTATGTGGCGGCCGCCAAGCGCCGGGTGTTCGGTACTGTCGGCATCGACATGATTGCCGGTCCCAGCGAGATACTGGTGCTGGCCGACGGCTCGACGCGACCGGACTGGGTCGCCATGGATTTGTTCAGCCAGGCCGAACACGACGAAATGGCGCAGAGTATTCTGCTGTGCCCTGATGCCGCATATATCGACCAGGTCCAGCGCGAGATCGATCGCCTGCTGCCGTCCATGAGCCGCAGCGCCATCATTGCCAGCTCACTCAACGGGCGCGGCGTGCTGGTGCAAACCCGCTCGATGGAAGAAGCCTGTGCCATCAGCAACCGAGTTGCGCCCGAACACCTTGAAGTGAGCAGCAGCGAGCCGCATCGCTGGGAGCCGCTGCTGCGCCATGCGGGTGCGATCTTCCTGGGTGCATATACCAGTGAGAGCCTGGGCGACTATTGCGCTGGGCCCAACCACGTATTGCCCACAGGAGCGACGGCACGTTTTTCCAGCCCGCTGGGGGTCTACGATTTCCAGAAACGCAGCAGTCTGGTCGAGGTCAGCGCTGCTGGAGCCCAGGTGCTGGGCCGGGTTGCGTCGGTGCTGGCGCATGGTGAGGGTCTGCAGGCCCATGCGCTGGCGGCGGAAATGAGGCTCGAATGATGATTGCGCAAATGCGCTTGCGTGGCGCGGGGCTGTCCCCTTGGGGTGCGTCGCGGTTGCTGCTGACCGGTCTTGTGCTGGCCTTGGCCGCTGCGAGCGCCTCGGCGATCAGCATTCGCGAATTGCGTGGCCTGGAAGCCTCGGACAAGGACCATGGCGCAATCTATGTTCAGTATTACCTGGTCGGCGCGATGGAGGGTGCGCTCGAAGCCAATGCCCAGGTCGCACGGTCCGGCGGCAAGGCCAGCATCTGCCTGAATGGCCGCAAACTCGAGCCGCGCATGGCCAAGCCGCTGTTTGACGCTGAGCTCAAGCGCAATGCAGGCCTGTACGAGGCCGATATGCCGGTCCAGCTGGTCTTGCTCAACGCGCTGATGTCGGCATATGTTTGCTGAGGCCACCATGACCCGCCTTTGCGTCCTTCCTGGCTGCGATCCAGTATGACCCGTCCAACTGCTTCCGATCTTGTCGCGCGCCACATCCGCCACGATGTTGCTGGCATGCATGCGTATGCCGTCCAGGACTCGCATGGGCTGCTCAAGCTCGATGCGATGGAGAATCCGCATCGCTTGCCGGCTGCGTTGCAGCAGCAACTGGGGCAACGGCTGGGGACATTGGCGTTGAACCGCTATCCTGCGGGCCGGATCGACGAGCTGCGCAGCGCGTTGATGGCACATGCCCAGGTGCCGCAGGGGTTCGACCTGATGCTGGGCAATGGATCGGACGAGCTGATTTCGATGTTGGCTATGGCCTGCGACGTGCCCGGTGCCAGCATTCTGGCGCCGGTGCCCGGCTTTGTGATGTACAGGATGAGCGCGCAGCTGCAGGGTTTGCGCTTCACCGGTGTGCCGCTGACGGCGGATTTCGAGCTCGACGAACCGGCCATGTTGCAGGCAATCACCGAGCAGCAGCCCTCCATCCTGTATCTGGCTTATCCGAACAATCCGACCGCAAACCTGTGGGATGACGCGGTGATCGACCGCCTGATTGACGCGGCCCCCGGCCTGGTGGTGATGGACGAGGCATACCAGCCCTTCGCCGGGCGCAGTTTCATCGATCGCTTGGCGGCGCATCAGAACGTGCTGCTGATGCGCACGATGAGCAAATTCGGCCTGGCCGGCGTGAGGATCGGTTACCTGATCGGCCCGACATCGCTGATTGCCGAGATCAACAAGGTGCGCCCGCCATACAACGTGAGTGTGCTCAATGCCGAATGCGCACTGTTTGCACTCGAACATGCCGATGTATTCGCTGCGCAGGCGCGCGATATCGTTGCCCAGCGACAATGGCTGGTCGACCAGTTGTCGGCGCTGCCAGGCCTGCGCTGCTTTCGCAGCGATGCCAACATGGTTCTGGTACAGCTGCCCGATGCCGGCGTGTCGGGAGGCAATGCAGCCGCGGCCGCGTTTGCCCGGATGCGCGATCGGGGTGTGCTGGTCAAGGACGTGTCGGGCATGCATCCGTTGCTGCGCAATTGTCTGCGCCTGACTGTGGGCACGGCCGACGAAAATCGTGCCATGCTTGAAGCCCTGAAGGAATGTCCATGAGTCCCGAATCCAGTACGACGGCGCCGCGCCATGCCCAGGTCACCCGCAATACGGCGGAAACCCGCATCACGGTGCGCATCGATCTCGATGGCAGCGGCAAGTCGAAGCTGCACACCGGCATCGGATTTTTCGACCACATGCTGGACCAGATCGCGCGCCACGGATTGATCGACCTTGATATCCAGGCCGATGGCGATCTGCATATCGATGGCCATCACACGGTGGAAGACGTGGGAATTACGCTGGGCCAGGCGATGCACAAGGCGCTGGGCGACCGCAAGGGCATCCGCCGCTTCGGCCATGCCTACGTACCACTGGATGAGGCGCTCAGCCGCGTCGTGATCGACTTCTCCGGTCGGCCCGGCCTGGTGATGCAGGTGCCATTCAAGAGCGGCATGATCGGCGGCTTTGACAGCCAGCTGGCGCATGAGTTCTTCCAGGGCTTCGTCAACCACGCCCTGGTGACGTTGCATATCGACAATCTGCGCGGAGAAAATGCGCACCATCAGGCCGAGACCGTATTCAAGGCCTTTGCACGCGCTTTGCGCGCGGCGGTGGAGGTCGATCCGCGCGCGGCCGGTTCCATCGCTTCGACCAAAGGCTCGCTCTGAGTCCTGGGACGGCCAGGGCAACAATGAACAAGGGTGCGTTCTCATGGTGATGGCGGGCGGCGCAACGGTGGCGATCGTGGACTACGGCATGGGCAATCTGCGCTCGGTTGCCAATGCGGTTCAGGCGGTGGCTGCCGACACGAGCCATCGGGTGGTCGTGACGGCAGACCCGCAGCAGGTCCATGCGGCCGAGCGCATCGTTTTGCCGGGCCAGGGCGCGATCGCCGACTGCATGCGCGAATTGCGCGACTCCGGCATGCTGGAGCCGGTGCTGGCGGCGGCCCGCAACAAGCCCCTGTTCGGCGTCTGCGTCGGCATGCAGATGCTGCTCGACCATAGCCAGGAGGGTGGCAAGGACGGTACGCCCGGCCTGGGTCTGATCCCTGGCGAGGTGGTGCGATTCGATCTGGCGGGGCGTCTGCAACCCGATGGAAGTCGTTACAAGGTGCCGCAAATGGGCTGGAACCAGGTGCACCAGACCCGTCCGGATGGTCAGATCCATGCCTTGTGGGAAGGCATCCCGGACGCGAGCTACTACTATTTCGTGCACAGCTTCCATGCCAAACCGTCTGATGCGCGCCACAGCGCGGGCGAGGCCGAATACGGCGATCGCTTTACGGCAGCGGTTGCACGCGATAATATTTTCG
>Ga0073904_10002458_pt1 | contig 14014 bp, 10 predicted proteins | sample KloWWTrecipitate_FD_66668 | JGI IMG/M metagenome (GOLD analysis project Ga0073904, IMG submission 66668) | Active sludge microbial communities from Klosterneuburg, Austria, studying microevolution and ecology of nitrifiers - Klosterneuburg... | ecosystem: Engineered > WWTP > Aerobic digester >...
GGCCAAGCCGGACCTCGCAAACGATTCGGCCCGGCAGGTGCCGGGCCGACAAAGGCTGGTGGCGCTTCAGGGACTCGAACCCCGGACCTGCGGATTATGATTCCGTCGCTCTAACCAACTGAGCTAAAGCGCCTGAGCCCAAAATTATACAGCGCAGCGCAGGCTCTCACGATGTTCAGTTTCTTCAAGAAGAAGGTGCCAGTACCGGCACCAACGGCTCTCGCCAGCCCCGCTGTGGAGGGTGCCTTGCCGACGGCAACGGGCGAGTCGCCGACACCTGTGCCACAGGCCGTGGAAGGGCCGCGCATGAGCGCCGGCTGGATGGGCCGGCTGAAGCAGGGGCTGCGCAGAACCGGCAGCGGGATCTCGCAGGTCTTCACCGGCACGCGCATCGACGATGCACTGTATGAGGATCTGGAGTCGGCGCTGCTGATGGCCGATGCCGGCGTGGCGGCCACCCAGGCACTGTTGCAGGATCTCAAGCGCCGCGTGAAGGCCAGCAAAGCCACCGACGGCGCGGCCGTCAAGGCCCTGCTGGCCGATGCGCTGGTCGACCTGTTGCGCCCCCTGGAGCGCCCCTTGGTGGTGGGACAGCACACGCCCACGGTGATCATGGTGGTTGGCGTCAACGGTGCCGGCAAGACCACCACCATCGGCAAGCTCACACGACATCTGGCGGATGCCCATCAGCGCGTGCTGCTGGCGGCCGCCGACACTTTTCGCGCGGCAGCGCGTGAGCAGTTGGCCGTCTGGGCCGATCGCAACCAGGTCGAGGTCATCAGCCAGGAGGGTGGTGACCCGGCCGCCGTGACCTTCGACGCCGTGAACGCGGGCCGCGCGCGCCGTTGTGACGTCGTGATCGCCGACACTGCCGGTCGCTTGCCAACGCAGCTGCACCTGATGGAAGAGTTGAAGAAGATCCGGCGCGTGATCAACAAGGCGCAGACCGATGCGCCGCACGAGGTGCTGCTGGTGGTAGACGGCAATACCGGACAGAACGCAGTGGCGCAGGTTCAGGCCTTTGACGCGGCACTGGGGCTGACCGGCCTGGTGGTGACCAAGCTCGATGGCACGGCCAAGGGTGGCGTGCTGGCAGCGATCGCCGCCTGGTGTACGCAGAACCAGCGCCCGCTGGCGGTCTATTTCATCGGCGTGGGCGAAGCGCTGGAAGATCTGCAGCCCTTCGACGCCCGCCAGTTTGCGCGCGCCTTGCTCGACTGACGCGCTGGCAGCCAGCGTGACTCAGCGGGCCGGCGCCGAGTCCTCGAAATCATCGAAGAACGCCGACGGCACGGGTTCGTGGCCGGCGTCGCGATCGGCGGCCAGGTCGCCCTCGGCCAGCATGGCGTCGAGTTCCTGCATCTCCGGGATCGGAATCAGCGGCATCGGCCGTGACGACGTGGCCACCGGCTGCATCGGCCCGCTGCCGCGCACCAGGTCATGGGCCAGCGCCGTGCGCACTTCGGCCGGTGATGGCAGCTGGCCTTCGCGCCAGACGTGCACGCGCATGCCGGCGGCGCGCAACACGCGGGCCAGCCGTTCGTGACGGCGGCGGCTGCGCGCCGTCTCCTCGGTGGAGCGCACATCGATCACGGCCAGCACCCGAGAACCGGTGTCGCAGACCAGCAGGTCGGCACTGAGCGAGCCCACACGCTGCAGCCACTCGGTGTACGAATGCCGGGTCGGCACGCGCACAAAGCGCGACAGCGGCACCTGCGCCAGCACCATGTAGCCGGGCAGCGCCCGGCGCAACAGTTCGTAGGAGTGCCGCTCCTGCACCGTCATCACGCGGGCGGGTTCGGGCGGCCAGTCCTGCACGGTGTCGAGCGCTTCGCGAACGCCCCGCCCCGGGCCGTGGCGGCCGCGGCGTCGCACCAGGAACAGCGTCAGCAGCAGTGCCGCCGCCGTGACGAGGATGGTGGAAGAGCCTGATTCGATGATGTCCATGGGTCCGAAGGCGCCCGGCGAGGCAAAGTTTCGCGCGAAAGCCTGCAAGCTACGCGCGGAGTGCGGTCGCGGTCAACCGTGTTGCGGCGACGAACGTATCCAAGCGTTTCAGCGCCAGCAAAAAGGCGGCTGTTCGCCGCTTGGCGTTGCGCTGCAGGCGGTGCCGGCGGGATGCGGCTCAGCGCGGCATGCCCGGAAATCCGCCACCCATGCGGCGCATCATCTTCATCAGCCCCCCGCCTTTCATCTTCTTCATCATGCCCTGCATCTGCTCAAACTGGTTCAGCATGCGGTTCACGTCCTGCACCTGCACGCCGGCACCGGTGGCGATGCGACGCTTGCGGCTGGCCTTGATCAGCTCGGGCTTGCGCCGCTCCAGCGGTGTCATCGCGCAGATGATGCCTTCCATGCGGCGCACATCACGTTCGGCCCGACCCATGTCGGCGCCGGCGGCCTGTGCCGTCAGCTGGCTGGGCAGCTTGTCCATCAGCCCCGACAGGCCGCCCATCTTCTTCATCTGCGAGATCTGCATCAGGAAGTCGTTGAGGTCGAAGCCCGCGCCGCTCTTGACCTTGTCGGCCAGTTGCTGCGCCGCCTGGATGTCGACGCCCTTCTGCACCTCTTCGACCAGCGCCACGATGTCGCCCATGCCCAGCACACGCCCGGCGTGGCGCTCGGCGTCAAAGACTTCCAGACCGTCGATCTTTTCCGAAATGCCCGCGAACTTGATCGGCGCGCCCGTCACCTGTCGCACCGACATCGCCGCGCCGCCGCGCGCATCGCCGTCCAGCTTGGTCAGGATCACTCCGGTCAGCGGCAGCGCGTCCTTGAAGGCCTTGGCGACGTTGACTGCGTCCTGGCCCTGCATCGCATCGACGACGAACAGCGTCTCCACGGGTTTCAGGGCTGCATGCAGCTCGCTGATTTCGGCCATCAGCTTCTCGTCGATGCCCAGGCGGCCGGCGGTGTCGACCAGCAGCACGTCGAAGTAGTGGCGTCGCGCATGGTCCAGCGCCGCCAGCGCAATGTCGCGCGGCGCCTGATCGGGGCTGGACGGGAACCACTCGGCGCCAGCCTGTGCGGTCACGGCCTTGAGCTGTTCGATCGCCGCCGGACGATAGACGTCGGCCGACACGGTCAGAACCTTCTTCTTGCGCTTGCTGATCAGGTGGCGCGCCAGTTTGGCGGTCGAGGTCGTCTTGCCCGAGCCCTGCAGCCCGGCCATCAGGATCACCGCCGGCGGTTGCGTGGCCAGATTGAGGTCGGCGATGCCGGCGCCCATGGTGGCGGCCAGTTCCTTGTGCACGATGCCGACCAGCGCCTGGCCGGGGTTCAGCGAGCCCGCCACCTCTTGGCCCAGGGCCTTGTCCTTGACCCGTGCAATGAAGTCCCGGACCACGGGCAAGGCGACGTCGGCCTCGAGCAGCGCCATGCGCACTTCGCGCAGCATGTCCTGCACGTTGCCTTCGGTGATGCGCGCTTGCCCGCGCATCGTCTTGACCAGCCGTGACAGGCGATCGGATAGGGTCGAGGCCATCTCGAGGCGGCGCCTCGGCAGGCGCCGCGAAAGTACACTGTGGCCATGATTTTATCGTCGGGACCGGCAAGCACCTTGGCCAGCGGATGGCCTGGTGTCCTGGCCTCGCTGCTGTATGCCGTGGCCGCGCTGCGCGGCGACCGTGTCGACCGCGTGGCCGCGCTGGCCCTGCCTTGTGCCTGGCTGGCCCATCTGCTGGCCCTGGTATTCGACATTGGCGGCTTCGGCAGCCAGCTTGAAGGCGCCAGGCTGGGCTTTGCCCCGGTGCTGTCACTCACGGTCTGGATCGTGATCGGCGTGCATGCCGTCGAAAGCCGCTTCGTACCCTTGCCCGCGGTGCGCAGCTGGCTGGCGCCGGCCGGCCTGCTGGTGGTGATCCTGGCTGCGTTTTTCCCGGGCGATGGCCACCATTTCAATTCACCCTGGGCGCCCTGGCACTTCGTGCTGGGTGTCGGCGCCTACGGCCTGTTCGGGGCCGCCGTTCTGCACGCGGCGCTGCTCGATGCTGCAGAGCGTCGCTTGCGGCAGAAGTCGGCTGCCGCCGGGCTGGCACCTGGCATGCCCTTGCTGCAGCTCGAGCGCCTGACCTTCCGCTTTGTCGAGGTTGGCTTCGCCGTGCTTTCGGGGGCGCTGGCGCTCGGCATCGTGACCACCAGCCAATGGCGCTGGGATCACAAGACGGTGCTGTCGGTTCTGGGCTGGGCGGTGTTTGCCGGCCTCTTGACCGGCCGTCGCCTGCGGGGCTGGCGGGGCCGCAAGGCCACGCGCTGGCTGTACGTCGGCGCCGTGCTGCTGTTGCTGGCCTATGTGGGCTCGCGCTTCGTGTTCGAGGTCCTGCTGGGCCGGCCGCAGATCTGATCCTGTGCACGCTCAAACGCCCGAGGTGAAACGACGATGAAGTACCTGCTTGTGCTGCTGGTGGTGGGCGTGGGGCTGTTCATGCTCATCGGGCGCAACCGCGGCGCGTCGCGGGGCAACCGGCGCGACCCCGCCCGCCCCGCACCGGGACCAGCCTCCATGCTGGAGTGCGCGCATTGCGGCGTTCACTTGCCGCGCGACGAAGCCGTGCTCGACGCCGCGGGCCGCGGCTTCTGCACCGACGCCCACCGCATCGCCGGTCCCCGTTAAGGGCGGCTTCGCTCGTGTGACGACGATACCCCGGGACGGCGCGGCACACGAGAAGCGCGGCAGTGCGCGTGATCGCCGCGCCGGTGACCGCCGTGCCGGCGACCGCCGGCAGACCGACCGCCGGACCTCGGGGCACACCCAGCAGGATGAGTCCTGGTTCGGCGCTGTCGGCGTCGACGGCGAGCCCGGCGACGCGCGCGAATCCTTCTTCGACCCCGGCTGGCTGGCAGCCGGGGAGACGCCGCCGGACAGCCGCTTCATGACGCGCGAGGCGCGTCGCGTGGCGATTGCCCAGGACACCGCGCTGGTGCGGGTGTACCGCACCTATGCCGCTGCGCGCGCCGTCGTCGGCCTGCTGCTCGTGCTTGCCCAGGCCGCCGGCGGACTGCTCGGTGTGCGCCTGGTGCTGGCGTCCACACTGCTGTGCATCGCCTACGCGGTGCAGGCGATCACCTTCTGGCTGCTGCCGAGCCTGAGTGCGCTCAAGCATCCACCCTCGCAGCGCAGCCAGCGGCGCGTGCGTTGGCTGGCCACCATCGGCGTTGATCTGGCGGTGTTCGCGGCGCTGCATGTGCTGGAGGCCGGGTCGAGCTTCAACTTCGCGGCCCTGCTGGTGCTGCCGGTGCTGATGTCCGGCGTCCTGACCAGCCGGCTGCTGGCCCTGGCGACGGCCGCCGGCGTCACCTTGATGCTGCTGTTCATGGCCTGGCGCGGCGCCAGTCTGGGCGGTGACCTCAACGCGCTGGCTCTGCAGGCGGGCCTGGCGGGGGTGGGGCTGTTCGTCATCGCGTTGCTGTCCGGCGAACTGGCCGGTCGCCTGGCGCGCGAAGAGATTGCTGCGCGTGGCAGCCTGGAGCTGGCGCGACAACAGGCGCAGCTGAACCGGCTGGTGATCGAGGAGATGGTCGACGGCGTCCTGGTGGTGGACCATCGACTGCGTGTGCGCGCCGCCAATCCGGCCGCCCGTGAACTGCTGGCCGAGGCGGGTCTGGCACCGCAGGCGCCGTTCCCGCTGGCATCGCGCCGGGCCTGGGCACCGCTGGCGCAGGCCGTCGAAGCCGCGCTTGGCGATCCGCGAACCTGGCCCGAAGCGGGCCGGGACATCGCGCTGGCCTTCGAGCGCGGGCACCGGCGCAACCTTCGTGTGCGCATCCGCTTCATGCGTCGGCGCGAGAACAACGGCGGCGGCACGGATGGCGAGCCGTTTTGCGTGCTGTTGCTGGAAGACGTGCGCACCGCCGAGGCCCGGTTGCGGCAGGAAAAACTGGCGGCAATGGGCCGCGTGTCGGCCGGCATCGCGCACGAGATCCGCAACCCGCTGGCAGCCATCTCGCAGGCCAACGCGCTGCTGCTCGAAGACGAGCTGGGGGCCACGCAGCAGCGGCTGGCGCGCATCGTTGCCGACAACGTGCAGCGGCTCAAGCGCATCGTCGACGACGTGATGGAAGTCGCCCCCGGTGCCCCGCCCGTGGTGCGCGTGATCGACGCCACCGCCGAGATTGCCGCCGCCGCGGCCGACTGGGCGCACACGGTCGACCTGCCGTTGGGGGCTGACAGCCGCTTGCGCGTGGACCTGCCGACACAGCCGCTGGGGGTGCGCTTTGACCCCGAACACCTGCGCCGTGTGCTGGTGAACCTGCTCGACAACGCCCGGCGCCACGCCAGCGAGGCTGCCGGCGCCATCTTTCTGCGGCTGGTGGTGCGCGACGATGCTGCCCTGGTGCTGTCGATCGACAGCGACAGCCCGCCGATACCGGTCGAAGTCGAGCGCTACCTGTTCGAGCCGTTCTTTTCCACGCGCAGCCGCGGCGCCGGCCTGGGCCTGTACATTTGCCGCGAGCTGTGCGAGCGCTACGGCGCCAGCATCGAGTACCGCACCAAGCCCGACGCCGATCGCCTGCGCAACGAGTTCCGGGTGGTGATGCTGCGCGGGGCGCTCAGTCCCGCCAACCCGACCCTGGGGCTCGTACCTTGACCACTGCATCGACCTATCGCCTGTTGGTCGTCGACGACGAGCCCGACCTGCGCACCTTGTACGAACTGACGCTGGTGCGCGAAGGCTACGACGTCGAGAGCGCGGGCACGGTGGCCGAGGCCTGGGCCGCCTTGCAGCAGCAGCGCTTTGCCGCCGTCATTACCGACATGCGGCTGCCCGACGGCACCGGGCTCGACCTGCTGCGACGCATGGACGATGCGGGGCGGCGTGAGAAGGGCATCGTGATCACGGCCTACGGCTCGGCCGAGAACGCGGTCGAGGCCCTGAAGGCCGGCGCCTACGACTACCTGACGAAGCCGGTCGACCTGCGCCAGTTTCGATCGGTGGTGGCCACGGCGCTGGGGCGGGCGCCGGCGCCGGTGGCCGAGCCCGGCATCGCCTCGCCGCGTGGACCGGCCGCTTCTGCATCCGGCCAGGCCGTCGCGTCGGCGCCGCGTCAACCAGGCGCGGCCACGGCCTTGCGCCGACTGGTGGGCACATCGGCTCCGATGCAGCAGATGCGTTCGATGATCGAGAAGGTGGCGCGCGGCATGGCGCCGGTGCTGGTGCAGGGCGAATCGGGCACGGGCAAGGAGCTGGTGGCGCGCGCCATCCACGAGGTGTCACCGCGTGCAGGCCAGGCCTTCGTGGCCGTCAACTGCGGCGCCATTCCCGAGGCGCTGCTCGACGCCGAGTTCTTCGGTTATCGCAAGGGCGCCTTTACCGGCGCCAACGAGGACCGTGACGGCTTCTTCCAGGCCGCCCATGGCGGCACGCTGTTTCTCGACGAGATCGGAGAACTGCCGCTGTCGATGCAAAGCAAGCTGTTGCGCGTGATCCAGGAGCGTGCGGTCAGGCCGCTGGGCAGCACGGCCGAACTGCCCGTCAACGTGCGCATCATCAGTGCGACCCACAAGGACCTGGCCAATGAGGTGGCGACCAGCCGCTTCCGCCAGGACTTGTTCTACCGGCTGAATGTGATCCAGATCTCGGTCCCGCCGCTGCGCGAGCGCCTGGGTGATCTGGCCGACGTCTGTGCCGCGGTGATCGCGCGGGTGGCCGGTGATGCCGGCGTGACCCCGGTGCCCGAACTCAGTGGTGCGGCGCTGGACCGGCTGCGCCGCTACGCTTTTCCGGGCAATGTGCGCGAGCTGGAGAACCTGCTGCATCGGGCCCTGGCGATGGCCGGCGGAGCACGCATCGAGCACCAGGATCTGGCCCTGCCCGACGCCGTGTTGCAGGACCACGAGATCGAGGCAGGCGCCGAGGGCGTCGAGGTCATGGCGCTGCCTGCAGCGGCCGGATTGGTGCCTTTGCCGACCAACCTGGAGACCTATCTCGACGACGTCGAACGCGACATCCTCGAGCGGTCGCTGGAGCGCCACCGTTACAACCGCACCGCCGCCGGCGCCAGCCTGGGCCTGTCGCTGCGCCAGATGCGCTATCGCATGGCGCGCCTGGGCATCGGCGCTGCCGACGGCGCGGCGGATCGCGGCGACGCGGGTTGAGCGCGGGTGAAGCCGAGAAGGCTTGAGCCCCTCTGGCGCGATGGCTGGTGGGCCGGCGCCCGACCCTTGCCATCGCCCAACTTCGGCCCCCGACCCGACAACGAACCCCCAGGCCTGGTGGTGTTGCACTCGATCAGCCTGCCGCCGGGCGTGTTTCGCGGCGACGCGGTGCAGCACCTGTTCACCAATGCGCTCGACGGCGATCGGCACCCCTACTTCGACCGCCTGCGCGCGCTGCGGGTGTCGGCCCATTTCTTCGTCCGCCGCAGCGGCGAGGTGTTGCAGTTCGTTGCGTGCAACCAGCGCGCCTGGCATGCTGGCGTGTCGTCCTGGCGGGGTCGCGACAACTGCAACGATTGGTCGGTGGGCATCGAGATCGAAGGCCTGGAGGGGCTGCGTTTTGCCAACGTCCAATACCGTGTGCTGTCGCGCCTGTTGTGCGCCGTCGTCAATCAGTACCCGATTCGCGAAATTGTCGGCCACGAACACGTGGCGCCTGGCCGCAAGACTGACCCGGGCCCTGGCTTCGACTGGTTGCGGCTTCGGCCGCGGCTTTGTGGCTGCCGCGCCCGTGCCTGGCCGCTGCTCGATGACTGGGCTTGATTCCACGCGACCCGCAGCCCCGAATCCACGGCAACGCGGCGGCTGCTGCGGCTCAGGGCGCGACAGGCGCCGGCCTTCAAGGCCATGCGCGCAAAGCCTGCGGCAACGGTGGCGGCAAGCGCCGCAGTGTCAGGCATTGCCCTAGGGGAAGCTCCAGGCGCAACACTACCCCTAGCGTCTTGTGGGGGGGCACACCCCCAGATATAGTGTTGCTTCGTGATAATCTCGTGACCGCCACACAGCGGCCCTGGCCCATGACGCGGTGGATCAACACCCTTGATCGTCTGTTCGGCCCGCGTGCTCAGCATCTGGCCGTGCACGGTGTCAATGGCGCGTTCGGACCACCGCCCGCTCGATCATTCGCCTCGCCTTGGTGCGTCTGCGCACACGGCACGTTCTTCAGCTTTCGATAGTTCAGCCTGGCCATCGCGCATCCGCACGGCCCGGCGCCCAGACCGTTCAACAAGAGGATTCGATGCAAAGCCTACTGCCGTCCGCCATCGAGGCCGTCGTGCCTGTTCGTCAAACAGCTGCTCCTGCGGCCCCGGGGTCGACAGCCTACGTCGGCTACCAGATCATCCGCCGCAATGGCGCCGTGGTGTCGTTCGAGCCGAACAAGATCGCGGTTGCGCTGATGAAGGCCTTCCTGGCCGTTCACGGCACGCAGGGTGCTGCTTCGGCCAGCGTGCGTGAGACGGTGGAGCGCCTGACCGAATCGGTGGTGCGTGCGCTGCTGCGCTCGCGGCCGGGGGGTGGCACCTTCCACATCGAGGACGTGCAGGACCATGTGGAACTGGGCTTGATGCGCGGTGGCCATCACGAAGTGGCCCGGGCCTACGTGCTGTACCGCGAGCGGCGTGCGCAAGAACGCGCGCGCCAGCAGGTTGCCGCGCCGGCGGCCAAGGCGCCCGAACTGCATGTGATCGATCGTGGTCAGCGCATTCCGCTGGACCTGGCTGCACTGCGTGCGCTGATCGAATCGGCCTGCGCCGGCCTGGGGGTCGACGTGCAGGCCGAGCCCATCCTGGCCGAAACGCGGCGCAACCTGTACGACGGCGTGCCGATCGACGAGGTCTACAAGGCCGCCATCCTGGCCGCGCGTACGCTGATCGAGAAGGATCCGTCATACAGCCGCGCCACCGCCCGGTTGCTGCTGCACACCATCCGCCGCGAGGTCATCGGTGGCGAGGTGTCGCAGGCGCAGATGCAGGAGCGCTACGCCGAGTACTTCCCGCTCTTCGTCAAGAAGGGCATCGCCGCCGAGTTGCTCGACGAGAGGCTTGCCCAGTTCGACCTGGTGCGGCTGGGCGCGGCGCTGAAAGCCGAGCGCGACCTGCAGTTCGACTACCTCGGTCTGCAGACGCTGTACGACCGCTACTTCCTGCACATCGACGAGCAGCGCATCGAGATGCCGCAGGCCTTCTTCATGCGCGTGGCCATGGGCCTGGCGCTGAACGAGATCGACCGCGAGGCGCGGGCCATCGAGTTCTACGACGTGCTTTCCGGCTTCGACTTCATGAGCAGCACGCCGACGCTGTTCAACAGCGGCACGCGTCGTTCGCAGCTGTCGAGCTGCTACCTGACCACGGTGGCCGACGACCTCGACGGCATCTACGAGGCACTGAAAGAGAACGCGCTGCTGTCCAAGTTTGCCGGCGGGCTGGGCAACGACTGGACGCGGGTGCGCGCCCTGGGGTCCTACATCAAGGGCACCAATGGCAAGAGCCAGGGTGTGGTGCCCTTCCTGAAGGTGGTCAACGACACCGCGGTGGCCGTCAATCAGGGCGGCAAGCGCAAGGGCGCGGTGTGCGCGTACCTGGAGACCTGGCACCTCGATATCGAAGAGTTCCTTGAACTGCGCAAGAACACCGGCGACGACCGTCGGCGCACGCACGACATGAACACCGCCAACTGGGTGCCCGATCTGTTCATGCGCCGGGTGGTCGAAGGCGGCCAGTGGACGCTGTTCTCACCCAGCGCCTGCCCCGACCTGCACGACAAGTTCGGCCGCGCGTTCGAAGAGGCCTACATCGCCTACGAAGCCAAGGTCGACCGCGGCGAGATCAAGCTCTTCAAGCGCATGCAGGCCAAGGACCTGTGGCGCAAGATGCTGTCGATGCTGTTCGAAACCGGGCATCCCTGGATCACCTTCAAGGATGCCTGCAACGTGCGCAGTCCGCAGCAGCACGTGGGCGTGGTGCATTCGTCCAACCTGTGCACCGAGATCACGCTGAACACCAGCGACACCGAGATCGCCGTCTGCAACCTCGGTTCGATCAATCTGGTGCAGCACCTGAAAAACGGGGCGATCGATCAGGACAAGCTGAAGAAAACGGTCGGCACAGCGATGCGCATGCTCGACAACGTGATCGACATCAACTACTACGCTGTCAAGAAGGCGCGTGACAGCAACCTGCGCCACCGCCCCGTGGGCCTGGGTCTGATGGGCTTCCAGGACTGCCTGTACCAGCTGCGTCTGCCCTATGCCAGCGCCGAAGCGGTGCAGTTCGCCGATCGTTCGATGGAGGCCGTGTGCTACCACGCCTACTGGGCATCGACCGAACTGGCTGCCGAGCGCGGCCGCTACGCCAGCTACCGCGGTTCGCTGTGGGACCGCGGCATCCTGCCGCTGGACTCGCTGGATCTGCTGGCCGACGCCCGTGGTGGCCATGTCGATGTCGACCGTTCGACCAGCATGGACTGGGACGCGCTGCGCGGCCGCATCCGCGAACACGGCATGCGCAATTCCAACTGCGTGGCCATCGCCCCCACGGCCACCATCTCCAACATCATCGGTGTCGACGCGTCCATCGAGCCCAGCTTCGGCAACCTGTCGGTCAAGTCCAACCTGTCGGGTGAATTCACCGTCATCAACGAATACCTGGTGCGTGACCTCAAGCAGCTGGGACTTTGGGACGACGTGATGGTGATGGACCTCAAGCACTTCGACGGCTCGCTGCAGCCGATCGACCGCGTGCCCGAAGACCTCAAGCGGGTCTACGCCACGGCGTTCGAAGTCGACGCGGCCTGGCTGGTCGAAGCGGCGTCGCGGCGGCAGAAGTGGATCGACCAGGCGCAGTCGCTCAACATCTACATGGCGGGCGCCTCAGGCAAGAAGCTCGACGAGACCTACAGGCTGGCCTGGACGCGAGGTCTCAAGACCACGTATTACCTGCGCACCACCAGCGCCACCTATGCCGAGAAATCAACCGTGACGGCGGGCGCGATGAACGCCGTGGCAATGACGGGCGGCGTCACGTCATCGGCGGCCCAGGGCATGTCGGCGAACGACATGACGCCGGCCAGCGACGTCAAGTTCTGCGCGATCGACAACCCCGATTGCGAGGCCTGTCAGTGAAGCTCTTTGATGTGATGTCGTGCCGCGCGCACGCATCGCATCGTTCATTGCGCGACGCTTCGATGCACAGCTGCAACAACACGCACTGCGTGCTGTCAACAAGTGCTTGGTGTTCGCGCGCAACACTCGGATAATTCCGCATCACAGGACGAAGTCACATGCTGGTCTGGGACGACGAAGTCAAACCCTCATCGACGAATACCCACGCAGCCGCGGCGACCAGGCTGTTGCCGCGTGATCCGCAGCCCGCATCACGCGTCGCCGCGACCACCGAAGCCAGCATCGCCACCCTCAGTGCCATCGCGACCGCGCCGCGGTCATCGCTGCCGGCGGCTGTCGCTGCCAGGGCCGACGCCGACAGACGGCGTCGCGTCAACATCGCCGACAAGCGCATCATCAACGGCCACACCGACGTCAATCAGCTGGTGCCGTTCAAGTACAAGTGGGCCTGGGAAAAGTACCTTTCCGCCTGCGCCAACCACTGGATGCCGCAAGAGATCAACATGTCGCGCGACATCGCGACCTGGAAAGATCCGAACGGCCTGACCGAAGACGAACGCCGCATCATCAAGCGCAACCTCGGTTTCTTCGTCACTGCCGACTCGCTGGCTGCCAACAACATCGTTCTCGGCACCTACCGCCACATCACGGCGCCCGAGTGCCGCCAGTTCCTGCTGCGCCAGGCCTTCGAAGAAGCGATCCACACGCACGCCTACCAGTACATCGTCGAGTCGCTGGGCCTGGACGAAGGCGAGATCTTCAACGCCTATCACGAGGTCTCATCGATCCGCGACAAGGACGAGTTCCTGATCCCGTTCATCGACGCGATCATGGACCCGTCGTTCCACACCGGCACACCCGAAGCTGACCAGACCCTGCTCAAGAGCCTGATCGTTTTTGCCTGCCTGATGGAAGGCCTGTTCTTCTACGTCGGCTTCACACAGATCCTGGCGCTGGGTCGACAGAACAAGATGACCGGGGCTGCCGAGCAGTACCAGTACATCCTGCGCGACGAGTCGATGCACTGCAATTTCGGCATCGACCTGATCAACCAGATCAAGCTCGAGAACCCGCAACTGTGGACCTCGTCGTTCAAGGCTGAGATTCGCGCGCTGTTCGAGCGTGCCGTTGAACTCGAGTACCGCTATGCCGAAGACACCATGCCGCGTGGTGTGCTGGGCCTGAATGCGTCGATGTTCAAGGGCTACCTTCGCTACATTGCCAATCGGCGTGCCACTCAGATCGGGCTCGAGTCCTTGTATCCGAACGAGGAAAACCCCTTCCCCTGGATGAGCGAAATGATCGACCTGAAGAAGGAGCGCAACTTCTTCGAGACCCGGGTCATCGACTACCAGACCGGTGGCGCGCTTTCCTGGGACTGAAGACAACAACCATGGTGACATCGTCGTCGAACCGCATGACCATCTCAAGCTTTGGGCTTGAAACGGGGGTCATGCCGGCACAAGCGATGGCTGTCGCTGCAGAAGGGCGCAGCAGCGTCCCGCATGAAGGCCCTCGGGCAGCGGATGTTCCGTCGCTGCCATTCGAAGGGCTGGCGTCTCGCCGGCTAGGTCGGGCGACGCAAGAGCGATCAAGATCCGCGAACTGGACCATGCCGACGTCAGATGCGGCAGGCCGGTTCGCACCCCCATTCACTGCACCGGGGCATCTGCCGGGCGCAAGCCTGGCGGCAGACCATCGGGCAGTGAATCTCCGTGCTGTATCGAGCAGCACGGTGCTCTTTGCAACTTGATCAAGGAGATCGTTATGGCAACTGCGAAAAAGGCCGCTCCGGCCAAGAAGGCGCCTGCTAAGAAGGCCCCGGCGAAGAAGGCGGCACCGGCCAAGAAGGCGGCACCGGCGAAGAAGGCGGCACCGGCCAAGAAGGCGGCACCGGCGAAGAAGGCTGCACCGGCGAAGAAGGCCGCTGCGAAGAAGGCCGCGCCGGCGAAGAAGGC
>Ga0073904_10002463_pt1 | contig 14006 bp, 12 predicted proteins | sample KloWWTrecipitate_FD_66668 | JGI IMG/M metagenome (GOLD analysis project Ga0073904, IMG submission 66668) | Active sludge microbial communities from Klosterneuburg, Austria, studying microevolution and ecology of nitrifiers - Klosterneuburg... | ecosystem: Engineered > WWTP > Aerobic digester >...
CGACGGCATGATCCCGCCCACCGGCTCGCCACCCTGAAGGCGCTTCCACTGGTCTATCGGCACGCCGAGCCCTCGCGCTCGCTGCGGGTCGAAACGCCGCGCGCGAGGGAGATCGAGCCGCCAGGCCAGACAGTGTGAACGATGGTGGACGTGAAGCGTCGTGGCGCGCAGCCCGCCGGCCAGCTCGATCTCCTCGCCGCCCGACAGCTCGCCGACGCCGAGCTCGAATGGCAGTCGTCCGACGATGCTGAACAGATGACTGACGACATCATGCGTTCTCGGGGGGCCGTAGATTGTGACGGGCTCGGTCCGGCCGGCATGGGCGATCTGGAAGAGGATGCCGGGGAGTCCGGCGACATGGTCGGCGTGAAGATGGCTCAGCAGGATTGTGCTTGTCGACCGGAACGCCCAGCCGCTGGCACGCCAGTTCACCTGCGTTCCCTCGCCGCAATCCCAGAGAATCGTCTCGCCGTTGACGCGAATCAGACCCGCCGACAACGGCCGCCCCGGCAGGGGCATCACTCCACCGGTCCCCAGCAGGCAGACGTCGATCAGACTGACACCCTCCTGCCGTGCAGGCCGGACCCCGTCGCTGTCTGGAAACGACGAGGCCCGGACACAGCGCTACTTGTCGTCGGGGGCAGCCGAGAGGGAGCCAGCGCGCTCGAACTCGTCGCGCCGCTGCTGCGCCGCGCGGATTGCCTCCATCGGGAGTGGCTGCGGTCCGCCGATGACATTCGCCATCAGGCTGAACTGAGCCGCCTCCTCGAGGACGAACACGAGGTGAGTCGCCTTCTCCAGCGTCGTGTCGAAGGCGAGCAGGCCGTGGTTAGCGAGCAACACAGCCTTGTTCGAGTCATTGACGACATCGACGATGTTAGTGACGGAACTCTCAGAGCCGCGTGGCCCGTAGGCAGCGACCGGCACGGCCTCGTTGATGTCGAAGCGCACCATTGCCTCGTAGGTCGGCTCGATCGGCTTGTGTGCGATCGCGTAGGCAGTGACGTATGGAGAGTGCGTATGGACGACGCCGTTGACATCCGGCCGGCGGCGATAGACGGCAGCATGCATCTGGATGATCTCGTTCGATGCTGGCTCGATATGGCCGCCAAGGAGCTCGCCATCCAGCGTCAATAGCGCCAGATCCGATGGCTTCAGCTCCTCCAGCGTCCCGCCGCCGGTCAGCAGGAATCGATCCCCTTCGGGAAGCCGGATGCTGATGTTGCCGTGCAATGAGTGCGAGAGCACCGCATGCCCGGCGGCAAGCTTGTGAGCGCTATCGCATACCCTGTCCGCGAACGGCTGAACTTCGGGTGACCATGACATGTCGAACGCCCCCTTCGCGAATGCGCGAACCGCGCAGCTCGATTCTGAAGCAGATCGCCTCGCGATGCAACTCCCGGGCGAAAGACCTCCGGCTACTTCGGCATCGCCTTCAACGCATCGTAGGCTGGCCGCGGCGACCAGTCACCGCGCAACACGGCCCACGGGTATTTCTCGTCCGATGCACTGGTGATGATGCTGTAGTTCAGGTTCCAGACGAACATCGGCCCGACCCATGGCCACTCCGTGCGGCCGATCTCGAAAGCACGCACGAGATATTGCGCCTGAAGCTGCTCGGAGATGGCCGCTCCGTATTCGTAACCTGGCGCGTCGTTGGCGGTCGTCCAGCCGAACTCCGTGAGCCAGATCTGCTTGTCGGAGTCACCCCAGCGGACCATGATCGCGCGCAGGTCCTCGATCCGACGAAAATAGAACGAGTTGTCGTTATCCCAGCCATCTGTGCCAGGGTTGCCCGGCCACCACTGATCCGGTGAGTTGTCGTTGCTGCCTGGGTGAGCGCCAAGCGCGTCAAAGTAATCGGAGAGCTTGCCGTTGGAGTATTCGTACGCGCGTTGGAGATAGAGATCGTCGGCGACGGCCAGGTCGGGTCGATCCAGGCCGTTGGGGGTCAGCGCGCCGAAGAGAACGATCGCAGAGCTATCGCCGGCCTTGACTCCTTCGTGGGCGGCTTTCAGCAGCTCTACGTATGGACCGACATCGACTCGCCCGCCACTATTCGACGCGAGATTCTGTTCGTTCCAGATCTCCCACGCCTGAACCTTTCCCTTGTATCGACCGGAAAGAAAACGCATCAGGTCGCGGAACTGCGCGGTGTTGGACGGGATGCTGACCGAGCCGCCGGCCCACCCTGGCGTCGGCCCGACGACGCTGACCAGCAGCTTGATCCCGTTGCGGCTGGTCTGGCTGGTGATGTTGTCCAGGCTACTCGGGTCGTAGATCCCTGCGCCGTTCTGCTCGATCTGCGCCCATGACACCTGAAAATGAACCCACTCGAAGCCCGCGGCCTTGACCATATCGATCGTCTTCTGGTTGAACGCGATCGCCGCCGGGCTGCCGTCTCCTGCGAGAAAAGCGTTGAATCCCGGCACTGCGTGGAGCGACTGCGCCTGTGTCGGAGGCGCGGTCGGGTCGGCCGGCGGTGTCGAGGGATTCTGACGCGCTACAGCATCGGCCGGCGCCGGGTGGATTTGCAGATATTCAGTGCCGAGCAGGCCGAGTAGCGTCTCGTATTTTGTCCCCTGATACTCAGGGTGATATTCAAACCGGGCGCGCTCGAAATACTGAACTGTATGGATCTGGCCGTCACCGGCCGGCGGCGGCTGGTTACGCTCGTCGAACTCTTCGGAGAGCGGGTAGCCGAAGTTGGGCAGTCCGCCGTTATCCCCCCAGTACGACCGGAAGCCGAAGCACAGCCGGTGGCCGGTCGCGTCGTAGAACGTGCAATTGGCATCGGAATCGGTCTGGATTCGCTGAAACGCCGCTTCCCCCTCGCGCCCCTCCGTGCGGATTGCGCCGAGCCGTTGGAGAAGCACCTCGTACTGCGTGCCAGCATACTCGGGGTGGTATTCGAAGATCGCGCGCTCGAAGTACTGTTTCCAGAGCCCGTTGTCCATGAACACACCGGTGATCGGGTAGCCGAAGATGAACAGACCGCCGTGTGTCTCCCAGTATTCGCGGAACGAACCCTGCAGCCAGAAGCCAGTTGTGTCGAAGTACACCGGCGCTCGGTTGTTGGCAGCGATGGCCGGCCGGTCGGACGGAACCGCCAGAAGCAGCGATCCGGCGATGACAAATGCGGCAACGAGTGTTGAGAGCAGCCTCACAGGCGAACCTTTCGATCGGGGCGGGATAGTCACGTCGCCCTGAACTGTCGCATCGGGTTCGTGATCGTATCACACGCGCCAGGACACACGGCGCAAGCGCCCGCGTCACGATGCGAGGCGGCCCGTCAGCCGTGCGCAACCTCGGCATCGTCGCGCGGACCGAAAAGGCTTCGGCTGCCATATCGGCCGACAGTAGTTTTAGCGTCTGTATGCGGGTTTCGGGGGAGCCGACGCGGGGATTCGAACCCCGGACCTGCTGTTTACGAAACAGCTGCTCTGCCAGCTGAGCTACGTCGGCACGCAACACTCCGGCGCCTCGCGCCGGCGGTGAGTATAGCAGAGTGCTCGGCGCAAACGCCACGGCGCGACGTGACACCGTGGCACAGTCCGTGCAATACGTGTGCCAGACATTACGTGTCGCCATGAGCCAGAGATAGGGACAACCATGACCGGGAGAAGAACCCTGCTGATCTCGGACGACTCGACATTTCGCTACCATGCTGCCCGCGAATTGACCGCGCGTGGTCTGCGGATCGCTACTCCGAGCGGCCTGGATGATGCAGTGTCGCTGGCGCTCGATGGCGAAGTCGATGCTATTGTCATCGAGGCGACGCTACCACGGGCCCATTCCCTCGTCGCCATCGTCGATCGCCTGCGGGAACAATCCAGCCTTATGGATGTCCCCATCGCCGTCTGCCTCAGCGACGCCGCCATGCTCGATGCCCACAGCATGTATCTCACGTTGCGTGGCTGCACCCTGCACGGCCGGCCCTTCGATCCGGATGCTCTCGCTGCCGCTCTCACGATGCGCCGCGCCCCCGAGGTTCTCGACGCAGCTCTGCATCGCGCTCCAGCCTGGTCCTAACAGAGCGCCAACATGCGAAAACCCGCTCCCACTGAGGGGAGCGGGTTGCCTGAGCCCTTGTCGAGATTCGAACTCGAGACCTCATTCTTACCAAGAATGTGCTCTGCCTACTGAGCTACAAGGGCATGCTCGCGAGGCTGCCGTCGCGCCGGTATATGATACCGAATCCATTGCAGGCCCACCAACCGGATGAGAGGATCAGTGCGTGGACGACACCGCCTCCGAGGTTATCCTGACCATTCGTGGCTCGCTGGTCGGGCTCGGGCCGATCCGGCGCGATCTATCCGAAACCTATCAGCGTTGGCTCAATGATCTGCGCGTCACCCGCACGCTTGCCCTCCCGCCGGCCCCGATGACGCTCGCCGCCGAGACCGCTTGGGTTGATGCGACCAGCGTCGGCAGCGACCCCCACTTCACCGTCTACGATCTCGCAACAATGCGTCCGGTTGGCACGACCGGGCTGAACGGCGTCAATCACTTCGATGGCGCCGCCGAGTTCGGGATCATGATCGGCGAGCCGGATGCGTGGGGTCGCGGCTTTGGCACGGAGACGACCGAGATGATGATCTCGTATGCGTTCGATGCGCTCGGTCTCCATCACCTGCGGCTGGATGTCTACGCGCACAACGAGCGGGGCATCCGCGCGTACGAGCGCGCTGGCTTCCGACGGGTTGGCCTGCTTCGCCAGGCCAAACGCATTGGCCGGGAGCGGGTGGACGTGCTGGTCATGGATGTGCTCGCCAGTGAGATCGGCCCCGGCCCACTCCACGAGGTCGTTCGGCCCGCGCCGCAGACGAGGTGATGAGATCTGCCGGATTTGCTACCCCGCTGTCGCGGCGACCGGCTCCGGCGCTGTCGCGGGCTCCCACGCCGGCCCGTCCCACGGTTCCACCTCGATCCCCAGCCGTTCCAGCAACGCCGCGCTCCATCGCGCCTCGAAGGCGATCGGGTCGACAGGGAAGGCCGGCCGGTGAGAATCGGATCCGGTGCTGACCAGCAAGCGCCGTTCATCTGCCCAGTCGCGGTAGCGCTGGACATCCGCGTCCTTGTATGAGCGATAGTGCGCTTCGACCCCGTCCACCGGCGCTTCCTGCCGCAGCTGGTCGAGCAATTCGGCCGTCAGGATACCGTTGCCCTCGTCGCGCCCCGGGTGGGCGACAATCGCAATTGCGCCGGCCTCATGAGCGGCGGCGATTGTGTCCCCGATTGGCACGTCTACGACGACTGGCTCGCCGAGCGAGCGGACGATGTTGTGTGCCTGGTACAGGTTGTGACCGTGTCCGGCGCGGATCATCGCTGTGAAGACGTGATGTGGCGTCAACGATAGTCCGCGGCTCATCTCGGCCAGCGCTGGTATGCGTCGTCCGTGGTGCTCGATCAAATCGGCCGCTCGCTGGGCGGTCGCGCGCAATTGCTCGCGCTGGAGCGCCATCAGATCGCGAAAGGCTGCCGCGCGGCTCGAGTCCAGGTCGATGCCGTAGATCAGCACGTGCACCTGCCGGCCGTTCCAGCGTGTCGTCACCTCGACCGCCGGGATCAGGATCATCCCCCGCTCGACAGCCTCGCGCTGCATTGCCGGAACCGAGTACATCGTGTCGTGGTCGGCAACGGCGATCACCCGGAAGCCGCGGTCCGCGAGATGCTGCGCCAGCGCCGGTGGATCCCAACCACCGTCCGACGCCCAGGTATGCATGTGAAGGTCGATCGAGTCGGTCGGGCGGAGAGTGATTCGTGGGGGCATGCTCGTCCAATCTGAGGCATCGGAGACAGGGTCGTGACCCTTGAGAATCAGTATACCCCCTGGCCTTTCGTGGCTCGATGGCACAATATGCGCGTAATCGACTGATGGAGGGAGGCCGGTGAATGGCCCGACGGGATGACCTGATCCGCTGGAGTGATGAGCGCCTGCGCGCATCGGCGTTCTCTGACGTCGCCGTCAACGGACTGCAAGTGGCTGGCCGCCGGGAGATCTCCCGGTTGGCTGTCGCCGTCAGCGCCTCGCAATTCACCCTTCTTCGGGCAGTCGACTGGGGCGCCGACGCGATTCTCGTTCATCATGGGCTGCTTTGGGGAAGCCGGAACGGACCGATCGACGGACCCTTCGCCGAGCGGCTACGGCTGCTGCTGGCCAACGATATCAGCCTGATCGCCTACCACCTTCCACTGGACGGCCACCCGGAGATCGGAAATTGCGCCCTGCTTGCGCACGCCGCTGGCTATGAGCCGGCCGGTCGCTTCGCGGTGGTCGGCAGTGAGCCACTCGGTGTTGTCGGAACGCGAACCGATCCGCAATCAGTCGGCCAGTTGCTGGAAACGATGGCGCGTGTCACCGAGCGGGAGCCGCTGGCGGTCGGCGCGGTCGGGAATCCGTCGGTGCTGGCTCGGGTTGGCTTCCTGACCGGTTCGGGCTACTCGGCGCTGGACGAAGCCGTCGCGGCTGGTTGCGCGGCGCTGGTCACCGGCGACATCCGCGAGACCACGATGGCCGAGGCGCGCGAGGTGGGAATTGTCGTGGTTGCGGCCGGCCACGAGGCGACCGAACGGCTCGGCGTTCAGGCGCTGGCCGGCGAGCTCACCGACAATTTCGCCATCGAGGCACGCTTCATCGCTGACCCGAACCCGATCTAGCGATGATGACGGATCGAGCGCCGCGCGTTGAGTTGCGCGCGGTGACCCGCGAGACCCTCCGCCAGTGCATCCGGCTGCAGGTTGCATCGACGCAGGCAGGTTTCGTCGCTTCGAACGTCTTCTCGCTCGCCGAGGCGGCGGTTACCCCCGACACCTGGCCGTTGGCCGTCTACGCCGGAGATGAGATGGTCGGGTTTGTCATGTACAGCCGAGATCCGGAGACGGGTAGATACTGGATCATGCGGCTGATGGTTGACGCCGGGCAGCAGGGTCGTGGATTTGGGCGGGCCACGGTGGTGGCAGCGGTCGAACTGATCCGCGAGCGGCACGGCTGCCGCGAGATCATTCTCGGCGTCACCGAAGGCAACAAGGTTGCGGAGCGCCTGTACGAGAGTGTCGGGTTTCATCGGACCGGAGAGATCGACGCTGGGGAGGCGATCATGCGCCTTGACCTCGAGCAAGCAACAACGGAGAGGCAGGATTGAGATGGACCAGACCACGTCAGACCTGTTCAAGGCCTACGATATTCGTGGGGTTGTGCCAGCGGAGCTGACGCCGGAGATCGCCTACCGGATCGGCCGCGCGCTCGTGACCTACCTCGGTGTGGACCATGTCTGTGTCGGGCGCGACATGCGCGTCTCCGGCCCGATGCTTGCCGCGGCGTTGATCAACGGCATCCGCGACCAGGGCGCCGATGTGACGGACATCGGTCTCATCTCGACCGATGGCCTCTATTTCGCCGTCGGCAAGTACGGCTTCCCGGCCGGCGTGATGGTTACTGCATCCCATAACCCCGCCGAATACAACGGATTCAAGCTCTGCCGCGAGGAAGCGCGCCCGCTCTCGATGGATCAGGGCATTGGCGAGATTCGCGACCTCGTCCTGGCCGGCGAGTTTGGCGATCCCGGTCGCCATGGCGACCTGAATGAGCGTGACGTTACCGAGGCGTTTGTCGCGCACGCATTGTCGATGATCGATGTCTCCGCCGTCCGGCCGATGCGGATTGCCATCGACGCCGGCAATGGCATGGCCGGCAAGGTGCTGCCGCTCGTTTTCGAACACCTGCCCGGCGAGCTCACCCCGCTCTTCTTCGAGCTGGACGGCGCCTTCCCGAATCATGAGGCCAACCCGATCGAGCCGGAGAATACCCGCGATCTGCGCGCCGCCGTCGTCGCGCACGGCCTCGATATGGGCATCGCGTTCGATGGAGACGCGGATCGCATGTTTCTGATCGACGATCGTGGCGAGTTTGTCGGCGGCGACATGGTGACCGCGATTGTGGCCCAGCGCATGCTGCGCAAGTACCCCGGCTCGGCCATCGTCTACAACCTCATCTGCTCGCGAACTGTCCCCGAGCTGATCGAGCGCGAGGGTGGGCGGCCGATCCGCTCGCGTGTCGGTCACTCGTTCATCAAGGCGCTCATGCGCGGGGAAGATGCCGTCTTCGGCGGCGAGCATTCCGGACACTTCTATTTCCGCGATAACTGGTACGCCGATTCGGGCCTGATCGCCTTCCTGACCGTCCTCGAGCTCCTCTCGAACGAGGGCATGTCGGTCAGCGAATACCTTGCGCCGATCGACACACGGTTCCGGTCCGGCGAGATCAACTCCGAAGTCGCCGACGTGGCCGGCACAATCGAGCGCGTTCGCGCCGCGTTCACTGACGCCGAGATGGACGAGCTGGATGGTCTGACGGTGAGCTACCCGACGTGGTGGTTCAACCTGCGCGCGTCCAACACCCAGCCGCTGCTGCGCTTGAACGTCGAGGCGGACACGCATCGCCAGCTCGATGATCGTGCCGCCGATGTCCTCGCCATCATTCGCGGGCAGGCCTGATGTCACGAGCGGCGACTGAATGGACCGTCGTCAAGCTGCGACCGGACGGCAGCGTGGCAACCCGCTACCAGGCCACCGGCATCGAAGCCCCGGCCGGCTGGGTCGCTGCTCGCGCAGTCTGGACGTTCGGGACGGTCGATATCGGCTACTACACGTTCGAGCGGGGCGACGTGCTCTACGAGTATTTCTCGACGGTGCGTCCTTTCAACCTGTTCGCCAACTATCGCCCGGATGGCCGCCTGGTGGGCTGGTATTGCAACGTCACTCACCCGACCAGCGTCTCCGACGGCGTCATCACCTGGCACGACCTCTGGGTTGATGTCCTCGTTCTGCCGGGTGGCGCGATCGCTGTCGTTGACCTTGACGAGCTGGAAGCGTCCGGCATCGCCGCCAGCGACCCGGATCTTCATCGAATGATCCTCGATGCTCGCGATGAGCTGGTTGCGCTCGCGGAGAGCCGCGACTATCCGTTCTCGGCTGAACGTCATACTGGAGACACGAATGATTGATATTGACGAGCGTATCGGTATCCCCGAGAGCGCGATCTGCCTGTTCGCTCATCCCGATGACCCGGACTTTATCTGTGGCGGAACGCTGGCTCGCTGGGCCGACGGCGGCTGCCGAATCACCTATGTCCTGATGACCGATGGCCGCGCCGGCGTCCAGGGGCTCGGTGATACTCCGATCTCCGACGCCGACCTCGTTGCCATGCGCCAACGAGAGCAGCGCGAGGCAGCAGCGATCATCGGCGCACACGACGTTGTCTTCTTCGACCATCGCGATGGAGAGCTTATCCATACGCTCGAGCTGCGCCGGCAGCTCGTCCGCGAGATTCGCCGTGCTCGCCCGCAGGCAGCGATTCTCTTCGACCCTCAGCGGCGGGTGATGCCCGGCTACGTTCAGCACCCCGACCATTGGACCAGCGGCGAGGCGGCATTGGCGGCGCTCTTTCCGCTATCCGGCAATCGCCGCACATTCGTCGAGCTGGCCGACGAGGGGCTTACTCCCCACCAGGTCCAGGACATCTATCTGGTCAGCGCCATGTCCCCGAACCTGCGGATCGATATCACCGACGTCATCGAACGTAAGCTGCGCGCGATGAGCTGTCATCGATCCCAGGTCGGCGATCCCGAGACGCTCGGGGATCGGATGAGAGGGATGTCTCGTCAGGCGGCCGGCGCGTCCGGCATGGAATACGCCGAGCAGTTCCACTTCCTTCGCTTCGGCGCTCGCGACCTCGCGCTGGATGCGCTTGTCTGACGTGGCGCTCCGCGTTGCGTTCGATATGCGTCTGGCCGGCTACCGGGCCGGTGGCATCGCCCGTTATGCGACGGATCTCGCCGCGGCCCTTCGTCGCCAGCCCGACATTGACCTGGTCCCGCTCCGTGCGGTCCGCGACTCGGTGGCGGATCCGTCATCGGCTCGTTTCCGCACCCCGCCACATCATCGTCTGGAGCGCTACGCCGTCCCGGTCGAGCTGATGCTGCGTCGCGTCCGGCCGGATATCTACCATGCCGTCGATCTCATCGCGCCGATCCTGCCGGGCATTCCAGCCGTCGCGACCGTCTATGACCTGGCGTTCCTGCGGTGGCCGGAGGATCTTGCTGCCGACGCCCTCGCCTACTACCGCCAGCTTGGTCGCTCGGCTCGCTGGACCCGCGAGTGGATCGTGCCATCTGCCTGGACTGCAGCCGATCTGGTCGAGCGCTATGCGATCGATCCTGCCCGTGTAACTGTGATCCCTCTGGGGGTGACAATGGGAATCGACGACCAGCCCGCGCTCCCGCGCTCATCGCGCGGCGATTATGTCCTGGCAGTCGGCACCGTCGAGCCTCGCAAACGCTATGACTTGTTGCTCGATGCGCTCCATCTCGTCGACCCGACTATCCGGCTCGTCGTTGCCGGCCACCCTGGTTGGCGTAGTGACGACACCCAGACCCGGCTGCAAGCCGCGACGGCCTCGGGCCGCGTCGAGTGGCTCGTCGGGCCGTCCGACGCAGATGTATGGAGGCTCTACCGCGAGGCTATAGCGGTCGTCCTGCCCAGCAGAGTGGAGGGGTTCGGGTTGGCCGCGCTGGAAGGAATGGCCGTCGGGACGCCGGTCATTTCTTCGGGAGGTGGCGCGCTCCCGGAGGTTACCGGCGCAGTGGCGATCGAGGTCATTGATGGCGACCCCGGTGAGTGGGCCGCGGCGATCGAGCGTGTTGCAGGCGATGCTGAGCTATGGCGTTCGCTCTCGGCTGGCGGGGTTACCCGGGCAAAGCAGTTCGACTGGGACGACGCGGCTGCGCGGACTGTGGCTGTATATCAGCGCGCGGTTGGGCACTGACGGTATACTGCCGGCCATTCGATTGGCAACGGTCCTCGTCCGCGAGGCGTCACCTGGCCCGCTGGCGAGAAGTTCGGAGGAGAGACTCGACGATGGTAGCCGCCGAGCGACAGAGTGCGACGGGCGGAGCCCCGACCACTACCCTCCACGTTGTCGTGAACCCGATGGCCGGCAATGGTCGCGCTGGCCGTCGCTGGCCGGAATATGCGAAACACCTCCGCGCCGCCGGTTATGACTTCAAGGCCTATCTGACGACCGGCGCCGGCGAAGCCACCGATATCGCCCGTCGCCTCGCGCGACACGATGTGCCGATCCTCGTCTGTGTCGGCGGAGATGGCACCATGAACGAGGTCGTCAACGGCCTCATCGATGCCGACCGTCCAGTCAGCGACCACACACGGCTACTCGTGATCCCGTGTGGCACCGGCCACGATCTCAGCCGGTCACTCGGCGTGCGAAGTGTTGAGGACGCCATCCGGGCGCTACGCGATGACTGTGTTGCGACGATCGACGTCGGACGAATCAGCTATCTGGACACGCAGACCGGTCAGCTCACATCCCGCTACTTCGCCAACGTCGCCGACGCCGGCCTCGGTGGCGCGACCGCTCTGCGAATCAATCGCACATCGAAGCGGTTTGGTGGCCTGGTCTCCTATATGTCCAGCGCCGTCCGGTCGGTTGCTTCTTTCGAGCCCGTCACGGTGGATGTAACCGCTGATGGCGAGACGGTTTTCGACGGGCGAGCCAACATGGTGGTGTTCGCCAACGGCGCTCATTTCGCCGGAGGCATGCGCGTGGCCCCGATGGCGTCGCTCTGCGATGGCCGGCTTGAGGTCTTCGTCCTCGAGGACGTCGGTCGGCGGGCATTGATCACCGACATCATGCCGCGCGTCTATCGCGGCTCGCATGTCGGCCGGCCTGGCGTCCGCCACCTGTCGGCAACCCGCGCGACCGTGCGTTGCGACGAAGGGATGCTGATCGAGATGGATGGCGAGCAGATCGGCCAGACACCGATCGAGGTCGTGGTAGTTCCTCGTGCCCTGCGGGTGTTCGGGCTTCCCGAGACTCTCCAACTATTCGGCGGTTGCACCGATCCAAGCCAATAGGTCATAGTTGTTGGGTGCACGGTTGATACGATCGTAATCAGCCTACCCGCCGGATTTGCCGGCATCCGTCGCCCTCGAACCGTTGGGCAGCCTCAGATCAGGTGGTGGTTTGCATGATATCCAGTTCAACCGATTCCGGGAAAGCACTGCAGGATACCGCAGCAACCCAGGCGGCTTCTGCAAATGGGCATCTTACCTTTACGCTCAATGGCGTCGCCCGAACCCAACGCCAGCAGTGGGTGCGCGATGGTCTCGTCGCCGAGATGCTCCGCCGCGGGCATATCCAGCTCCCTGCTGCGACCGATGACGTCGGGTTGATCATCAACTTCACCGACTACGACGCGCCGAAGCCCTTTCGCCGCAAGGCGCAGGGCACGTTCGTCACCAGTATTCTCGAGACAAACGAACAACCGGCCGACATCTTTCGTGCCTTTTACCCAGTCCTCATCCATGCCCTCTCGAATCTTGGCATCATCATGGTCGTGCGCGGAGACGAAGTCGACGCTCACTTTATGACGATGGAGCAGGGCCACTACGTCGTCTCATGGGATCCTTCGCGCTCCGAGGCGGATTTCTTCGCTGCCATCTATAACCGGCTCGCCCCATTGGCGACATCCCAGCTCGTTATCAACAACGACTACATCCCCGACCTGCCCGAGGAGCTATGGGACGGCGACGAAATCACGCGCCAGGTGACCTGGGCCGGCGAGCAGCTCGGCAAGCTCAACCTGCTCCCCGCCCCATGGCCGATTCAGGATCTGCTCTCCGAACGCGACCTCCGGCATGTGATGCGTCTCTTTGGCATCGGCGGTCTGTCGTACGGCAACCTCTCAGCCCGCCGCGACGCGTTGACCTTCTGGATGAGCGCGAGTGGCGTCGACAAGTCCAAGCTCTATGAGGTCGGGCGCGATATTCTGCTCGTCACAGACTACGTCCCCGAGCGTAATGCGATGGTCCTGAGCGTCTCGCCAAAGGTCAAGCCCCGGCGCGTCTCGGTCGATGCGATCGAGCACTTCATGGTCTATCGCGAGCATCCCGATGTCGGCGCGATCGTCCATATCCACGCCTGGATGGAAGATATTTTCTCGACCGAGATCAACTACCCATGCGGCACGCGCGAGTTGGCAGTCGCCGTCTCGGATCTCATTCGGGCGGCCCCGGATCCGTCGCGGGCGGTCGTCGGGCTCAAGAATCACGGGCTGACGATCACCGGTCGCTCGTTGCCGGAGATCTTCGAGCGTATCGACGGCAAGATCCTCGCTCAGGTGCCGATGAGCTAGTCCGCCGCGTGGCGGGGGAAGAGGCTACCGTTGGCGCGACCACGCATCACGGTTGGCATGCACCTGCCGCCGAAACCCCCTGTTGTCACCCTGCGCGCGTTGGCCTATGCGTCCCGCCTGATGCGGTTGGAATCGCTCACCGTCTGGGATCACGTTCAGGACCTTTTCCCACAGTCGCTGTGGGATGAGGATTTTACGTGGCTCGCCCGCCTGAGCAAATCACCCCACGAGATGCTTGACTACCAGGTCACGCTTGGCTACCTCGCCGCTCACGCCGGCCGCCTTCGTCTTGGTGTCGGTGTCACTGAGGCGATCCGCCGTCATCCGGTTCTGATTGCCCAGTCAATGGCCACCCTCGCCCATGTCAGCCGCCGCGCTCCGATCCTGGGCATCGGCACCGGCGAGCGAGAGAATGTCGAGCCCTACGGCCTCTCGATGTCCTGGTCGGTCAGCCGGCTGGAGGAAGCGCTTCAGATCATCCGTCTGTGCTGGACATCCGCGGGTCCGGTCGATTTCGATGGCCGCTTCTACACGTTGACGCAGGCCGCGCTCGATTTGCAGCCTCCGCCCAAGCGTGTCCCGCGAATCTGGGTTGCAGCCCACGGCCCGCGCATGCTTGACCTGACCGGCAGATATGGGGATGGTTGGCTGCCGGTGCTCGTCACCGACCCGGACGATTACGCTGCCCGCTTGGCGACAATCCGGGCCGCCGCACAGACGGCCGGCCGCGACCCAGCCGCGATCCTGCCTGCGATGCAGGCATACGTCGTCGCGGCGCCGACGGAGCGCGAGGCC